>OGNB01000531.1_pt1 | contig 28073 bp, 27 predicted proteins | sample 1573301 | NCBI WGS metagenome assembly OGNB01 (sample SAMEA2581914, study PRJEB24529) | metagenome | biome: Human gut stool | place: China | collected 2011
CTCGGCCAGTGCCCGGCGCGACGCCGCCCTGCGCGGCCCCGCCTCTCTGCCCGTCAGCGCATAGGGCGGGTTGGCCAAGACGAGATGGAAGGCATTTTCGCCGCAGTCCCGCAAAAAATGCGTGTCGGCAAGGTCGCCCTGCCGGAAGCGGCACACATCTTCCAGCCCCAGAAGGCGGGCGTTTGCCGTGGCCGCAGCGCATAAGGCCGTGTCCTGCTCCAGCCCCAGAGCGTGCAGGTGAGGAGCGTTGTGTCCTCCGCGGCCTTCTCCCGTCGGCTGTCCGCCAGCGGCAGCGGAGGGTGCTTCTGAAGGCTGCGTGCAGGGGCATTGGCGGGGCAGCGCGTCTGCCTGATGGCAGTGCTCCGGCATCTCCGCCGTGCCGGACGAGAGATACAGGCACAGGCCCAGCAGAGCCGCACCGCAGCCGCTGCCAAGCTCCGCCACCTTCCGGGGGGCCGTTCCCGGCAGGGAGGCAAGGCTTTCCGCCGCGAAGGCCGCCAGCAGCAGGGCGTCCGCGCCGAAACGGTAGCTGTCCTGCGGCTGGTGCAGGCCCCGGGGGAAGAGGGCACGGGCGGTCGTGATGGCGGTATCGTTCATGGGCGTACGGTGGTGATGGCGGCTTGCTGGAGGGGAGGAGGGCGCTGTGGCGATGCCGCGGTTCGTCCTGTTGCAACGGACATGGCGTTCGCGGGCCGCCTTCCGGTGACTTTCCGCGAAACATGGAAAAGCTTCCCCACCTGAAAGGGCGGTTACATGAAAAAACAGGGCCATGCCTGCGGCATGGCCCTGTGATGCTTTACGGTTGCGCGGGAGACAGTACCGGAAAACGTGCCGGAGCCATTTCCTTTGGGCACAGACGGTATCCCCGTGGGCAATACCGTTTGTCTTTCCTGTGTGCGGGTTTTGGGGAAGAAGGGGGTACGGAGGGAACCCCTTTTTGCCGCCAGCAGCGACCGAAGGCGGCCGCAGGCCGTGCCCGTTGGCGCATAGGCGCCTTACGGGCATCGATAGCAAGGATTAAGGGGCTCCATCCCCCGTTTTTCCGTTTATTTTGATATGTTACAGCAGGGCGCCGTCCCAGTTGAACAGGCCCTGGCGCCGCATCTCGGGCAGGCTGGAGGGCGGGTTCTCTTCCAGACGGGCGAAGAAGCTGTAGCCTGCCTGCTGGAGCTCCTGCCGCTTGGCGGTGAGATCCAGGGGCCAGCCGGGATAGAGCCAGACATTGCCGCCGTACTGGCGGGCCCAGAAGACCTCGCCCTTGGGGCTCATGAACGGCTCGTTGGGCTTGATGCCCAGCAGGCCGAAGCGGCTGATGCCCACGGGCCAGAAGCCGCCCAGCACCATGCCCAGCGGCAGCGGGCTCTGGCGGGGCAGGGCCAGGATATCGTCGGCGGGCAGTTCGGGGCTGATGTACGCGCCCTTGAAGCCCATGTCGGCCAGCACGCCCAGCGCGGCGGCATTGGCCACGTTGCAGAAGGGCCCGGCCAGCAGGTCGAGGGCATCGCTGTGCTTGGGATTCTCGGGCCCGTCGTTCATGCGGGCCAGCAGTTCCGCCGGGAACAGGTCACGCTGCCAGGGGGCGTTGCAGACGAAGTGGCGCGCGCCTTCGCGGGTCAAGTGGGCCAGACGGCGGCGGATGGCCTCTTCCTCTTCGGGCCAGATGACGGGCGGCAGCCACCAGCAGATGCGCGGAGCGATGGTACGCGAGATCTCGGCCGTGCGCGGCGAGAGCCACAGGCCGGTGTTCTGGCTGCGGCAGCCGCGGGTCTCGCGGCCCTGCGGCATGCTGGCGCGCACCACCATCTCGGGCCGGGGCGCGGGCCTGACGGGCCGGGGCAGACGGGGCTCGCTCTCCACGGCCTTGCTGGGCCGGGTGGGCATGCGGTCGAGCCGGGCCTGCCACTCCCTGAGGATCTGCATCAGCTCGGGCTCGCGGCGGTCGATGAGGAAGACCGGCGTGCCCGCCTTGGGCGTCTTGTGCTTGGGCAGGCGCAGCATCAGGGTGCCCGCCTTGGGCGTGCGGCGCGTCACGGGCAGGGTGGCGTGCCAGCGTTCGTCTTCCACGCCCACGCGCAGATAGTCCTGCGGCAGCAGCTCGAAATGGGGCTTGAGCAGCACCTGGCCTTCGGGCGTCACATTGATCTTGCCCGCCAGCAGACCGGAGCTGGTCTGCCCCGACGGGTCGGTGGGGATGAGGTTGTCCTTGTGCGGCAGGAAGCGGGCACGGCTGCCGGGACGGCCCAGCGCCATCTCAAGGATGGCCTCGGCGTCCTTGCGGGCCTGCGGGTCGCCGGGATTGTCGCGCAGCATGCGATAGGCCGTGACCACGTGATAGACGTAGTGCGGGCCTTTCTTGCGGCCTTCGATCTTCCACGAGACCAGATGCGGGATGTGCAGCAGGGTCTTGGCCAGCACGTCCAGCGAAAGGTCCAGACAGGAGAAGAAGCGGCCGTCGCGCCCCTTGCCGGGGTTGCTGCGCTGGGGCCGGGGACGGCGCATGTCGCGGCCGCCGTCACGACCGTTGCGGCCCTGTTCGCGGGCCTGCTGTTCGGCCTGTTTGGCCATGGCCGCGGCAGCGGCGCCGCCCTGACGGTAGACGCGGCGGCAGGGCTGCACGCAGCGGCCGCGCAGGCCGCTCTTGCCGCCCATGTAGCTGGACCAGTAGCAGCGCCCCGACACGCAGTAGCACAGCGCGCCGTGGACGAAGCATTCCAGATCCAGCCCTTCGGGACAGGCCTCGCCCATGGCGCGGATCTCGTCGATGGAGAGCTCGCGCGGCAGGATGACGCGGCTGGCGCCCAGGTCCTTGGCGGTCTGCAGGCCCTGCGGGTGCGTGATGTTGGCCAGGGTGGAGAGGTTGATCTCGCCCTCGAAACCGGCCTGCCGCGCCAGATCCAGCATGGCCAGATCCTGCACGATGATGCCGTCGGGGCGCACCTGCCGGGCCAGACGATGGATGAGACGGTAGGCCGCCGCGGTCTCCTGCGGCTTGACCAGCACGTTCATGGCCACATAGACGCGGGCCTGTTCCTCGTGGGCCAGGTCGGTGAGGCGCGAAAGGTCGGTAAGGCCGAAGTTCTCGGCCTGCATACGGGCCGAGAAGTGCTTCAGGCCCAGGTACACGGCGTCGGCGCCGGCGGCCAGGGCCGCGGTGAAGCACTGGGCGTCACCGGCCGGGGCCAGGATCTCCGGGCGTTCCGGGGTAGGGGCGGGCAGGATGATGTCACTCATGCGTAATAATATTCCTTGAACCAGGCCACAAAGCGCTCGATGCCGGTCTTGAGGGGCGTCACGGGCGCAAAGCCCGTGGCCTGCGACAGAGCGTCGATGTTGGCCCAGGTGGCTTCCACATCGCCGGGCTGCATGGGCAGCAGGTCACGGATGGCCTTCTTGCCCAGCGCCTCTTCGAGGGCGGCGATGAAATCGTTGAGTTCCACGGTCTGGTTGTTGCCGATATTGTAGATGCGCCACGGCGCGGAACTGGTGGCCGGGTCGGGGGTGGCGGCATCCCACTGCGGGTCGGGCTTGGGCGCCAGGGGCAGCAGGCGCACCACGCCTTCCACGATGTCGTCGATATAGGTGAAGTCGCGGCGCATGCGGCCGCCGTTGAACACCTTGATGGGCTCGTCCTTCATGATGGCGTGGGCAAAGAGCTGCAGGGCCATGTCCGGGCGGCCCCAGGGGCCGTAGACCGTGAAGAAGCGCAGGCCCGTGCAGGGCAGGCCGTACAGATGGCTGTAGGAGTGGGCCATGAGCTCGTTGCTCTTCTTGGTGGCCGCGTACAGGCTCACGGGATGGTCCACGTTGTTGTGTTCCGAGAAGGGCTGGCTGGTGTTGAGCCCGTAGACCGACGAGGAGGACGCGAAGACGAAGTGCTGCACGCCGTTGTGGCGGCAGCCTTCCAGCAGGTTGGCAAAGCCCACCAGGTTGGAATCCACATAGGCCATGGGATTGATGAGGCTGTAGCGCACACCGGCCTGGGCCGCCATGTTGATGACATGGGTGAACTTTTCGGCCGCGAACAGGGCGCTCATGGCTTCGCGTTCGGCCATGTCCTGCAGCACGAAGCGGAAACCGGGACGGCCTTCCAGCTGAGCCAGACGGTCTTTCTTGAGCTGGACGTCGTAGTAGTCGTTGAGGTTGTCCAGGCCAACCACGGTGTGGCCCTGGGCCAGCAAACGGTCACAGAGATGATAGCCGATGAAGCCCGCGGCTCCGGTAACGAGAATATGCATGCTGTCCTCCTGTTGGCGCAGACTAAGCCAGAAGCGCTTCCGGGGCAAGGGTTTGCTCTTGCCTCCGCTGCCCCGCCCGGCTATGTTCGGGAACATGAAAAATAACGAATCCACCTTTGCGTCCAGCAACGCTTCCGAAATGCGCAACAGCGCCGCCGGGACCGGCAAGAAAGCCGCCGGTGCCGCCGCTGGCAAGACCGGAGCCGCTGCCGACGCCGGCAGGGACGAGGCCATCCGTCACTGGTACAAGGGCGAGAATCGCGACACCATCATCTATCTGCTCATCGCGATCTTCTTCCTTGAGCTGATCATCGGCGGTATCGCCTTCTTTTATGGCATCATGCACGCCAAGCCGTCGCTGGCCGGAGGCCCGCCCGAAGCCCAGTTCCCCATCCTGGGCTGGGCCATCGGCGCTGTGGCCGCTCCGGTGGCGCTGCTGCTCATCGTGCATCTTTCCGGCCTCTGGGTCTCCAACACCCTGGAGCGGGAGCGCCAGCCCGGCAAGCCCGGCTCGGAACGCATGGTGCCCAAGCGGCTGCGCTATTTCTACGCCTGTGTGCAACACGCGCCCACTGTGGTCATCCTGCTGGGCATATTGCTGCTGGCCGCGGCCCTGGTCTTCGTGGACGGCATGTTCTCGGCCGTGGTGGCCTTCGGTGCCGCACTCAAGCCCTACATCCCGTGGATCGCGGGCAGCATCGCGGCCCTGCTGGCGGCCTGTTATCTGGGGCGCCTGCTGCTCATCTACCGCCACCGCCGCATGGAGCAGGAATACGCCTACCGGCGCGAGGTGCTGGAAAAGACCGGCATCGTGCTGGTGAGCAAGGGCAGCATCCCCCTCAACCGGGGCATCGAACCCTTGCAGGCCGTGGATGGTGGCGGCTATGCCCTGCCGCCCGGCCCCGCCTACACGCCTGAGGAAGCCGCCGCCGATGCCGCGGCCCTCGAAGCCGGGGAAAAGAAGGGCGACGCGCCTGCCGAGGACATCGTGGACGTGGACCCCGAAGACCTGGGCGAAGCGCCCAAGAATACGGCCGCGCCCCGCAAGGACGACGTGACCGACGCCGATGTGGTCGTGGAGGATGGCAAGCCCAGGGCCTAAGCAACACGGGCTGAGGCACCGGCATTTTTGAGCGAAGGAGTTCCTCCTCCCTCAAAGGCGGCTGCTCCCGCTGCCGTGATCGCTTCCATCGCAACGGGGAGCGTGCGGGCGGCATCCGGTCGGCCCCGTCCCTTCCCGGCGCGTTTTATTTCAAAAAGGAGAGGCTCCCTGAGGAGCCTCTCCTTTTTTATTTTTGCTTGTCGTCCGTGTCCCGGTGCGAGGCCCGGGCAAAGACGACGGCCCGCTGCGGCCTAGTAGCGGTAGTGGTCGGGCTTGTAGGGGCCTTCGACCTTCACGCCGATGTAGTCGGCCTGTTCCTGGGTCAGGGTGGTCAGCTTGACGCCCAGACGGGCCAGGTGCAGGCGGGCCACTTCTTCGTCCAGTTCCTTGGGCAGGGTGTAGACCTTCTTTTCCAGGTCGCCCTTGGCCAGCTTGATCTGGGCCAGGGTCTGGTTGGTGAAGCTGTTGGACATGACGAAGCTGGCGTGGCCGGTGGCGCAGCCCAGGTTCACCAGGCGGCCTTCGGCCAGCACGATGATGCTGCGGCCGGACTTGAGGGTCCACTTGTCCACCTGGGGCTTGATGTTCAGCTTGGTGATGCCGGGGGTGGACTCCAGGTAGTGCATGTCGATCTCGTTGTCGAAGTGACCGATGTTGCAGACGATGGCTTCGTCCTTCATGCCTTCCATGTGTTCGCCGGTGATGACGCGCAGGTTGCCGGTGCAGGTGACGTAGATGTCGCCTTCGGCCAGGGCGTCTTCCATGGTGGTGACTTCAAAGCCTTCCATGGCGGCCTGCAGGGCGCAGATGGGGTCGATCTCGGTCACCAGCACGCGGGCGCCGAAGCCGCGCATGGACTGGGCGCAGCCCTTGCCCACGTCGCCGTAGCCCACCACGACCACGACCTTGCCGGCCACCATGACGTCGGTGGCGCGCTTGATGCCGTCGGCCAGGGACTCGCGGCAGCCGTAGAGGTTGTCGAACTTGGACTTGGTCACGGAGTCGTTGACGTTGATGGCCGGGAAGAGCAGCTTGCCTTCGGCTTCCAGCTGGTAGAGGCGGTGCACGCCGGTGGTGGTCTCTTCGGAGACGCCCTTCACCTTGGCGGCCACTTCATGCCAGTGGTTGGGATCTTCCTTGTAGCGCAGGGCCAGACGATCCATGATGATCTGGAATTCCTTGTTGTCGTAGGTCTTTTCCAGCAGGGAAGGATCGTTTTCCACTTCCACGCCCTTGTGGATCATCAGGGTGGCGTCGCCGCCGTCGTCCACGATCAGGTCGGGGCCCTTGCCGTCAGGCCAGGTCAGGGCCATTTCGGTGCACCACCAGTAATCTTCCAGGCTCTCGCCCTTCCAGGCGAAGACCTTGGCCATGCCCTGCTCGGCGATGGCGGCAGCGGCGTGGTCCTGGGTGGAGAAGATGTTGCACGAGGCCCAGCGGATGTCCGCGCCCAGGGCGTGCAGGGTCTTGATGAGCATGGCGGTCTGGATGGTCATGTGCAGGGAGCCGGTCACGCGCAGGCCCTTGAGGGGCTTCTGGTCACCGTACTTGCGGATGCACTCCATGAGGCCGGGCATCTCGCGCTCGGAGAGCTGCATTTCCTTCTTGCCGAAATCGGCCAGGGCCATGTCGGCCACTTTGTAGGCTAGGGAAAGGTCCAGGGCTTTGGTCATCGTTCCATTCTCCTTGAGGAAGTATGTTGGGCCGCTCCACAAAAGGGCGGTCTGCGGCATGGTCGTTGTCCCCTGTGCGGGGATGGTGCGCAGCCTTCGGTAAGGCCGCGCGGGAAATCTTGTGTGCCTTTTCCGGGCCATATCCCCCGGGACAGGTGCGTCGCTCCCCATCGGGGGGCAGGCTTTCCTGAATGGAGCACGTTTGGGGGAAGATGGGGCACGGGGGGCCTTCCCCCCGAAAGTATCCCTAACAGGCGCGTGCCTGCACCAGCAGCAGAAACAGGCCGCGGCCCACGGCCTGCCGCGTACAGGACAGGACTTCGAAACCGGCCTGGCGCAGGCGTTCCTGCAGGCGTTCTTCGTCGAAGCCCAGCCAGCGGTCGCCGTAGCGGCTGCGCATGGTCTCGTCGTGGTGCTGGAGGAAATCGGCCACGAACAGGTGCCCGCCCGTGGTCAGGCTGCGGCGGATCTCGCGCAGGCCCTCGCCGGGGTCGGACAGGTGGTGCAGGACAAGGTTGATGCAGGCGAAGTCCGCTTCCTGGTCACGCAGGGGCAGGTGGTCCAGCTCGCCGATGCGCAGGGAGATGCGGTTCTCGTTGGCCAGATCCACGGGGTTGAAGCGGCGGCGGCACATCTCCAGCATGCGGGCCGAGCCGTCCACGCCGATGAGGCTCCGGCTGGCGGGCAGCAGGCGCTCCAGCACCGCGCCGGTGCCGCAGCCCAGGTCCACGGCCACGCGGCAGCCCTCGGGCACGGCGGCCAGCACGGCGGCGGGCAGGTCGAAATCTTCCAGCACTTCGCGGTTGAGCTCGTCCCAGTCCTCGGCGATGGCGTTGAAGAACTGGCGAGTCTTGAGGGCGCGTTCCTCCAGGATCTGGGCCGCCATGGCCAGATCCTCGCGCATGGCCGTGTCCGTATGCAAAAAGGGCCCCATGGCCTGCAAAAAGTCGCTGGCCTCGCCGCAGCGCGTGGCGGCATAGAAGACCCACAGGCCGTCCCGGCGCGAGGTCAGCAGACCCGCTTCGGTCAGGATCTTGAGGTGGCGCGAGACGCGGGACTGCCCCATGCCGAGGATGCGCACCAGCTCGTTGACCGAGAGTTCGTAATGCAGCAAGATATGCACCAGTCGCAGACGGGTCTCGTCTGAAAGTGCCTTGAAATATACCAGTGCCATGCGTGCCCCTGTACGGCGCGCCGGGCGCGCCTGCGATCTATGTATCAAATTTGCTTGATGCAAATATCAGCCTATCTGGATATAGTCAAGGAGTTCCATGTCCTCGCCTTCCGATGCTGCCCCCGACCGGTCTTCCGCTGCCGGGGAGGAGACAAAAAGACGGTTGTCGCGCAAGCGGGTGACCGTCATCACAGCCACGGCCCTCTCGTTGCTGGAGGCCTGTGGTCTTGAGCCGTCTCCGGCGCGCTCGGAAAAGACGGCCGGGAAGGGGAAAAAGGCGACGCAGGGAGAACCGCCGGCCGAAAAGGCATCGGCGGATGGCCTTGAGGAACGGCAGGCGGCAGGCTCGGCGTCTTCCCGCGAGCGGAACGGCGGGCGGAAAAAGAGATCTGCGCCGGACAGGGCTCCCCGGGAAGCGGCGGACGCCGTCCCACAGGAAGATGCATCGCAGGGCGTTGCCGCCACCAAAGCCGCGCTCCCGGAAATCCCTCCGGTGATCCCGCCCGCCGAGACGACCGCGGCCGCGGTACCGCCGGAACCTGCCATCCCTCCGAAAAAGACGACTGCCCGGCGTCGTCGTGCGAGCGGCACGAAGGCCGCGCCGGTGACCGATACCGGGGCAGTTCCCGCTACCGAGCTGGCTCCCGCGTTCGGGTCTGTCGCACAGGAGGCCTCACCACCGGTAGTGAAGTCTTCTGCTGGCCAGTCCGCTGTGGAGGCGGCAGCATCCGTGCCGGGAGAGGATCAGCCTCACTCCGGCGCACGGCGGAGAGCCGTCTCCCGTGCCGGGCGTGCCCCCACTTCCGGCGGGCGCGACCGCAAGAAGGCTGCTGCGACCACTCCCGCATCCGCAGGAGAAGCCGGTCCGACCACAGCGCCGGTACCGGAGCAACAGCCTGCGGAACGTCCCATGGATGCGGCGGCACTGGCTGCCGAGGCGGATCGTCTGGCTGCGGAATACGGTCTGTCGTCATCGGGCGGCGGTCTGGTGGTGCTGCCCGGGGACGATGATTGGGATGATTTTCCCGCTCCTCCGGATAGGGAAGCGTCGTCCGCCCGGACGGCGGCCCGTGGTACGGAGACGGTCCCGGCCGTTGCTTTTCCTGAATCCGTACCGGCAGCGGCGCCCTTCGCTGCGGCGGCTCCTGTTGCCCCCGCCCCCGAAGCCACACCTGCGGCGGCAAAAAGCTCCCCCAAACGTCGTCGTGCGGGCAGTCCGAAGGCTGCACCTGTGGCCGAGGACGGGCCGGTTCCCGTGGCCGAGGCTGTCGCACAGATGGCCCCACCGTCAGAGGGATCTTTCGCTGTTCGGCATGCAGCTGATGCGGAGGCCGCTGTGCCTGATGCGGGGCTGCCCCAGCCTGCCGCAGGGCGGAGAGCCGTCTCCCGTGCCGGGCGTGCCCCCACTTCCGGCGGGCGCGGTCGCAAGAAGGCTGTTGCAACCACTCCCTCATCCGCAGGGGAAGCCGGTCCGACCACAGCGCCGGTACCGGAGCGACAGCCTGCGGAACGACCCATGGATGCGGCGGCACTGGCTGCCGAAGCGGATCGTCTGGCTGCGGAATACGGCCTGTCGTCATCGGGCGGCGGTCTGGTGGTGCTGCCCGGGGACGATGATTGGGATGATTTTCCCGCTCCTCCGGATAGGGAAGCGTCGTCCGCCCGGACGGCGGCCCGTGGTACGGAGACGGTCCCGGCCGCTTCTTTTCCTGAGCCCGTACCGGCAGCGGCCCCCTTTGCTGCGGCGACTCCTGTTGCTCCCGCCCCCGAAGCCACACCTGCAGAGGGCAAAAGCTCACCCAGGCGCCGCCGTGGGGGCGGCACGACAGCAGCGCCGGTAGCCGGCAGCGGGAACGCTTCCGTACCGCTGGCCGGAGAGAAGGGAGGAACGTCACCAGCCGCACCCGGCGATGCGCGTATGCCGGAGGGAAGTCCTGCTCCCGTACCGGGGGCTGTTTCTTCCGTATCTGCCGGACACCGCGCAGAAGGGGAGGCAAACGGGACTGCCCGGCCCGCAGCGTCCCCTGTGGCCGGGGCCCCTTGTCCTGCACCGTCTTCCGGGACAGGCATGGGGCGGCGCGAGGCCGCGTTCCGGCAGTGGGCCGCGGACATGCAGGCCCGTTTCGATGCCGGGCTGGAAGCGGAGGAAGACCGGGCGGCACGGCGCAAAGACTCGCTGGTCGTGCTGCCGCCGCCGACGGATACGGGCGGAAGGAAACGCCGGACAGCAAAGAAGGCACAGGCCGACGCAGCGGAGGCCCCGCGCCCGCGGACGTGGATCACGCGGCGACGCAGTACCGAACCCGGGCACGAGGCCCGCTTCGAGGAGTGGCACGGCCCGGCACGGACAGGGAGCGTGCTGGAAAAGGTCTTCATCTCTCTGGGCGCGTCCCCGGAGCAGGCGAAGCTGAGCCGCTTGTGGCGCAGCTGGGATGCCGTGCTGGGGCCGGATCTGGCGCCATTGGCCCGTCCGCTGGGCCACCATGACGACAAGCTGCTCATCGGCGCCGAAGACGCCGTGCTGCTGCAGGAGCTCTATTATATGGGGCCGGAGATCGTGCGCCGGGTCAATGAGTTCCTGCAGGAGGATTTCTTCACGGCGGTGAAGGTCTCCCTGATGCTGGACCATCAGGATCTGGATGCGCCCAGCCCGGTGCTGGAGCGCTCCGCCGGGCGTCCGAAGGAAGAGATCCCCGCGCCTTCCGGGGCCAGTCTGGGGCTCATGGATCCCGAATCGGCCGTGGCCCGCTGCTATGCCCGCTTCCTGGGCATGGAGCTGCCCGATCCCCGCAAATGACGGGCTGGAGCCGCCGGGAGGCGGGATTGACAAAGCTTTTCTTGCGATGCTAGGGTCAGCCGGTGTCGTGCTGGCCTTGCTGCTTTGTCGCTGTGGCTGCCGTCACGCTGCAGCTCAAGGGGAGGGTGCCATGCAGGATACGCTGGAAAATATCAGCCTCAAGCACGATAATGGCGAGGACATGCGCTTTCGTGGAAGCCTTTCCTCCGAGTGTTCCTGGTATGACGAGGAGCATGGCGTGCTGTGCCGCCAGAAGCTGTATGTGACGGAGAACAAGGACCAGATCTACTACATCATGCGCACCGGGGCGGAAGAACACAGCCGCCGGGCTTATCGCCTGAAGGTGCAGGACCAGACCTGCATCATCCATAACGGCAAAGCTGAAGTGCGCATGCCCATTACCCTGCTGATGCTGGCTGTGCGCGGTCTGTGCGGCATGGATGCCCGGAACGCGACCAGCCTTGCCATGGTGGAAGAAATGCTCAAGGCTGCCAACGCCTAGCCGCCGTCCGTTTTTTCCCCGAAAAGAGAGGAAAGGGATGCTTCTTCGGAAGCATCCCTTTTCGTTTTTGCGGCCTCTGTTTCTGTACCGGTCATACAAATCAAAAGAGCCACCCATACGGGTGGCTCTTTTGATTTTCAGCCCTCATGGCGAGCCCCGGCAAGTCCAAGAGGTTCGCCGGGCAGATGCCCATCCCCAGGGGGGAGGCCGGAGCCTGTTCCTCCCGGGGCTTTGAAGGCGCAGCCTTTTCAAGAGCGGCAGTGCCCCTGCCGGAAGCGCATCATCGCGACTGCTCCCGGCGGGGCGACGTCAGGCGCTGTCGATGGCCTCAGCGACGGGCGCTGAAATGCTTTTCCGCGCTCTCGATGTCCTCAAAGCCGTACTGCCGCACCTGATGGAGCAGGTTCTGTTCGGCTTCGCTTTCGCCCTTGCGCAGACGTTCCATGGTGGCCCGATGATAGAGGGCGATGGTCTTGGGGGAATAGGTGCGCAGTTCCGCGCGCAGGTAGGTCTCCATGGAGACCCAGCCCGGACGGTCGTCACGGCTGCGCAGGGGGCGGCCCCTGTCGGCCAGCGAGGGGAAACGGCTGTCGAGGTCTTCCTTCCAGGACACATGGGCGGCCACGATGTCGTCCACCTGGGCCATGGCTTCGGGGTCCAGCGGCGGCAGGCTGTCGGCCAGCTGGGCGTACTCCTCGGGGAAGGTGGATTCCATCATGCGGGCGTATTTTTCCGTGACCAGGTTACGCCCTTCCAGACGGGCGTTCAGCAGGTCTTCCAGATAGCTGCCCAGCAGTTCATCGTCCCAGTTGTCCATCTGGCTGGAACGCATGATGCGGAAGGTCTTGGGATCCATCTGGCAGGAGGCCTTGCCGCCCACGTTCTGCACGTTGCTGAACATTTCCCATTCGGCTGTGACCACAGCATCTACAAGGGTCTTGTGTTCCATAGCGTCTCCTTGGCCGGGAAGGGCCGCGGGCACCGCGGCCGTCCGGCCATCTTCGGCAAGAAAGGTTTTCCCGGCATGGCCGGGAGATATGAAAAAAGGGCGCCCTGCCGGAAGCAGAACGCCCTAGTGTCAGCACGTGGCGGGGGAGGGATACTATCTTGCATTATAACATGCTGAAAATACTGATTTGTATTGTGCAGCAAAATGCCTCGTACCCCCAAATGTACCCCCAAAAAATTTTGCTGCCCATTTTTGCCCTGCTTATGGCATGACCCCTGCATAACATCCGGGGGGATTTCCGGCAAGGGGAGAGGGCTTTTTTTGAGGTAGCCCCCTGCTGCCATCACCGCAGCCACCCCCCATATCCTGGATCACAAGAGGACCGGAATCCGTTTCCGGCCCCTGCCTCAGGGTTGGGGCGTTACCGTCCCGATGTTGCCGCCAGGGGTCGCACTTCATTTGCTACCCTTCCTGCCCGGCAGGGACAGCGTGCCACGTTTGCCCGAAAATCACCCGTATCAGCAGAGGTACATCAGTCCAAAAGAAGAGACCGGCAAGGGGAAAAGTTTTCTGTAAATTGTTGAAATTGTGATACCTAGTATTTTACTATGAAATTGTGGAAAGCTTTGTTTTTGACTCCAGTTTTGCCGGAATGGGTAACAGTGCCGTAACACGATTGAAGGGGCATGGATGGGTATGGATACCGTATGCATAGGGTATCCTCTCTCCTTGCCGGTCATTGTCTCCCCCAGCCCCTGGCTGTCCGCCATGATCCCCGCCCGTCCTGGATCATCCCGGCTTGTCCCGAAATATCCCGACTGATCCGGGCAGGCCCCAAGTTGTCCGTGCTTGCCGGATGATTGCCCGTCCTGTCTTTCGTTGTCCCTTCCAGTCCGTCATGGCCCGCAATGGCCCCGTAGAGCCTTGAAACAAAGAAAGCCGGACGCTTCATAGCATCCGGCCCGTTGTTGCCCTCTGGGGCTGTCTCAGGGTGTCCACAGTTTGGACGCCCCTTGATCTCTTGCGTTCAGGTCTTGCGTTTGCGTTGCCGTCTTCCGTATCACCGCCGCCGGCAAGGTTTTCTTCTCCGGCAGGTATTGCGTTTGCTCCCTGCTCCTCTGGCTGCCGATACCAACTTTTATCACCCACTCATGGGCTTGGCTTTCCCCTATCTATCCTGCGCTTCCGCTTGGGACATTTCCCGTTGGCAGCGGAGCGCCGCTTTCCCTCTTCGGTCTTTGGCCCGGTGGAGAGCCCGCCATGCAGGCGGCACCGTCCATTGCTGTAAAGGTCTTTCCTCTTGCAGGGCGTCCCGGCCCTGGTCTTGGCGCCTCATGTCTGGCCCGGCAAGGTACGGGGTGGAGGCAGCTGTGCCTCGTCTTCTTCCCGTTCCGCAAGCCGTTTGATGTTGGCCCACAACTCAGCGATGCTCTTTTCTCCTTTTGGGGGGCGTACCGGCATACCGTGCATCTTTCCTTTTTGCAGGCAACGGTGTTGACTGCCCGTTGACTTTGTTACGCAGCATCATGGGCCTTCACGATGGCGGCCCAGCGTTTCCGGGCCCCTTCCAGGTATTGCCGCAGGAAGCCCCAGGCCGTGTACTCCGCCGCAGCCCGGCTCCCGGCAAAGAAGAAGGGCAGGCGGTACCGTCCGGCGAAGGCCAGCACGCTTTGACAGGCCGCATGCGGGTTCATCCTGCTGCGGTACTGCCCCCCGGCCAGATCTTGCCAGCTCGCTTCAACCACCACGCAAAAGGCGTCCAGGGCGGCCCCTCTGGCAAGCTCACGTTCAAAGCGTTCCCGCTCCCTGCCCAGGCACATGACAAGATCCGGCAGGCTCTTGCGCTCCACCGCCACCCTGTCAGCAAGCCCGGCAAGGGAATAGTCGCCAACGCTCAGGGCTCCCACTTCCACCGTCACGCCTTCATAGCGCGGCCCCCGGAAGGGAAAGGGAGCCTGTTCCCTGCTATCCACAATCACGCGCACCGCTGCCCCTCCTTCCCTTTTTGGCCTGGTAGATTTTTCCGTCCGGCGTTTCCACCCATCGGCTATGCCTGCCGCACTTGGCACACACCGCTTGCCGGTTCAGGCAATGTCCTTGCTTGGCCGTACCTTGCACCAGCAGTTTGCCGCCGCATTCCGGGCAATCCGGCAGGATGCGGGGCCGCCCTCCTTTGGACGGTGCGTTGACGGGCACAGCCAGCCATACTTGCCGGGGCAGATGCTCCAGATCCAGATCATGCAGCAGGGCTTCCAGATTGTCCCGGGCATAGCGCAGGGCTGCCTCCTTTTCAGATCGCAGCAGGCCCGGTGCCGGCCACAGTACCAGTCCGCTCCCATCATCGGCAGGCAGGGCCCCCACCTTGTATGTCTCGTTCAGCTCGTGCAGTACCGGCCACGGATGGGGATGTCCCGTCGTGGTAGTCTGTTGAAGGTGACGAAGATCAAGCATGATTCCCCCTTTCCGTCACCTTGCTATCCGTTTCGTGGTGTTCTTCGTGTTCTCGTGTTTCGAGCGTTGGCAGACAAGGCTTTTCGGCTGGAACACGACCAAAATACGTTTGTGTCCTTCGTGTTCCCGTGTACCTCGTTTGGGCGGGAACACCTTTGTGTTCCCGGAACACGAAAACTTTTTTTCGTGTGTTCCCCGCAAACCCTTGTGGCTGTAAGGAGGGAACACAACGAACACGAAGAACACGTTTTTTTGATATGGGTGTACAGGGCTAAAAGCATTCATCAGGGAACACCACAACGTAAACGCGTTTCTTGCCCAATTCGGGAAGCGTCCTTACGGCAGAAGACTTGTCATCGGAACGACGTAACCATCCGGCATCCGCCAGCACACGCGCAGCCCTGCGCACGGAATATCCTTTGACCACCTCGGCCCCGAAGGATTCCGGCAGGATCAGGTATTCCGTCCTCCCGTCCATTCCCTTTTGCCTAAAGCCCACCCGGCCTATGCAGGTGGTGGCGTTGGTGTCCATGTCCTGGAAGCGGCTTGCCCCGTGCTGCTCGATGAACAGGCGCACCGCGGCAAGGATGGCCGCATCTTCCGAAGCGCCGGCCCCGCCGCGGGCGGCCAGCCAGTCCGTGAAGCAATGTTCGGCGCAGGTCACAGCCTGGAAACAGTCGGGCAGGACAGCAGCCTGCCGTGCCACCTCTCCTGCCACGGCGCAGAGGGCGAAGCGCTGGGCCACACGCCGCACCTGCCCGTCGGCATCGGCAGGGCAAAAGCGACCCACCAGGGAATCAAGCGAGGGGCGGAGCTGTTCCATCAGCGTGGGCATCTCCCGGATCAGGTAGTGCAGGAAGGCCCTTCCGGCATGGCCGTAGTGCTGTTCCGACAATTCCTTGAGGCGGTTCACTACTGCACCGGCAGAGGGGAGGCCGTGAAGATCCGTCAGCATGGCCTTGTCCACAGGCAGGCCCACGAAGCGTACTTCCTGCCCGCCCCGGGACTTCATGCCGTTTTCAGCCAACTTGTCCGCAAGGCCCAGCTCGCCGGATGACAGAAAGAGCAGCCGCCAGACATGGGAGCGTCGCAAACTGCCGTCGCGTCCGGAGCGGGACTTGCCGGAACCGTTGGCCAGCATGTAGGCCGCCTCACTCAGCACTCGGGCATTGACCTGGCCCACTTCGTCCAGGATGAGCAGACCGTCATTGTGGAGCGCCGCCACGCCTTCCAGAGCGTTGTCCGTGACGCGCCAGCTTTTGACGTGGCCAGGGCCGCCCCAGACGGATGCCGCCACCTGCAAGGCCGTCGTCTTGCCGGAAGAGCTGCCGCCCTCAAAGGAAAAGCCGCCGCCCTCCATCCCTGCAAGACGCAGCAGGGGCCCGGCGAAAGCGATGCAGAGCGCAAAGGCCAGGCGCACGTTGCCGGCACACAAGCCCGGTATCTCCTGCCAGCCTTCCAGCGTCCCGGCAGTGCCGTAGAGGCCCGTGTGGTAGGCGGATTGCAGCACGACGCTTTCTCCCTGCGTAGCTCCAAAAACGGCATCCGGCAGGACGTAGACCGATTCATGCCAGCCCACACGGGGCACGCAGCGGATGCGACGTACAGGCCGCACACTGGCAAGGAAGGCGGCCAGCTTGGCGCGTGTGCCGGGCACACCGAACCAGCCCCCGGACGCCAGTGTGCCGAACCACTCCCCTCCCTGCCGGTTGAGCAGTTCCACAGGCATGGCCCAGCGGTGGAGCCGTCCGTCCGGATCCTTCCACTCCAGCATCAGGCCCCACTCGTTGCCGTCGGCGTCGCGGGTCATGCCTCGCACAAAGAGCGGCGGGCCCAGGACAGACGGTACCGAAACGTCAGTTACACAAGTCAAGGCTGATGCCGCAGGTGAAGTGCCTGCCGAGTTGTTCAGCCTCACAGGCGGATGTCATTACTTTCCCCGTCCGCCTTGAGCTCTTGCTTGTACAGCCCGGCACGCTTCCCCTCGGCCACCATGAAGAAGCCCTCCGGCATTGGGCAGGCATCGTCCTGCAAGCGGGCCTTCTCCACCACCCTGCGCACTGCCTCAAGGCTCCTGGCCCTGTGCAGATCATTGAAGTCCGCCTTTGCGCCGTCCAGGGCAGGGCAGGCGGCCAGCTTTGCACCAATGGCCTGAGCGGCTTTGGTAGCCGCCTCCACGCCGGGGTTCCATGCCTTGCCCTCCTTCATGGTCTCGCAATCGTTGTCAGCGCAGAGGATGATCTCCCTGTCGGGATACTTGTCCCGGGCCATGCGGGCCACGGCCTCAAGGTTTCCCGCATTGAAGGCCACAAGGCAGGCGTGGCCCGTGGCAAGGTGCAGGCTTGCGGCGGTGGCGTATCCTTCCGCTATGAGCAGGGGGCCGTCCTTGGTTCCGTCCTTTGCCGGAATGGGGAAATAGCCGCCCGCCGTTTTGCCACCCTTCAGAAAGAGCTTGTCCGGCCCGTCAGCGGGCTTGTCCGGCAGGATGCTTTGCAGGCTCACCAGCGTGCCGGAAGCATCCAGCACAGGCAGCAACAGCTCTACAATGCCCTGACATTCCCGCTGCCGGATGCCACCAAGAGCAGGGACACCTTTCCGTTGCAAGTAAGGGTGTGCATCCGGTGCACTTCCCGCTCTTTTCCAGATGGCCCGGGCCAGCTTGGCAGACGCGGCCCAGCGCGTGGCCTGTTCTTCTTCGGCAGCTTTCCGGGCAGCGGCGATGCGTTCCCGCAGGGCCTTGCGCTCGGCAGGGGACAGGTCTTTGGCCGGTCTGGTAGACCGCGATCCTTCATCACCGGTGATCCAGTTCTTCCACCAGCAGCAGGCCGGATCATCCAGGTGGATACGGTAGGCCCCGTCCTTGCCGCGGGGCTTGTCCGTGGTGCCGCAACGGTGCAGCACGCCGTCTGCCCGGACGTGTTCCACCAGCAGCCCGGCAACCCGCAGGCTCTCTTCAAAGGCGCTCAGGATGTCACTATTCATGGTCGCCCCCTTCCCGTTCGGGATCCCACAGCGGGGGCAGCCCGGCAAGGGGGAAGGAGAGCTCCCCGCCGGCGATGGCGATCTTGTCCAGGAGCAGGTCGAAGCAGAGGGCAAGGCCCATATTGCTTTCATCAGAGGGCAGGCTACTGGCATCCTGAAAAAGCATGTCGCCCACGACATTGCGCAGGAAATTGGCAAGGTGGGCAGCGTCTTCAAGGGCGCTGTTGGGGGAGACGTGCCGCAGGCTCCGGGGGATGCTGGAAGAGCGGGCGCAATAGTTACGCATGGCGCACCTCCTGCTGATCCAGACCACGGGCCAGCCGCAGCAGGCCCAGGGCCATGCCGGTTCCCCGGTCTTTGGTTGCCACCAGCTCGCGATCCAGGGCGGCAAGTTCACCGTCCAGAGCATCTACCAGCAGACCGCCCGCATTGCCCGGCAGGGACAGGCGTCCCATGAGCAGGGGCAACAGCTCCCCGGCCACGGCCCGCACACCGCGCAGGGCCTCCCGGTATTCGTGCAGGGCATGGGCCGCCGCTTTCAGATCATCCAGGGCGGCTTGCGCGTGCCGCTCAAGTTTGCCGCGTTCATCCGGCAAGGATTGTTGGGCGCACCAGTTCAGCACATGCCGGAAGCTGGCGGCGGGCAACTGGCGCAGGGAGGTGGCCCCCCATTCCTCCAGCAGTTCATCGAGAAGCATCTCATAGCGGGCCGCCTGTTCTTCGCCGCAAGGATTGCCGGCAGCGGCGGCGGTCAGGGCCGCCTTGACGGCGGACAACTGGTCTTCGGTCATCAGGGTAGGAAGGGAACTACGCAGCATGGCGCACCTCCACCACGGTCAGGACATGGCCGAGCATGGCCCAGCGCACACGGGCCGACGTGGACAACGACGTGCCCAGCAGGGCCACAAGGGCGGCAGTTTCACCGGCACGGGCCAGCTTGCGAAGAAGGAAGGACAGGGACGCACGGCCACCGCAGGACGCGGGGCGGAAAAGGGGGATGGAATGCATGAAGCACCTGCACTGTTTAGGGGGATTAAGGATACAAAAAAAGGCGGAAACAACGCTCCCCGGCCAGTGCAAGGCCGCCGGGGTCTCACGAACACCCGGACGTTGCTTCCGCCAATGTATAGCACCGCGCAAAGGGTACACCTCTCGCGTATTGCTGGCAGAAAAAAAGACCGCTCTTTTCACCGCGTGGGGCACGGTAAAGGCGTCGGTTACGCCTTGCACTGTTTGGGGAAGTTCAGTCTGCCCCAGACAGCGGGCGCGCGTCAAGGGCCGCAAAGATCCAGCGGTATTGCTACGCAGCATGGCAGCCCTCCTTCACCTTGAAGCCGGGGCAGAGGACAGGCCAGCCGCGACCGTCCGGCAGGTAATGGGAACGGCATCCCACAAGGCCGATGATGGCGGCCCGGAAGGACGGCACGATGCCATGCCTACAGACACGGCAGAGCCAGCTTTGACGGGGGGCCGGTGCAGGATCGGCCCAGGTCTCTTCCCACTTGCCGGGCGCGAACAGGTCACACCACCCGGCGGCGGTACGGAGCTTTTCGCCGGTCATCATGCAGAGCTTGCGATCATGGCCGGAAGGCAGGGCCACGCGGCGGAAAAACTGGCAGCAGGAGCAGCATTCGGATTGCGAGGAGCGGGGCGGTGTGGCAGAATGGGGGCAAGCAAGATTGACCACCTTGCCGCCTTTTTTACCTGCCCCCACCGCCGCCAAGCTGGGGGCTTTTTTATTACGCATTGGCAGCCCCCTCACCGGCGTTGAGACGGTCGATCAGGGCGCGCACATCTTCCACACGATAGCCGCGGGCACGCTTGCCCAGGGCCACGGGCTGGGGAAACAGCCCGGACTTCACACCGTTGTACCAGGCAGTCCGGCAGACAGGTACGAACCGCAGCACGTCTGACAGGCGCAGGAATCCGGTTTCCGGCAGGGTAGGGGCGGAAGGCTTTTGGACAGTAGCGGGCATGAAAAAACCTCCTTGCAGCTTGATGCATTTGCAAGGAGGTTAGCGCACCGTGCGGCGTGGTAAGCAAGTCGGGTAAGGCGTGGTATTTTCGCCTGTGAGGTGTGGTATTTTCCCCGGCAAGGTGGGGTAAGGCCTACCACGGCAAGGTCTTGGTGCTGCCGTTGAACAGATCCTTGCCGTACTGCTGCCAATCTTTCAGCTCTCCCCTGGGATGGAGCAAACCACCGATCATAGCCCAGGAGGCCCCGGCACCCTTCAAGCAGGCCGCCGTCTCCTGGGGTGTCTTGCCCTCCTTCCGGCACTGTTCCACCACGGCAATCAGGCCGTACCACTTCAAGCCTTGGCCTTCACCCTGCCGGTCCTGCTTCAGTTCTGCTCTGGTCTTCTCCAGCTCAGCTTGCAAGGCGGCATTCTCTTGCCGGGCCTGCTCCAGTTCGGCTTTCAATGCGGCAAAGTCTCGCTCTTTGGCTGTAATTTGCATTTCTCTATGTGATTCCTTTTGTATAGCTAAGTTCTCTTTTAGAAGACTGTAGTTGTCATCAAGCCAGTCTTCAAAGTCTAAAAGCTCTATTGTTAAATCTGAGTTATGTGTGAATACGTTATATGTATTGAAAAAATAGCGACCATCTCTAAATGCTTCTTCATAGCTTGTTATAAGATGTTTTTTACTATCGAAAGGTTCATTAAGCATATCAACAAATCTTTGTTTGCTTAATCTGAGTAATGATGCAACATAATTAATTGGTAAGTCTTCACTTATTCTTTCAGCGTATTCATATATATCGAATATATTTCCATCATCATCTAAATAAAACATGATACTTTCTATATTCCAATCACTACGCGCCATAGTCCCCAACCCTTTGCATTGGCGCCCTTGATACTTCCCCGGCAGGCGGCAAGGGTTCCGCCTTTTCGGCATGGGTAGCTAGTCCATGCCTAGCCGGGGAAAAGTCATTGGCCCTACCTTCCGGCAGGGGCAACTCACCTCATATCTGAGGGCAACAGCAACCTTTTCCAAAATGGAAACAGTTCAGGCCACCTTGCCCGGCAGGAAGAGAGGCAGGCCGTCCTTGTAGCCAGCCACTTGTGCCGGGGATGGGATTCCGGGCCGTGCGGTCATGCCTCGCACAGCGCCCGCCGCACCACGTCAGGGGCGACTTCGATGACACGCAGATAAGCCCGTGCTGCCGGATCGGGTTGTCTCCTGCCCTGTTCCCAGTTGCGAAGGGTATAGAGGGACAGGCCAAAGGCCGCCGCAAACCCGGTCTGGGAAAGGCCCAGCTTTTGCCGGATGGCCTTCACGTCCACCCGTTCGGGAGCACTGGCCGGGGGGAAGTCATGCACGCCGTATTGCGCCCTGTCCGCCGTCCCGTCCATGTAGCCCACAGCTTCGGTCAGACCGGCGATGATTTCTTGTCCTATCGTGTTCATGGCTTTTGCCTCCCGTATGCCGCAAGCAGCGCCGTCAGGCGGCGCATATCATTCTTTTCGGCTTGCGTCAGATTCGCTTTTTCGTTCTTCCCGTATATCAGCAGGGCAAACAGGGGAATGCGCTCGGAATGAAAGTAGTAGATCACCCTGTAGCTGCCGCTTTTGCCTTCTCCTTCTCTTGCCCACCGCAGCTTGCGAACGCCGCCCGTGCCCTCCATGACCTTTCCGCTGTCGGGATGTTCAGCAAGGTAGGCCACCAGGTCGGCGCGTTCCGTTTCAGAAAGCAGGCCCTTGGCCCTGCGCAAAAAGGAAGGAGTTTCAACGACGGTCATAGGTGGTGTGTTCATGGCTCTATTGTAAGTCATTGGCTTATAACGTCAAGAGGCAAGCCTCCGGCAAGGGAGGCGCCTCAGCCTTTGCCGCAGGCCGCATGGAACACGAGAACACGAAGGAACACGAAGCCTTTTTAAAGGTGTTTCGCCCGTGAACCCTTGTGGCTGTAAGGCGGGAACATGAAGAACACCAGGAACACCAAAAACGGATAAACTCAGGAGAGGTTCCGGCAGGGAAGGGGGCCCAACTTTGCAGTCATCTGTCCACACTTGGGCCACTTTTCCCTTTGGGACAGTTGGGACAGTTTGCAAAAACGACTGTCCCACGACTGTACCACCCGTGAACCCTTGTGGCTGTAGGGCGTGGGACAGTTGGGACGGTTGGGACAGTCAAAAACAATAAAGGCAGGGAGAGGTGCCGGCAAGGGCAGGGAGCATAATCTGTCTATGCCCCTTCCCCGGCCCGCAGGCTGTCTAGGTAGTCCGCCCACTCCTGCATCATGCGGCGGCGCTCCTCCACATACTGGGCGCGGTTGTAGGCATCCCGTACGCTGTTCTTTTCGGCATGGGCAAGCTGGGCCTCGATCACGTCAGGGCGGTAGCCCATTTCATTCAGACGGGTAGAAGCCATGCTGCGGAAGCCGTGGACGGTCATTTCATCCCGGCCATAGCCCAGACGGCGCAGGGCATTGAGCAGACCAACATCTGATATGCAGCGCGTGGCAGAAGCCGTACCGGGGAAGACAAGCTCCCTGTTGCCGGTGATGGCGTGCAGGGCTCGGAACATCTCAACCACCTGCCGGGCAAGCGGGACAAGGTGGGGCCGCCGCATCTTCATGCGTTCGGCAGGTATCAGCCATTCCGCCCTGTCCAGGTCGATCTCTGACCAGGTGGCCCGCCGCAGCTCGCTGGAGCGGACAAAGACATACGGCATGATCTTCAGGGCGAAGGAGACGGACACGTCCCCCGGATAGTCATCAATGGCCCGGAGCAGGGCGCCGATCTCCCGCGGTTCGGTGATGGCGGCATGGTGGCGCACCGGCTTTGTGGTCAGGGCTTCGGTCAGATGGCTTGCCGGATCTGCAACGATCATCCCGGCAAGGCGTGCGTAGCGCGTCACCTGCCCGCATATCTGGGCAAGGCGGCGGGCTGTCTCCAGGTGGCCTTGCCGCTCCACCTTGCTAAGCACAGCCAGAAAGTCCGGCGCCCCCAGTTCGGCAATGGGTCTGCTGCCAAGATCAGGAAAGGCCAGTGTCTCCAGCCGCCGGATGATCTGCCGGGCATGGTTGGGTGTCCAGCCCGCCAGCTTCTTCTTGTGCCATTCCCGCGCCACCACTTCAAAGGTACGGCTCCTGGCGATGGCTTCCGCCTTGGCGGCCTTGCGTGCGGCGCACGGGTCCACGCCACGGGCGATCATTTCCTTTGCCGTGACAGCCCTGGCCCGCGCCTCCTTGAGGGAAACGGCAGGATAGGTGCCGATGGCAAAAAGACGTTCCTTCCCTTCAAAGCGGTACTTGAGGCGCCAGAGCTTGCCGCCGCCTGGATTGATCAGCACATACAGCCCGCCGCCATCCGCTATCTTGTAGGGCTTTTCCTTGGGCTTCGCCGTCCTGATGGCGGTATCCGTCAGCTTCTTGGACATTGGGGGTACTCCTGACTTCAAGGGGGTATGTTTTTTTCAGATACCCCGCAAACGTACCCCCTCTTTTTGCGGCTGTCTATGAACTTTGGCGGACTTCAACGGACATCAAAAACGAAGAAAGTCCGCTCAGCTCAAGGCTTTGCGGACTTCTACGAACTTTGACGAACTATAGTTTGGCGGAGGGGGAGGGATTTGAACCCCCGGAAGGCGTGAACCTTCAGCGGTTTTCAAGACCGCCGCAATCAACCGCTCTGCCACCCCTCCGTGCGGAGCAGACCGCGCCGCCTCCTGCGCCAACCCTGTGTGCAGGGCCCATGGCCTTGGGCGGTGCTTCGTCTGCGGGCTGCCGGGCCACGGCGCAGGGCCTGCCCGTCAGAACAGCCAGAAGCATATAGCACTTTTGGGCCCGGAGCGCAAAGGGCAAGCTGCCGGAGAGCCCGGCGGACCATAAAAAAAGCGGCGCCCTCCAGAAGAGGACGCCGCCGGATCCGCTGAGCGAAATACTACTTGATGGCGTCCTTCAGGCCCTTGCCGGGGGTGAACTTGGCAACCTTGCTGGCAGGGATGGTGATTTCCTTGCCGGTGCGGGGATTGCGACCCTTGCGGGCGGCGCGCTCAACCACCTTGAAGCTGCCGAAACCGGTGAAGGTCACGGATTCGCCGGAAGCGAGGGCTTCGCGCAGAGCAGCCACGACGGCGTCGAGGGCTTCTTCGGCCTTGGCTTTGGTGGGCAGGCCGGCCTTGGCATGGATCTTTTCAACAAGCTCAGCTTTGGTCATAGTTATACTCCAAAAAAAGAGTTTCGGGTTTCAATCTGTAGGCCAGACAGGGCATCCATACGTTATGGGCTTGGCCCGTGTCAATGGAAAATGCCCATATATCAAAGTTTTCCGGGCATCAGAGCCTTTTCGGGCATACTTTTCGCATCGCTTTCGGGCGAGGCGGCCCCGGGACGCATCAGCGGATGGTCAGGAAAGGTCCACCAGGCTGACTTCGGCGCTTTTGAGCGGGTGCCCCAGGAAAAGGCTGCCGGTGCGGATGAAGCGCAGCACGTTGTCCGTGGTCATGAAGCGGTGGGAGCCCGGGGCGTCTTCCCCGCGCAGCAGACCCAGCTCGCGCAGGCGGTTCTCCACGGCCACAGCGGCGGTCTCGGCCGAATCCACGATGCGCACGTCATCGCCTACCACATGGCGCAGGGCTTCGCGGAACAGGGGGAAGTGCGTGCAGCCCAGCACCAGGGTGTCGGGCCTGTCGGGCCGTCCCGGAGAAAACAGGTCGCCCAGATAGCGGCTGGCGATGCCCTCGACGATGGGGCCGTCCATCCAGCCTTCCTCGGCCAGGGGCACGAAAAGGGTGCAGGCCCTGCCCTGGACGCGGGCCTCGGGGCACAGGGAGGCGATGGCCTGCTGGTAGGCGCCGCCGGCGATGGTGGCTTCGGTGGCGATGACCACGATGCGCTTGTTGCGGCTGGCGGCCACGGCGGCCTCGGCACCGGGGCGCACGACCCCGAGGACGGGCAGGGGCGCGAAGTGTTCGCGCAGTTCCGGCAGGGCGGCGGAGGTGGCGGTATTGCAGGCCACCACCAGCATCTTGACGCCTTCGTCCACCAGGCGTCCCGCAGCCTTGAGCGTGTAGCGGATGATGGTGTCGCGGCTTTTGGTGCCGTAGGGCAGGCGGGCCGTATCACCAAGGTAGAGCAGGTTCTCGCCGGGCAGGCGGCCGGAGATGGCTTTGAGCACGGTCAGGCCGCCCATGCCGGAATCAAAGATGCCGATGGGCAGGGAAGCTGAGGGATTCATGACGTTCCTTCGATGGGGGACGGCTCCGGTGGGGCCTCCCCGGGCTGGCACGTTGTGGGGACAGAAGGGCGCAAGGCGCCCCTGCCTGCCGGTAGGGCGGGACGCGGCCTCCTTTCCGGGCGTGCCCCGAGGAGGGCGACGGCATCCGGTCAGGGGCATCCATGTCCCGACTGCGGAAGGATGGCTTTTTTCAGGCGGCAGGGCAAGGGAAAACGGGCGCCGGAGGCTTACGGGACGCACTTCTCCTGTCCCGGTGCGTCATACCGGCGTGCCGGCCGGGCGGTACGGGCCGCTAGAATCCCTGCCACAGATAGCGCAGGGACGTGAAGAGCAGGATCAGGGCCAGCCCCCACTTGATGCGGCGCGCGGGCACGAAGCGCTGGCAGCGCGCCCCCAGATAGCTGCCCATGAGCCCGCCCAGGCCCAGCAGCAGGCCCAGCAGGGGATCGGCGCCGATGCCGTCCAGCGAGGAGAACAGGCCCAGGAAGCCATAGCCCAGCACTCCGGCCAGCGAGGCCAGGAAGGTGCCCAGCAGCAGGGCGCCGGCGATGGCATGGACGGGCAGGCCGAAGATGCTGACCAGGAAGGGGGAAAGGATGGCGCCGCCGCCGATGCCGTAGATGCCGCCCGCCAGACCGATGCCCAGGCTGAGGACCGCCAGGCGCGGGCAGCTGACGGAGTGCCGTGCCTCACCGAACGTGAAGACCAGGCGGGACCGGTCCCAGCGCTCCACATGGATCCGGGCCATGCCGCCCCCCTTGCGGGCGGGCGCGGCGGGCCTGCGCAGGTCGCGGAACATGCGCCAGAAGATCCAGAGCAGCAGCAGACCGGCAAAGACCTTGAAACGGCTCTCGTCCGGCAGCCAGTAGACGCGGATCAGCGATCCCAGCACGATGCCGGGCAGGGTGCCCACGGCCACGGTCAGGGCCAGCGGCCAGAGCAGGCGCCCTTCGCGGGCATAGCGCACGATGCCGCCGGGACAGGCCAGCACGTTGAAAAGATGGTTGGTGGCGCTGACGCCGGGGCTGGTATAGCCCAGAAAGCTCATCTGGAAAGGCAGGAGCAGGAAGGCTCCCGACAGGCCGCCCATGGACGTGACGAACGAGATGCCCATGGCCGCCAGGACGGGCACCAGGGGGTGACACTCGATACCGGAAACGGGAAAGAACATGGACCACCTCCACAGGTTGTGCGACGGGGTAAAAGCAGAGTAAACTGATATGGATATTTTTGTCACGTTTTATTTTTTTACTAACCTATGGAAAATAAAGAGATAAAAATAAAATAAGCGTGATTTTTCAGGGTACTTTCATCACTATTTTGTATAAAATAGTGATAAATTGGGCTATGCGGCGGCCCTCCGGCCCCGCAGGGCCGGGGCTGCGGCCCGGTCACGCAGCGCGTCCCCTGGGGGCACATTGCCTGTGCCGGGCGAAACGCGTATATTTCAGGCTTTCCCATCACCGTGCAGCAAAGGATTTCTTCATGCTCGCCATTCTCGAATACAAGGCAGGCAACCAGACCAGCGTGCGCCGCGCGCTGGAACATCTGGGCATCCCCTGCCGCATCACCGCCGATCCTGCGGAACTGGAGCAGGCCCAGGGCATCATCTTTCCCGGTGTGGGCGCCGCCGGGCAGGCCATGGAGGCCCTGACCTCCGCCGGTCTGGACAGCGTGCTGCGCCGTGCCGTGGCCGAAGGCCAGCCCCTGCTGGGCATCTGCCTGGGCTGCCAGATCCTGCTGGAGCACAGCGAAGAGAACGACGTGCGCACCCTGGGCATCGTGCCCGGCCGCTGCGTGCGCTTCCCCGATCATATGAAGGAAGAGGACGGCAGCCCCGCCCCCGTGCCGCATATGGGCTGGAACAGCCTCGATGTGGTGCGTCCGGGCCGTCTGCTGCACGGCATCGAGCCCGGTGCGGAATTCTATTTCGTCCACAGCTATTATGTGGAGCCCGCGCCCGAGCTGGTCATGGCCACCACGGTCTACGGGAAGGAGTTCTGCTCGGTCTACGGCCGCGACGGCCTGTGGGCCGTGCAGTGCCATCTGGAAAAGAGCGGCCGTCCCGGCCTGACCGTGCTGCGCAATTTCTACGACTACTGCGACGAGGTGCGCCATGCTTAGCAAACGAGTCATCCCCTGCCTGGACGTGCGCGCCGGCCGCCTGACCAAGGGCATCAAGTTCCAGGGCAACGTAGACATCGGCGACCCCGTGGAGAGCGCCCGCCGCTATTATGAGGAAGGTGCGGACGAGATCGTCTTTTACGACATCACGGCCTCGGCCGAGGAGCGCGGCATCTTCCTGGACGTGGTGGAGCGCGTGGCCTCGCAGATCTTCATCCCCTTCAGCGTGGGCGGCGGCATCTCGTCCGTGGCCGACATGCGCGCCGTGCTCAATGCCGGGGCCGAAAAGGTCTCCATCAACTCCGCGGCCGTGCGCAATCCCGATCTGGTGGCCGACGGCGCGGCGGCTTTCGGCTCGCAGGCCATCGTGGTGGGCATGGACGTGCTGCGCGTGCCCGTGAGCGAGAGCATCCCCTCCGGCTACGAGATCGTCATCCAGGGCGGCCGCCGTCGCATGGGCATCGACGCCATCGAATGGGCGCGCCAATGCCAGGAACTGGGCGCGGGCGAGCTCTGCGTCAACTCCATCGACGCCGACGGCACCCGTGACGGCTACGAACTGACCCTGACCCGGGCCATCGTGGACGTCGTGTCCATCCCGGTCATCGCTTCCGGCGGCGCGGGCGCGCCCGAACATATGTACGATGCCGTGAGCAAGGGCGGTGCCTCGGCGGCGCTCATCGCTTCCATCGTGCACTACGGGCAGTACACCATCCGCCAGTGCAAGGAAGTCATGGCCGAGAAGGGCGCCAAGGTCCGCCTGACGTGGTAGCTCCCGAAGCCCGCTGGCAGGCCCTGCTGCCCGTGCTGCGGCACTGGCCGCTGGCCGTGGCCTTTTCCGGCGGGCTGGACAGCCGTTTCCTCTGTTTCGCCCTGCGGCGTGCGGGCTGCGACGTGCTGG
>OGNB01000543.1_pt1 | contig 27581 bp, 30 predicted proteins | sample 1573301 | NCBI WGS metagenome assembly OGNB01 (sample SAMEA2581914, study PRJEB24529) | metagenome | biome: Human gut stool | place: China | collected 2011
CATCCTGCTGGCCTGCCTGTTCTTCGGCTTCTGCGACGCGCTCCAGATCCGCCTCCAGGTCTCCGGTATCGCCATCCCGTATCAGTTCTTCCAGATGATCCCCTACGTGGCGACGGTCGTCGTCCTCACGCTCATCGGCGCCCGCCAGGCCGGACCCAAGGCCAACGGCAAGCCCTACCGCCGTGAACAGCGGTAAACCGGTAATAACGCTTCGGCGTTGTTATAAACTTATGGCAGCAACGCATTGTGCGCTGCTGCCGAATCCTAATATTCTATGGAGGACAAAAAATGAAAAAGATCATTGCAATGCTTCTGGCGCTTGTCATGCTCCTGTCGCTGGCGGCGTGTGCCGGTACTGCGAAGACCGACACCGCGGCTCCTGCGGACGACACCAGCAAGACCGACACGACCGACACCGCCGCCGAACCGGCTGACACCACCGAGCCCGCCGACACGACCGCTGAACCCGTTGTCACGGAAGAGCCCACCGCTGCCACCAAGGCTGACGACTCTGCCTATAAGGTCGCCATGATCTGCGACTCCAGCATCAACGACGGCGGCTGGGGCGCGGCCTGCTACAACGCCATGATCGCCGCGGCCGAAAAGATGGGCTGGGAGACCGAGGTCACCGACTCCATCTCGCAGGACGCCTACTATGATTCCATCGTCGCCTACTGCACCCTCGGCTACGACATGATTTACGCCCCCGGCAACCAGTACACCGACGCCGTCCTGCAGGCGGCTGAGGAATATCCCGACGTGGCCTTCGCCCTGCTGAACGGTGCGGAAGATACCCCCGCCAAGGCCGTCAACGGCAACGTCTCATCCCTGCTCCCGAACGCGCAGCAGATCGGCTGGATCGCGGGCGCCCTCGCCGGCCTCATGACCGAGAGCGGCAAGCTCGGCTTCATCGGCGGCATGGAGCTCGACACCACCAAGGGCAAGATCGCGGGCTATGAGGAAGCTGCAAAGTACGTCGCCGAGCAGGAAGGCAAGACCGTTGAGCTGCTCAACGTCCCGTACGCCAACTCCTTCTCCGACGCCCCGAAGGGCAAGGAATTTGCCACCGAGCTGATCTCCCAGGGCGCTGACGTCTTCTTCGGCGACGCTTCCGCCGTTGACTCCGGCGCGCGTGAGGCCATCGACGCCGCCAACGCCGCTGCAGGCGAGATCAAGATCTACGACATCGGCCAGCCGGCGGACATCCTCGGCCAGAACGAGTGCATCATCTGCTCGCAGGTGACCGACAACTCCGCCATGGTCGTCGCCTCCATGGAGGCTGTGGAAGCCGGTACCTTCGGCGGCGAGACGCTCTACGGCACACTGCAGAACGGCACGCTGTCCGCAGGCGCGCTGAGCGATCTGGTCCCGGCCGACGTGCAGGAAAAGTACCTCGGCTACATCGAACAGATGAAGGCCGACACCTTCATGAAGTAAGATCCGGAACCAGCATTTTCCCCGGTAAATGACCAGCCCGGCTGGCGCTTGTGCGCCAGCCGGGCTTTTTCTGCTTTTTTGCTCAGTCCGCATGCGCGGACAGGCGGCGCATCCACCTTCTCCTGCGGAAGACGGCCAGCGAGATGCCGAAGCGGAGGCATTCCTCCAGCGGCAGCGCAAAATACACATACGGGCCCGGCAGCGCAAACACGAAGGCCGTCACGAGCCCCGCCGGAACACCGAAGCCCCACGTTCCGACAAGATCGATGGCCATGACGTACGCCGTCCGCCCGCCGCTGCGGAGGATCCCGCCGCCGAGGATCATATTGAGGACCTTGCATGGCGCGACCAGCGCATAGGCCGTGAGGATCTGCCGGGTCAGCCGCTTTACCCCGTCCTCCACCTGATAGATCTCCACATAGACACCGCTGAGCAGCACCACGAGCACGGGCGGCGTGCGCCTGCCGTCCGCCGCGGGAAGCGGCGGCGTCTTCCGGCAAAACAGAAGCATCAGCAGGAAATTGACCCACTGGGAAAGGACCGTCGCGATCCCCGCGCCGGTCGCGCCCATGGCGGCAAAGCCGCATTTCCCGAAGATCAGGAGGTCGTTCAGGACCGTATTCAAAAGCGCGGACGCGATGCCCGCGTACAGCGGCAGCCGCGGCTTTTCCGCGCAGCGGAACGCCGCGGCAAGCATTGTCGCCCCGGCCATGGGCAGATATGTCCCGGCGAGCAGGCGGAGGTAGCCCGCCGCCGTCTGCAGCGTCTGTACATCCGCCGTATAGGCCCGCATGATCGCCCCGGGGCACAGCAGGCAGAGCGCGGTGAATGCCCCGGCCAGCCCGAACCCCAGCCAGAGATTCGTAAAAAAGCTCCGCCGGACCTCCGCAGGCGCGTTCTGCCCCAGATACTGCGAGATCATGATCCCGGCCACCGCGCCGATGGCGGCGATGACGACCGTGTAGATGGAGGCGAATTTCCCCGCCAGCCCGACGGCCGCCACGCTGACGGCGCCCAGCTGCCCGATCATGATCTGGTCGACCAGGCTGAACGACAACTGCAGCAGCGACTGCAGCGCCGCGGGGATCGCCAGTGTACAGACCGTTCTGAAGAAGCTCTTTTCTCCGCGCATCCCGGTCCCTCCGTTCGTTTTTCTTTCATTGTAACGACCGGATGTGCGGGACGCAAAGGTTAAGCGCGTAACTTTCGACAAAAATAAGAGGTTTGATTTGTGCAGAATGCTTATTTCCGTATCCGCGTGCTGCCCCGCACCACAAGCGTGACCGGCAGGATGACCTCCTCCCCAACCGTCCGTCCCTCCCGCAGGGCCTGCAGCTTTTCCATGGCGATCCGCGCCCGGGCCGCACCGTCCTGCCGGACCGTGGTCAGAGCCGGGCTGACCATCTCGCATACCGGCGTGTCGTCAAATCCCGCGACGGAGATCTCCTCCGGCACCGCGATCCCCTTCCCGCGCAAAAAGCTCATCAGGTCAATGGCATAATGATCCGAGACCGCAAAAACCGCCGTCACGCCCCGCAGCCGCTCCAGCTGCTGCTCATAGTACGCCCACCGTGCGTCTTTTTGCATCGGGATCCGCAGCAGCTCCGCGTGTCCCGGCGCAAAGCCGCGGAAAAAGCCCTCGATCCGGTCGCGGTCGATGCCCGTCTCATTGTCGGACAGGCAAAGCGCGCGCGTATGCCCCAGCGCCCGGAAGTGACGGCCGACCTGCTCGCCGCCGCCAGAATTGTCGATGCTGAGGTTGACGATCCGCTCCGTCTGCCCGCAGATCCCGTCATACACCACGAACGGGATCCGCATGTGATTGCGGAGCGTCTGGTAGTCCTGCGCGCAGAAGCCGATCACAACGATCCCCTCCATGTTCCACATGGAGGCAAAGCGGAGGATCTGCCCGGCGTCCTTCGCTTTTTTCACCATCATGAACCGGCCGGTCTTTTCGATCTGCGTGGAAAGCTCGTTCAAAGATTCGGCGATAAAAAAATCGCTCAGCGTGCGCCCCTCATACTTTTCGTGGTCGTTGACAAACACGCCGATGATCCTCGAGTCGTTCTGTGCCAGGAGGATCCCCGCCATGTTGGGGATATACTCCCGCTCCTCCAGCAGCGCCGTCACGCGCTGGACCGTCGCGTCGGAGACCTTCTTCGTCTTCCCGTGGATCACGTTCGATACCGTCGCCGTGCTGAGCCCCAGTTCCTCCGCCAGATCGCAGATCCGCACCCGCCGTTCCTCCATCCCCCTCTCCCCTTCCCGCAAAATCCTTCTCCCCCATTCTATCCCCCCTCCCCCTCCAAGTCAAAGGTTATCCGCAGAACCTCACAAAAAGCCTGTCATCCGTGTAGAAAGCTGTGCATCTTCCTATTGACAGGCGCGGGGGATTGCTGTATGATAGCTGGTACAAATTTGGTGGGTGCCGGGAGGCCGGGGACGGCGGACGGGGCTTACAGAGGAATACGGGCAGGATGCCAGACGCTCAGACGCAGTGCAGGCCGCAAAAGGTGGGCCGTGCACTGCGTTTTTTTGACGTCTCCGGAGCTTCCGGAGCAAAGGCAGAGGGAGGAACGGGATATGGAGATCCGGCGATTGGAACAGAAGGACTACGCGGGCAGAAAATTTACCGCCCGCTACCAGACAAAGGGCTATTATGAGATCTGTGCGTCCGAGCAGGGATTCCGGCTGGACTACCGGTTATTCCCGGCGCCGGTCGTGCGGTCGTTCGACGACGTGTTTTTGGGGAATGGCTGGAGGCCCCGGCGGCCTCCGGCGCGCGGATGATCGTGCTGGAGACGCAGTCGTGCAATGAGGCGGCGATCGCGTTTTACCGGAAGAACGGGTTCTCGGTCATCGGCTTTGATCTCTACGCCTACTCCAACACCGACCCGGAGCGGCACGAGGTCCGGATCGAGATGGGAAAGAAGCTGCATGGTCCGTCTGTGCGCTGAAACTCGCACAGAAAAAGGAGGAACCGGAAATATATGCATGACATTATCAGGATTGATCACCTGAGCAAGCGCTTTGGGGAGGTACAGGCGGTACAGGACCTGAGCTTCCGCGTGAAGGAGGGAGAGCTGTTCGCCTTCCTCGGCGTCAACGGCGCGGGCAAATCCACCACCATCAACATCCTGTGCGGCCAGCTGGCCAAGGATGGCGGCAGCGTGGAAATTGACGGCGCGGATCCGGACCGCGACCCGGACCGGGTCCGGCGCGAGCTTGGCGTGGTGTTTCAGAATTCCGTACTGGACGGGGCGCTGAGCGTGCGGGACAACCTGCAGAGCCGGGCCGCGCTCTACGGCATCCGGGGCGCGGCATTCGCGAAGCGGCTGGCGGAGCTCGCGCAGCTGCTGGACTTCGGAGCCATCCTGGACCGCCCGGTCGGCAGACTCTCCGGCGGGCAGCGCAGGCGCATCGACATTGCGCGCGCCCTGCTCCACCGCCCGAAGATCCTGATCTTCGACGAGCCGACCACCGGCCTGGACCCGCAGACGCGGAGGCTGCTGTGGGACGTGGTGACGGAGCTGCGCCGGAAAGAAAAGCTGACGGTCTTTCTGACCACGCACTATATGGAGGAGGCCGCGGACGCCGACTACGTGATCCTGCTGGACAGCGGCCGGGTCGTCGGCGAGGGCACGCCGCTGGCACTGAAAAACACCTATGCCGGAGATCACATCACGCTGTACGGCGTGGAAGAGGCCGCCGTCCGGGCGCTCGGGCGCAAATATGCCCCGGTGCAGGGCGGCTGGCGCATCGAGGTGGAAAACACCGGCGAGGCGACGAAGCTGATTTTGGCGCAGCCCGCGCTGTTCACGGACTATGAGATCACCAAAGGAAATATGGACGACGTCTTCTTAGCCGCGACGGGCAAGAAGCTGCATGGAGGTGCGGAGGTATGACCGGACTTGGCGCGCTGATCCGGCGCAACTGCAAATTATTCTTCAAGGACAAGGGGATGTTCTTTACCTCGCTCATCACGCCGGTCATTCTGCTGGTGCTGTATGCGACGTTTCTGGCCAAGGTCTACCGGGATTCCTTTGCCGCCGCCATGCCCGCGGGCTTCGCGGTGGATGCGGCGCTGATCGACGGCACGGTGGGCGGGCAGCTCGTCTCATCGCTGCTGGCGGTGTGCTGCGTGACGGTGGCGTTCTGCTCCAATCTGCTGATGGTGCAGGACAGGATCAGCGGGGCCCGGCGGGATCTGACCATGACCCCGGTCAGGCGATCGACACTGGCGCTCGGCTATTTTGCGGCGAGCGCGCTGTCGACGCTGCTGATCTGCTACGCGGCGCTGGCGGTCTGCCTCGGGTATCTGGCTGTGACGGGGTGGTATCTGTCGGCCGCGGACGTGCTGCTGCTCGGGCTGGACGTGCTGCTCCTGTCGCTGTTCGGCACGGCGCTGTCTTCCATCGTCAACTGCAATCTCACAACGAACGGGCAGGCGTCGGCGGTGGGGACCATCGTCAGCGCGGGCTACGGCTTTCTCTGCGGCGCATACATGCCCATTTCCAACTTTGGCGAGGGACTGCAGAGGGTCCTATCCTTCCTCCCCGGCACATATGGGACGGCGCTGTTCCGCAACCACGCGCTGCGCGGGGTGTATGCGGAGATGACGCGGACCGGCTTCCCGGCGGAAGTCGTGGAGCATATCAAGGACTCCATCGACTGCAATCTCTATTTCTTTGGCAGCAAGGTCAGCATCGGAGCGATGACCGGCGTGATGGCCGGGAGCGTAGCCGTGCTGATCGGGATCTATATTTTGATGAATCTTCTGAAAAAAACAGACTGAACCTACATAAGAGGAACGAAACATAAACGATATTCTTGATTTTATCCGGTTGGCTGCGCCCTGGGTGGCGATGGGGCTGGCCGTGGCGATCCTGGCTGTCCGCGGCGCGGTGAAGATCAAAAAGGGCGAGAAGCAGGACAGCAACTACGGGCTTGAGGGCATGTGCCTCGGCATGTGCTTCGGCACGGCCCTCGGGACCGCGCTCGGCAACAACACCGGTGTCGGCCTTTCTCTCGGCATGCTGCTCGGCCTGGCCATCGGCTCGTGCATCCCAAGGAACCGGAAGGACGCGGACGAATGAAAAAGAAAGGAAACATGATGCATCTTACCTATGAACACAAGCCTGTGATGACTCTGATCGGGTTTTAGACCCTGATCCGGATGGAGGAGGGCTATACCCGGTGCCCGGAATTCTGGGATGTGGAATACAACCGGAAATACGCGCGCCTGTAGCAGACCGGACAGCCGGAAACGCCGGTGGAGCAGGCGCTGCTTGAAAACCGGATCGGGCGGTTTGCCATCTGTGAGCAGAAGGCAGACTGCTTCGAATACTGGATCGCCGGGCTTTACCGGGGCGGCGCGGTGCCGGAGGGGCTGAAGCTCTATTCCTTCCCGGAGAGCGACTGGGCGGTATTCTCCGCAAGGGGCCCGCTCCCCGGCTCGCTGCAGACGCTCAACACCTACGTCTGGCAGACCTGGTATCCGGCCGAGGGGCAGCAGGTCGTGGGGAACGGGGCCGCCGCGCTGGAGGTCTATTCCGCGGGCGATATGCAGACCCCTGACTACGCATGCGGCATCTGGGTACCGATCGTGCGGCCGCAGCAGACTGCGGACGACAGCGCCGAAACGGCAGCGGCCGCCGCGCTGCTGGGGCTTTTATAAGCGATGGCGCGGTGGGATCCGTGGCGGGGATGCCGGCGGTGCGGCGAGGGCTGCCTGCACTGCAGACCCGGGACCTCTGCCGGCAGGCCCGGCTGGCCGGGATCAACTATACGTGTGAGGCCGTAGGACAATCGCATGCATATTCGGATCACAGATGACGGAAACGAACGCGACATCCATGAGATCCACGAGATGCTGAGGCACTACAACCTCCGGCACCGCGAGGCATCGGAAAATGTGCCGCTCGGCGTGTTTCTGGAAGACGAGACGGGCCGGAAGTTCGCCGGATTGACCGGTGAGACCTTCGGCAACTGGCTTTGCATCTGGTTCCTGTTCGTCGGCGAAGCGTTCCGGGGCCAGGGGCTCGGCAGCAGGCTGCTGGAGGCTGCGGAAAATGAGGCCCGGCAGCGCGGCTGCAAATACACGTTTGTGGACACCTTTTCCTTTCAGGCGCCCGCATTTTACGAAAAGCATGGATACCGGGAGGTTTTTACCCTCGAGGACTATCCGTACACCGAAAAACGGCATTATTATACGAAAGCGCTGTAACGGGGGTAAGCAGGAATGGAGCACAAAGCCAGTATTACCGCCCTGATGAGTTCGTTCGGACGGGCGTTTCATGCAGAAAACGAAGAACATCCGGTTTTCGCGGATCATCTTGCCAGAGCGCTGATGACGGGGGAAGAATATGCCGCTGTGCAGAGCGATATTCTTGGCGGCGCGCCGATGAAAACGGCGTTTTCCTACGGAGCGCTCGAAAACCTGCTGGAAAAGCACGGCTTTCTGATCTACGAGCTGCTGACGCCGGATGATATCCAAAGGGACATCATCGACAGGGCCGGAGCAGAGCTGAAAGCCTTTGAGCATGTCAATGACTGTCTTGCGGTCAGGAAAAACTCTGATCGGACGACGATGAAATGTGGGATGGAAGATGGAAATGAACTGCAAACGCAAAAACCAACTGATCGGCTGCTGCGGACTGGACTGCGAAAAATGCGATGCCAGAATCGCAACGCTCACGAACGATAACGCCCTGCGGGAGAAGACTGCCGCCCTGTGGACAAAGCTCAACGGGGTGCCGATCACCCTGGAGATGATCCACTGCACCGGCTGCCGCATAGACGGAGCCAAGACGCCGTTCTGCGACAAGCTCTGTCCGGTCCATCATTGCGTGAGGGAAAAGAGCCTTGATACCTGCGCGGACTGCGGGCAGATGGACAGCTGCCCGACGCTGGGGCGCATCGCCGCGAACAGCCCGTTCGTGCTGGACAACCTGCGGCGGCTGTGCGAGGGAAAGTAGATGCGGCGGTATATCGCCCTGCTGCGGGGCGTGAACATCAGCGGGAAGAACAAGGTGCCGATGGCGGAACTGAAGCTGGGTTTTGAATCGCTCGGGTTTCCGGACGTCCGGACCTGGCAGAACAGCGGGAACGTGGTCTTTTCCAGCGAGGAAGCGGAGCCCGCGGCGCTGACCGGGCAGATCGAGGGCATGATCCAACGTCGGTTCGGCTTGGAGATCCCCGTTTTCGTCCTGCCGCAGGAGGAGCTTGCAGACACCCTGCGGCACGCGCCGGATTGGTGGGGAACGGAGGATCCGGACGGCGAATACCGTCCGGAAAATTGCCCGTTTGTAGAAACAAAAACATGTGAACAGAGGGTATTTATGATTACGATCTATGTCTATACGCACGACACGATGGCCGATTGGGAGATCGGGTATGTGACCGCGGAGCTGCATTCCGGCCGTTTTTTCAAGCAGGACGCACCGGAGGTGTCGCTCAAAACAGTTGGCATCTCCAAGGAGCCGGTCACGAGCATGGGCGGGCTGACGATCCTGCCAGACTGCGTGGTCGATGATATCGCGGTCAGCGAAGAAACCGTCCTGCTGCTGCCGGGCGGGAACACCTGGGACGATTCGAAGCACAGCGCCGTGATCAGGAAAGCGGCCGCGCTGCTCTCCGCTGGGGGCACGGTAGGCGCGATCTGCGGAGCGACGGCCGCACTGGCGCGTGCGGGCCTGCTTGACAATCGGCCGCACACGAGCAACGGCGCCGGGTTCCTGGAGATGTTCTGCCCCGGCTACAAGGGACAGCCGTATTTTGTGGACGCCCCGTCTGTCGCGGACGGGAATCTGATCACCGCGGGCGGCACGGGCGCGCTGCTGTGGGCAAAACAGATCATCGGGCGTCTGGGTGTTTTCCGGCCCGATACGCTCGAAGCGTGGTACGCGTATTTCAGCACCGGCGAAGCGCAGCACTTTTTCGCGCTGATGCAGACGCTGCCTTCGGCCGCGCAATGATCCATGCCGGACCGAAACACGCAGAAAGGAGGGCCGCGGGGCCATGCCGTGTGATATCTTGACTGTAAACGATACGAAATACACTGTGCTCCGGCTGCTCGGGAAGGGAAAGGGCGGATATTCCTATCTGGTGACGGATGGGAGGGCGCAGTATGTGCTGAAGCAGATCCACCACGAGCCGTGCGACTACTACACCTTCGGCGACAAGCTGCAGTCGGAGCTGCGCGACTATAAGACACTGCGAACGCTCGGCATCCCCATGCCGGAGCTGCTGGCGGCGGATGTGCAGCAGGAGCGCATTTTAAAGGAATACATCGCCGGGCCGACCATCGCGGAGCTGCTCAAAGCGGGGCAGCCGGATCCCAGCTGGGTCGCGCAGGTGCAGGCCATGTGCGCGCGTTTGTACCCGGCGGGGCTGAACATCGACTACTACCCCACCAATTTCGTCCCGCGGGACGGGACGCTTTACTACATCGACTACGAGTGCAGCGCCTATATGGAGCCGTGGGACTTCGAGCACTGGGGTCTGCCGGTCTGGACGGCGCAGGCGGCGGAAAGGACGGAGGACGCATGAAAGTTCCATGGGAGGACAAGCTCCCCTGCGCGGCGCTGGCGCTGCTCGTGCTGGCGGTGTTCTACGGCATTTATTTTGCCAAGATGCTCGCGCAGAAGCGGCGCGGCATCCAGACCCGGCAGATCGGACGCAGAAGGGAAAAAGACATCCACACCGTCGAGGTACTGATGAGCCTGGCCACGCTGGGCGCGCCCCTCGCGCTGCTGCTGATCGACCCGCTGTATCTGAGCGCGCTTTGCGGTCTGTTCGGCGGCGGGGATATGAACGGCATCGCCCTGCTGTGCCCGGAGTGGGCCGTGCGGTGCCTGTCCGGCGCGCTGCTGATCGCAAACGCACTGGTATTCTGGAGGCGGATTTTGCCAGTCTACCGGCAGTCGTTTTCCGAAAGAAGGACGGCTTGACAAATCGGGCGGGATGGGTTAGACTGAGAAAAACGCGCCGTATGGCGCATTTCTGGAGGATAACATGGAATTTGAACGGGTCGTGGGGAACAAAAAGGACTATCTTCCCCTGCTGCTGCTCGCCGATGAGCAGGAGGATATGATCGACCGGTACTTGGGCAAGGGCGAGATGTATCTTGCGAAGGACCCGGAGGTCGTGGGCGAGTGCGTGGTCTGCAAGGTCGATGACGGGGTCTACGAGATCAAGAACATCGCGACGGACCCGGCACTGCACGGCAAGGGGTACGGCCGGGCGCTGATCGAATACGTGATGGAGCAGTACCGCGGGAAGGGGCACACCATGCTCGTCGGCACGGGTGACAGCCCGCTGACCGTGCCGTTTTACCAGCGCTGCGGGTTCACGGAGCACCACCGCGTCAAAAATTTCTTTCTGGACAACTACGATCATCCCATCGTGGAATGCGGCGTGACGCTCTGTGATATGGTCTATCTGAGCCGCCCGCTCTGAGCCGCGGCTGCAAAAAACATTCCCCGCCGCAGCGTTTGAAACGCTGCGGCGGGGGTCTTTTGTTTTTCAGGGCTGCGGCGCGGTGAGCTCGGAGAGGTAGGGACCGTAGTCGTTCTGCAGGTGCTCGCGCATGCGCTGGGCGGCCAGCGCGCCGTCGCGGTGGGCGATGGCTTCGGCGATGGCTGCATGCTCGTGGATGCCGCTGCGGTAGACCTCCAGCGTCAGCGACTCGAGCACGCGCATGCTGCGCATCTGGCTCGCGGCGGAGACATAGAATCCATACAGGACGCGGTTGTGCGCCAGCTGGGCCAGCGACAGATGGAACTGGTGGCCGACGGACATGAGCTCGAATCGGGTCTGGCCGCGCTTCATGCGGTCCAGAATGGCAAACAGCCCGCGGATCTCCTCCTCCGTCGCGGCCTGCGCGGCCATCTGCGCCAGCTGTGGCTCGAGAATATAGCGCGCCTGCACCAGCTCGCGCAGCGCAGCGGGGTCGGCCATGATCCCGGCCAGCGCCTGTGTCTGCAGCAGCGTCGGCGCCCGCTCGGACACGAACGTGCCGGAGCCGGCGCGCGAGCGCAGGAAGCCCGCGATCTGCAGGCTCTTGACGGCCTCGCGGATGGTGCAGCGGCTGACGTCAAAGAGCTTTGCCAGCTCGACCTCCGGCGGGATCTTCGTGCCGGGCGCCCAGGTCTCCGTGCGGATGTGGTCGAGCATGCGCTCGGTCACGTCCTCGTAGAGCTTGGTCCGCTGGATCGTCTCGCTCATTCGCCCATCATGTCAAACACGGGCGGCTGCGCGCCTGCCGCGTGCAGCTTTTCCAGCAGCACGCCCGCCAGCGCGACGTCCAGCATGCCGGTGCCGATGATCTGCGCGTAGATGCGGTGGTTCGGGTCGGTGCGGCCGGGCATCTTCCCTGCCAGCACGTCGGGCACGATGATATCGAAGGAGTCGGCCGTGATCTCGCCCATCTCCGCCAGCTCCTTGACGTTGCCGCGGTGCAGCGACTGGCCGACCTGGTCGACGGCGATGCGGTCCGCCTTGCGGACGACGTCGAACGAGGTCTCGCGGAACGAGCCCATCGTCATGACCAGCGCGCCGGGCTTGACCCACGGCTCTTCGACCAGATCCGCGTTGGCGTTGGTGACGGTGATGATGACATCGGAGCCGCGGCAGCCCTCTTCGTTGCTCTTGCACTTGACGAAGCGGAACGGGGCGTCCGGGAAGCGGGCGATGAAGCGGTCCATGGCGGCCTCGGAGATATCGCAGACGCGGATCTCCTTCATATCGAGGACCTTGGACATGCAAAGAAGGCTCATGTATCCCTGCAGGCCGGTACCGATGATGGTGACGACGTCGGTCTTCGCGGCGAGCAGGCGGGCCATGACGGCGGGCTGCGCGCCGGTGCGCAGGTCATTGATATGGTCGCCGGAGATCAGCGCGCGCAGGATGCCGGTCTTCGAGTCGGTGATCAGGACGTTGGCCTTGATGTACGGCAGGCCGAGCGCCTTGTTGCCGTCATAGCCGCCGACGACCTTGATGCCGGCGACATCCATGGGGCCGATGTAGGCGGGCATGGAGTTGAACCAGCCGGCGACGCCGAGCTCGGACATATCCGTCGTGATCTTGTTGGGCATGATGACTCTGCCCTCGCCGTACCATTTCCAGGTCTTTTCCACGCAGTCGATCGCGTCTTCCACGGTCAGGTATTGCTTTGCGGTCTTTTCGTCGATGATCCATGCTTTCTGTTCCATACCAGCAGTCCTCCGTAAACTGTTTTCTGTTTGTTTGTAGTTGGATCCTTGGATTCGGACGCGGAATTGTCAGACAATTCCCTCTGTTCGTATGATACGGGCGGGAAGCGGCGAAGTCAATACGCAGATCAGCCCGTTTTGCAGGGTGATCGCGGAGCACGGCAAGCGATCTGCGGCAAAAGGGCAGCCCGGCCGGAAACCCGGCGGAGCGGCCCTTTGGGGTCATGTTTCGGATCCGGCGTCGCCGAGCTGGCCGGAGGCCTCCAGCTCGCGGCGGTATTTTGCCTCCGCGTGGAACGCGGGCAGGAGGAACAGCGCGTCGACAGCCGCGATGACGGCCAGGACGATCAGGATGCGGGTATAGGAGCCCGTGGCGTCGAAGCTGAAGTTCACCAGCGGCGAAGACAGCAGCCCGCCGACCGACAGCATGGCCATCATGATGCCGAGCGTCGTATTGTAGGCGCTGCGGCCGAAGATCTCCGCGGCCAGCAGCGGCTGGATGAAGCCGTTGAGGCAGACGGACACCGACAGCAGCACGACCGCGATGACGGCCTGCCACTCGTTTTTCACGAGCGTCAGCACCACGATGCCGGAGAAGGTGAACAGGACGCAGAGCAGCGTGGAGAAGTGCGCGCCGAAGCGGTCGGCCAGCATGCCGAGGACGATCTTGTCGACGGCCAGCAGCACCAGCATCAGGCTCAGCATCTTCGCCGCGTAGGCCGCGGAGAGCCCGCGGTCCTGCAGGTGGGGCACGACGGCGCTGTAGACGCCGTTGGAGGCGATGGTCGCGAGCATCATGCCGATCATGGTCAGGTAGAAATACGGCTTTTTCAGCAGCACCTGCATGGGCACGCCCGCCCAGGGGGCGGCGACCTTTTTGGGCTTATGCGCCGCGCCGCGGCGCTCGGGGTCGTGATAGGGCTGCAGGCCAAGCTCCTCCGGCCGGTCCTTCATGACGAAGAAGATCATGACCGCCGCGGCCGCGAGCAGCCCCGCCGCAAACAGCAGCGACGCGCGCCAGCCGGCCGATTCCATAATGCCCGAGAGCACCAGGCTCAAAGCCGAACCGCCGACGCCGCTGGCCGCCATGACGATGCCGGTCACCACGCCCAGGTGGCTCTGGAACCAGTTGCCGAGCATCCGGGACAGGGCCGCCGTACTGATAAAATATTCGCCGACGCCGTAGATCAGCGCGCCGAGAAACAGCGGGACGGCATTGCGCGCCGTGCCGTAGCCCACGTAGGACGCGGCGACGAGCAGGACCAGCAGGACCGTCGGCCGCCGGTAGCCGAAGCGCTGGTAGAGCCGGCCCATAAACAGATTGCAGAAGGCGGACGCGATATAGCGGACCGTGATCCCCATGGAATACAGGCCGCGCGAGATGCCGAGGCCCGTCGTAATGGGGATGACGTACAGCGAGTAGAGGTTGTTCGTCAGGCCGACGATCACGCCGACAGAGAGAAAGGCTCCGATGACAATGCTCAGATAGCGCAGCTGCCCGTTTCGCTCTTTCATGATGCGTTTCCTCCGCAAAAACATTCAATATTTTCAAATTCCGGTCAGATTTCTGTCATGCCGCCGACCGGCGCATGTAGACTATACCATGCCTCGGCCGAAAATGCTACGCAAAAAACCGGTTTTTCGCCCTCATTTTCAGAAATTGAAGCAGACTGTTTTCCAGACAGCTTTTTCAAATGCGCCAAAAATGAAGGCTTCAATTTAGTAAATCGTCCAAAATTGGCTGAATCGGTCAAAATCGTTTGACAAGCTGACGCAAACGTGCTAATTTCAGTATATACCAACTACGGCTGGAAGGAGTTTTGGCTGGCTGTTATGAAGAAGTATTTACTCGGGATCGACGTCGGCACGACCGGCACAAAGACGCTGCTGTTCCGCGCGGACGGCCAGCTGATCGGCCACGCCTATGAGGCCTATCCGCTCCTGACGCCGCAGGTCGGCTGGAGCGAGCAGCGGGCGGAGGACTGGTGGCAGGCGGTCGTCCATACGGTGCGGCAGGTCTGCGAAGATCCGGACGTGGCAAAGAACGTCGCCGGCATCTCCCTTTCCCTGCAGGGCGGCACCTTCGTCCCCACGGATGCAGACGGCCGGGCGCTGCGCCCCGCCATCGTCTGGAACGACGAGCGCACGGCGAAAGAACGCGAAGCGTTTCTGCGCGAGGTCGGCACCGACGAGGATATGTATCAGAAGACCGGCTGGCATCTGGGTCTCGGCCTTCTGGCGCAGGAGATCCGCTGGATGAAGGACAACGAGCCGGAGCTTTTCCAGAAGACCGCGATGTTCCTCTCCGTGCCCAGCTACATTTCTTATCATATGACAGGCGTTGCCGCCTGTGATCTTTCCGACGCCGGCATCGACCAGCTCGCGGACATCCGCCGCGGGGCATACGACGAGGCGCTGCTCGCCTACGCCGGGATCTCGGCGGAGCAGCTGCCGAAGCTCGTCCGCTCCGGTGACCGGATCGGTCAGCTCACGCCGCAGGCCGCGCAGGCGCTCGGCCTCACGACCGACTGCGTGCTCGTCGCGGGCGCGCATGACCAGTACGCCGTCGCGCTCGGCGCGGGTGCGGTCCGGCCCGGCGATATCCTGATCGGCTCCGGCACCTGCTGGGTCATCACGGCCATCGGCGATGCACCTGATTTTTCCTCCGGCCTGTCGCAGTCCGTTGCGGCGGTGCCGGGCTTATGGGGATCGCTGCGATCTCTCTCCTCCGGCGGCGTCTGCCTCGACTGGCTGCGGAAATTCGTGGCCGTCGGATCTGACGGCGAGCCCGTCGGCTACGAAACGCTCAACCGCGAAGCGGCTTCGCGCCGCGCGGCCGACGACGGCCTGTTCTTCGTGCCCTTCCAGGGCTACGCGGGCCAGAAGCGTTTCTCCAAAGCGTCCTTTATCGGCATGGATCTGTCCCATGACCGGTTCCATATGGCCCGTGCGATCATGGAGGGCATCGTCTTCCAGCTCGTCTGGATGATGGAAGCGTTCAGAAGCAAGCCGTCTTCGGACGGACTGAAGCTCGCAGGAGGCGCTTCCAAAAGCCCGCTGTGGTGTCAGATCACCGCGGACATCTCCGGACTGCCTGTCAGAGTGCCCGCCGTGGCTGACCTCGCCTGTGTCGGCGCGGCGATCCTCGCGGGCGTTGGGACCGGCATCTATCAGAATGCCGAAGAGGGATACAAACACCTGGCAATTGACGAACGCGTCATTATGCCCGACCCGGAGCGCAGCGCGGAATACCGCAGGCTCCTGCCGGCATATAAACGCAGCGTACAGGCGCTGGGCGACGTCTACGGTCTGTAAGACTGCGAGCAGAAAATTTTCAAGGAGGAAATGAAGAAACATGAAAAAAACGATTGCTCTGTTACTGGCTGTCCTCATGATTCTCAGCATGGTCGCATGCGCGGCCAACACCCCCGCAAAAACCGAAGAGCCCGCGACCACGCAAACCGAAACCACCACCCCCGATACCACTGAAACCGAAGAACCCGCGGCGACGGAAGAGCCCGCCACGGAAGAGCACGAACCCGTCACCCTCGAGGTCTTCCTCGCGCAGGTCGACTGGGCCGATGCATGGGATGAGCTCGAAGCCCGCTTCGAAGAGCAGCATCCGTGGATCAGCATCGAGCACGTCGGTCTCGGCGCCGATGCAGACTTCCTGCAGCAGCGTCTGGCGGCCAACGACCTGCCCGACGCCATCCAGCTCAACAACGGCGTCATGATGAACGCCATGGTCGAGCAGAACCTGCTGACCGACCTTACCAACTGGGAATGCGCCAAGGTCATGCCGAAGGCTTACGCCGACGCTTACACCTTTGACGGCAAGCTCGTCGGTATGTGCCAGGGCGCCGCGTTCTCCACGATGTTCTACAACATGGACATCCTGAACGAGGCCGGCTGGGATACCGTCCCGACCTGCTGGGATGAGCTGATCCAGTGCTGCAAGGACATCAAGGAAAAGACTGGCGTTGCGCCTCTGGTCACTGCCGCCGGCAAGCACACCACCTGCTGGATGATCTATGAGCTGATCCTGGCCAACGTGGCCGGCGAAGAGCTCGGCAACTACGAGGATGATTTCAAGAACGGCACGTTCGACTTCACCAAGTATCCCGAAGCGACCGCCCGCCTGCAGGAGATCGCCCCGTACTTCCTCGAGGGCACCGCTTCCGCTCTGGAAGAAGATGCTGCTACCTACATGTCTGACGGGCTGGCCGCGATGTGCCTCGCCGGCAACTGGAACGGCGGCATGATCCTCGGCAGCCTGGAAAACGGCGCGGCTTCCCTGCCCCCGTTCGGCGCTGCCGGCGAGCTCCCGTACATCTCCACCTCTCCCGAGGACGCATTCTGCATCACCGAGAACCCGGACCGCACGCCTGCTGAGCAGGAAGCTCTGGAGATCTTCTTCAACTGGCTGTTTGAAGGCGAGAACTTCCAGCTGATCCAGAACGCCCGCGGCACTGTCCCCGTCATCACTTCCATGACCGAGGATCAGATCATTCTGCCCGAGGCTATGATCCCCGTTGCTGCTGAAATGGGCTCCGCTCCGTTCGTCCTCATGGGCTTCAACCTCTACAGCGCCGAATTCAAGGATGCTGTCATGGCGAAGATCCAGGGCGTTTTGACCGGCGACAACACCGCGGAAGACGCCGTTGCCACCATGTGGTCCATCGAGCAGGCTTCCCCCCTCAACAAATAATCGAAAGCTCTGACCCGGCCGCTCCGGCGGCCGACGCAGAGGTTTCCCCTGTGTCCCGATTCTGCCCGGCCCATGCGTTTTGCATGGGCCGGCTCCGGGGAGGTTCCTGCCCTCCTCCGGAGCTGCGCAGAGCGTTTTTTTCCTGCATTCAGCCCATTCGCGTTACCCAACGTAACCCAGAGAAAAGAGGGATCCTATGAAACGTTCTTCCCGCGCTGGACGGCTCACGCAGCTTGAGCGCAATCAGCGGACCACCGGTATCTTCTTTATCCTGCCTTCGCTGGTGCTCTGCGCGATCTTTATGGTCGTTCCCCTGATCAATGTCATCCGCTACAGTCTCACCGACTGGGACGGACTTTCCAAGACCTACAACTTCGTCGGCCTGTACAACTACATGCACCTGCATGAGATCGAGGGCTTCGGCGAAATGATGCTCGCCACCGTGACCTTCGCCATCGGCGTGACCGCGATCACCATCATCGTCTCGTTCCTGGCGGCGCTCGCGCTCGATAAGCGCGGCAGAGACCGTCTGCCCCGCGGGCTGATGCGCGCGCTGTGGTTCTTCCCGGCGCTGCTGTCCGGCGCGGTCGTCGGCATTCTGTGGCGCATCATGTACAACTACAACAACGGCGTTATCAACAAGATCATTACTTCCGCGGGCCTGCCGGCCGTCAACTGGCTGGAGACGCGCGGCGTTACGAATATTGCCATCATCATCGGCGCGGCCTGGGTCCAGATCGGCCTTTGCGTGGTGGTCTTCCTGGCCGGCCTGCAGTCAATCCCGCAGGAAATGTATGAAGCCGCTTCCATCGACGGCGCGACCCCCTCGCAGCAGCTGAAAAACATCACGATCCCGATGATGGCCTCCTCCATCACGATCAACGTCATCACCACCACGATCGCGGCGTTCAAGGCCTACGAGCTGCCGTATCTGATCTCGAAGGGTCTGCCCGGCCATTCGACGCTTTTGATCACACAGAGAATTTTCTTCTTCGGCTTCCAGGCGTTCGACTACGGACGCGGCTCCGCGCTGTCGGTCGTGCTGCTGCTCATCATCGCGCTGATCTCTCTCGTTCAGCTCGTCGTGCTTCGTAAGAGGGAGGATATTTTCTGATGAAAAAACAAAAGAAACTCCACTCGTTTATCGAAGAGCTGGTGCTCGCTTTGTGCACGATCATCATGCTGGTACCGATCTACTATCTGGTGCTCGGCGCATTCAAGGACCGCAAGGATATCATCAAATATCCGCTGCTCCTGACAAAAGAGCTGTTCACGCTCGAAAACTTCCCCTACGTTATCAACAAGATGAAATACTGGCAGGCGCTGGCGAACACGGTCACCATCACGCTCGCGTCGCTGGTCATCGTCATCATCTGCGCGTCGCTGGCCGGCTTTGCCATCGCCCGGATCCGCAGCAAGCTTTTCCGCGGCTACTACAGCGTGCTCGTCACGCTGATGGTCATCCCGTTCATCGGCTGTCTGCTCCCGCTGACCGTACAGGCCACGCGCCTTGGCACCTACGACTCCATCTGGGGCTGTATCCTGATCCAGTCGGCGTGGAACATGCCGTTTGCGACGTTTTTGTTCGCGGGCTTCATGCAGAGCCTGCCGCGCGAATTGGAGGAAGCGGCCTACATTGACGGGTGTACGACGCTGGGCGTCTACTCCCGCGTGTTCCTGCCGCTGCTGACCCCGGTCACCGCGACCTGCGCCATCCGCTGCGGCGTCGGCATCTGGAACGACTATCTGGTCTGCCGCTCCCTGCTGAACGAAAACAAGAACCCGACGCTGATGGTCGGTATCAACGGCTTCTTCGGCGCGCGCGCCATGGAATTCGGCTATGCCTTTGCCGGTATCATCCTGGTCAGCCTGCCGATGATCATACTGTTCCTCTGCCTGCAGAAATACTTCATCAAGGGTATCGCTGCCGGCGCCGTCAAGGGCTGATATCCAGCCTTCCCGCACAAAAAGGAGAATGCACCCATGTCTTTATTCGAAGTAAAACCCTACGACCGCGAAGTCTACGAGAAGGAACTGAAGGATTTTCTGCCGCAGAAGATCCTGGATGTGCATACGCACGTCTATCTGAAGGAATTCTTCCCGCCGAAGCCCCTCGCTCCGGGCGAGGTCAAGCGCACGGTCACCTGGCCGAGCCTTGTGGCGGCGGACGATTCCATTGAGGATCTGCAGGAGACCTACCGGCTGATGCTGCCGGGCAAGGACGTCACCGCCCTCATGTTCTCCAACTCCGGCCGCAGCCAGCAGGCCAACGACTACGTGGCCGACGCCTCCCGCCGGTCCGGCTTCCCGGCGCTGTATTTCAGCGCGCCGGAGGAATCCCCGGAAGAGGTGGAGCGGCAGATCCGCAAGGGCGGCTTCCTCGGGATCAAGGGATATCTGAGTCTTTCCCCCAAGTACATCCCCGAGGCAGAGATCCGCATCTTTGACTTCTTCCCGAAGGCGCAGCTGAAGAAGATGGACGAGATGGGCGCGATCGTGATGCTCCACATCCCGCGCAACGGGCGGCTGAAGGACCCCGTCAATCTCGCGCAGATCATGGAGATCAAGCAGGAGTTCCCGAACATTCACCTGATCATCGCGCACATCGGCCGGGCTTACACGAAAGAAGACGTCGGCAATGCCTTTGAAACGCTCGACCAGGCGCCGGATCTCATGTATGACTTCTGCGCCAACTGCTGCGAGTACGCCATCACGGAGGTCATCCGCCACGCGGGCGTCAAGCACGTCATGTACGGCACGGACATGCCCATCCTGCGCATGCGGACGCACCGCATCGAGGAAAACGGCACCTACATCAACCTCGTTCCCCCCGGACTCTACGGTGACCCGAAGCAGGACAAGCACCTGCGTGAGGTCTCGGCGGAGGAGGCGGAGAAGATCACCTTCTTCCTGTATGAGGAGCTGCTGGCGTTCAAGCGCGCAGCCAAGACGCTGGGGCTTTCCCGTCAGGACATCGAAGATATCATGTACAACAACGCGCACGACCTGATCGAAGGCGCACGCAAGTCTATCTACGGCTGAGGCCGGGAGGTCAAACAGTTTTATGGCTTTATTTGAAGTCACGCCGTATGATCGCAGGATCTACGAAGAAGAGCTGAAGGATTTTCTGCCGCAGAAGATCCTCGACGTACACACGCACGTCTGGCTGGACAAGTATCTCGACCACAAGCCCCTCGCCCCGGGCGAGGTGAAGCGGACGGTCACGTGGCCGAGCCTCGTCGCGCTCGACAACTCCATTGAGGACCTGCAGGAGACCTACCGGCTGATGCTGCCGGGCAAGGACGTCACCGCGCTCATGTTCACCAGCCGCGGCGCGTGGGACAAAAACAACGCCTACGTGGCCGAGTGCTCCCGCAGGACCGGCTTCCCCGCGCTCTACTACAGCCGTCCGGAGCAGACGCCGGAGGAGCTGGAGATGGAGATCCGCAAGGGCGGGTTCCTGGGGCTCAAGTCCTATCTGAGCCTGTCCCCCAAGTACCTGCCGGAGGCGGAGATCCGCATCTTTGACTTCTTCCCGAAAGCACAGCTGAAAAAAATGGACGAGCTGGGCGCGATCGTGATGCTGCACATCCCGCGCAACGGACGGCTGAAAGACCCCGTCAATCTCGCGCAGATCATGGAGATCAAGCAGGAGTTCCCGAACATCCGCCTGATCATCGCGCACATCGGCCGGGCCTACACCAGGGAAGACGTCGGCAACGCTTTCGAGACGCTTGATAAGGCGCCGGATCTCATGTACGATTTCTGCGCCAACTGCTGCGAATATGCCATCACCGAGGTCCTGCGCCATGCAGGCCCGAAGCACGTCATGTACGGCACGGACATGCCCATCCTGCGCATGCGGACGCACCGCATCGAGGAAAACGGCACCTACATCAACCTCGTTCCCCCCGGACTCTACGGTGACCCGAAGCAGGACAAGCACCTGCGTGAGGTCTCGGCGGAGGAGGCGGAGAAGATCACCTTCTTCCTGTATGAAGAGCTGCTGGCGTTCAAGCGGGCGTGCAAGACGCTGGGCCTGACGAAGCAGGACGTGGAAGACATCATGTACAACAATGCGCATGACCTGATCGAGGGCGCGCGCAAATCCATTTACGGTTAAAGACTGGAGAGCGAACGATATGAAAAAGATCAAAGTCGGCTATCTGCCTCTGTACATCAAGCTGTATGACGATTCCAACCCGCATTACCGCGACCCGATGGTCGATTACATGCACATGCTCATCAAGATGCTCGAAAGCCAGGGCCTTGAGGTCGTTCTGGCGGACGAGGTCTGCCGCATCAAGCCGGAGTTCGACCGGGCGGCGAAGAAGTTCAACGACGCCGGCGTCTTCGCCGTCATCACGCAGCATCTGGCCTACTCCCCTTCTCTGGAGTCTATTGAGGCACTGCTGAGCCTTGACGCGCCGATCATCGTCTTCGACACCACGCCCGACTATCAGCTGCTGAAGGTCGCCAACTACAAGGGCTGCATCAGCGCCAACCACGGTATCCACGGCGTGCAGGATATGTGCAACCTGCTCAAGCGGAACGGCAAGCCGTATTATCTCTGCGTCGGCCATGCGCTGCACAGCGAGGTCGTCTCCGAGGTCGTTGGCATGTGCCGCGCGGCTGCGGTCAAGAAGGCGTTCCAGACCGAGAAGGTCGGCTCCGTCGGCGGCTCGTTCACCGGCATGGGCGACTTCCTCGTCTCCGACGAGCGCTATAAGAACGACATCGGCGTCGAGGTCCAGTATATGACCACCGAGGTCGTGAAGGAGTATCTGCCGAAGGTCACCGAGGAGGAGATCGACGCGGAGCTCGCGTACGACGCGGCGCATTACGATTCCGACATCACCTTCCAGGCCGAATACCGCGAAGCCACCCGCTCCGGCCTTGCCGTCCGGAAGTGGATGCAGGACAACGGCCTGCACGCCGCGACGGTCAACTTCCTCACGCTCGATATCTGCGGCCTGCCGAAGATGCCGTTCATCGAGTGCTGCAAGATCATGGAGCGCGGGCAGGGCTACGCCGGTGAGGGCGACGTGCTGACGGCCGGTCTGGTCGGCGCGCTGCTGCAGGTCTATCCCAACACGACCTTTACCGAGATGTTCTGCCCGGATTGGGAGCAGGACGTCATCCTCCTGAGCCACATGGGCGAAAGCAACCCGAAGCTGGCGCAGTGGAAGCCGCTCATCAGCGACTGCCCGTTCAACTACAACTCCTGCGGCGACACCACCGCCATGTACAACTGCCTGCGCAAGGGCAAGGCCGTGTATGTCAACCTCGCACCCATGCAGGACCACTTCACCCTCATCGTCTCCGACGTGGAGATGCTGGACGAAGGTCTCGAGCGCGGCGCTTACCGCCACAGCACGCAGGGCTGGATGAAGCCGTGCAAGCCGCTGCCGCAGTTCCTGAAGGAATTCTCCCTGGCCGGCGGCACGCACCATTCCGCCCTGGTCTACGACGCCAACATCGAGGAGATCAAGGCGTTCGGCACCATGATGGGCTTCGAGGTCATCGAGATCAAATAATGCATGCGCGTTCAGGCCCGGCGCATCCGGGTCTGAACGCGCATGTCCGGAAGAGGACAAGGCATGAACGTTGAACTTCTCAAGCAATTAGGAAATATCGGCCAGATCGCCGGGATCCGCGAATCGCGGCTGCTGCGCGGCCGCGGCGAGGGCATTGCCATCGCGGAATTCTACAACGCGGCGGGTCTGCGCTTCACGGTCGTTCCGGACCGGTGCATGGATCTGTTCGATCTGAGCTACAAGGGCGTCAATCTGGGCTTCCAGAGCAAAAACGGCCTGACCTCGCCGCAGGCCTTCTGCCCGTCGGACGGGGAATTCTCCGAGCAGTGGCCGGGCGGCATGCTCGTGACCTGCGGTCTCGGCAATGTCGGCGGCCACGCCACGAACGGCGGCCAGTTCCCCACGCACGGCCGCATCTCCCATGTCCCGGCGCAGAATTTCGGCACCGAGACCTACTGGGACGGCGAGCGGTATCTGCTGCGTGCCCGCGGCGAGGTACACCAGACGAAGATGTACAGCCGGCACCTGTCCATCCGCCGCACCATTGAGACGGAGCTGAACAGCCGCGTCATCCGCCTGCACGACGTGCTTACGAATTTTGAGGCCGAGGACGAACCGTATATGCTGCTCTACCACTTCAACTTCGGCTATCCCCTGCTACAGGCCGATACGCTGGTCGAAGCTTCGAAGGCGGAACGCACGCCGATGAACGAGCTTTCGACGGACTATCATCACATGATGGCCCCGGTCGACGGCCGCGGCGAGGAGCTGTACTTCCGCACGAACCTCGGCAGCCGCGCCTGCGGCGTGGTGTACAACGAGCGGCTGGAGCTCGGCGCGTATGTCGCGTTCGACACGGCGAATCTGCCCAACATGGTGCAGTGGAAGATGATGAAATCGCACGACTATGTGCTGGCGCTCGAGCCGTGCAACACGTTCGGCATCAACCGCGACGAGGCCGCGAAGGAGGGCAGGCTCGCCGTCCTGCCCGCGTACTCGAGTGTGGAGAATCATCTGGAGCTCGGCGTGCTGGACGGGCTGACGGAGATCCGGAGCTTCCTGCGCCAGCTGTAAGGGACCCCTGCTATGAAAGATTTTGACCTGTCCGCCTTTCTCGCGGACCTGCGCACGCTGTGCGCCATCGACAGCGGCCATTTCAACGCCCCCGGCACGGCGGCTGTCGCAGATTTCTTTGAAAGCCGGTACCGGGCGCTGGGTCTTAAGACCGAGCGGCGGTACTATGATAATAATGACTTCGCCCCCTTCCTGACCGCGCGCAACTCCGAGGACGAGCAGATCGACGTGCTGTTTGTGGCACACATGGATACGGTCTTCCCCGTCGGCACCGGCGCGCAGTGGCCGCTGGAGGTGGACGCTGACGGACTTGCCCACGGGCCGGGCTGCATCGACTGCAAGGGCGGCTGCCTGAGCCTGTATTATCTGCTGCGGCAGATGCTGCAGACGGGCGACTGCCGGTTCCGCTTCTGCGTGGCCATGAACAGCGACGAGGAGCGCGGCTCGGCCTATTCCCGCCCGTATTTTGAGGCGCTTGCGCAGAAAAGCCGCTACTGCTTCGTCTTTGAGCCGGGGCGGCCCAACGAGGAATTTGTCTCGCAGCGCAAGGGCGGCGCAAACTACATCTTCAAATGCCACGGCATCTCCGCGCATTCCGGCGTTGAGCCGGAGAAGGGCGCGAGCGCCATTCTGGAGCTGTCACGGTGGGTGAATGAGCTTTACAAGCTCAACGACTTTGCCGCCGGGACGACCGTCAACGTCGGCCGCTTTGACGGCGGCGGCGACAACGGCGCCGTGCCCGACTATGCCGAGTGCACGCTCAGCTACCGCTATCTCGATGCCTCCGCGCTGGACCGGCTGGAAGCCCTTCTGCAGCGGATGCAGGCCAAGCCCTTCGACCCGCGCACGCACATGGAGATCATCCGGAAGTCCCTGCGCCCGGCCATGCAGCCGCACGCGGCGACCTATGCCCTGCTCGACGAGCTCGAGCGCGCGGGAGAAGCGGTCGGCCAGAAGGTCACGTGCCTTGTGACCGGCGGCGGCTCCGACGGCAATTTTATCTCGCATTACGGCGTTGCCACGCTGGACGGCTGCGGCCCCTGCGGCGGCAAGATGCACACCCGTGAAGAATATCTCATGACAAAAACCGTAGAGCAGCGGCTCGACCTCATGTACGTGCTGCTGACACGCCTGTTTCGGAGGTACCCGGATTGAAATTGGAACAGCAGCAGGAGCTGATGGCGCGGCTGTCGATCATGCAGAAGCTGTCGCTGGCCGAGGCCATGGAGATCCTGAACGTCTCGGAGTCGACCATTCGCCGCATTTTTGCGAAAATGGAGAAGGAGGGCGTCGCCATCCGCACCCACGGCGGCATCCAGAGCGCCAGCGGCGCTATGACGCGCTACTCCTTTGAGTATGGAACAAAAACGAATATCGAGAAAAAGACGGCGATCGCGCGCGAGGCCTGCAAGCTGCTGAAAAACGGCGACGTGATCTTCTGCGACACCGGCACGACGACGCAGTGCTTCTGCGCCGAGCTCGTGTGCCGCATCAAGCGGGAGGGGCTGAACGTCAAGCTCTATACCAATTCGCTGGCCAATCTGGAGCTGCTCTCGCCCTATATGCCCGTGACGCTCATCGGCGGCGAATACCGACCGAACCGCAAGGATTTCTGCGGCTATCTGACCGATCAGGCGCTGACGGGGCTGTATTTCAGCAAGAGCTTTGTCGGCGCGGACGGCTGCGTCCACGGCCGGCAGTTCACCACGACGGACTTTGATACCGCCCGGATGAACCAGATCGCCATGCGCAACACCGACCAGAATATCATGCTCGTCGATTCGTCCAAATTTTCCGTCTCGGCGCATGTCGCGTATGCGCCGCTGGAAATGCTGCACACCATTGTCACCGACACCGGCATCCGCCCGGAGATGCTCGCGCAGCTCAAAAGCTCGCACGTCCGGGTGATCTGCGCAGACGTATCCAAGCCGTCTGCGGACGAAACATAAACGTGTATCTCCCTCCGAAAGGAACCGAAGAGAAGAAAGGAATCTCGTTATGAAACCAGTCATTCGCACCCCGTATTTTGAAGTCGGAACGAAAAACTATGTGTACGGCGACAAGCTCCTGGAGTACGCCAGGGCGGCGGACGCGGCAGCGGAGAAGTACGACATTGACGTGCTGTTCATCTGCCCGGCGCTGGAGGTCCGCCGCGTGGCGGAAAATACGAAGCACCTGTTCGTGCTGGCGACGTATATGGACACGCTCCGCCCCGGCCGCGGCTGCGCGGATATCCTGCCGGAGGGCTTGAAGGCTGCCGGTGCGGTCGGCGTGATGATCAACCACTGCGAAAAGCCCATGAGCCTGCCGCAGATGAAAAAGACCATCGACCGCGCGCGGGAGCTGGACTTCCTCGTCTTCGCCTGCGCCGATACGCTGGATGAAGCCAAGGCCATCGCCCAGCTGCACCCCGACATCATCAACCCCGAGCCCTCCGAGATCATCGGCGGCGGCAAGGGCGCGAGCCCCATGGCATACGTCCGGGATTCCATCAAGGTCATCAAGGAGATCGACCCCAACATCATGGTCGAGCAGGCCGCCGGCATCACCTGCGGGCAGGAGGTCTATGACTTCATCATGGCAGGCTCGGAAGCTGCGGGCGCAGCCTCCGGCATCATGAACGCCGCAGACCCCATCGCCATGATCGACGAAATGATCGCCGCCACGCGCCGCGCGGCAGACGATCTGAAAAAACAGGAGGGCTGATATGGTTTACAGAGAAAGTTTGAAGCTCCAGTCGCGCGACCGCGCGGTCTCGTTCCACGATGTGACCGCACAGGTCAAGGAGATCGCCGCGAAGTCCGGCATGAAAAACGGCATCTGCGTCGTCTATTCACACCACACCACCTGCTCCGTCATCACGCAGGAATGCGCGTTCGACATGTCCATGACGGGCCTCGAGACGCTGCAGCAGGATCTGGTCAACGTCTTTGAGGAGTGGATCCCCACCTGCCGGTATGAGGGCATGTATCTGCATCCCGGCCGCAAGGCGCTGGACTTTGCCGAGTCCGTCGGCGAGGACAACTTCGGCTGCCACAACACCGATGCGCACCTGCGCTCGTCCATCATCGGGCGGAACGTCACCATCGTGATGGAGGACGGCGAGCTGGACCTCGGTGAATTCGGCCGCATCCACTTCATCGACTGGGATCAGACCCGCGCGCGCAAGCGCACCGTGCAGGTCATGCTGATCGGCGAATAAGGCCGCGAATTTATCATACGATTTATATTTGGAGGTCAACACAATGGAATTCAAGGTTTATCAGAAAGAACTCGAGCTGCAGTCCCGCGGCTGGATCCCCACCTTCCACGATGTCTCCCGTGAGGTCGTTGAGATCGTCAAGGAATCCGGCATCAAGAACGGCACGGTCTGCATCGCGTCCCACCACACCACCTGCTCCGTCATGATCCAGGAGTGCTCCCACGATATCGACTCGTTCGATCTGGAATACTTGCAGCATGACCTACTCGATATCATGCGCAAGATGATCCCCGACTTCGCCGAGGAGCATCAGTATCGCCATCCCGGCCCCATCCATACGCAGTTTGGCCGCTACGTCAATGAGCCGGGCGACTACACCAGCATGAACACCGACGGCCACCTGCGCTCCG
>OGNB01000560.1_pt1 | contig 26931 bp, 26 predicted proteins | sample 1573301 | NCBI WGS metagenome assembly OGNB01 (sample SAMEA2581914, study PRJEB24529) | metagenome | biome: Human gut stool | place: China | collected 2011
CCTTCGGGACATTTCCCCCTGATAGGGGGAATCGGCCCCTGAAAGGGGAGCCTTTGTAGGGTGTCAGCCCTCGTCTTTTTCGCGTTCGCGGAGGCCGGCGACAGAGGAGATGGGGAGGGTGAAGCAGATCGCGCCGGCTTTGGTGCCGGGGCCTGCGTTTTCGTGGATGGCGCGCATGATCGCGGCCTTTTCGTCCGCATGCGCAATGATGTAGACCATGTCCTTCTCGTCAGCCAGGCTGACGCCGAAGAATTTCTCCCCGCGTCTGGACCCGGTCCCCTTCGCGTGCAGGACCGTGCCGCCGCCCGCGCCCGCGGCCCGCGCCGCGTCCATGACGAAATCGGCATAGCCCTCGTTCAGAATGACAACGATCAGCTCGTGTTTGAATTCCATATGCGGCGTCCCTCCTGTTTTGCAGTCGTTCGTGAGATAGGCGAGCGTTTTGCCGCCCGCCACGCTCTTGAGCGGAACGGTCAGCAGGATCCCGTTGCCGGGAATGTCGATGAACAGCCTGCGCTTGGCGGCCCTGGTCAGCTGCGCGGCCTGCTGCGCGCCGGCGACGGCGCAGGTGACGGTCTTCGGCGTCTCGCCGAGGCCGTAGACGGCCAGATGTTCATTTTTTGCCGTGCCGCGGCCCGGCATACTGAGGATCATGGGCAGCCCGGCCTCCCGGAACAGCGCGTTCATGACCTCGCCGCGGTCCGCGTCGGTGACGGCAATGATGTAATACAGTTCCATATCAGCAGGCCTCCCACAGTTCGATGATCTCGCTCTCGCCGAAGTCCGGCAGGACCGGTTCCTTCTCCGCGCGGCGGGATTTGACGACGTAGATCGCACCCATGACCTGCACGGTGATGAGCGGCATCATGGCGACCAGCGCCACAAGGCCGAACGCGTCCGTCATCACGTTGCCGCCCAGCGCCTCGCACGCGCCCATGGCGAACGGCAGCATGAACGTCGCCGTCAGCGGGCCGGAGGCCACGCCGCCGGAGTCGAACGCGATCGCGGTGAACGTGCGCGGCACGAAGAAGCTCAGCGCCAGCGCGAGAAAATAGCCCGGCACCAGGAAGACCATGATCGATACGCCCGTGATGACCCGCAGCATCGCCAGCCCGCCCGCGGCGGAGACTGCGATCGACAGGCTCACACCCATGGCCCGGGCCGAGATGGCGCCCGCGCTCAGGTCCTCGACCTGCTTATTGAGGATATGGACGGCAGGCTCCGCATTGATGATGAACCAGCCCATGAGCATTGCCAGCGGGATGAGCAGCCAGATCTTCCAGCCCTCGGTCAGCGCCGCGCCCAGCGCGTAGCCCACCGGCGAGAAGCCGACGTTCACACCCGTCAGAAACAGCACGAGCCCCGCGTATGTGTACAGAATGCCCACCATCACCCGCAGAAACGGCAGCTTCCGCAGCCGCAGCGAGACGAACTGGAACACCAGGAAGAACACCACGATCGGCAGCAGCGCGAGCGTGACCTCCTTCATGTATTCCGGGAAGGCGTGCAGATAGTCCCTGCCCAGCGCGACGGTATTGGTGATGGCGGCGGCCGCCTCGCTCTGCGTCTGCGCGGGCTGCGTCTTGTAGATCGCGCCCAGCAGCAAAACCGACGCGATCGGCCCGATGGAGCACAGGCCGACGAGGCCGAACGAGTCCGCCTTCGCGTTCTCGTCGGAACGGATCGAGGCCACGCCGACGCCCAGCGCCATGATGAACGGCACGGTCATCGGCCCGGTCGTCACGCCGCCGGAATCGAACGCGACGGCCAGAATGCCCTGGTCGGACAAAAACGCCGCGAGAAACACCAGCGCGTAGAACACGATCAGCAGCAGCCGCAGCGAGATGCCGAACAGAATGCGCACCATGCAGAGCATCAGGAAGATCCCGACGCCCACCGAGACCGTCAGGATCAGGACGGTCTTATCGATCTCCGGCACGTTGGCCGCCAGCACCTGCAGATCCGGCTCCGCCACCGTGATGGCGACGCCAAGCAGAAAGCTGACCACCAAAATCAGCCACAGCTTGCGCGATTTGGTCAGCTTGGCGCCGATGTAATTGCCGATCTTGCTCATGGACATCTCCGCGCCCAGCGTAAACAGGCCCATGCCGAGGATCAGCAGCGCCGTCGCCAGGACGAAGGAGAGCATCAGGCCCGTATCGACCGGCACGAGCACAAAGCAGATGGCCAGCACGATCAGGCTGATCGGCAGCACGGAGGCCGCGGCCTCCTTTAATTTTTCCAGTAGTTCCTGTCTGCGGTACAAAGCCTCACTCCTTTGCTTTTTTGCTTTTCAAGAATTATTCTTATTTTAGCAGAAAAACGCCGTTCTGACCAGAGCGGAAATGTAAAAAGGCTGTTAATTTTATGGACGGGCCGCGGCATATTCCGCGTCTGTGTATTTTTATGCATTTTCACCAAAGAATCCGCCGCGCGCTTGACGCCCGAATGGAAAACCGATACAATATTACAGCTTATGCACGAACGCCCCGGCTGCATGCGCGGCCGGGGTGGATCTTTATGAAAAGAGAGAAGACATATGGAGAAGAAACCCGCGCGCGCGATCGCGCTGCTGCCCATCGGCGTGTTCCTGGTCCTGTACCTGGGGCTCGGCATCGTATTTGAATATGTGCTGAAGATCAAGATGGGCTTTTACAATATTCCCATCGTCGTGGCCTTCCTGGCCGCGATCCTCGTCGCCTGCCTGCAGAACCGGGCGCTGTCGTTCGACGAAAAGCTGGAGGTCATGGCCAAAGGCGTCGGCGATAAGAACATCATGACGATGATCCTCATCTTCCTGGCTGCGGGCGTGTTCGTCGGCGTCGTCGGCCGCAGCAGCGCCGAGTCGGTCGCGTATTTCATGCTCGCGCACATCCCGGCGCGGTTCGCCGTGGCGGTCCTGTTCGTGGTCTCGTGCTTTGTCTCGACAGCCATGGGCACCTCCTGCGGCACCATCACGCTGATCGTGCCCATCGCGGTCGCCGTGGCGCGGACGTCGGGCTTCAGCCTGCCGCTGTGCATCGGCTCGGTCATGGGCGGCGCGATGTTCGGCGACAACCTGTCGTTCATTTCCGACACGACCATCGCCGCCTGCAACACGCAGGGCTGCGAGATGAAGGATAAATTCCGCATGAATTTCCGCATCGCCCTGCCCGCAGCGCTGGTGACACTGGCGCTGATCCTCGTGTTCTCGCTGCGCAGCGAGATCGGCACGGTCGAGATCCCGGAATATCACCTGCTGCAGACGCTCCCGTACCTGCTGGTGCTCATCGGCGGCGTGGCGGGCATCAACGTGTTCGTCGTGCTGCTGACCGGCATCTTCTCCGGCGCAGTCATCATGCTCGCCACCGGCGCGACGCATCCGACCGAGCTGCTCGGCAATATGGGCTCCGGCGCGTCCGGCATGTTTGAGACGATCATGGTCACGATCCTCGTCTCCGCCATGTGCGGCCTGATCCGCGAATACGGCGGGTTTGAGGCGCTGCTGGGCTTCATCAAGCGCATTTTCCATGGGCAGCGGGGCGGCCAGCTCGGCATCGGCCTGCTCGTCGGCGCGATGGACATCGCCACGGCCAACAATACCGTCGCCATCGTCATGGCCGGCCTCATCGCAAAGCAGATGAGCGAGGAATACGGCATCTCCGGCAAAAAGAGCGCGTCGCTGCTCGATACCTTCTCGTGCATCTTCCAGGGCATCATCCCCTACGGCGCGCAGATGCTGCTGGCCATCTCCGCCTGCGCAGAGCTCGGCGAGACCCTGACCGCCTTCGAGATCATCCCCTGCCTGTTCTACCCCTACCTCCTGCTCATCAGCTCCCTGGTGTTCATCTTCCTCATCCCGGAGAAAAAATACCCCCCCGCCCCGGCCCCTCCGGCGCCGGGACGGTCGTTTTTATAAAAGCAAAAGCGGCGATGCAACGCATCGCCGCTTCTGGCGCGGAAGGAGAGATTTGAACTATGGAAGTTCGTTTTATTGCTTGAAACTGCATACAATCCAGTATAAAAATCAATACATTCTTTTCAACGCGTACAACAGTGATAAAAGAGACACGAAGCCCTTGGGGGAAAATAAAGGGGAAAACTTTCGTCCCTTATGCACACAAAAGCAGCGCAGGAAACAGCAATTTTCCTGCGCTGTTTTTATATTGGCTGATTCAAATGGTTATTTCCGTGGGTCATGGGCGTGCTTATGAATTTTTTGGGTTGCCGTGAAGCAGTTTCCCGTCTTTCTGCTTTATGGATGAAGGAAATTTTCGCCGTTACTCTGGCGCAGACCGTGATCGGAGTATCACGGAGCCTCTCTTGAAAGGCGCTCTGTGTGCATATTCGCTTGCTGCAGCAGAAAAAATGACTCTGCAGTCCGCACCGGCAGATGCGATACAAATTACTCATTGGGAGTAGTCTCGACAGCTGTTTCGCATAGTCCCTCGGGAAAGTATTACGTGTTATAAACATGCCTAATCCGAACCTAATGTCCGCACTGAGTCGCGCAGCAGATATTCTGCTTGCAGGTGGATTGTTTCTGGTGCTGAGGGTTCTTTTTCAAACAACCGCTTGATCAACTGCGCAGCCAATGTCTCGCCGAATGCATCTGCGGGCTGCAGCACCTGTGAAAGATTCCGGGCAAACACGGCAGAATCTCCGATAATATCGCCGCCGATGAAAGACATATCTTCTGGGATAGACAGGCCAAACTTGCTTATGGATGCCAAAGCCCCGAGCGTCATTTCGTTTGTTGTCGCATAAATAGCGGTGGGCCGGTCGTCGCTGCGAAGCAGACGCGAAACAATATCGAAGCCTGTCTGTGCCCGATAGTCGCCAAAAAGAATCAACTCTCTATTAATTGGGAGCCCATAATCTTCAAAAACACGCTCATAGGCTCGCACGCGGGCCATAGAGGTGTACAGTCCACGGGTACCGGTCAGCAATGCAATATGTCGATGCCCGCGTTGAACCAGTGATTCCACTGCGGAGTATCCCGCTGACGAAGTGTTAATCAGAATATTATCGCAATTGTAGCCCGGCAGCGGTCGGTCAATAGAAATTACAGGGAGTGCACGTGTCAAGTGCTCCTGCAGATACGCCGCAGTCAAAAATAATGGGTGTACAACTAAGGCGTCGCATCGGGTGCTGAGTAACTGTAACTTCTCTTTTTCTTGCTGTTCGTCGCCGTTATATGCACAGACCATGACACTGTAGCCGTGCTCGTGCAGGCGTTCTTCCACGATTGAGATAATGTGCAGAAAAAAAGGCGACTCCCAATGATGCATCAAAAAGCCGACTGTCTGCGTTCGGCTGGTCTTCAATCCGCGCGCAAATGTGTTTACCTGATAATGCAAAGACTCGATTGCCTGCTGTATCATGGCGGAATTCTCCGGAAGGACCGGCTTATTATTTAAATATTTCGATATTGTACCGACCGAAAGTCCGGTCACGCGGGAAATATCTTTGATTGTAGCCATAGTCGCCTCCGATATGAATCGTTATACGGATTATACAAGAGCAATATGTGATTGTCAATAAAAAATTGCGAAATTTTTAGGTCAAATTAACAAAAAATAAAAAACTCCCCCAGCGGATATTGACAAGCCTCCAGTAAAGTTGTAAGCTTTTAACGTGAATCGTTTCACATTACAATTGAATTATGCAGGAGGAAGAACAATGTGGAGAATTGACAGAGTTGCCGATAAGATTAAACGCGGCGATATTTCGATCGGTACGCACTCCATGTTCGGCTGGGGCGGCGGAATGCTGACAGAGCTTTACGGCACAGTTGGCTTTGACATGGTCTGGATCGACACGGAGCACGGCGCAATTGACAAAAGCACGCTGATGAACATGCTCATTGGCTGTGCAGTCAACAATATGGCAGCCTTCGTCCGGGTCGCATGGAACGACAAAGTCTTGGCCAAACCCATTCTGGACATGGGCGCCGATGGCATCATCTTCCCGATGGTACTTGACGCAGAACAGGCAAGAGCTGCCGTTGCTGCATGCCAGTATCCGCCTGACGGTGTCCGCGGCTGGGGCCCGGTACGGAACATGAAATACGGTGCCGTTGGATTGGACGCCTATAAGGAACAGGCAAAAAAAGTCTGGACTGTTATCCAGATTGAGGATATCCGTGCAGTGGAAAACATTGACAGTATCCTCGCAGTTGAGGGCCTGAATGCCATTATTATCGGCCCATGTGATTTGTCCGGTTCCATGGGGCATATGGGTCAGACAGACCATCCCGAAGTCAAGCAGGCAATCGATCACGTCTGCGCCCGTGCGCGCGCGGCAGGCATGCCTTTTGGCACCTCGATCGGCTACGATGAAAATACCATCACAGAATGGATTCACCGCGGTGCAAACTTCGTATTTGTAGATCATGAACCGGGATATGTTTATCGCGGTGCAAAAAACACCTTTGATGGCTTCCGCCGTCTGATTTCCGAGAATCGTTGAAGTCGTAATAATATACTTAGGAGGAACATTATGAAAAAGCTGCTTTCTATTCTGCTTGCACTCATCATGCTGTTGACCCTTGCTGCATGCACGGGCAAGTCAACGGTCTCTGCTCCGGCCGATACCACGCAGACCGGCGATACCCGCTCTGCTGAAGAACAGGCGTCCAATGAAGATGCTGCCGATGCTGAAAAACCCGTCATCAACTGGTCTTGGGGTACAACACTCTCTGACAAGACTGAGCCCTCTGTCGTTGCCATGCAGGATATGGCGGATGAACTGAAGGAAAAAACCAACGGCCGCTTTACGCTGACGCTTTATATCGGTGCATCTCTTGGCAGTGAGTCGGAGATGATGGACATGCTCCGTACCAATACATTAACGATGCTGGCAACCAATATTACAAACCTGCCGACTTATGAAGACGAATTCAGCATTTTTGCGCTGCCGTACTTGTTCCACTCGCAGGCGGATTTCCTGGATTACACCAACGCAAAGGAAGGTACTAAGCTGACCGAGTTATATCAGAAGCTGGAGGATGACTACAATATCCGTTCGCTTGCGGTCGAGGTCAATGGTACACGCTGCCTGACAACAAAGGGCGTCAAACAGATCACATCTCCCTCCGATCTCAAAGGTGTTAAGATCCGTTCGATGGAAGCACAGGTCTGGCAGGACGTCATCACCGCGCTGGGCGGGACGCCGATCCCGGTCTCGTTCTCTGAGCTTTATATGGCGCTGCAAACCGGTGTTGTCAATGGTCAGGACAATCCCATCTCCGTTACTTATGCAAACAAGCTCTACGAGGTTGCAGATTACATCTATCGTACCGATCATTGCTATAACACCTCGATGTGGCTTATTAACCCTGATGCCTACGATGCGCTGGATGAGGAAGACCGCGCATTGTTTGACAGTCTGGTTGAAAAATATATCCATGGTCAGTACCGTGACGAAATGGGCGCATATACCGAAAAGGCCGTGGCGGACATCGAGTCTTCTGGCTGCCAGATCATCGACAGCAGCGAATTCGATATCCAGGCTTTTTATGATAATGCTGCACAGCTCATTGATGAAAAGTATATGACAAACGATGCGTATGCACCGTTCATTCAGGAGATCCGTGAACGGTATCACTATTGATATTTTTCCGCATTTGCCCTTCCGGGGAGTTTTCTCCCCGGAAGGAAAATGGAGTTTAGGGGGCTTAATGATGCAATCCGACAAGAAAAAACCATTCTGGAGCTACTTGGAAGTCCACATGATGGTCGTTCTGATGGTAGTCTTTATGGTCAATATTTTTTGCCAGATCTTTTTCCGTGTGCTATTCAAAACGCCTGTATTCTTTGCTGAAGAACTGTCCAGATATGCTTTTTTGTGGATGGTTTTTCTTGGCTTGAGTTATGCGACTTTGCATGACAAGCATATTCGTGTGACGCTTCTGGTCGAAAAATTTCCATTTACACTGCAGCGGATCACAGAGATCCTGATTCACCTGCTTGCCATCGCCTGCTTCTGCTGGATCGGCGTGACAAGCATTAGCTGGTTGAAATTCATCTCCGGTTCTGTTACAAACGCCATGCGGATTCCCCGGTGGATTCTTGGACTGATTCTGCCGCTTTCGGCAGTCCTGGTTGTTATTCGTTCTATACAAAAAATTGTCGCATGCTGCCGTACCATTGCCGCGCACCGAAAGGAGGATGAATTCGAATGAATTTACCGCTGATTTTACTGTTCGGCGTTTTTGTGGTACTGTTGCTTCTCGGCGCACCGACGTATCTTGCACTACTTGCCGGTGGCCTGTCGTATTTCTTCCTTCATCCAGAAATCGACGCAATGGCCGTCTGCCAGAAAATGTTCTCTTCACTTGACAGTTTCGTACTCATCGCAGTCCCGCTGTTCATGATTGCAGGCAATTTGATGAACAGCGGCGGCATCACCGATCGTATTTTTAACTTTGCCAAGAGCATTGTCGGTCATCTTCCCGGTGGTTTGGGCCACGTTAATGTCATCTCCAGCTTCATCTTCTCCGGCATGTCCGGTTCTGCGCTGGCTGACGTTGGCGGGCTCGGTCAGGTGGAGATCAAGGCTATGAAGGAAGAGAACTACGATGATGACCTGACGCTTGGTATTACAGCTGCATCTGCAACGATGGGGCCGATTGTGCCGCCCTCCATTCCGATGGTCGTCTACGGCGCAACTTCCGGCGTATCGATTGGTGCTTTGTTCCTCGGTGGACTTGGCCCCGGCATTCTCATGCTGGTCGTACTATGCGCAGTCACAGCATTTGTCGCAACCCGCCGGCATTACCCTGTCCACAAACGTGCGACCGCAAAGGAACGCTGGATCGCGCTGCGACGCGGTGCATTGTCGCTGTTGATGCCGATCATCACCATGGGTGGCATCTGGGCCGGATATTTTACGCCTACAGAAGCGGCCATGGTCTCCATCATCTACTGCGTTATCATCCTTGCGCTGGTCTATAAAGAGATTACCTTCAAAGACATGGTCCGCGTTCTGTACGAAACAGCAGAAGGGTTTGTCCCTGCGTTAACAATCGTTGTAGCGTCGAGTCTGTTCGGTTGGGTTCTGCAGTTTGAACACATCGATCAGAAGATGATCGAGTTCTTCTTCTCTATCACCAGCAACAAATATATCATTACGCTGTTTCTGAATATTCTGCTTCTGATCTGCGGCATGTTCCTGGACTCTACACCGGTCATTCTGCTCTTTGTGCCGATGTTTCTCCCGTTGGGTGAGGCGCTGGGAATTCATGACGTGCAGATGGGCGTTATGATCGTCCTGAATCTGATGATCGGACTGATGACGCCGCCGATCGGTCAGTCCTTGTTCATTATGGCCACGACAACGAACAACCGCTTTGAATACGTGGTGAAAAACACATGGAAATGGTTGATCCCACTGCTTATTGTTATGCTGCTGACAGCGTATATTCCGGATGTTACGCTCTTTTTGCCGCGGCTGTTCGGACTAATCAAACCTTGATCAGTTTTGAAAGCAGGTGTTACCAATGAGTTATACATGCAAAATTACTGTCGGTGATATGGGGCAGAATTACGATTCTGCCATTGCCCGGCTCAAAGCACTGGGCGTTGAAGCGGTATGGGATAAATCCCTCAAAAACAGTCCGGATGAGAGAAAAATCGCTGAGCGCTGCTATGGCTACGATTTTGTCATCGCAGCCAATGAACGTTGGGGCGCAGATGCACTGCATGCATGCAAGGATACGCTGAAGTTGCTGGTCCGCTATGGAATTGGTGCAGACAGCGTCGATGTTGCTGCTGCCAGCGCTAACGGAATCCCGGTGACCATTCTGCCCGGCTGCAATGCAAAAGCTGTAGCAGAACAGGCCGTTGCCCTCATGCTTGACTGCCAGAGACTCGTCAGCCGGCAGGATCGAGAGGTTCGTGGCGGTGACTATGAGGTCCAGACATATCTGACCCATGCACTGTACGGAAAGACCGTAGGATTGCTTGGCTTCGGGAATATCGCAAAAAATGTTGTTTTGCTGCTGCAGGGCTTTGGCTGCCGATTCATCGCTTATGACGTCTATGAAGACCATGCATTTGCGGACCAGCATGATGTCCGATTTGCTCCTGCAGAGCAGGTTCTCCGTGAAAGCGATATTGTCTCGGTTCATATGCCGAATACCACGCAGACACACTGGTTCATTAATCGTGACACGCTTGCGGAAATGAAACGGACGGCCGTTCTCATCAATACAGCACGCGGGGGCTTGGTTTGCACGAGAGACTTGGTTGAAGCGCTGCGCAGCGGTACAATTGCTGCAGCAGGACTTGATGTCTACGGTGACGCAGGAAGCGGTGAAAGCGTTCCCCCGGAACTGACGGTACTTGAAAATGTGGTTCTGACCCGGCACTCCGGTGCAAATACTTATGAAGCATTGGACCATGTGACTGATTGCGCAATTGACGCAATCGCTGATTTCTTACATGGCCGTCCGCTTCGCGGCATGCTGAACCCGGATGCCCTTGCGCTCCACAGATGAATAAAAGGAGAATACACAATGGAAAAGAATTACCGATCCGAATTGGTTGGCTGTTTCGGAGATCCGGTCGATGGCAATCCTACCGGCGTAATGGAAGAGGCCGCCTTCACGGCATGCGGGCTCAATTACCGTTACATCACAGCAAAAGTCTGTGCAGGTGATTTGCCGGCGGCATTTGCTGGTATCAAAGCCATGAACTTTTGCGGCATTAATCTGACAATGCCGCACAAGATCGATATCATCCCGCTGCTTGACGGACTCAGTGCCTCTGCCGCAATTATCGGTGCAGTCAACACTGTCGTGAACCGTGGTGGGAAATGGATCGGTGAAAACAGCGATGGCAAGGGTTTTGTGGAATCTTTACGGCAACAGGGATGCACGCTGCAGGGAAAGTACATCACGATCCTTGGCGCTGGCGGCGCAGCCCGTGCCATTGGTATAGAATGCGCATTGGCCGGTGCTGCCTCGATCACAATTATCAATCGCAGCGAGACCCGCGGGCAGGAACTGGTCGAGCTGATCCGTAAGAATACCTCGGCGCAGGCGCGATATGCACCGTGGACACCTGCTGTCCGCATTCCGGAAGAGACGCAGATCCTAGTCAATGCAACTTGCATCGGCTTCGATCAGGACAGAGCACAGGCTCCAGATATCGATTACGCCGCGATTACCACCGGCATGTACGTCAGTGACGTCGTGTTTAATCCGGTTGATCCACTGTTTTTGCAGAAAGCCCGGGCACAGGGCGCAAAAACAATCAGTGGACTTGGGATGCTCGCGCAGCAGGGTGCGATCAACTTCACGCTCTGGACCGGAAAGCCCGCTCCGCTTGACGTTATGGTTCAAATGCTGGAAAAGAATTTCTCTTGAGACCAAATGCCGCTCGCCAGCAACACTGGCGGCGGCATTTCGATGTATCGGAAGCCCTTAATCGAAAAGACCGCCCGGGACAATTCACCCCAGGCGGTCTTTTCTATGGTTCTGCGCGGTTCTGTGCGCGGTATTCGCTTGGTGCACAGGCGTACTCAGCAGAGAAAGCCTCAATGGACATGCCCTTCGGAACGAAGGCTCGAAACAGCCCGTTGTGACGTTCGTTTTGGGGACGTTCCCACGAGGTGTAGGGATGCGCAAAGTAGACTGCACAGCCCCAGCTCTTGACCTGACTGAACGCAGAGAATTCCGAGCCGTTGTCCACGGTAATGGTCTTGAAGACCTGTGAGGACTTGTCTCCGAATTCTTCTCTGAGTGACTGCATGGCGTTCAGAACGGAGTCTGCATCCTTGCCGGGAATTCGGATGGCAATATAGTTCTCCGTTCCTCTCGCTGTAAGCGCTGTCCCTTCTTGCGTTCTACCGATTCTGTGATATAATCTTGGCAGTCCATAGTGATTGCCCTCCCTTGGAAAAAGTTGTGTGCAAGCTTCATTCTACCATGTGGGGAAAATCACTATGTTTTTTTCTTAGGTGTCCAACTTCATTTTACAATCGACCGCTATAAATGAAAGAACATCCACGATAATTTGTCAGCTTGCTGAGCACTGTTTGTTGAGATATCCTTAGTTAAGGGAAATTTGTCGCTTCGAAATACGTATTTATTTTCTTGACAGCTTTCTTATCTTCGCGTATGTTAAAAATAAAGAGAAAATACACACCAGAGCAGAAGGTGAAACAGAATGACCTACCCCGACCGATACCACCTGACACCGGAGCAGAGCCGCTTCCTTGCAAAAAAGAAGTGGGACGAAAACGTCTACTGCGGCATGAAGATGGAAAACCGCGCCGTGACCTTCCCACAGACGAAAACCATTCTGGAGGGCATCAACGTCCCCGGCGTGCAGCTGGACGACATTCAGGCGATCCTCAACATGCGCGACGCATGGCGTTTCCTCATGGGTTCGATCGACGAGCCGGTCACGCTGGAATATCTCTGTAAGCTGAACGAGTTCATCGCCCGCAACGAAGCGCTGGAATGGGGCAAGCTGCGCACCGGCAGCGTAGCCATCTCCGGTACGGACTACACGCCGCACGTGCCGCAGGAAGCAGCCGTCCGGGCAGAGCTGGCCGCGATCCTTGCCACCGATACTTCAGCCACAGAAAAGGCGCTGAACGCCTTCTGCTGGGGTACGCGCGGGCAGCTCTTCTGGGACGGCAACAAGCGCACCAGCCTGACGCTGGCAAACAAGATCCTGCTGCAAGCCGGAGTGGGCGTCCTGACCATCCGGGATCAAAACATGGAGCAGTTCAACGAAGCGCTGCTGAACTACTACAACACCGCCGCAGCCGAGCCGCTGAAAGTGTTCCTGTACGAGAACGCGATACAGGGGTTGGAGCTGTAAGGGTGAAAGCACGAACGGCTTTATCAATCGCGCGATCTCAGAGACGATGGAGCGGAACAGTAACAGCAGAAACGAAACGTAACTTGTCCAAGTTTTTTAGACCGGCAAAAGAAAGTTCATAATTTTGTCATTGACAATATATCACGAAAGGAATATTATAGAGGCATAGAAAGGCGCTTACATGTTCACAGTTGATTACTACGAGCTGCCAGACGGCAAGAAGCCAGTGGAAGACTTTATTGACAGCCTGCCCCTGAAAATGCGAGCCAAGGCGTTTTATGAACTTGCACTTCTGGAGGAATACGGAAACGCATTGCGGGAACCATACTCCAAGCAGATCGAAGATGGCCTGTTCGAATTACGTATCAAGTTTGCAAGCGACATCACGCGAATCTTCTATTTCTTCGTGGTGAACAATCGGATCATCCTGACAAATGGCTTTGTTAAGAAAACCATGAAGACGCCGAAGACTGAACTTGCACTTGCCAAGAAGTACAAGACAGACTATGAAAGGAGAGTTCTGAAACTATGAGTGATTTCAGAAATCATCTGAACCGACAATTACAAAACTCGGAGTTTGCAGCAGAATACGAACAGCTCCGCCCCGAATATGAAGCGATCCGCGCGGTCATTGCTGCCCGCATTGAAAACAATATCACGCAGGAAGAGCTTGCACAGCGGACGGGTATCCGTCAGAGCAACATCAGCCGTATTGAAAGCGGCGCTGTCAGCCCGACAATCGAGACGCTGGCACGGCTTGCATCCGGGCTTGGAAAAACATTGAAAATTGAGTTCCGTTGATTATGAGATGAGAGACTGTCAGAAATTCTGACAGTCTTTCTTTTACATCTCGCACTGCACGAGCTTCAAGTCCAGTCATGGTATAAACGGCGAACATTGCTAAACGGACGGAGGTGGTTTTACAAACCTGAGCGAAAAAATAATTTCAGAACCTTGGGAAGCACATCTCCATCCGACCACGTTCTAAAAAACAGGAGGTAACTATGCCACGCTTAAAAAAGAAGGAACCCGATTTCATTGAAGTTACTCGCCTTATCAAGGGATATGTATCGGCTCCACAAGTGGCGAAGATGCTGAATTGCTCTGCAAATACCGCTCGTAGACGGTTGAATGCCCCTGAAACGTTTACGCTAGGCGAGCTCAACCGGATTCACTGGCAGGCGCATATTTCGGCTGAAGAAATGCTCTCGCACATCAAATTCTGATCTTGTCACTCTTCCCACAGCCAACAAGCCGTGCACCTGATGCGCAGTCTGCCGCCTGCATTGGATAGCGATACGCTGTCGCTGAGCTCCATAAGAACCTCCTTCATTTTCTTTACACTTGTTCTTCTACCGTATTTCCGGGTTTGTCCCGCCTGCATCATAATTTCGTGGCTGATTTTTCAGTCGTGAGAAGGGTGCTCGTTTTCTCAAGCGAGGGTACGTCAAATTTGCCGCAGGGGTCTGTCCAATTCTGAATGCCTCTCCCCAATTCTGGGGAGGTATCCTCAAAAGCGAGGAAACGCCTCTTTTGCCATGCTGATTTGCAGTTACTTTGCCCTCGTACGAAAAACGTACGAAGGGGGGACCTGCTCGAAATTGCGCAGGTCCCACCAGAACGGGGGTATCCCCAAAATTGGGGATACCCCCCTATTTCACGAACCTGAGCGAAAAAATTCAAAAGGATATTGAGTTTTTGCATAAATTCGTGTTTTCAATATTTGCCCTGAACAGCAGAAGCTTGATTTTTACCAAATCCGTGGTGATCGAGGAACTTGGGGCTATAAAACACGCAGGAACCAGTGCAGAGGCGACGTGTTCTTCGCCCGGCCATGTTCTATAAATGCGCCCGGAGCCGACTGCACGCCGACTTGGATGGTTTTTGTGGGTTTGGGAGTATTACGTATAAACACCGCCTGAAGTTTTCTGGGTAGCCTCTCCGTTTAAGGCTAGAAGCAGCCCTATTTGCTGGAAAACATCCAGCAAATAGGGCTTGCTTTTTGCTATAAGGAATGGTCCATCCTATTCACTCAGAAAAGTTGCATGGTATCGATCCTTGCACAACGCTGAAAGTCGGCAGCGTCCCACTCTTCTGAGGTAAGATGATTTTTCCGGTATGCAAGTGGTGACTGGGAATAACGCTTCCGAAAGCTGCGCGAAAAATGTGGGGCATCAAAAAAGCCGATCGAGCAGGCAATTTCGGCAACAGAACGATCGGTCTGCACAAGCATATGTGCCCCCTGCTTGAGTCGGTACTGAATCAGCCAGGCCTGTGGGCTGCATCCAAACGCATGCTTGAAAAGCCGATACAGATAGGAGCGTTCAATGCCAACATATGCTGCAACATCCTGAATGCTGATATTATACGCATAATTCATTTTCATGTAAGCAAGCGCCTGCGAAACAAATTGTTCGCACGTGGCAAAGGCTGTCTGCACCCGGCGATGCTGCTGTACCAATCGGCTCATACACAGAAAGAAATATCCCTGCACATCATATCCGCGTGCTGCGCCGGAGGCGCTGGCCTGACACATCAAACGAAGCCATGTTCCCATATCTTCATCGTTCTGATAGGAAAAATGCAGTTTGTTCGGCCCCAGTCCGGCCGCATTGAGCAGTAACAGTGCATCGCTCCCCTGAAATATAGCATACCGGTACTCCCAAGGTTCCTTGGTATCCGCAATGTAATAGGTACTAACACCCGGAACAATCACGAATCCCTCTCCGGCTTGGACCTTATAGGTGCTCCCAGCAGCGGTATAGTAACCACAGCCGGCCAATACGAATGTAATGCTATAGTGCTGATAGAACATCGGGCCAAGATGGTGTCCAGGATCACATTTCTGCCATCCACACTGGACAACATTGATACCGTGATTTTGATTGCAGACGATGTCATAGCGCTCTGTAACATATGACAAATCTGGAATCCTCCTTTTGTATAAAAAGTCGAACTTCACATTTCGCACAACATCTGTACAAAAAGATACACGAAGAATGCACGACGAAACCTCAACGGGGTTGCTATAATTCTAACACAAATATTTCAAAAGACAAGTTTTTTTGCTTTGGAGGCTGACTTATCGATGAAAAAAGAACGAATCAGAATTGGCTTTGTTGGGTGCGGGCAATTTTGCAGATTTTTTGTACCGCTTTTTCAGGCGCATCCTGCAGTGGAGTTCGTAGGCGTTACTGATAAATTCCCGGAGCGCTGCAAGGAATATGATGAACTGTTTCATGTAGACAAGATCTATGACAGCTTTGAACAGATGCTCGAGAGTAAGGAGCTCAATTGTATCGCGATTTTCTCCCAGAGAAACCAGCATGGCCAAATGGCTATTGCCGCGCTCGAGGCTGGAAAGAACGTCTACAGTGCTGTTCCAATGTCCATGTCCATCGCTGAGATTGAGCAGATCATCGCACTTGTCCGGAAGACCGGTCTGATCTACTCCATGGGCGAAACCGGCCACTATCGCCCGGCAACGATCTTCTGCCGTCAGAAATTCCTCAGCGGCGAAATGGGCCAGTTCGTATATGGCGAAGCACAGTACAACCACGACATGAAGCATCTGTATGATACCTATAAGTACACCGAAGGTGCTGATTGGAGAAAAATGGCCGGCATGCCGCCTATGACCTACCCGACACACTCAACGTCCATGATTCTTTCAGCCGCAAACACCTACGCGACAAAGGTTGCGGCTTTCGGCTTCCGGGATACGATCGACCCCGATATTTTTGGTGCTGGAAAGAACTATTGGGACAATCCCTTCAGCAATACCTCCATGCTGCTGCAGTTGGCCAACGGAGGCATCGCCCGAATCAGTGAGAACCGCCGAATTGCATGGTGCGATCCCCCTACCTACATTTCCTGTTTCTGTGGAACAGAAGCCTCCTATGAAAGTTCGCTTGCGCAGCATTCGTATATTCGCATGCCGCAGAAAGAAGCCGTCTATGAGGATGTCAGCGGCCTGCTGAATCCGCTCGAGATTGCGCAGCACAGAGATGACCCGGATTTCTTCCAAAAGTTTGTCAACGGCGCATGGTGCAAAGAAGGTGCGCCGATCCAGTCTCAGTCACGGCTACCAGCAGAGCTGCAGGGGCTACCTACCGCGCACTCCGGAACTCACAAATTTATGGTTGACGATTTTTGCCGTGCCTATATGACCGGTAAGCTCTCCCCGACAAATGCATGGCAGGCGGCGCGGTACAATATCCCGGGCCTGATGGCACACAAGAGTGCAATGCTCGGCGGCGTAGCACTGGATATTCCCGATTTTGGAAATCCGCCGGAGGGATGGGAGGTTCTTCCCTCGGAGTACGAATAATGGAGCAGCCTTACACGCGTCAGCTCGTAATGAAGCTGGCAGATTTAGAGCAGATTCCACCGCTTGTCTTGCCGGAAGGCTATCAGATCCACACAGCAGATGTGCACAGCCGGGAAGTGTGGGAAGCAATCGTTGAAAGCGCCTTTGATGCGAAGATCGACTATACAGAAAAGCTGGATCGTCCTGCACTTGTGCCAGAAACGCGCTGTTGGTTTGTCACGGTCAACGGGACAGATGTCGCAACGGCATCCTCCTATAACAACAAGGACTATCCAGGACTTGGCTTTTTGCACATGGTCGCCACACGAAAGGATGCGCGTGGCCTTGGCGCAGGCCGCTTGGCAGTGCTGGCTGTCTTGCATGGACTTGCGGGCTGCGGCCTGCATGGCTGTGTTCTCACGACAGATGATTTCCGGCTTCCTGCCATCGACTTGTATCTGTCTCTGGGCTTTGTCCCGGTAATCGATGGCGAGGAGATGCGGCAACGCTGGGATCAAATCTATCAACAATTAAACGCTTGCCCACATAAGGGCAAAAAGAGGGACAAGCAATGATTACATCTGCAATTGTAAAACAGAAAGCAAAAGAATTCGGTGCAGACTTGTGTGGGATCTCGCCCATGAGTCGGTTTGAGGGCTGTCCGAAGCAGTATGACGGCCGATATATTTTCCCCGGTGCGAAATCGATGATCGTTCTGGGCTTCCGCATTGCGCGCGGCATGTTCCGCGGTATCGAAGAAGGAACCTATTTTTCTGCGTATCCGTCTATGGGCTACGCGGCCATGAATCAGATCTACATTCCCGGCGTAATGCACCGGCTGACGAGCTTTCTGGAGGATGACGGCAATGAGACGGTTCCCATCATGTTCTTTGCCGGTCCGTCCAACAATACGGTGACCGGTAAATTCCGTGAGGGCTGGAGCCGCGCAGTCTCGCCGGACAAGCCCTATCCGGACGTTCTCATCAATTTCCGTATGGCTGCCTATATGGCCGGCATGGGCGAGTTTGGCTGGAGCAAGGTTTTCCTCACGCCGGAATTCGGCCCGCGCGTGCGCTTCGCGGTCCTGCTGACCGATGCGGAGCTGGAGCCCGATCCCATTTATGAAGGCCACATCTGCGACCGCTGCAAGCAGTGCGCCAAAAACTGCGGCGGCAAGGCCATCAGTATGACGGAATCCGTGAAGGTGACCGTCGCCGGTCATGAGATCGAATGGGGCAAGCTGGACGAGCACGCGTGTGAGGTCGGCCTGAACGGCGGTCCGGACGGCTCGCTCGACCCGTTCGACGGCAAGTACCCGAACCAGTTCGGCTACGGCCGCGCGATCGAAGGCGCCTGCGGCTGTATGCGCGCCTGCTTCATCCATCTGGAAAAGCGCAAGAAGATCCTCAACCAGTTCCGGAATCCGTTCCGTACCGGCGAGGTCTGGAAGGTCGATCATTCCAAACCGTATGAGCTGACCCAGGATATCATCGATAACTATGTCAAGACCGGCATGATCGAGGATTACATGGAACAGATCCGCTATGACGAGGAAGAGAACTACAAAACCAGCAAGAAAGCCGGCGCAAGCAAGGCGATCTCGGACTGAGGCGCGGAGGCTATCATGAAATTTGCCGCCGGATATCAGACGCCGCGCAACGGCGAGCGCTTTTCCGATGTGATCGCCGATTACGCGCCGGATATCGACGAAGTCTATTTTTCCTGGCCCGGACTGGCCAGCGGACGTCCGGATACCGGCAGCGGCGATTGGGGCGCGCAGCAGCGGCTCGAGCGGGAGCTGAGCGCGCTGGGCCGCGCCGGGGTCAAGGCGGACCTGCTTTTTAACGGCAACTGCTACGGAGAAGACGCTGTCAGCGAGGCGCTGCGGACCCGCGTGCTCGGCCTTCTGGAGTATCTGGGGCTGAACGGCTGTTTCCCGCAGATCGTTACGACGGCTTCGCCGTTTATCGCGCACGTGATCCGCACGGAATACCCTTCGATCGAGCTGCGGGCCTCCGTCAATATGCGCGTCGGCACGCTGCAGGCGATGGAGTATCTGGCAGATACATTCGACAGCTTTTATCTCCAGCGTGACTATCAGCGGGATCTGGACTACGTCCGGACCGTCCGCAGCTGGTGTGACCGAAACGGGAAAAAGCTCTGCCTGCTTGCCAACAGCGGCTGTCTGCGCTTCTGTCCAGCGCAGACGTTCCATGACAACCTGATCGCGCATTCTGCCGGCGCGGAGGCCAGGCGCAATCCGGACTGGAATCCACATCTTTGCAGAAGCGTCACCCAGAAGCCCTCCGGCGCGGTCAGCATTCTCAAATCGACCTGGATTCGTCCGGAGGATCTTTCTCACTACGAAGGCCTGATCGACATCGTCAAGCTTGCCACGCGCCAGCACTCGCACCCCAGAATGGTCCTCGGCGCTTATACGTCCGGCCGGTTCGACGGCAACCTTCTGGAGCTGCTGGAACCCGGCTTTGCCTCACAGTTTTTCCCGCAGTATATCGACAATACCGCCTTCCCGGCGGATTGGTTCGAAAAAAGCGGCCGCTGCCTGATGGGCTGCACCGGCTGCGGATATTGCGAACAAACGCTACAAAGTATTCTGAAGAGTTACGCCTCAGACAGCTTTACTTTATGAGAAGTAGAATGCAGAGATACAGTCGTGCCCGGGACGGTTTGTACTCTCTTCATATTCCATTTGATACTCTATATTATAAAAAAGGAGATTGACAACATGAAAAAGTTCTTAGCACTTCTTCTGGCCGCTGCAATGACGCTTGTCCTTGCTGGCTGCGCCCAAAAAGTGGATCAGCCTGAACAAGGCGCATCAGTCACCACTGAAGAAACAACTGAACTCGCCAATGCCAGCGAAACCTCCGGAAACCTGTGGACGATTGACGTGTTGACGGATACAATTCTCGGTGAATCATCCATCGACACAACTGTCGGCAAGAAACTCGCGGAAGATTTTGGTATTGCATTTAACTTCAGCACTTATTCCGGTGATCTCTTGGAAAAGCAGGCCTTGATGCTTGCTGGCGGCGACTACAATGAGATTCAGTACATGCAGGGCCAGACTATGGTTCAAAAGTATATTGATGCAGGTGCGCTGTTGAATCTGGACGATTACAAGGATTTTCTTCCCGATTTTTATGAGAAGTTTGCAGACGTGATCCCCATTTGGAGAACAGCAGCTAAGGACGGCGGACTTTACAAGTGGGAAGTCTCAACGCCAAGAGAGCTTACTTGCGAATATCCACATTATGACATCATGGTCCGTACCGACGTTCTGGAATACTACGGTTACCCGGAGCTTGTCTCAGCAAGTGATTGGATTGAGTTCCTAGAAAAGGCTGTGCAGGATTTCCCAACCGCAACGGACGGGCAAGCAACCGTTGGTCTGACTGTTCCGCTGGCGGAATCCTGGGGCATGTCCGGCATGCCTGGCATTGGCTTCGAAAAAGGCAGCACTTATCTCTATTGCGGCGACGATTATTTTGTTTTCAATGTCAAGACCAATCAGTTTGAAGATTATATGATGTGCCCCGAAGTGAAGGAATCCTATCAGTTCTTCAATACACTCTACAATAAGGGTTTGCTGGACGAGGAATCCTTCACGGATCTCGGCGATCAGACCTGTGAAAAGATGAACACCGGCAAAGCAATTGCAGTCTGGTATGTCAGTTGGTATAATCAAACTGCAAACAATAGTCTGACCGCCGCAGGCTATCCTGACACGCAGTATATCGAAATGCCTTTCCAGTTGGATTCTCAGGTGGGCGACGCACGTAACTGCCCAGTCATTAATTCCTATCCGTATATGTCCTACGGCATTACAAAAAACTGCTCCGATCCGGAACGGTTTTGCAAGTTTCTGAACTGGTGCTGCACAGACGAAGGTCAGCTTCTCCTGCAGAGCGGCGTCAAAAGCGTTCATTATACGATTGAAAATGGCATTCGTGTACCGACTGAGTTAAGAATGCAGTGTTCCAAAGATATTGAAATTGCGAAGCAGGAAGGTTTGGGCGATGCAACATTCTTCTATCGCTGTCTGCCCCTGTTCTGGGTCGATGCCGATGATGGTCAGCCCTACAATCTCTATAATGATCAGAAATATAAAGACAGTTTGTCTTTGTCGGATGGCCAGAAAAAAGCCGTAGAAGGCCTTGGCTGGAAATCCTCCAATGCATGGTGGGACGAAAATCTCAACGGCATCAAAGTCGGCTATACCAGATCCTGTGCTTTGGACCCGGCAACAGACCTGGGCAAGATTGGCGCAAAAATGATTGAGGCCCGCAGTAAATACTCCGCAAACTTGATCCTGACCGATAATTTCGATGCAGAATGGAGCGCACTTGTTGATGAATACAGCAAACTCGACTATCAGTCGGTTATCGACGAAATGAACAGACTCTATGAATCGTACACGAAGTAAGCTCTCCAGATAATAGATAAATCAGGCAGGCGGCTGGCAAAAGCCGCCTGCACCGCCTGCCAGTATTGATCTACTGAACGAGACGAACCTGGTGATTTCAACACGGTGATCCGTTGCAAGCCCGAAAATGATGGTGTCCGCCTGCAAGCATTTGTACGGCTTCGTTTCGGTAGTCATTTCAAAAGGCAATAGAGGAGGCACAATGAAACGAAAAAAAGATTCCAGACTGCAGCTAAAGCAACAAAAGTGGCTACTTTTGATGCTGCTGCCCGGACTGGCTGCGATCATTCTGTTTAGCTATTTACCGCTGAGTGGCTGGTATTTGGCTTTTTCTGAATATCGGCTGGGCGGATCAATTTGGGGCGGCGAATGGGTCGGAGTGAAATATTTCGAAAAGATACTGACAGAAAGTTCCGATCTTTTATATCTGCTTCGGAACACTCTCGTCATGAACGGTGTAAGTTTGGTGCTGAACATCACCGTTGCGCTTTTCTTTGCAATCATCTTGAAAGAGTTTTTTTGGAAATTCGGTGCGAAGGCCGTACAGACTGTATCTTTTTTTCCGTATTTTGTATCTTGGGTCATTGCCTATTCCATTGTTTCGTCGCTGCTTTCTGTCAATTCCGGCGCAATCAACCAGGTTTTGGTAAAACTCGGGTGGATCAAAAAGGGCTTCAATATTATCGGCGACCCGAAATACTCTTGGGGATTGATCATCCTGATCAATCTTTGGAAGACCTGTGGCTATAATACGATTATCTTCCTCTCGTCGATTGCTGGAATTCCAACAGAACTGTATGAGGCATCTGCACTCGATGGCGCAGGACGTCTGCAACAGATCCGTTATGTGACACTGCCAAGTTTGCTGCCCACTGCTTCTGTGCTGCTGATTATGAATGCGGGATGGATTCTGAATTCCAATCTCGAACAGTTCTTTGTTTTCCAAAACGCAACAAACTGGACCCGGATGGAAGTTTTGGATATGTATATCTATAAATTTGGATTGAAAATGCTTGACTTCCCATATGCTACCGCGATGAGCATTGTCAAAACGCTAGTCAGCATTCTGATGCTGCTTGCAGTAAACGCTCTGACAAAAAAGCTCAATAAAGTATCAGTTATTTGAGGGAGGAAAACATGGTAAAGTCAAAATCTCCTGCGCAGATTGTCGGCAATGTGTTGACTTCGGTATTCCTGCTCGCAGTTTTCATCGTGATGGCATATCCGTTTTTATATGTATTTAACTATTCCATCAGTGACGGCGCAATTGCAAGCGGGTCGCTACTTATGCTGCCGAAAGGGATCAATTTTGATTCGTACATTGTACTTTTGAAAAACAGCCAAGTCCTGCATGCCATGTTTATTTCTGTCATGCGAAGCCTTATTGGCCCTGTTCTTCAGCTGATCGTGACTGGCATGGCCGCTTATGCCCTTTCCTCACCGAATCTGATTTTTGGAAAAACATTGCGCACGTTGTTCATTCTTCCTATGTATCTTTCTGCTGGCATTATCCCTAATTATATTTTCATGAAGGCGTACGGGTTGACAAACAATTTTCTTGTGTACATCCTCCCCAATATTTGCAGCTCATTTAATCTGATCCTTATCAGGACCTATATTGAATCTGTGCCTCGTTCCCTGACCGAAGCAGTCTATCTGGACGGCGGAAATGACTTTCAGGCATATTGGAAAGTCATTTTTCCGGTTTGTATGCCGGTCAATGCGGCGGTCATGCTCTTCGGCGTGATCCAGCAATGGAACGCACTGATGGATACCGAGATGTATTGTGCGATGACCGAAAAGCTGCATACGCTGCAGTACCTGCTGTTCTCCACGTTGGCGACAAAGACAGACATTGAAACACTCCGAACCGGATTGAGCAACATTACCTCACAGGGATTAAAAATGGCAATTACGATCATTACCATCATACCGATCATGTGTGTCTACCCAACTTTACAAAAATACTTTGTCTCAGGCATTATGGTCGGCTCCGTAAAAGCTTAAAAAAGCACCACTGTATCTTTCTCTCACAGGCTGATACAGTGGTGCTTTCCCCTTGTGTTTTATTTGCTTTGAGGGTGGCAGCTCATATCTTCGGTAAATTTTTTGAGGCATCAGCAAGAGCACCAATCAAATATGGAAGGATCATAACATGGCAAAGCGCGCTGCACATGGTGCAGGCAGTATCCGCAAAAAGACCGTTCTGCGCAAAGGAAAGGAATACACGTATTGGGAAGCGCGATTGACGGTCGGCGTTGATCCTGGAACCGGTAAGCAGATCCGCCGCAGCTTCTCCGGTAAGACGCAGAAGGAAGTCCGTGAGAAGATGCAGGCAGCGGCTGTGACGGTCAACGATTCGACCTATCAGGAGCCAAGCAAGCTGACCGTGTCCGACTGGCTCGACATCTGGCTTACGGAGTACACAGGCGATGTGAAGCCGCTGACCCGCTCGACCTACAAGAACAAGGTGGAAAGCGCGATCAAGCCCGCCCTCGGCGCTGTCAAGCTGCAAATGCTCAAAGCGCCGCAGATCCAGAAGATGCTCAACGACCTCCAGCGCGGCACGCGCGGGCGCAAGCCGCTTTCTGCAAAGACTGTCAAAGATATTTACGGCATTCTGCACCGGGCGCTGGGACAGGCCGTCGAGGTCGGCTATCTGCGGATCAATCCTTCCGATGCCTGCAAGCTGCCGCGCGTGGAGCGGGCAGAAACCAAGCCGCTGGACGAAGCGCAGACTGCCGCCTTCCTGAACGCGATCCACGGGTAGCCGTTCGAGCGGCTGTTTATCGTCGATCTGCTGACGGGATTGCGGCAAGGGGAGCTTCTCGGTCTGCGATGGAAAGACGTAGACTTCGATGCCGGGACAGTGACCGTTGCGCAGCAGCTTCTCAAATCCAAGGAAAAGGGCGGCACGTATTTCTTCGGCTCTCTGAAAAACGACAAAACCCGCCTGCTGACCCCGGCGTCTTCGGTGATGAAGGCGCTCAGAGAGCAGCGGCGGGTACAGACGGAATGGAGATTGAAGGCCGGGGAGTTTTGGGAAGATTCCGGTCTGGTATTTACGGATGAGCTGGGACACCATCTGTCCCATGCGACCGTGCGCAAGCATTTCAAGAAAGCCGTGGAGAGCATCGGCATACCAGAAGCGCGTTTTCATGATCTTCGTCATTCGTTCGCCGTCAATTCTCTGCAGGCGGGCGACAACCCGAAGACCGTGCAGGAAAACCTCAGTCACGCGACAGCGGCGTTCACGCTGGACGTTTACGCCCACGCGACAGAGCGCATGAAACGGGATTCTGCGAACCGCATGGAAGCCCTGTTTCAGAGCACAAAAAAGGCTGCATCCAGCCTGTAAGGGGAAAACATAGGGGAAAACAGCGCGTTCGGGTAAAGAAAAAACCCTGAAAACGCAGTGTTTTCAAGGTTTTTCTCTTGGCGCGGAAGGAGAGATTTGAACTCTCGCGCGCTTTTTAGACGCCTACTCCCTTAGCAGGGGAGCCCCTTCGGCCACTTGGGTACTTCCGCAGGTCGGTCAGGCCGGTATGAAGGAAAGAAAATGGCGGAGAGAGTGGGATTCGAACCCACGGCACATTGCTGTGTCACTGGTTTTCAAGACCAGCTCCTTAAACCGCTCGGACATCTCTCCGAATGTCGGCCTCCAAAGCCGAGAATTATATTATCATATCGATCCCGGTTTGTCAATTCCTTTTGGCGGAAACTGTGAATATTTCATGAAGAAACCTTGATGTTCCCGTAGGAAAGTGCTATACTATTGGAACGAAAATTGTTTACTGGAAGGTGTTTTTGCATGACAAAAATTGATATTTATTCCGGTTTTCTCGGCGCCGGCAAGACGACGCTCATCAAGAAAATGATCAAGGAAGCCTACCACGGCCAGAAGCTGGTCCTGATCGAGAATGAATTCGGCGAGATCGGCATCGACGGCGGCTTTTTGCAGGAGGCCGGGATCCAGATCACGGAAATGAACTCCGGCTGCATCTGCTGCTCGCTGGTCGGCGATTTCGGCCGCGCGCTCAAAAAGGTCATCGCTGAATATGCGCCGGACCGCATCCTGATCGAGCCGTCGGGCGTCGGCAAGCTGTCGGACGTCATCGGCGCCGTGCGCAAGGTCACGTCGGACGACGTGCAGCTGGGCAACTTTGTGACTGTGGCGGATGCGACGAAGTGCAAGATGTATATGAAGAACTTCGGCGAGTTCTACAACAACCAGATCGAGACGGCCAACACCATCATCCTCAGCCGCACTGACGGCATGAAGGAAGAAAAGCTCGACCAGTGCGTCGCCATGATCCGCGAGCACAACAAGGATGCCGTGATCGTCACGACGCCGTGGCCGGAGCTCACCGGCGAGCAGCTGATGGAGGCCATGGAGCAGCGCAGCACCATCGCCGTCGAGCTTGCGAAGCTCGAGGAAGAAGCGCATCACCATCATCATGACCACGACGACGATGACGACGAGGAATGCGACGATCCGGACTGCAGCTGCCACCACCATCACCACGACGATGATGACGAGGATGAGCACGAGCACCATCATCACCACCACGACCATGACGACGATGACGAGTGCGACGATCCGGACTGCAGCTGCCATCATCACCATGACGATGACGGCGAGGACGAACACGAGCATCACCACCATCATCACCATCACCACGGCCATGACGCCGACGAGGTCTTCATCAGCTGGGGCGAGGAGACGCACAAGAAGTTCACCAAGGCTGAGATCGAGCACATCCTGCAGGCACTGGAGGATGCGGAGACCTACGGCATCATCCTGCGGGCCAAGGGCTATGTGGCCAATGCCGAGGGTGAGAAGTGGATCCACTTCGACTACGTGCCTGGCGAGCCTGACATCCGTGACGGCGGCGCAATGGTCACCGGCCGTATCTGCGTCATCGGCTCGAAGCTGAATGAGGAAGCTGTCGCGAAGCTCTTCGGCGTAGAAAAGCAGTAAGGAGAATCCGACATGGCTATGCCCGATATCCCCATGTACGTCTTCACGGGCTTTCTGGAGTCCGGCAAGACGAAATTCATCCAGGAGACGCTCGAGGACGAGCGCTTCAACACCGGCGAACGGACGCTGCTGCTGGTCTTTGAGGAGGGCGAGGAGGAATACGACGTATCCACTTACCCGCATAAGGAGGTCTATGAGCAGGTCCTGGACTACGACGAGCTGAGCCCGGAGATGCTGACCGGGCTGCAGAAGAAATACAACGCCGAGCGCGTGGTCGTTGAGCTCAACGGCATGCATCTGGCCTCGGATTTCTATCTCAAGACGCCCGACCACTGGAAGATCGCGCAGGAGGTCATGTTTGCCGACGCGACGACCTTCC
>OGNB01000572.1_pt1 | contig 26607 bp, 30 predicted proteins | sample 1573301 | NCBI WGS metagenome assembly OGNB01 (sample SAMEA2581914, study PRJEB24529) | metagenome | biome: Human gut stool | place: China | collected 2011
AGAGAATTTTTTAAAAACATCTGATTTTAATAATTTTGTTATTTATTTTAATAAAAATTATTCTGATTATTATGTTTATTTTTATAATTCTGATAAAGATGTTGTTGTGTGTAAGTCTTTTGGTGGTTTCAAGTGTTTTATTCAAACTGCTGTTGATAATTATACGTTTAGTAGTGATTCTTCGAAATTAACAAAAGCCGGTTCAACTAATTATCCTTCTTTTGATGATCCAAATTTGTTTTTATATTCTTCTGCTAAAGTTTCTGTTGATGATATAAAGGTAAATTTTAATTATGGTTCTTCTTCTTATGTAATTAATGAAAATGATAATTATTTACCTATCTATGATTTATATTTAAAAGTTTCAGAAATTTCTGATCCTCATAAAGAAGAAAAAGAAGTATTAGAAAGTTTTTATAGTTTGTGTATAGAAAAATTAAAGTATTTGGCTGAAGTATTTGTAAGTAATTATATATATTTAGCTATTATAGTTATATTTATAATTATATTTGTATTTAAATTAATCAATAGGAGGTTTTTATGATAGATATTAAGAAAATTAGTACAGATGTAAAGTTAGAAATAATTTATATCTGGTTAGAACAATTAAATGAAAAATGTAATTATACAGCTAATGATTTATATTTAATAAATAGATTATCTAAGATATTATTAGAAGAAAGGATGTAAAAATATGAAGAAGTATTTAATAATTGGTTTATCAATTATATCAAGTTTGTTTTTTGTAAGTAATGTTAAAGCAGAGACTAAAGAATTTGAGTATGGTATTTTTGATAGTGAAAATTATGTTATTGGTACAGGTATTTACTCTTATCAGACTTATTTTGATAATTTTAAAGAATATGATAATTTTTCATTTGATTTAATAGAAAATAAGATTAAAGATTTGATAAAGATATGGGAAGATAAATATAAAAATGAGTTCCCTAATTATTTTATTTCTATAAGGTCTTATCCAAAAGTTTCTTTTCCTACTTATTCTAATATGTCTACTCAGTATTTAAGAATTATGTTAATTTATTCAAAATATATTCCTATTAATGTTAATCAGTTTGGTGATTGTTTTAAGCAAGCTTCTTCTGATATTGGTATGATATTTGTTGATTCTGGAAGTGATTTTGAATTTAGTAGTGTTTCTTATGATTATTCTTTTTCAGATTTAAATATTTTTGATGATTATAATTTAAGTAATTCTGGTGTTAAGTCTGTATATCTTTCTACTTTATATTACGATTCTAATTTTGATTTACCTTTTGGTTTAGAAGATACTATTTATAATGTAAAAAAAGAAAATGATATATTATTTACTTTAAGTAATAAAACTGATGTAGTTCCTACTTATAAAGATAAATTTGTAGATAAAACAGATTTAAATTATGTAGAAGTAGATTTAAATAGTTATCCATATATAATACTATCTTTAAAAGATTATAGTAAAACTGAAGAGTTTTCTACTATTAATTATGTTAAAGGTCAATATTGCTTAACTTCTGTTTATAATTATGGTTCAACAGAAAAGAAAGATATAATTGAAGGTAGTAAAAATAAAAGATGTAGTTTATATTATGATAATTATACACCTATTAGAACCTATATATTGAATTCAGATCTAAAAAATAATGCTATTTATTATTTAAAAGCTTATGATACTACTAAAGAAAATAAAGTAAAAATTGATACGAGCGTATTTAATATACATTATGTAAGTGAAGAAGAAAAAAATAATCCAATAATTACTATAAATGGTAAAAAGCATACCCCTAAATCTTATGATGAACTTACAGATACTGCTACTAAAAGTGAAGATGAAAATTACGTTGATGGAGCAAGTGAAGAATTTTCTATAACAGATATATTTTCTGCACCTTTAGAATTTTTTAAAAAAATAATAAATGCTATTTCTGAATTTAATGGTTTAATAAAAGAATTATTTTCGTTTTTACCAGATGAATTTTTAGCATTTATACTTGCAGCATTTGCTTTACTTGTAGTTGTCGCAATAGTAAAGATTTTATTATAGGAGGTTGAAAGAATATGTATGAGGTTGTAAAGAATTTAATAGGTCCATTACCAGTAGCATTTGAATTTATTTATGCTATAGTTACTCTTGTTATTTCAGTATTGCTTGTTACTTTCTTATTTCAACTATTTTATATTCCTATAAAATTAGTAAATGATAGGAGGTAAATAATGAGAGAAGTATTTAGTTTTATATTTAAATGTATGGGACAATGGATAGCAAATTTATTTACTATAGATATGGGATTTATGAGTTTAGGAGCTTTAATGTCAATGTTATTTATAGTATTTCCTGCTATTATAACTTTATTATGTATAGTTAAGGCAAGTGTTATAGATATAGAAATTGAAGAACCTATAAGAAATAGTCTTAGAGAAAGAAGAAAAAAGCGAAGAGGAGAAACTAAGGAGGAAAAGAAATGAGTATATTTATTCCTTATAGTCCAGGAGAAGTAATTCAGCACTTTACCACTTTATTTAGTTTAAATTTAACTGAACTTACTTCTTATCAGACTTTAATAGTTACTTTATTGGCAAATGTATATTTCTTTGTAGTTTGGTTTATTATAGTTTATTTTGCTTTAAAAATAATTAATAGAATATGGGAGAGATTTTTTTAATGGATTTAAAGAAGAGAATAAGAGATATGAATATTATAAAAGGATATTTAAAAAAATATTTTGATTGTTTACCTTATGAATCAAAAGATAAAGCTACTAGTTTAATACAAGATATAGATAATGAATTAAATTGGTTTAAGTTTCAAAAATTAAAAAGGGATATGAGAGATAATAATAAGCAAATAAGTTTATTTTAATGGAGGTTTTTATGAAAAATATGAAAGATATAAATAATTTAAAAAAAGAATATGAAAGAATGTCAAAGACTTGTCAGGGCTTTATTAGTACTATTACTGTATATGCTAATTTTATGGATAGTTTGTTTTCTACTGAAGAAAGTAGAAAAGAATATGCTGAAATATATTTAGAGTATAAAGAGTATTCAGAAAGTATTAAGTCGGTTTTAATTGATAATGGCTGGGTTAAGGAAAAGAAAAAATAATGTCAGAGAAATTTTTAAGTGTTGTATTATTACCTGGTATAGTTCTTGTTATATGTTTATTAATAGAATTATTTATAGTAATAAAAAATAGGAGGAAAAATAATGAAAGAAAATAAAAAAGATAATTTGTTTAAAAAGATATTTTTAGTAGATATTAAGATAGGAGAAAAATATTGGTTTTTGTATTTTTTGTTATCATGTTTATTATGGGATTTAATTGGTAGTGTACTTTGTATTTTAATAAATGTGGTGATTAAGTTATGAAGTATTATTTGATTTTAAATGCTGATTTTACTTGGTATTTAGCTTCTTCTTCTGATTTGTCTTCTATAAGAGATAAAGATACTATTTATGAAGAATTAACCTATGAAGAATTTATTCAGTATATAGATTTTGTTAAAGGAAGTGTTAAGGGTGATAAAAAATGAGTGGTTTAGGATTTTTATTAGGATTATTAATTCTTATATCTGTTGATGTTATGTTAGGATTTATAATATTTACATTTTATAGATATTTTGATTTAAAGTATTTTAGTGATATAGAAATTAATCAGTTAAAAGAGGAAAATAAATATTTAAAAGAAGAAAATAAAAAGTTAAGTGGTGCTAGTGCTAATTTTTGGAGTGTTGATAATGATTGATGTTATTCCTAGAAAAAATATGAATGGTAATTATTTTAATGAAGATTTAAAACTAATTGATTTTACTTTATTATGTATTTCTAAAAAAGGAGATTGTAATAGATATTTCGTTCCAGTATATATATTAACAGATAAGTGTTGTGGTGGTATGGCTTTTTATGAAACTATGATTCGTGTAGGTTATAGTGATAATTGTAATTTTTTAGAAGTTCAAGAAAGATGTTTTTCTAAGTTAGAAGCTTATCAGCAACATAAAATGTTATATAAAAAGCTTATGAAAGGTTTTTATAATAATGAAATAATTTCAATGATTAAGAAGGCTGGGGTGTCTTATAAAAATGATTAAGTGATAAAGTATATTGGTGGTATTCCTGGTAGTGGTAAAAATGTAATTTCTACTAGATTAGCTTTAAAGCATTATAATAAAACTAATTTTATTTTCAGAAGGTTAATAAGAAAGATATTTCATAAAGAAATATGGGTAAATAATGTTTATTCTACTTATCCTATTCTTATTAAAAAATCTAAAAAGAAAGGTGATATTTATTCTAATAGGGTTACTATTTATGATTTAGTTCCAAGTAATAGATTTATAAAACATGCTGAGATTTTTATTGATGAAACGCAAGCATTTTATGATTCTGAAGAACATAAAGAATTTCCTAAGGAAATAGCTATATTTAATCAGTTTCATAGACATTTTGATATAGATAATATTTATTATATTTCTCAGCATCCTAGTAGAATAATGAAGAAATTAAGAATATTAGCTTGTGAGTTTGATAAGATAAAAACATTTATAGTTATACCATTTATAAATTTAGCTTTTATGCATATAGTAAGATATTTTGAATTTGAAGATTATGGTAAATATAATCATCCTAAAAAGGAAGTAAAAAATTATGATGTTAAGAATAAATATATTTTATTTTTTGCTGGTAGAGTATTTAGATCTTATGATAGTAAATATTTAAAAGTACTTAATAATGATAAACCTTTATATGATAGAGGTACATTTAATTCTTTAGATTTAACTGAAGAAGAAATTAAGTATATTTATAGAGGTAAAATATAATGGATGTTGCTGCGGCGCAGCAACTCCATTATCAATAGTTTTATATTAATGGGAGTAATCTCCCATAGGATGACTACGACACATCCTATGGAGTGCATTGTGCATTAAAGTTTATTGGAGGTGAAAAAATGAATTATGGTAATAGAGATGGTATTAAAAAAGTTATTAATTTTATAAGAGGTTCTAAGATAACAAAGTTTTATGTTTTAGTTGATTTACTTATAGATTCAGATAATGATGATATGTTAGATATTATCATTGATAATATTGATTTCTTTGAATTATATTTTGAAGATTTAAATTATGGAGGTAATTAATGATTAAATCAGAAATGAAAAAAAGAAATTGGACTTTCGTTTTATATGATGATAGTTGTGCTAAAGATTGGGAAGAGTATTTAATTAGTACTGGTGTTCCATTTGCTTACGCTTATCACGATAAAGATAAAACTGAAATTGGTGAGCCTAAAAAGCCACATTATCATGTTGTTATATGTTTTGATGGTCCTATTACTTATCATAATGTAATTGAAAATTATATTAATAAAGTTGGAGCTGCTAATGGTGTAGTTCAACCTGTAGGTAGTGTAAGAGGAATTGTTAGATATTTCTGTCATAAAGATAATCCAGATAAATATCAATATCCTGAGGACATTATTCAGTGTAGAAATGGTTTTGATCCATCAGATTATTTTTGTTTAACTGTTACACAACAAAAAGCTATTAAGAGAAAAGTTACTGCATATATTCGTGATAATGGTATTGAAGAATATGCTGATTTAATAGATACATTAATGGATTCTGATGAAGGTGATATGTATGATATTGCTTCGCAAAATACATTCTTCTTTACTCAGTATATAAAATCTAAAAGGAATTTAAAAAAACAAAATAATTAATACTTTAATTATTAAAATTATTATTTAATATTTAAATATAAAATATTAAAAAAACATTTTTTCTTTCTTATCGCTTTCTTATTTTATCAAAAAAGAAAGCCATAGGTCTTATGGTCGACCCTGTCGGGTAACGACTTCAACCATTCACAATAACAGACGAAGTCGCCAGCTATTTCTATCTAACTTATTTTATGCCGAGAAAATTCATGGTTTTAGGTGGAAAGTACCGTCATGCTTACCTCGCTGCAAACAATTCATTGTTTGCAGGTAATTTACAAAAGGTACTTTCCAGGTTCCTGAAACTATGAAGGAATTGGAATAAATTTTATTATATAGACTGAGTTTACTATGTGGTTGAAGTCGACCATTCCACCGTTTAGATTTTTGTAGATATAGTTTTTTTCTCTGTTTTTTTAATATTTTGCTAGTTTTTAATTTTTTATTTTTTAATATGTAGAAAGAGAGGAATTTCTTTATGCCAGGTTTTAATTTAAATAATTCTATTATGAAATGTTGTATATGTAATAATAGTAAAAGTGGAGAGTTTTTAATTATTGATAATAAAAAATATCATTATTGTTGTATTACAGAGTTAAGTAAGAGGAAAGATAATTTTGATATTTTAGAAAAGAATCTTGTAGCAAGCATTTATTCAATTAATAAGAAGTTAAAAGAAAGGGATTATACTCCAGAAAAATATATAAATGATTATAGAGAGGTTAGACTTCGTGCTATAAGAATGAAATGTAAAGAATTGTTAAAAATTTTGCTTGATGATTAAAAAAAAACACTTTTATAGTGTTTTTTGATTAAGTTAATAAAAAGGTAAGTATTATTGGTAGTAATAGTATTGCTATTAGTCCAATTATCAATATTAGTTTTCCTACAACTTTTCCAAAGTATAAGTTCATTCCATCTTTTATAGTAAAAGAGGTATTATTTGTACTACTATCAATGTTACTATTATTTGGCTTTTCTATTGCTTTAATTATTTTTATTATTATTGAAGCCATAGCACAACCTATTATTATATATATTATTATCATTCTTTTACTCCTTAATTTTATTATATTTAATTTTTATATTTGAAGCAAGTATTTGTTGTTTATTTTACGTTTTTTAATTTATTTATGTAAATTTTTTTATTTTATGTTATAATCAAATAAAGAGGTGGTTTGACAAGAGAAAGAAAAAAAGTTATAATATCTCGCCGAGGTGAGAAAAATGGGCTTTGAAGAAGCTTATGAAGAATTTAAAATCTATGCTTCAAAACAGCATAAAAAAGAAAGTTTTGGAAGTCTTACCCGAGATTTCAACTGCAAAATATTACCTTATTTTAAAGACAGCAATATATATGACTTGACTGAAAAAGATATTTTAAGGTGGAAAGATGAACTATTATCTTTTAATTATAGTAAAAAATATTTATCTAAAATATATTACGTATTTTCTATATTTTTTGATTACTGTTGTTTATATTATGATATAGAAAGAAATATAGTAAGGAATGTTGGTAACTTTAAAGTTAAATCACAAAAGAAAAATAGTGATTATTATACTTTAAAAGAATTTGAAATATTTATAGGTGGATTTGATAATAACATTTATAAGTCGTTTTTTACTTTAATGTTTTTTACTGGTACCAGACCTAGTGAAGCAATGGCTTTAAAATTTTCTGATGTTAAAGGTAAATATTTATCAATTAATAAATCAATTGAACGAAGAGGTAATAGAGAATTGTGTACTACTAAAAATATTTATTCTGTTCGTGATGTTGTTTTATGTAAGAGAGTTTTAAAATGTATTTCTGATTTAAAAAGGTTTTATTTAGTTAAATATGGTGAGTTTTCAGAAGATTATTTTATATTTGGTGGTATTAAGCCATTAAGTGGGACATCTATAGATAGATATAAATTAAAAGCGTGTAAAAATGTTAATATTAGACCTATTACACAACATCAATTTAGACATAGTTATGCCACACATTTAATTACTAATGGTATTCCTATAAATACTGTATCTAAATTGTTAGGGCATAGTAGTGTTGATACTACTGCTAGAGTTTATATACATCAGGATTTAACGCAAGAAAAAAGAGTATTGTCTACTCTTAATTCTCATACATTTTCTTTTACAAGTCTTACCCGAGATTTCAAAAGAAAATTATCTATTATAAAACATTTTTAAATGTTTTAATCAAAATTGGTGACCAGTATGGAATTCGAATCCATGAATGCTGCCGTGAAAGGGCAGTGTGTTAAGCCACTTCACCAACTGGCCAAAATGGTGGGCCTGAATGGACTTGAACCATCGACCTCACGCTTATCAGGCGTGCGCTCTAACCACCTGAGCTACAAGCCCATCTGCATTGCTTTTTAATTATACCATACAAGAAATATATTTGCAAGTATTTTTTAAAACAATAAAAATGGTGGGGCGTTAGGGATTCGAACCCTAGACCCACTGATTAAGAGTCAGTTGCTCTACCAACTGAGCTAACGCCCCAACAATGTGTTAACAATCAAACACAATCAATATTATACCATATATTTTTAATTTGTAAATAAATAAAACAAAATTTATTGAAAAAAATAATTCTTTATGTTATCATCTAAATATAAGGAAGGTAAAACATATGAAAAGCAAATCAAAAAAAGAAGATAAAAATCTAGTAATGCTATGTATCTACATAGGACTTGCAGGTACACTTACCATTTTAGCAATATATTTCTTAACTAAATATGTATTTTAGAGAGCACACTCTCTATTTTTTATTATTTTAATATATAATATATTACTCTCTTATATATAATAGATATGGTTGATATATCATTTATAGACTATAGGCTATAAATGACACTCTAAGATAATAGCTTAGAGTGAACATTAAAAACAATATTTTTCTTTTACAAATTATAGTAATAAAATTGACTTTTAAGTACGCATTTGCTATAATTTATATGATAGGTAATGGTGATAAAATATGAAAAAAATCGGAATTAAAGATAAAAGTTTTTGGCTAATCTTAAGTTTAAGTATAATAACTTTAATAATTCTAACAGTAGGAGTAATCTTTCTAACAAGAAAATCCTCTAAAGAATTTTATAGTGCAGGATATATTATAAATAGTACTGCCACAAAAAGCTACAAATATTACTTTAACGATAATACAGTCTATAAAGAAAATGTATTTAATGAATATACATTTAAAGATGTAGACAACAAAGAAGTAGCCACTAGCAAAGAAAACTTCATTCACTATTTAGATGAATCATTATCATTTATGAAAAATGGAGTAATTCTAGATTTAGATAACTTTAATCAAAAACTAGTACCATACTATAATGTTACAGATAAAGTAATCCTAAAATATAGTAATGGCGGTTATATAGTAGAAACAGCAGATAAAACTTTAATATTTGGAAATCTACTAGGTAGAATAACAGATAATAAATATATAGTTATTGGTAACGATATAAGAATAAAACTAGCGGGTAACGAAGAACCAGTAAAAGGAAAATACTTTGAACTATTATTTGTTGAAGATGGTATTGTCAAAGTAGAAAACAATGAAGGAAGTTATCAAACCACTACCGAAGGAACAACAATCTTTGCTGGAGATAAAATAAAAATAGAATTAGGTAGCAAAAAAGTCTTCTATGACGAAGAAGAAAAACTAACTCTTGATGAAATGACTATTGATGGTAACGAAAACATTAATTTAGACACCTCAAAAGTAAAAGATAATAAAGATGGAAATGGTTCAGGAGATGGTACAGACAGCAATACACCTAATGATAACAATAACCCTAATAATAATAATCCAGGAAATAATACCGACAATCCTAGTGATAATACTGGTAATGGCACAGATGGTAAAGATAACAACACCACTGAAATAAGAAAAGAAGTATCAGTAGACTTAGTAAAAGCACTATTAGATATCAACAGTCTAAATGCCACAATTCAAGTTATTGACACAGCAAATCAAATAAAAGGAAACTTAATTTTAACATTATATGATGTAGATAATGCTGAAACAGTATATACAAAAATATTACTAACATCATCAGATCTTCAAGAAGTAGCAGTTACCTCACTATCACCAAATACTAACTATTATATGTCAATAAAAGATTCAGATAACTATGAATACTTATCAAGAAACTTTAGAACAGATAACTTAGAATTAAGTTTAAAAAGAGAAATGGTAACTACAAGCTCAGTTACATATTCCGTAGATTTTAGCAGTGATGAAAACATAAAATCCGCTAAAGTAACTCTAAAAGATAGTGAGAATAACATAATAAATAACCACACCTTCATAAATGGTGAAGATGAAGAATTTACATTTAGTGGTCTAACAAAAAACACTTCATACAAAGTAATTCTAGATGAAGTACTATTCAAAAATACCAATTACTCTAAGGTATACACAATAAACACATCGGTTAAAACATTAAAAGCAAAACCATCTCTTGGAGAAGTAAATGTAAAATCAAATGAAGAAAGCAAAACATTTGAACTATCAATGGAAAAGCCAACAGATGAAGATGAAAGCATCTCAAATTATATTTATAAAATATACGATTTAGATACTATAACTGAAGAAAATGTAGATACCTTAACCCCAGTATACACATTTAGTACAGTAAATTTAAAAAATGAAATATTAAAATTAGGTGAAAACAATTTAGCCTCAAACAAAAATTATGTTTATAAAGTAACAGTAAGATACTATGATAATTATAAAGAAAATGAAATAGATTCAGTATTAAGCAGTCCCTTCATTATCGCTGGTTTACCTTCAGTAACTTTCGAAGAGAAAGAAGTAGACTTTAACTCAATGCATTTATTACTAACATTAAAAGATGAAGGCTGCACAATACCGGGAAGAAGCTGCTACCAAGGAGATCCTTCTGATAAAAGTGATATTTACATAACTTATAAAGGAGCCAATGACAAAGAAAGTAAATATATAAACAACATTACATTCGATCCAGAAACATTAACTTATGATTTAAGAGTATCAGGATTAACAGAAAATAAAGATTATAAGTTTGAAGTATGGGGAAATTATGATTTATACAATGGCAAAGGATTACAAGTAAATAAACCATTAGGATCTGCAATAATAACTACTGCCGGTATAGAAAACCTTACTATGTCAGAATGGACTCTAAATAACTATTCTAACGAATTACCAATATCAGTAAATACAAAATTAACTGTAACCAAACCAAGTAGTACAATAATCGATAAACTAGACTCCTTCAAAATAAATCTTTATAAAGGAAGCGAAGTTAAAAAAGAAAATCTTTTAGGTAGTTATCCTGTTGAGGGAAACAACAACATCAAATCAAATTATTACAATAAATCATTCAATATTAATTCAAGTCAGTTTGGTATAACAGATATAAATAATCTAAGAGAAGTATCAGGTGGAAAATTAAATAGATATTACACTATAGAAGTAGCAGATGCTTATGATGCTGATAAGACAAATCAGTTCAAAATTCAAGATAACATATTTATATATGAAATACCAGCAATACTTCTACTTGAAGATGAAGTGTCTTCTCCTGAAGTAATTGTTGAAGAAATAACTAAAAAGCAAGCCCAATCTGGAGAATATGGTGATTTTAACGAATTAGGAATAAACAAAAATCTTTCATCAAATACCGTAGTAGGTTATAAAGTAACCGCTAACTTCGATAAGAAGAAAGTAGAATCATATTTTCAAGGAGATAATCCAATCAAAGAGTTAAACTTCTATGCCAATATGGATGGTAAAGTAATAGAAAAGAAAACCATAAACTTCGCTGAAGAAGAAAATTATACTATATATTTCTTCCTAAAAGATGGAACAGATTACAACACTGTAGATACAGAATTAAGAAGAGGTAATAACTATACCTTCTCAATAGATTTAAGTTTAGATACAAATAACGATAAAGAAATAGATACTAATTATCCAAGTAAAAAACCAACTAGTGAAACCATAACAAGTATTAAAGAAGAACCAAAAATAAAAATGTATATTGATAGTAGTACTTCAAACTCTATAACCTACAAGTATATAGTAGTAGATTATGATAATGCCTTGGTAAAAGAAGAAGATAAATATCTAATACATTACACAGTAGGAGAAGATTCCACTGAAGAATATACTACTGAAATATCAAATACCGCTAGTATGGAAACTTTTACACTATCAAATCTAACTAATGAAACCATCTATAATATATATTATAATAAAGCACTAAATAAAAAAGAAAAACCAAGTGCTATCAGCTTTAAATACTACTTTGATGGCTACCATAATGCCAGTAAATATGGACTTAGTTACATACTAAAATATGATGAATTTGATAATGAATTAACCCTAAGATTAAATAATAATGATTTCTTAGATAGAGTTTCAGCATATCTAGTAACCTTAACTTCAGGTTCACTAAAATATGAGGAAGTAATAACAACCCCATTAGAATGTGGTACAGAAGAAGAACCAAGTAAATGCATAAAAATAGATTATGCTAATATAAAAGACTTTAAAGGAAAAGATATAACAGTAAAACTAGAGGCCTTCTATGACACAGGTTATGTAGGCTTTGGTAGCAAATCATTACTTGGAGATTACTTTACTTCTCGTGGACTAATAGATGATAAAAATGCAAGTAATATAGGATTTATATTACAAGAAATAGGTAATACCAAAGGAAAATACTATTACATATATAAAAATTCAAATAATAAAGTAGAGTCAATAATAAGTGATACACCAAATGGAATATTTGGAATAACACCAACTATATATACTGAAAGTCATAAACAATCAAGTTTATCTACTACTAATGTTGTAGATATCATAAATAAAAGTTTCATAAATTATGGTGAAGTATCCCTAAATTCTGATATAGATGTTTTAACAAATGGTATTAAACTAAAGAGTCATAACATATTCATAGCCCCTAAAGTATTAGACAAAACCGAAATACAAACAACAAATAATAAATTTAAGTTTAACAGTATCATTCCAAAAGTTGATACAAAATTAACACCGCTAATAAATGGAGCAATAATTAATATAAACTTATCAATAGACACTGACACTTTAGAAACAGACTATGTAAAAATAGACGGAAAATATATGTTTTATATAGATATTTATACTAAAGATGAAGAAGGTGAACTAGTGTTCGCAAAATCAGTATCAACGGATTATGAACATTTAACAAATATTTCTTTCGCAGGCCTAAATCCAGATAGCACATACTATTATAAGATCTCCGCATATATGAATGGAAGAGATGAAAAAACACCATTATTTGCTTTAGGTAAAAACGGCTATATACAATATTTAAATACTCTAAAGACATTAGGAAAAGATGATATTTTCAAAAATATTGAGTACTCACACAAATCAACAAAAGGTGAAACAGTATATAGTGAAAGAACATTAAATATAACAACAGGTCTAAAATCAAAAGAAAACTTCAATGTAAGATATGAATTATATGATCCTGAAGGCAACTTGGAAAAATGGGGCGGAACAGTATTAAACAAAGATATAACAAACAAAAATAATGCAATATTTACTGCCGATATTACAGGTAATGACTTCGTTTTTGGAGGAGATTATCATAGATTAGTAATAACTGCAGTAACAACAGATGACGAACCTAAAGAACTAGAATTATACAATGACACACTAAAAGCAACAACATTATTTGGCGAACTAAAAGAACCAAACATAGTTCTATACCAAAGTACCGGAATAGACAAAATATCCGGAAATTATGATTATTACATTGACTATAATATAAATATCGAAGATACAGATAGAGTAATAAAAGATGGAAAATTCTATGCGGAACTTAAATATTCTCCACAAGAAAAAGTCTGTCCAAATGAAGAAGATTGTAAATTAGAAATAGATTTATATAACTTAAAATGCAATTCAAATGGTGCTAATAGTAAAATAGCCTCATGTACCATAATTGAAAACAAAGTAAATAATACATTTACACTAAAAGTTAGATATGCATCTTTAAAACCTAATACTGAATACTATATTTCCACAAGTGCTAATATATATCGTAATAATGTTTCATTAGACACCAAAGAAGAAGTAGTAAAATTTGGAGCATTTCAATATACAAAAAGTGAACTTGGTTTTTCAATAGGAGATCCATATTTAACAGCAGTAGGAAATAATTTAATATTAAAGTTTAAAGGTGCAACAAATAATATTAAAGAATCAATAAAAGGTATCAAATATAATCTTTATGTCAACAGACAATCGGAAATAAAACTAGATTCAAATGAAAAAGGATTAATACCAAGTATGACATCAAATTTAGTAAAAGATGCTATAAATTACGGGGACATTATATATAAAGTAGATAAAGATAATTACCCATATATTGAGATACCAATACCTGACGGAGTTAAAATAGGAACAAACAACGATTTATATGTAAGATATTACTATGAAGATAATGGTGAACTACTAATGCTGTCAATAAACGGGACTACGACTCATAGGTATCAAGTTGGTACTGGTGATAACTAAGAAAGGAAGTAATTATGAGAAAATATGATATAAAAAATAAGAGAAACATAGGAATAATTATAGGGATTTCAATTATAATTATTATCATGTTTTTTCTAGTTATAAAGTTCTTCTTATCATTAAACAAAGAAGAATACATTGTATCAAAAGGAAATATCGTTTTTGATAAAGATAAAACCACTATAAAACTAAATAGTGAAGGAAAAATAAAAACAAAATGGAAAGGAGAGTATTACCTAACATACGATGGCAAAGACTATGAGTTAGGTAATACCGCCCTTGCCTTTAACGAAGAAACAACTGAAATAAAACTATATGGAAGATATTATGAAATCTCCAGTGGTAGTGAAATAAACATAACAAGTAATGAAACAACAATAAAAAACTCATTACTTACTAAGTTCTACAAACTAGCAGATCGCAAATACCTTATCATCGATAAAGAAATAAAGTCTGCAGATAACCTTTTATCAACAACCGATTTCCTACTAGTAGAATTAGATAAAGCCGGAAATGCAACACTTACTAATCATAAAGTAAATTTAAAAACATTTTCCGAAACACAAATAATTACTTCTAACTATACATTTGATATAGCAACCGAAATATTGACCTATGGAAGCGACAAAATAGATCTAAAAAAGATTATTGGTTCTAGTAATAATTACACCAAAGAAGATTTAATTCCAGACGAAAGCAAAAATATCAATGACAATGTTACTAACATAGGTACAAATGGTAATAATGGAAATAATACAACTGGTGGAAATGATGGAAACAATACCGGTGGCAATGGAAATACAACCGGAGGAAACGGAGGCACCACCATTGAAGAAATTAAAAAAGCCACTAAACAGACATCAGTAGTATCAGTAACATCCACAGTAAATAAAATTATTATAGACTATGTAATCTACGATCCATATAAAGAATACACATCAGTCTATATGGAAGTACAAAAAGAAGATTCAGATAAAGTAGAAGTAATATATCTAAATGCAAACAACACAAGATACGAATTAAAAGACATATTACCAAATACCAAATACAATCTAAAATTCAAATATACGGCTACTGAAGAAGGACAAACTATTATAAAAGAATTTTCCAATACCACCATATCCACACAAAAACCAAAACTATCATTGAAAGTAACCAGAACAAGAGCGGGTGAGATAACATATGTCATAACAACAGATAATAGTTATAAATTAACAAAAGCAGATCTAGTAGTTACCATAAAAGATAGCAAAACAGGTGAAACAAGAAAAAAGACAATATCTGATGTATCAATTGATAGCAAAGAAAAAATAGTCAAACTAGACAAAATGACAGATGGCGATATCATCGAATTAAAATTAATAAATGTCAAATCAGAGGATACCATCATCAAAGGCATTACCGCTAGTGATAAATTCATATATTAGGGAGGTACAATGAAACAGTTCATAAAAGAAAAATATAATATCTTAATACCAGTCTTTCTTGGAGTAGTAATACTAATAGCCCTATTCCTATATGGAAGAGAATATCGAAATAATAGATATGCCTATGAAAAAGAACAAGATGTTTACCAGTACTTCTCAAAAAACAAAATAGAATACAAAGCCACTATCAGTAGAAATAGAAAAGATGTCGTATTAGATATCAAAAGCAAAGACTTTAACGTCAGCCTAGATAGCACACCAATATACATAAAAGATAGTGATAAAGTAATATTTCCTAAAGAAATGAGTGCTGTCTTTCCAATAAAAGATAGACAGTATGCAGTAAATGCCCTAACAGAAATATACAAAAAAAATGACTTATATTACCTAAATCAAAAAGGAATAAATAAGTCATTCGATTATATGTTCCTATATGATGGTAAAGACCTATATTTTTTTATCGATACCGTAACACTAAAAGTGGGAGATAAAGAAATAACCCTAAGTCCAATGTCATATATAGATTGTTCATATCTAAACCTATTATCATATTATGATAAAGAATCCGATACATACGAAATAATAGAATTAAATAACACCAACAGTTCAGTACTAGTAGAAACAAAATATATGACTATCGATGTGTCCGGTGATGAAATAATATATAAAGACGATTTCACAATGTTAATAAATAATTTCAGTTCACTACCAAAACTAGTGGACAACATAGAAAATAGCGGAGCTTCAAATTAAGCTTCGCTATATATTTTTTTATCAAAATTATGCGTACCATCATTAAGTTCTTCCAAAGTCTTTGTAGTTATCAAGAAATAAGTATCTCTATTAATATTAGTCTCACTAATAGGATCATCCCAAGTCAAATCCAAATGATACCATTTACCATCTAAATAAACTAAATTCCAAATATGTTCATCATTACTAATCTTATAATTAATAATATTAAGTTTATCAAGAAAGATAGCCATTGCATCAGCATAACCATTACAAGTACCATATCCCTGTATCAATACCCCATAAGCCGTATTAGATTTATAAGTAGCATCATTCTTATTATTATACTTAAGTTTATCATATTCAGCATTGTCAATAATAAAATCATGAATAATCTTAATTTTCTCTCTAGTAGGAGTACTATTAGTAATCTTCTCACTAATAACCTTATCAACTACTTTATTAATTTCCTCAATTTCCTTATCAGTATAAGCCTTGTTAACACTAATGCCAATCTTATAATCACCACCATAAGTAAGTTTAATATTATTAGAACTATTATAAGGATGAACAAAGTTATTCAAAACAGAAATAACATCCTTAAATTCCTCACCATCATTACTCGTAAGTCTATTAATATCACTACTATATGACGTATAATCTCTATCAATATATCTTTCCAAATAATCAGAACCACTATTAATAGCATAATACACAAAATCAATAAAGTCCTTCTTATTTATTATACCAGTACCAGTATAATTATTAACATATTCAAAATTATCTTCAAGATAATAATCATTAACTTTAACATTAGTACTAGAATAATTCTTATTTACCGAATATTCATAGTACTTATAAATAATATCTTTTCTAAAAAAAGCACCAGCAGTAACAGTACAAATAGCTATAGCACCAACTGCAATAATTAGTTTACCACCTTTTTTTTCTTTTTTCATCTATTCACCTCTCTTAAATTCATTATACCATTTAAAAACTATGTGGTAAAGTTAAAAATAGTACTTTTTCAAAATATTTTACCAACTTTTCTAATTCCCACTTAAGCCTGTAGTCTTAAGTGGAACAAGGAAGCCTAAATAGTCTTCCTTGTTTCAAATTTTATTCATTATCACATAATTAATACTTGCTATAAATCTAAGAATTGTTGGTAATAATAAAATAATTTAAAAAAAATTTCGAAAAAATGGCAAAATTAGATATCAAATCTTGTATATAAGTATGAGAGGATAAAAAAGGGAGAAGGGAGGAGTATGACATAAACTAATCAAAAATAAAAAGAATACTTAGGAGAATCAAGAAAGGAAAGAAGAAATAATGGTAAAAGAAAAATTAAAGGTAAAATCTAATATACGTGTTTTGCAATATGGCTCTTGAAAAGTGCAAAAAACTTGTGTATAATGTAAATGTAACTAATTTACCCAATGATTATCATAATGATATCAAAAGATATATATAATGCTTATAAATTACTTGATAATAATATACTAAGTACTAAAGAAAAAGATAGGAAATTGCATTAATAGTTTATAATATTTAAACGCAAAAATGTACGGTAGTTCGTATCGGAGTTTATGTCTGTGGAAGACTCTAATTACAGAGTTTATGGAGCAGAAATCGCATCACTGCGAAGTGATGTAAACAATTATATTTGTTTTTTATTTTAAATTATCTATACTTATTATTCATTATTTGGTATAATAAAAAAGAAATATGGAGGTAATAGACATGGAAGTAAATTATAGAAACCCAAAAATATACTTATTAAGTGGAAAAGCTAGACACGGTAAAGATACAATAGCTGGATACCTAAAAGAATTCTACGAAAAAGATGGCAAAAAGGTTATCTTTTCACGAGCGGGCAAATATATAAAGTTCTATGCCATGGAGATGACTGGTTGGGATGGCAGTGAAGAAACCAAACCAAGAACGTTGCTTCAGGAGTTAGGCACAGATGTAATAAGAAATAAATTAAACAAAGCAGAAATGTTTATAGATAGGCAGATAGATGATATAGAAATATACTCATATTTTTATGATGCTATCATTGTTCCAGACATCAGATTACCAAGAGAAATAGATAGTATCAAGGAAAAGTTTGATAATGTAGTAACTATCAAAGTAGAAAGAATTAATTTTGAAACCAATTTATCAGGTAAAGAACAAAAACATAGTACAGAGACTGCCATGGATAGTTATGAAGATTTTGACTACGAGATAACAAATGATACACTAGAAAAACTAAAAGAAGATGTATATAAGATATACCAGGAGGAAACCAAATGAAAAAGCTAAAAGGTAATGAAATAATAAATATGTACTTAAATTTCTTTGGAGAAAGAGGGCACACAATAATAGAGTCAGCCTCACTTATTCCCAAAGATGATCCGACAGTACTTTGGATAAATGCCGGTGTAACACCATTAAAAAAATATTTTGATGGAACAATCGTACCAAAAAACAAAAGATTAACTAGTTGTCAAAAATGTATTAGAACAGGAGACATTGAGTCAGTTGGACACACAGCTAGACATCATACCTTCTTTCAAATGCTGGGTAACTTCAGCATCGGCGACTATTTTAGGGAAGAAGCCATCACTTGGGCTTATGAATTACTTACTAGTCCTAAATACTTTGATATAGATAAAGATAAATTATATGTAACAGTGTATACTCACGATGATGACACTTACAACTTATGGTTAAAATTAGGAATAAAGAAAGATCATTTAGTAAGGTTAGATGGCAATTTCTGGGAAATAGGTCCAGGACCATCAGGCCCTGATACCGAAATTTTCTACGACAGAGGAGAAAAATATGATAAAGAACATAAAGGTATCAGTCTATTACAAAATGAAGAAGAAAACGATCGCTATATAGAAATATGGAATAACGTTTTAAGCCAGTTCAATGCCACTGAAGGATTAAAAAGAGAAGACTATCCAGAACTACCTAGTAAAAATATCGATACAGGTATGGGCGTTGAAAGAATGGCATGCATTCTTCAAGAAACCGAAACAAACTATGAAACAGATTTATTTATTCCAATAATGAAAGGAATTGAAGAAATATCACATTTACCATATACAGGCCAGATGGAATTCAAAGTAATCGCCGACCATATAAGAACCCTAACATTTGCTCTAGCAGATGGAGCAGTATTTGAAAATGTTGGAAGGGGCTATGTTCTAAGAAGGCTATTAAGAAGAGCTTCGCGTATGGGAAGAAAACTAAATATAAATAGAGAGTTCCTAAGTGACCTAATAGATATCGTTGTAGAAAATTACAAAGAAATATATCCATATCTAGTAGGAGAATCATCCAAAGTAAAAGATCTAATTACCAAAGAAGAGTTACTATTTCAAAAGACACTTCTATCAGGAGAAAAACATTTAGAAGAATTATTCCAAAATAGTAACAAAGTCATCAGCGGTAAAGATGCTTTCAAATTATATGATACCTATGGTTACCCAATAGAACTTACCATAGAAGCCGCCGAAGAAAAAGGCTTCACAGTGGATACCGAAAGTTTCAAGTCCTATATGAATGCCCAAAAAACACTAGCAAGAAACAGCAGAAAAGTAGAAAGTAGCATGAACATTCAAAATGACGCTCTAATAAATTATAAAGAAGAAAGCAAGTTCGTAGGATACGATAAATTAGGATTAGAAACAGAAGTAACATCCATCATGAAAGATAATCAGTTCGTTGATAGTTCCAGTGATGAATGCTACATCTTTCTAAAAGAAAATCCATTTTATGCCGAAAGCGGTGGCCAGGTAGCGGACTCAGGATACCTAAAAAACGACAAGTGTAAACTGGAAGTATTAGATGTTATCAAAGCACCAAATGGTCAGCACATGGTATATGTAAAAGTTCTTGAAGGAACAGTAACCAAAGGAGATAAAATTTTAACTCATGTATCCAAAGAAAAAAGACTAAATACCATGAAGAACCACTCTTCAGTTCATCTATTACAAAAATCACTACAAGAACTACTAGGAGACTCCGTTCATCAGGCAGGCTCTAAAGTAGATGACAAAATGTTAAGATTTGACTTCAACTATCATGGTAGACTATCAGATGAACTAATATTAAAGGTAGAAGACTTAGTAAATCAAAAAATACAAGCAGCATACGAAACAAAGATAGAGTATATGAGCTTAGATGAAGCTAAGAAAAAAGGTGCTATGGCTTTATTCAGTGACAAGTATGGAAGCGTTGTAAGAGTAGTAACAATTGGCGATTCTGTAGAACTTTGTGCCGGAACCCATGTAATCAATTCAAAAGATATAAACAAATTTGCCATAGCAAGCGTTGAAAACAAAGGCTCAGACACATTCAGAGTAATTGCTGCTACTGATACAAACATCGAAGAAATATTAGGAGAAGAAGTATCAAAATATAACGAGCAGATGTTAAAACTATTAGATAAAGCCAAAAAAATCGTATTAGCGGCTAAAGAATTAAATATAGACCTAAAATTCAACTTCAACATAGCAAACGATGTCCCTACTAGTTATAAGGATATCATAATAAATAAGAACGAATTAGAAAGTCTAAAAGATAGTATAAAAGAGTTAGAAAAAGAATTTATTATTAAAAAGAACGAAAAGTCCATAAGTGATTTAACAAGTTTCTTAAGTATTAAAGAAGAAATAAATGGTATTACAACAATAATAAGCATTACCAATGACTATGATATATCAACATTAAAACAAATAGTATCTGCTTTGAGTAATCAGTTGGATAATAGTTTTATCTTACTTGCCAATCAGAATAAAGATGATAGTGTTAACTTCATAGCCAAGTCAACCTCAAACAGAGTAGACTGCGGTATGATTATTAAAGAATTATCAACATCATGCAAAGGTAACGGTGGTGGTTCCAAAGTATTCGCTCAAGGTGGTGGAACAGACGGAACTAACATAGCAGCATTACTTATAAACATTAAAGAAAAAATAAAAAAATTATAAAATACAAAGATTTCACTCAAATTATTAGTGAAGTCTTTTTTTTGTCTCTTAAGCCTGTAGTCTTAAGAGGAACAGAGAAGCCTAAGGTCTTCTCTGTTAAAACATATATATTAAATAATTAATATTTGCATTTTTGTCTATTTTTTGTTATAATTATTAAGTCTTTTACTTAAGAAAAAAGAAAGGAGAAATCAATTTGAGTAAAATAAAATTATTTTCACTAGGAGGACTAGATGAAAATGGCAAAAATATGTTTATTATTGAAGTAGATAAAGAAATATTTGTATTTGAAGCCGGTCTTAAATACGCCGATGAGTTTACTTTAGGAATAGACTATATAATACCAAATATAAGTTATTTAAAAGAAAATAAAAAAAGAATAAAAGGAATATTTTTAACACATGGACACGAAGAAAATATTGGTGCATTACCCGATTTAATGCCAGATTTAGAAGGCGTACCAGTATTTGCCTCAAAGTATACTTTAGATATCGTAAAAAAAGAGTTTGAAACATACAAGATAAATACCAGTAGCCTAAAAGAAATTAAGGCTAATATTCCACTGGAAGTAGGAAAAATCAAAGTGTTTCCTGTAAATCTATCACATTCTGCTCCAGATAACTTTGGATATGCCATATATACAAGTGATGGAGTAATATTTTATGCATCAGACTTTGTTGTAGATCCATTAATGAAAGGTGCATATAAAACCGATATAGGCAAATTAGCATATATCGGTAAACAAAATGTATTATGTTTACTTACCGAATCAAATTATGCTGGCATTGAAGGATTCACATCACCAAGACATAGAATAGCGGACCTAATAAAAGAAACATTAAATGCTACAGAAGGAAGAATAATATTCAATGTTTTAGATTCACATTTATATCGTATCCAAGAATTATTTAGTGAATTAGAAAAAACAGATCGTAAAGTAGTAATAATGGGTAAAAGACTAAAAACAATAATAGATTCCGCTATTGAAAATCATTATTTAAACATTAATAAAAAGATAATTGGAGATTTATCAAATATAAATGATAAAAATGTAGTAATATTAAATGCTAATGAAAAAGAAAAACCATATTACAATATAATGAAAATAGTAAATGGTTATGATAAATTTATTAAATTAAACGAAGAGGACACAATTTTCTTAGCAACACCAATATTTGAGAATAGAGAAAAAACATTCTATCATTTATTAGATGAAATATCAAAAGTAGGATCCAAAGTAGTAACATTATCTTCACACAAATATTTATCACATCATGCTGCAAAAGAAGATTTAATGATTATGATAAATCTAATGCATCCAAAATATTATTTTCCAATAAGAGGAGAATATAAGGATCAAGTGTTAAACGCTGAAATAGGAGAACTATCAGGAATACCAAAAGAAAATATTCTATTAAAAGAAAATGGTGATGTTGTACTAATAGAAAATGGTATTTTAAAAGAAGATTTTGAAAAAGTACCATCAGGTTCTATCCTAATAGATGGTAATTCATCAGATGATATTGGTGAAATGGTTCTAAAAGACCGTGAGATACTATCAGATAATGGTATTATGATAATATCAGTTACTTTAAACAAGCAAACAAAAGAAATAATATCCGGACCAGAAGTGCTTACCAGAGGTTTTGTCTATGTAAGAGATTCCTATGAATTAATAAAAGAAATAAAAAGAATATCTACTGAAATAATACTATTAAATACAAGTAGTTCAAGATACATAGAGTACAACAAAGTAAAAAATTCTATTAGAGATGAACTATCAAAATATTTAATTAAAGAGACTGGTAATAAACCTATGATTATTACAGTAATGCAAGAAATATAGCCAAAAGCTATATTTTTTCTTTAAAATAATAAAAAAGTATTCCTTTTTATTTTATTTTTTGTTATAATGTAGAAGAGGTATGATATGAAAAAAGTATTAATACTAAGTGCATTGTTAATATTGTGCATAGGTTGTACTAGAATAGATAACACTGATGATTATAAGGTAATAATAGACGATATAATAGAGGAAAACAATATAAGTACAAATACCGCTTCAATGGGATATAAATATTATTTACCTGTTGGAGTAAAAAAAGTATATGATAAAGATTATAATCAAAAATTCAAATATGAAGATGTAAATATTTATTTATATGTAGATGCTGTAAGTTATTATTATCATAATCCATTAAATTTTAAAGATGAGACTGGGAAAGAGTTTTACTATAAAATAAGTAATGGTGAAAAAATGGGCTATATATCTATAGAAAAAAACGAAAACGATTATTTTCTTAAAATAATATATAATTATGCCAAAATAGAAGCCAATGTTCCAAAAGAAAAATTAAACGAAGTAATAGCAAATAGTATGATTATACTAAATAGCATTGATTATAATGATAATTTAATAAAGAAAATTCTTGAAGATGAATACTATTCAAGTACTGCTGAAGAATATAAAATAAGAAAGCCAGAAAATACAACGAGTAAATTCTCAGAGTATTTAAGTGAATATGTAGTAGATGAGGAAACAGTAATTCCTGATTTACCAGAATATTAACAAAAGGGAGATATGACTATGAAATTTATTGATAAACTAAAAGATTTATTCACTGATGAAGAAGAAGTAGTGGAGACAAAAGAAATAGAACTAGAGAAAGAAGAAAAAGAAGAAGAACATAAACTTCCTACTTTTATGCGAAATAAAATAGAGCAGGAAGAAAAAAGAGAGGAAATAAGAAAACAGCGTGAAGAGTCACCAAAAGAAGATGTCATAAGTGATAGAGAAATAGTAAAGACAAGAAGCAGCAACTTTTCATTTCCTATGGATATGGATGATGATCCAATTCCTAGAACATTTGTAAATACAACTTCAAGCAATTATAACACTGCCTATAATAACAATAAAAATGTTTTAGATAAAGAAAAGAAAGTATCAGAACTATATGCCAAAAAGGAAGAGCCTAAACCAAAAAAATTCAAACCAACTCCAGTTATATCTCCAGTATATGGAGTACTTGATAAAAATTACACTAAAGATGAAGTAAAAGTACAAGATGAAGATTCTTATGAAATAAAAAGACCATCTAGAAAAGTTGATTTTGAGACAGTAAGAAATAAAGCTTTTGGTAGTTTAACAGATGATATAAGAAACAATTTGTGTGAAAATTGTGAATTATATAAGGAAGTAAAAATAACCAAAAATGCTGACAAAAAGTTACTTAGTGATGATGACAATCTTTTATCCGAAATGACAAAAGATGATGTAAAAGATGTAACACTAGAGGAGGCAGAAGATAATTATTTTGATTTCGGTGTGGACTATGAAATACCAAAAAAGGAAGAAAAGCCAAGTGTAGTAATTAATGCTAAAGAAGTTGAAGTAAATGATAGTGATGTAAAAATAGTAAATCACAATGGCACTGAAAGCACTGCTGAGAAAATAGAAGTAAAAGAAGAACCACCAAAAAGAACGACTAGAGTAACTGTAAAAAAAGAATTAGAGGATACAAAAGAATTTGAAAAAGTATCACCAGAAGAAAAGACCATAGATGAAGCACTTAATGGTGGTAAAGATATAAGTGCTGATGAAGATAATGATATCTTTAATTTAATAGATTCAATGTACGAAGGGGATGAATAATAGTGACTGCAAGTGAAGTTTTACCAGTAATTTTGTATATATTAGGTGCTATTTTACTAGTGGCATTAATAGTATTAACTATAAAGTTAACAATAACAATACATAAAATAGATAAAGTTGTTGATAATATTACTGAGAAAGTTACTGCTTTAGATGGATTATTTTCTGTTGTAAATGCAGTAAGTAACAAGTTTACATTCATAACAGATAAAGTAGTTAACATAATTTATTCATTAATAGAAAAAATAACAAAAAGAAAGGAAGATTGAAAAATGAGTAAAAAAGGACTTGGAAAATTCGTTTTAGGTGCAGGAATAGGAGCAGGCTTAGCCCTACTATTTGCTCCAAAGAAAGGGAGCGACCTAAGACGTGATATCAAAAGAAAATTTGATGAATTCATGAAAGATGTAGATAAAATTGAAATAGAAGACATCAAAGAAAGTTTTACTAAAAAAGTAGATGAAATCAAAAAAGAACTAGAAGATCTAGATAAAGAAAAAGTAGAAAAAATAGCTAAGAAGAAAGCTAAAGAATTACAAAGAAAAGCCGAAGATCTAGTGGACTTAGCTAAAGAAAAAGGAACACCAGTCCTTGAGGGCATTGCAGATGACTTAAAACACAAAGTAATTTGTGTATGCACAGAAGTAATTAACAAATTAGAAAAAGGAGAATAGTCAGTAGTGATTATTCTTTTTCTAGAAAGGGCAATAAAATGAAAGTACTAATAACAGGAGCATCTTCCGGAATGGGTTACGACATGGCCAAATATCTAAGCACATATAATTTTGACCTATTTCTCGTCGCCAAAGACAAAAAAGAATTAGATAAAAAATTCAAAGATTTAAAAAACAAAATAAAAACCTATGGCTTCGACTTATCCAAAGAAGAAGAATGCATAAAACTCTACAAAGAAGTAAGAAATGAAAACATTGACATATTAATAAACAATGCCGGCTTTGGCGACGCAGGTAATTTTACCGAAACAAACCTAGATAAAGAAATGAATATGATAGATTTAAACATCAAAGCCTACCATATTCTTACCAAACTATTTCTAAGAGATTTTGTCAAAAGAGATTATGGCCGCATCCTAAATGTTGCTTCCATGGCGGGCTTCATGCCAGGACCATACATGGCTACATACTATGCCACTAAAAACTATATAGTGAGCCTATCCCTAGCCATTTATGAAGAACTAAAAAAGGATAAATCAAATGTAAAAATATCCATATTCTGTCCCGGCCCAGTAGCAACAAACTTTAATAATGTTGCTAATGTAAAATTTAACATATCATCACTTACTAGTGAATTTGCCAGTAGATATGCCATAGATAACATGTTTAAAAATAAACTAATAATAATACCACCTAATATGAAATTAAACTACTTACTTGCCAAAATAATGCCTAAAAAGTTCGTATTAGCGGTAAATAGCCTGATAGAAGAAAGAGATTCCCAATGAACTTGTCAATAAAAAGTAGACACTAAAAGAATATTATTTAAACCCTAGTT
>OGNB01000575.1_pt1 | contig 26533 bp, 26 predicted proteins | sample 1573301 | NCBI WGS metagenome assembly OGNB01 (sample SAMEA2581914, study PRJEB24529) | metagenome | biome: Human gut stool | place: China | collected 2011
GTGCGGCCCGGACGGGCCGCACACCAGACAACGCTGCGGGTTATTCTCAGTTCACTTCCGCTGCCTTTGCATCGAGTGCAGCGGCCATATCCTCCACGCTCATCTGGCCGGTGATGACCTGCGGGGACAGGCGCACCAGCTCTGTGCTGACGTCGGGATGCAGCGTGTTGTCGACCCAGAATACATAGTTCGACGCTGCATTGAACATCTGCTCTTCGACAGAGCCCGCCGCAATGCCGTAATCGGCGGCGGTGATATCGCTTCTGTAAGGAAGCTTGGACAGGTGCTTTGTGATCTCAAGGTGGTTTTCACGGTTATTGAGGAAGGACAGGAATTCAACGGCCAGCTCCGGATCCTTGCAGGTCTTGGAGACAGCGAGGCCCTGACCGACGCCGCCGATGGCGGCGTTTTTGCTCTGTGCATTCTCCGGAGACGGTGGCGCAAGGAATCCGACATTTTCCGCACCCAGCGCATCCGTACAGGTCGTAGCATTCCAGTTGCCCGTTGCAAGGAACGCGGCGTTCCCCGTCAGGAACTGTGCAAGATCGTCTGCCGAGCTAGCGTAGTCCGCGTTGATATAGCCCTGTGCATACAGATCCGCTGGGATCTGCATCGCCTGCAGGAATCCGGCATCGTCAGAGAATTTCGTCTCTGCGCGGCCGTCGGAGCCGACGCGCGCGCTGCCGGAGAGCTGCGGCCACCATGCCGCAAACGCCGTCAGGAAGCTGTGGCCCCAGCCGCCGTCCGTTGCGTAGATCGGCGTATAACCGGCGTCCTTGATCGTCTGAAGATCAGCCTTGAACGAGTCAAGATCGGGGGGCGGTGTGTTATCATATCCCAAGCCGCACGCCGCGAGGATCTGGCGGTTATAGAAAATGCCGCAGATCTCGTTGCCGCTGTTCGGATAGGCCAGGATCTTGTTGCCCGCTTCCATGTTGAGCGTAACAGTATCCCATGCGATGATCTCTTCCTTGTCGGCTGCCGGGATCAGATCCGTCAGATCGACAAGCAGCTCTTCCAGCTGGAACAGCTGGTTGCCGGCCCAGACGCAGAGCACATCGGGGCATTCCTCCGTCATGGCGGCGGCCTTGAACAGCTGGTGGATCTCCTCGCCGTTCGGATACGAGACCATGTTGATCTTCACGCCGGGGTGCTCGTCTTCGAATTTGCGGCAGAGCTTGCTGATCAGCCAATCCTCCTCCGGGGACTGCATATCCGCCTCGTTATTCATTGCCTCAGATACCCAGAACGTCAGCGTCTTCGTTTCACCGGACTGTTCCGTATCGGCTGCCACCGCTTTCTGCGGCTGGTCGACCTCTGCGGGTTTTGCACAGGCTGCAAGGCTGAGCAGCAGCATCAGTGCAAGCAATATTGCGATCGTTTTTTTCATTTGTCTCATTCCTTCTTTTTTATTTTGAACAAGATGCACGCGCATCCATATCCAACCAACTGAAATACATACTTGCTATTTTAATTCCTATGTGATAGAATAAGTTTGTAAACATATTCTACCGATGTCTTGATTCTATTATGGCAAGTCATCGCGTTTTTGTCAATGATTGCGTTTTTACGCTCCAATATTTTGTCGTATTTTCTGAAAACTCCGCTTATATTTCGGTGAGAGTCAACGAAAAAACAGAATATGTTCTCAACATATTCTGCATCATATACTATTCATATTTCATTCAGGAGGGAATATATGTTAGATAAGGCCTCTACGATTCCACTGTATATGCAACTTGCCAGCGAGTTGCAGCACCAGATTAATTCTGGTCAACTCCGTCCTGGTGATCAGTTGCCAAGCGAATCAGAAATGATGGAACATTACCAAATCGGTCGCCCAACTGTACGTGCAGCACTGAAGCAATTAGTCTCTGCTGGATACTTAACAAAGATCCAAGGAAAGGGGACATTTTGTCGTAATTCTCACATGAACGAACCGTTCAATATTGAAGTGCTACTGGATATGGAGAACGAATATTTCATACCCTACTATGTCCGCGCAATTTCAAGTGTTCTGAAGAAAAGCAATTGCAATTTTCTTATCAGTAATACGAACCGTGACGCACGGAGCATCTGTGAGCAGCTGGAGGCTAGTTTACAAAGAGACACGAGCGGCGTTATTTTGCAAATGACACCGGTCAATATACGTCCTGAACTCCGGCAACGGTTGCTTGGATGCATTGCTGCATTTCGTCGGCGCAATATTCCTCTGATTTTGATTGATAGTTTACTTGATGGTGCTGATGCATCTTTCTGCGTCATCAACGAGCGTGGAGGTGGTGCGCGGGCAGCTGAGCATCTGGCTGCATATGGGCACAAGCGCTGCGCAATGGTAAGCCCTCGCAATTTCTACGATGCAGTGCAGCGATACGCAGGCTTTTGCGATGCCGCATCCAAGTTTGGTATGCAGTTGCCAATCTTGATCGATTCAGAGGACGATCTTGACTCAAGACTCCCCAGAATTGTCCATGCAGAGCGTATAACCGGTATCTTTTGCTTCAATGATGCACTGGCCCAGCGGAGTATTCGCATTCTGCATAATGCGGATTATAGTATTCCGTCAGAGGTATCTGTTATCGGTTTTGATGATTCCTTCTTAGCCGAAACAACTGACCCACCACTTACCACTCTATGTCATCCCAAGGAAGAACTCGGTCGTTGTACCGCATCAGCTCTTCTAAAGTTGATTCGAAACGAAATTCCTTGGCCATTTCAAAAAGTCTTTGATGTTTCGCTCATTCAACGTGGTACTTGCGCTCGATGCTCATCTGACAATTTGTAACGTAGCAAATGGACTTCGTATAAGTTGCTTTCCCAAACATGTCTGTAACGTCCGTTCGAAAGCCAAAAGCAGGTACCGTCAGCAATATCGGCAGAGACAGCAGGGCAGCTATGAACTTGATTCTTCGCAGCTAGATTTCTTTTCTAAGATCCAGGTTTCTTCTTTCTGTATTGGTTCTCAGCTAGAGTTGGCCCTTCAAGCTGCGCCGTGGTGTCGCGGCGCTGGTGACAGCAAAAGCGCGGACGTTCCCCCTGGCGGGGATCGTCCGCGCTGCTATTTGCCATCCATATTTATAATGTATAAGTTCGATGTGCAGCTCCCATTCTCGCGGTGACGGCGCTGGCGCTGGATGTATCCGGCGCGTTCCAGATCGTTTAGCGCCCGCTGCACCGTGCGCGGTGAGAGATGCAGGTCGCGGGCAATCGTCTTGACGCCCGGCCAGCAGCTCCCGCCGCCTGCACGGTCACGCAGGTACATATAGACGGTCCGCGCCCGGTGCGGCAGGTCGGGATCGGCGTAGATGGCGCCGAAGAAACTCATTTGTCGCCGTAGCTGCTCATATAGTCATCCGCTTTCGGCGTTGAGACCGGCCTTGGTTGGGAATATAGGCTTTTCTTGATATTCATCAGCAGCTCCTCCTTTCCTGCGTAGTAGACCTCGCGCTGTGCGCGTTCCGGCACCTGATACGGTTCTTCAAAGCTAATGCCCCACTTGAAATACAATTGCAGCTTGGTGCGCATCGGGTGCGTGCCGGTTTTCATGACAACGAACTCTCCCTTCGGGAGACTTTTCAGCTCATCCGGCGAGAGCAAAGCGCGCTCCGCCATTTGCAGACTCTGGCTGTTGCTGTCCTTTCCCTTACTGATGGAGCCGGTAAGGACAGTCCGGCTGCCGAGGGCTTTGGACAGCGTCTCCGCTGTCTGACTGTTCGGCGCAAAGCCGCCGAAGATCGTATCCTGACAGTTATCGGCTATGATCTCCGCGCCCTCCTTGCCGTAATTCTTTTCGAGCTGCGCAAGGCTTTGAATGATCGGCACGAGCGTCAGCTTGCGGCTTCGGCCTGCGGAGAACAGCGGCAGAACGTCAAAGGGCGGCATCGTGCCAAATTCGTCGCAGTAAAATACCACGCGCTTTTTCAGTTTTCCTTCGTTCGCGTCCGCAATGGAAAACAACTCCCGCGACAGGTTTTGGATCATAAGCCCCGCCATGAAGTGTTTTGTCGGGTCTTCCTCCGGGATGATTAGAAAAATTGCACACTTCTCGGACGCGAAGTGCTCCGCATCGATCGGGCTGTCATAGCAAAGCACCTGTTCCTGCTCGGAATCGATGAATGAATTCAGACGGGAAAGCACCGTGGACATGACAGAAGCCATGCCTTGTTCGGAGGAACTGGTTGCTGCGGTCGCCATCCAGCCTGCCTTATGCGTATCCGGCAGGCTGTCTATCAGAACCTGAAATCCATTCTTCTTTCCCATGGGAGCCATCAGTTCCTTCACCAGCTTGAACACGGACATGATGTGCCGCTTGTCATGCCCCGCGCTGTCCGGTGGAATAAACTCAGACAGCGTCATGATCACGGTTGCCAGCACGCCCTCTGCTGCGTCATAGAAGTACGAATTCTGTCCACGATCCTGCTCGTCGCCGCCCGGATTGACGATGGTTTTGGCGAGGATCTTCGCATATTTTTCTGCATTCGCCCGTGCTGCAAGGTTGTCCGGATGCTCACGGGCCACGTCCATGTAGCGGTTGACCAGTGTCATCAGATTATTTCCATCCGAGTGGATCGGGTTGCGCAGGTCGACCACTGATACGCGATAGCCATAGTATTTCTGCGCGATCCTTCCGCAGTTGCGTGCGAGGTCACCTTTAGTATCCAAAATTAAAAAGCTCATACCGCAAGCGCAGGCATATTCGATGTTGGGATACAGGAAGAACGCCGTCTTGCCGACACCAGATGCGCCGATCATCAGGCAATGCACATCGTCGCGATCCACCAACGCCTCCAGCCGCTTGCCGCGCTGCACACTGCCGAGGACCAGCCCCTGCACGGTCGGACGCTTCTTCCCAGCGCGCCATGCTGCAACGTCAAAGGGAACCGTGACGTAGGCTTTTCGGATCTCCTGATCCGTCGCCCAGCGTGCTGTGCCATACTGACCGTCGCCCACGGTTTTGGACTTGATGCCGTTGAGCGAGCAATTGTTCGTGAGAGCGGACAGCAGGACGATGAACAGAACGATCACCACACCGACCGCAATCAGCGGCGTTACAGACTCAGGCATGGTGCAAGTTCCTCCTTCTGGGCGTTGAGAAGATCGTCGTTCCAGTCTTTCATTTCTGGTACAAGCCGTTCTGTCATGACACCGCGTTCACGCAGAAGCTCTGCCATCCGTTCACTGGCTTTGTGCCCAGCGTCATCGTTATCAAGACAAAGATATACCATTTTTGTGTCGGGCTTCAGCATTTGCATCACCGGGAGTGGGGACGTGCCGCAGCAGGCAACATAGCTGTGCTCCTGCCATTGCTGCGAGTTCATGGAGATATACGAGAGCATATCAATGGGAGCCTCGAACACATAAAGGCTTCCATCGGTTCCGGTATGATGAAAACTGTAACGCGGATCGCTGGACTCGACGTTCAGACGAAAGGTTTTTCCGAAGCTGTTCGTGCTGCGCAGATGCGCGTGGCGCGGGCATCCACCTTCGTCTGTGCCGATGAACACGGCGTTGTGATGCGCCGCGTCTTCGTAGAGCAGTTTTCTGCGGGCGAAGTAAGAAACCACGTCGGCATCCAGCCCGCGCGTTTTGAGAAGATACGCAAAGACACGGTGCATATTCGCGTTCGGAACGGGCGGTGCGAAGGGCTTCTGCTGGGCCGCTTCCTGCTTCTTTGCCTGCGGATAGACCGGCTCCATGCTCTCACCGAGCAGCATGGACATCGCTTCGACGTAGCTTTTTCCGTAATATTTTTGTATAAAACTGACCGCGCGGCCGCCCTCATTCGAGGCATGGTCGAACCACTCGCAGCCGCGCACCGTAATGCTGTGGTCGCTTGCAAGCCGCTTTTCACGCCCGGATTTGATGAGCTTTTCGCCTTGCCGGAGAAGAAATTCTTCGAGGTCGATGGACGCGGCGCGTTCTTTCTGTTCTGGGGTAAATTCAATGTACTTTCCGATAAATATCACTCCGATACTATTGTGCTATTTTGAAACTTATAATAAAATATGATCATACAAAAGCTCTGCATTTCCTTAATCGACATTTTTAGAATCCAAAGCAGAATTACAACAGTTGTATTGCAATAGTAAATTTGAGAGGTAGTTGAATTATGAGTACTTCCGCTGATTCTCTTAACAATGGAGCAATTCCTGCTATCAATTTTTCTAAACTTTTTTCTCAAGAAGAGCTCCACGCAAAATTGGTTGAGAGCAAGAAACTTCTAAATGTGCATCAGATACTTAACATTGAAAAAACTCATTTCTGGATTTATGCAATTTGTTTTGGAATATCTGCTGCCTTGATTTTGTTGTATTTGCTGGACTGCTGTTCCTACTTAGCATCTTTGCTGAATGTCCTGATGTCAATTGGGGCAGGCGGTATCAGTGCTGTCCTACTAGCATTATTCATTGAGGCAGCTAGCACCAAATCGGAAAAGATCAGCATAGTTGGAGACTACAATAATTGCATCGCATGCATTTATTATCAGCTGTATGTTGTCATGGGCTGCAGATCACATGAATATATGAGGCTAATACAAGATCCACAAGTGCGCCGTATCACAGCGAATTCTAGTGCCCAAAAGTACATTCAGCAGTTTTCCGTTGCTTCTACACTTATTGCGTCATTCTTATTAAAACATGCATCCCACATGCATCAAAAAGTCCAAGATGAATATTTCGATCTTCAGCAACAGCTAACCGAATTTATTGGCACAATGAGTTTTCCGTCTGACACAGATAATTTAATAGCATTGCTTGATGGCACAAAATCGTGGCTGCAGAACTGGTACACTGAGGACCGTTTGAAGGAGCATTTCTTGTTTTATAAATAGCGCGGTTTGTGTTCACTGTGCTGTGTTTGCCACAAACTAAATCTGGTGTGCTGGTTTCGACCTTGAAGCCAGCATATCATTATGACTTGAAGTCTGATGGAATAGCCCATACATCAAAGCACATTTAACTGTGTAATATGGATTTAGCAAATTCCGATTCTCAAAACTTACTGTCTAATACAGCGTCTGGTCGTAGCCCTGCTCCTGCTCATGGTCATCCTGTTTATGACCCATTGCCAGCCGCTTCTGCATGAGCTTTTTGCGGCGTTTGGAGTCCACGCGGATGCCCATTGGATTGCTGGGCGGCGCGGCATTATCGCAGAAAATCTGCCCCATCTGGTGGAACAATCTGACGGTTGAATTCAGAAGATATTCGGACGGAAGCCGCACAGAATAAGAAGTTGCGGACGAAGCACTCTCGCTTGCAAGCGTCGGATTTGCAGAAGCGTCCGTAGAAGTTTTCTCCGCAGAAGGTTCTTCATCTTGTGAAGGTCCCTGCTCCATCTGCTGCCGCAGGCGTTCCGCTTCCTGAATGATGACGTTCTTGATGGCGCGGAATTCTTTCTGCTGCGAGAGCGGATTGTGCTGCCTAGGCCGGTTTTTATAATAGCCCTCCAGTGTGTCGCGCAGACCATTCCAGACGGAATAATATGCTGCCACCTCCGGCAGCTTTTCCAGCTCATCCACGATTTCATCAACCTTGTCTTTAAGCGGCTTTTTGAGATAGGCGTACTGCTTTTTTCCGCTGACCGTGCGCAGTTCCAACGCAAGCTCCAACAGCTTTTGCTGGATGGACACAGGCGGTTCGGCGGTAGATTCCATCCGGTCAACGATTTCCCGCATGATTTCTCGCGCTGCTTCAGTCACTTCTTTGTATGCCACATCCTTCTGGATATAGATTTCTTTCAGCTCATCCGCGTAGATCGTATTGGTCAGAACAGACTGCATATGCAGCAGCCTGTCTTTCCGCAGGAAACCGTATTTTGAATCATCTGACCAGAGCATCATGTGGATATGCGGATGCTCGCCCTCGTCGTGAAACGCTGCGTACCAGTGAAGATGTTCCGGCGGGATCAGCATGGCCTCGGCAAAGTCATTCTGATGTGCCAGCAGCGCCAAGCGCCAGCTTTCCGCATTGTCATAGCCAAGCCGCGCGGCATCCTCGCGGCGTAGGGAATAAATGATCGTCCAGACGTTGCCCTCATGCGTTTTCAATTCTTGCATGGCCTTTTCCAAATCGACGTGCAGCTCTGCACCGAAGAGTCCATGCCCCTCATGCTTTTCCGTGCGCGGGCGGGTGGCAATATAGCGCATATAAATGCCCTCTGCGTCCTCATTCAAGATTTCTACACCGTCGCGCGTGGCGATGTATTTCATATAACGGCCGGCTCGTTTTTTGCTGAGAAAGCCACTTTTCTGAATCAATTTTACCATCCGTTACAACGCCTTTTCCTGCTGCAATACGTCCACAAACGAGATTTTTCCGTTCGTACCCTTGACCTGTTCCATGCTGAGCGTGTGCATTTTCATGTAACGCGCCGCGTCAATGTCCGTGTCCGAAGCGAGAATGTGATTGTTGACGTTCTGCTCGACCGCCAGCTTGAAAAGCTGCCGACCGATGCGCTCTGCGAATACGCCGAGCGTACCATCCAGCATCTGCTTCAAGACACGCGGGAGATATGCGCCTGCATCCAGCGTGTGCAGAAACCCTGCGTAAAACCAGATCGCCTTTTCGATGAATTCGCTCCGGCTCTGGCATTGATCCGGACGGTAGTTATCTTCCACAACCTGCTTGCACTCCGGCGTCAGCCAGAGCGGAAACTTGATCTTGTTGCCTGCCATGCCAATATTCCTCCAATTTCCGTGCGCAACCCCGCTGTTTTCCTTGAAGCAGCGGGGCTTTTTGCCTTTCTGACCCCATCGGGGCTATTTTCGTGCCTGCAACAACCCCTCTGCGAAATCCCCGAACTGTCCGCACCGCGGGCAGATGTGACCGTCGCGGGGCGCGCACGACACCGCGGCTTTGTCCTGCCTCGCGGCTTGCGGCTTCTCTCTCCGCCGAAAACCGCCCGCAGGCGGTTTCCTTCTGTGCCTGCCGTTCCCGTAAAGCTCCCGCACACCGGCGCAACGTCCGGTTTTGTGGCTTCCGGCGGGTACGCGCTCGGCTGTGTCCGGAAAGCCGCACAAACCGCCGACACGGGCGCGACGGCGCGGAACGCGCTGCCGGTTACATCTGCATCTCCTGCGTGGGAGCATCCTGCTCCTGCAAAATCTCCTGACAGAGCTGCTCCAGCGGTTTGTGTTCCCTCTGCATACAGTAGGCTTCCATCTTTTCACGCAGCACTTCTTTCTCTGCTGCATTCAGATGGTAGGTAAGAGATTGATCATCGATTCTGCTGCCATAGAGCGTGATCTCCAGCGTGTCGCAGACCTGCTGGCGCTGCATATCGTAGTTGGCGTAGATATTCAGCGCATGGTCGTTTTCATCGGTCTCCACGAATGTGCCAAACACTTCATCGACGTTGAAGCACGGAACGACGTAAAAATTCAGTATTCGGTCATCCATCGCCTCGATGCTATCCTCGAAATAAAAATTCTGTACAGTGAGTCTGCTTGGCGTGGTCAGCTCCTGTCCATCCAGCCGGTCGAGGAAGATGCGCCAGCGGTCATCCTCGGACATCTCCGCTTCCTGATATACCTGCTCTGCTGCGTTTGCTACGTCTTGCATTGCGTAGACCTTCCAACCGTCCATGATGTTGAGCGCAGAAAGCGTCCGCGCGTCAAAGTCCAGCTCAAACACTCCGCTGATTTCGCCGGTGTTCTCCATGCGGTGCTTTGCCAGCGCATCGAAAGCCTCGCGGCTGATCTCTTTGCAGTCGTCCGTCGCTTCAAAGAGACTCCGCGCTGGCAGGCGCTGTCCCTGCTGGAGATAATCATGGAGCCGTCTGGCAAGCTGCAAAAACTCTGTGCCGGATTCGTTTTGCAGATAGACTTCCGCGCAGTCCTCCGTGATGTGAAAGCCCGCCGTGCTCATACCTGCGCCTCCGATTTCTTTTGCGGCTTGCGCACAGGTTCATCCTGCTCGCAATCGCTGATGTGCTCCTGCACGGCGGCATAGGCACCGTCCTCATCGTCATGAAGGAACGCTTCGAGAATTTTTTTATGCTCCTGCATGGAAACCTGAGGCGTGCGCATATCCTGGTGCTGATTTTCCTGAAGCCAGCGCATACGGATGGAATGGGCCTTGAGATTGTTCAGAATGGTGAGCATATAGGGATTGTCAAGATAGGTATAATACAGCTCATGAACCTCAAGATCGGACGCGATATATTTTTCAAAATCGTACTGCCGTTCCAACTCCTGAATATGGACCAGCGCCATGGCAACCTTGTCTTTTGGAATGTTGCGGCAGGCTTCTTTTGCGGCGAAAGGTTCCAGAGCCAGCCGACATTTCCAGATATCGAGAGAATCCTTCACGGAAACCTCGGCCACAATCGCACCTTTGCGCGGAATGATCTTTGTGAAGCCGTCTCGTTCCAGCATATTGAGTGCTTCGCGGATTGGCGCGCGGCTGATATTCATGGCCTGTGACAGGTCTTCCTCAGTCAGACGTTCGCCGGGTTTAAGTTCACCGCGGATGATCATTTGCTGGAGTTTTTCATAAACCAATTGCTTGAGCGACGGATTCGCGGCAATGTCAAATTTCGTTGTCATATTTCATACCTGTCTGAAAATAGGATAAAGATGAGCAGAAAATTACAAAATATTTATTTCTTATTATAGCCCAGGCAGGATGGAACGTCAACCATTTCGCGCAGAAAAGTTCAGGACGCTGCGGAATGTTCGCCGCTGGAGAGCGTCTTCCAGGTATCCCGGATAGACTCGTGGCGGATCTCGGCCGCGTTAAAATGGAACAGACGGAAAACGTATTGCAGAATCGGTCCACCCAGGAAAACGGAGACAAGCGTCCCGAGCCCAACCTCACCACCCAGCAGCCAGCCACACAGGCAGGCTGCTGCTTCCAGCAGGAGCTTACAGGTACCGATGGGAATGGGGAGTTTTTTCTTGAGATAGACGAACAGGGTATCGCGCGGACCGGCGCCCATGGCAGCGGAAATATAAAAATAGATGCCGAATGCGTTGACGCAGAGCGCAAGAACACAGAGCGCAATCTGCAGCGGCAGAGCGTTTACGCGCGGGATGATGGCGAGTTTTCCGTTGATCCAGAACAGAAGGTCTGTGATCCAGCCAACGACCAGAATGTTCAGAACCATGCCGAGTCCGAGCGGCTCGCGTGTCAGAATATCCAGCAGAAAAATTGCCGCGCCGACCCAGATGCTGGCCTGGCCGATGGGGATGGAGCAGGCATGGGCGATGCCGTCATTGAGTACGTTCCAGGGCGCAAGACACTGAGACTGCTTGGTCAGAAGGACCGCAAGCGAGATCAGCGTAAAACCGAGAAGCATGCGGCCGAGCTTTCGCGTATAGATCTTGAAAAGATTCATACCGTCCTCCGAAAAAAGCGCGGTCACTGCCGGGGTTTCCCGGCAGCGAGGCGCGCATGATGTTATCGATTACTTGACGATCAACTCGCGCGGGAAATCGGTAATGATTTCGCAGCCATCCTTGGTGACAATGACGGTCTCGCTGAAGCCGACGCCGTACTTGCCCTGTTCGCGGATTGCGGGCGGCATATGATAGACCATGCCGGGCTCGAGAACGCGCTTGTCGCCCTTCTGCAGCGAGCAGATATGACCTTCACCCCAGTCGGGTGCAAATGCGCTGCCGATGGAGTAGCCGGTGCGCTTGCGGAAGTTGTTGTAGAGACCGGCACGCTCAATGACGCCGCGGCAGGCTTCGTCCACGTCGCCGCTCGTCACGCCCGGGCGGATAGTCTTGAGCGCTGCATTGAGCGCTTCAATGCAGACGTCGGACCACTCGCGGATGATGGAGGGCACTTCGCCGACATAGGCTGTACGCATCAGAGCAGCATGATAGCGGTTGATCGCGGCGGGAATCTCCAGCAGAATGGCGTCGCCCTTCTGTACGGTCTCGCCGGACCACACGTCATGCATCAGACCGGACTTCCAGCCCTTTGCGACGAACGGTTCCATACCGACATGCTGGCAGCCGTGGGAAACGGTAGCCTGCCAGATCGCAGCGGCGATCAGATCTTCGTTGATGCCTTCCTGAATAGCGTCCATACCGGCGCGCATGCCGGCGTTGACGGCCTTGGCAGCCTGACGGATGTAGGCAAGCTCCGCAGGAGACTTGATCATACGCAGCTGATCCACAAGACCGGCGGCGTCGACCAGTTCCGCACCGGTGAGCTTATTGGCCAGAGCCTGATAGTTGCGGACACTGAGGAAGAAGGACGTTGTTTCCACACCGATCTTCTTCGGCTTGCCGAACCGCTTGATGACTTCAACGGTTTTGTCCAAGGGGCTTTCGGTGTCATCATAGAGAACAATATGATCGTCATCGAGCCAGGAGAAGATCTGTGCGTTGCCGACCTCGCCGAAGCGCAGCACAAGAACCGGATCCTTGTCCGGATGGACAACCAGGCAGTTGTACATATAGTAGCCGGCGGAATGGTAGCCACACAGATAGAAGATGTTTTCCGGCGTGTGGACCAACAGCAGGTCCAGACCCTTTTCCCGCATCATTTCCTGGCATTTTTCCAGTCTCTGACGGTATTCGCTAAGTTCAAACGGCATTCTCTTGGTAAGCATATGTTTTCCCTCCTGTTAATATGTTTCAGCTTTCTTTTATTTCGGCACACAAGGTCAGGCGGCTTTCATCAACTTGCACGCCAAGCCCCGGTGTGTTGGGAACGAGGACATCGCTGCCCCGGACAATAAGACCGGTCGTCGGATCGTTTGCGATCCGTACATGGCCGTGTACTTCAAAAAGATCGGTATTGCTGACGGCACCGACGGCGACGGCGGCCGCAATGGCCATCATGCCTTCGTCCATGCTTCCGATCATGTAGGAAATGTGGTGGGCCTCCGCCAGGTGCGTCAGACGGATGGCATTTGTGATGCCGCCGCATTTGATGAGCTTGATGTGCACGCCGTCAATGAGGCCGAGATCGGTCCAGCGGACGAAATCTTCGATGCTGGCCACGGACTCATCGCCGAAGAGCTTCGTCGGGATGCTGGCTTTCAGCTCGCGCAGCTGCGAGACGGAATCAAAGCGGACCGGCTGCTCGACGATGGTAACGCCGTATTTTGCAAGCTCGTTGATGTTGCGGATGGCGCTGCGGGTATCCCAGGCGCAGTTTGCGTCGACGCTGAATACTACATCGTCTGCAAAGCCGCTTTCCCGGATGACGTTCCAAACGGCGCTCACACGCTCGATATCATATCGCAGGCTCTTGCCGCCGACGCGGACCTTGATGAAGCGGCTGCCTTGGGTCAGAATTTGCCGGGCGAGCGCCTCGGCCTGATCGACCGGCATGAAGGGGATGTTTTCTTCGCTCGGCAGAATATCGTGCCGCTTGCCGCCGAGAAGGCTCCAGGCAGGCTTGTTCTGCAGCTTACCGCACAGATCATACGCCGCGCTGTCGCAGGCGTCCTTGGCGGCGAGATTTCCGACGATGCTGCGGCTGATGATATCGTGCAGCACGTTGAGATTTTCCGCGTCCAGACCCACAAGTTTGGGTGCGATGGTGGTGACGATCGACGAGACGACCGCGCCGGTGGTGTCTCCTGTAAAGTAGGAGCAGTTGCCGCGGACCTCGCCCCAGCCCTTGACACCCTCGGCTTCCAGGCAGACATACACGCCGTCGAGATGGTCAATGTAGCCGGAAGAGGCGTGGGTGAAAGGAATTTTCAACGGCTGCGGGCAGGTGTAGACCGAAACTTTTTCAATCTTCATCTTGAAAGCCTCACTTCAAAAATTCCCGGATGACGGCTTCAACGACATTGCAGTCGAGCTCAAGCTGGTCGAGCCGCACATACTCGTTCGGCTTGTGGCAGATGTCGATGATTTCCGGTCCGATGATGACGCAGGGGATGCCCTTGCGGACGAAGTGGTTCATATCGGTGTTGCAGGTCAGACCAAACGGGGTCTGCTTGACACCCGTGACGCGCTCGCAGGCGGCGTAGGCCTTTTGGACGATTTCGCTGTCGGGCTTGGACTCGGAGGCAGGACCGGTGGTGACGAGATAGTGGTCAATTTCCACCTTTGCGCCGGGGAAGGCCGCTTCGGCATCCTTGCAGATTTTCTCGAAGCTCTTGATGATCTCTTTTTCATCCTCGCCGGGGACCATTCTGCGGTCGATGGTGAGTTCGCACCAGTCGGGCAGGACGTTTTCCTTGACGCCGGCCTTGACTAAGGTAATGGAGATCGAGGGGCTTCCACCAGAGCTGTGCTTAATTTCGTGCAGACCCTTCTGAATTTCGTCGACCAGACCGGAGATGTAGGCCGCGACGCGGACAGAGCTGATGCCAAGCTCCGGGGTAGAGGAGTGGGCGGTCTTGCCGTGGATGACGAGCACGGGGCGGATCGAGCCGTTGTGGCAAATGCCGATGCCACAGCGGGTCGGCTCGCCGATGATGCCGTAATCGCCCATGACCTCAGGATCCTCGACGAGCTTGCGTGCACCCTTGGAGTAGGTCTCTTCATCGACGACGGCCGTGAAAACGATCTTGCCGTTGAGCCCGTCCGGGTTTTCCATGACGCGCTTGGCGCCGATCAGAAGGCCCGTCATGCAGCCCTTGGCGTCAGTGGAGCCGCGACCAAATGCGCGGTCGCCGATCACGGTGAGCTTCCAGGGGTCGGTGTCCCAGCCGTCAGCGGCGGGAACAACGTCCATGTGGGAGTTGAGAACGACGGTCTTGCCAGCACCGTTTCCGATCTGTGCGGTGGCGATGACGTTGAAGCGGTCGCCCTCGACAGTCTGCTTGTGAGCCTTCATGCCGAGTGCGGTCACATAATTGTAGACCAGCTCGCCCATGTCGTGTTCATTTCCTTCCGTGGAGGGAATCGCGACCATTTTCTCAAGCAGCTCAAATGCTTCCGAATATTTTTCCATAGAAATTGCTCCTTAAAAGTTCCGCGGCGGACAGGCCAAGGCCTGTCCGGATGCGGAAAATGTATGTACTAGGATTGCGAAGAATTACGCCTGTTTTGCGTCTGCGGCAACCAAGTCCTCATCAGGTCCATTGTCAGCTTTGAAGAGGGCAGAACCGAGCATGGAGATTAGAATAGAAGCACCAAAGGAGAAGACTGTGCCGCCTGCGGGGACGTCCTTCAGAGCCGGAACCTGCGTGGAGATAAAGCCTACAATCGCGCCGAGGATGACGCCGATAATCAGGGCCTTGGGGTTGCCCTTCTTGCGAAGCAGAGCGGCGGTAATCGTTGCGCCCGCGAGCGGTCCTGCGCCGAGGGTGTAGCTGTAGCCGAAGATCTTGAGCATCCAGCCGCCTGCGGTTGCCCAGTACAGAGCCACGATGCCGAACAGACCGGAGACAATAATACCTACTTTCAGAACCTTTTTGTCATCGGCCTTGGGGTTGATGTAGCGGTGATAGATGTCGTGCGCGACAGACAAGGAGATAGAGTTGAGCATGGAGTCTGCGGTGGACATCGTCGCCATCATAATCAGAACGGTGTAGAGCACGGTAACCCAGCTTGGCATGTAGTTGCTGAGATACCAGGGCCAGACAGAGTCAGAACCAATGTCTGCGGGAACACCCAGTTTGAACACGCACATACCAACAAGAGCGGCCAGAATGGAGAAGAAAGCAGTAGCACCCGCACTCCAGTAGAGACCCTGGTTTGCAATACGGTCGGTCTTCGCGGAGTAGATACGCTGGAAGGTCGTCTGTAGACCCATTCCGGCGACAATGCCGTTAATGAGCCATAGGAACGGCGTAGCCTTTGGCATATTAGGCACAACGAAGAGGTTGCGCATAGTATCCGGGAGGACCTGCCATGTCGCGCTCACGCCGCCTGCATGGATAAACGCAAAGGGAATGGTGCAGAAATAGATAGCAAGCAGACACAACCATTGTACCGTATCTGTGTACACAACTGCAAGATACCCACCAAAAGTCGAGTAAAGAAGCACAACGCCGCCGATGACACAGACGCCAACCAAATACGGAACGCCAATGCCCTCGAGCATTCTGGCCGCCGCAGTGGTCTGTGCGGTGACCCAGGTGATGGGAACGACGAGGCAGACAATCGCAATAACAATGTTCAGGGTCTTGTTGTGATACAGGCTTTCAAACCAGTCGGGAAGCGAGAGAAAGTTGGTGCCTGCTTTGCGCAGGGGCTTTGTCATGGTTTTTGCAATGAAAATAAAACCAAGTGCCTGCGGAAGACCGTACCAGATCGAGGAGATGCCGCGAATGGCGCCGTTGCCGATCCAGCCGAGGGTCATGCCGCCGCCGACGAAGGTCGCACACGCGGTGCAGATGGTGACGAGCGAGCCGATGCTGCGGCTGCCAACATAGTAATCAGCAGTCGTCTTGTTTCTCTTTGATACGAGGAAACCAATCGCCAGCATGATCGCACATAGCACGACGACGATTCCAATGCCCAGATACATATTGTTCATACCAATACCGTCCCTTTCTTTTTTCATTCAGTCGAGTGTTTGCGGGGAGTGATGCGGGGTGATGCAATATGGGAAGTGGGTTTCGCGGGGTGCGTGGGATTACTTTTTTGCTTTGCGGGCTTTCTGACGCTCGAGATCTTCTTTCCACTTGTTGGTGCCGAAGAAATCCTGCGTCAGTTCTTTCACCTTGCCGGACAGCGCGATGACGACCGGAAGGTTAATGATGATGACAATTGCGAGGAAGAGATCTGCCATGCCCCAGATGTCTTCCAGTCCGCCGAGCGCGCCGTAGACTGCGCCGCCGAGGCTCAGAACACCGCAGATGATAACGATGATCTTATACTTGACATTGTGGAACACGTAGTTCATGGCCTGCGTGAAGAGGTAGTTGTTGTTGATGCAGGTGGTAAAGCCGAACAGGGCAACGCTCAGACAAATGAGCGCCTTGCCGGCAAAGCTGCCCGGAAGACCGATGGAGAAGGCTTCTGCCGTGAGGCTCAGACCCTTGTAGCCGGTTTCGTATGCGCCGGTGAACATGATGACGCAGGCGGTTGCGGTGCAGACGACGATGGTGTCGATAAACACTTCAAACAGACCCCACATGCCCTGCTTGGCAGGATGCGTGGTGATGCCCTGACCATGAACGATTGCGCCGAGGCCGACGCCGCCGTCGTTGGAGAAGATGCCGCGAGCGAAGCCCTGACGCATGCTCAGAACGACGGTCGAGCCGAGGAAGCCGCCGACGGCTGCGCTGCCGGTGAATGCGCTGGAGACGATGGTGGCTAGGACGCTGGGAAGTTTGCCGATGTTGGCAATGATGATGAAAAGCGCTGCCAGGACATAGAAAATCGACATGACGGGCACGAGAACCTCAGAAACTTTGACCAGGCTCTTCAGGCCGCCGAAGACGACCAGTGCCATGATCGCGGCGAGAATCAGACCGGTGAGCAGAGGCTTTGCGCCGAGCAGATCTTTCATGCCGATGGCAATGGTGTTCGACTGGACGAAGGCCATGACGAAGTATGCCAGACCGAACAGCAGGGCATAAGTGGTTGCGAGCCAGACCCATTTGGAGCCAAGACCCTTTTTGATGTAGTACATCGGGCCGGAGTCATACTGCTGGGTATTTTCGTCGTATTCGCGGTAGTGGACACCGAGCACGATCTCACTGTACTTGGTGATCATGGAGAACAGGGCGACAACCCACATCCAGAACACAGCGCCCGGGCCGCCGACGCCGATCGCCATGCCGACGCCCGCAATATTGCCAGTGCCGATGGTGCCGGCCATGGCGGCCAGCGCCAGCTTCAAAGGCTTCATCAGGCCGGTGCCTTCAATTTCGCTTTCTTTTTGCGTAATGCTGCCGAACGTTGTTTTCAGCATATAACCGAAGCGTCGGAACTGGACGCCGCCGGTGCGGATGGTGAGGAAAATGCCGGTAAAGACGATGACAATGATTAACGGCCAGCCCCATAGGAAGTTGGCGACTTCTGTTAGTCGTTCGATAATGGTCATTTGCAGTTCCTCCTTCTCTTTTACCTAAATATGTGTGAAATGCGTTCGCGTTTAAGCGGTTGCCTGCTGCATGGTTTTCTGGACGAGGGCAACAAACGCTTCGAAGATTTTCTTTTGCTCGGGCATACGGTCAAACAGACATTCCGGGTGCCACTGGACGCCGGCAATCGTTCCGTCGGCGTTTTCTACAGCCTCTACAACGCCGTCGTCGGCGGTGGCAACACAGCGAAGACCGTCGCCCAGCTTTTTCAAAGACATGTGATGGAAGCTGTTGACGGGAAGGCGGGTCACACCGACGGCCTTTGCCAGGAACGAGTCAGGTTCGACTGTCACCTCGTGGAGAATGGACCAGGCTTTCGAGGCAGGGGCGCTGTGAACGATGCTGCCGTCGGTAATGAGCGGAAGATGCTCGTGCATGTTGCCGCCGAGCGCGCTGTTGATGAGCTGCATGCCGCGGCAGCAGCCGAAGACAGGCCGATGGAGCTGAATCATGGCTTTGATGTACCAGATATCGCTCTCGTCTTTAAACAGACGGGATTTGCCGCTGTAGCGTCCGAGCGGAACGCCGCTGCTCTCGGGGGCAAGATCGTCGCCGACCGGAACAACGAGGCCGTCGATGTGCTGACATAGCTCCAACGCTTCGTCCAGACTCTTGACCAGAGGAAGTCCGACGGCATCTCCGCCTCCGGCGCGTACGGCGTCGATTGTCGCCTGCGGCGTCAGAGCGATCATCAGCTCCGGCATTCCGGAGGCAAGTTTGTTGTCAATATCCGGCACCAGATCCATTGGAATACCAATCAGGGGTTTCATGGGGAAGCTCCTTTCTTGTTTGGAAATTCAGACTTTCAAATCATGCAGGGCCTGCTCAAACCGATCCATGCCTTTCGCAATATTTTCCATGGAGTTGGAATAGGCGATCCGCACGCTGTTCGGCGCTTCAAAGGCTGCGCCGGGAACGATGGCGACTTTCGCATGCTCCAGAATGTAATTGCAGAAATCCAGAGAATTCTGAATCGGCTTCCCTTCCGGCGTTTTGGCGCCGAAATAGCGGCTGACGTCCGGCATGAGATAAAATGCGCCGTCTGCATTGCCGCAGGTGATATTCGGCATGGCCTGGAGGCGGGAGAGCATGTATTCGCGGCGCCTTGCGTACTCCGCGACCATTGTGGCGACGGAATCCTGCGGGCCGTTTAACGCTTCCACACCGGCCCACTGCACAAAGGTTGTGGAGTTGCTGGTGGTGTGGCCCTGCAGGGAGGCGATGCCGCGGGCAATTTCTTTGGTCGCTGCGCAGTATCCCAGACGCCAGCCGGTCATGGCAAAGGCCTTGGAGAAACCGTTGATTACAATGGTGTGTGCCTTTTCTGCTTCGCCGGCGGCCGCCGGGCAGAAGTGCTGAGCTTCACCATAGATCAGTTTCTCATAAACTTCATCGGATACGATGTAGAAATCATGTTCAACGGCCATCCGGGCCAGTGCACGCAGAGAAGCTTCCGGATAGACCGCGCCGGTGGGATTGTTGGGGGAATTGATGATTATGGCCTTGGTCTTCGGCGTGATCGCGGCGCGGATTGCGTCCAGATCCAGCTGGAAGTCTCCCACATGCGTCGGAACGAGGACGACCTTTGCATCGACTAAATGTACGATCTCTTCGTAGCTGACCCAGCAGGGAGTTGGGATGATGACTTCGTCGCCCGGATTACAGATGCAGGCAATGGCGTTATAAAGCGCCTGCTTTGCACCGGTGGAGACGACGATCTCCGAGGGTTCGTAGGAAACGTGATTGTCACGCAGGAGCTTTGCGCAGATTGCTTTCTTGAGCGGCAGGATGCCGGAGACCGTGACATATTTTGTCTGGCCTTCCTGCATGGCCTTGGTACAGGCACGGCAGATATTTTCCGGTGTGTCGAAATCCGGCTCTCCGGCATTGAGGGAAATGACATCCACGCCGGCTTCCTTCAACGCGGCAACGGTGCCTTCCATTTCAATCGTCGCAGAAGGCTTGATCTGCTGGATGCGAATGCTGTTCAATATGAATCTCTCCTCCCTGGTGGGCGATAGGCCCGAATGAAATACAGCAAAAAACAAATAACCACAATCGATTGTCTACAATATACTTTAAACCATGAGCGTGTAATTTTGCAATAAGACATATTTCATGATTTTGCTTGTCGAATTTTGTGAAAATAGATGTTTTTTGAAAAGATGGTTGACAAAATATTGGACGAGATATATAAATGTATTGTAATTGTTGATTGTCGACAATCAGAAAAGGAACTCGGATTCAAGACAACAAAACAGGAAAGGAATTACTGCCATGCCAATCATTCATGCAAATGAGCTTCCCATGTGGGAAAAGCGTGTGGATTCCGGCGTCCACTTTATGCTGGGCAACTACGCGCTGGTCGAAGGAGCGCTCAGCGCGGGCTGCGATTTCTTCGGCGGCTATCCCATCACCCCGGCAAATGAAATTTCCGAGCGCATGAGCCAGAGGCTGCCGCAGGTGGGCGGCAAGTTCATGCAGGGCGAGGACGAGCTTTGCTCCATCTACGCCTGCGCAGGTGCTGCGCTCGCCGGCGGCAAGGTCATGACCGCAACGGCAAGTGCCGGCTACAACTATATGCAGGAAGGTCTCGGCTACTGCTACACGGTCGAAGCACCGGTTGTTGTGGCCGATGTGCAGCGCTGCCGCGGTGAAAACTACGCGTCTCAGGCGGATGTCTATCAGATGCGCTACGGCGCCAGCGGCGACTATGAAGCGATCGTTGTCTGTCCGTCTTCCGTGCAGGAGCTGTACGATTACGCCATCTGGGCGTTCAACCTCGCGGAAAAATACCGCAACCCCGTTATCATCATGTCCGAGACGACGATTGCTCTGATGCGTGAGCGTCTGGACATTCCCAAAGCAGAAAACATTGAACTCTTTAACCGCAAGTATACCACCCTTCCACCGGACAAATACCGTCCGTTTGCCGCACCGGAGTTCGGCTGTCCGGATATGGCGCCGCTGGCAAAGGGCTATCATACCATCTATTCTCTCAACCCGCACAACGAAGAGGGCAGCATCGACTGGGATCCGGACGAATTTGAACGGCTCTATCATCGTGTCTGCGGCAAAATCCGGGAAAACGCAGACGACATCTGCCGCACGGAGAAATTTATGATGGACGATGCCGACTGCGCGATCGTCGCATACGGCAGCGAGGTCCGGCCTTCCATTGAGGCGGCGCAGATGGCGCGGGAAAAGGGCGTCAAACTTGGCGTTCTGAAGCTCTGCAACGTCTGGCCGGTACCGGAAAAGGCACTGCGCGAGCTGGCCGTCAGTGTCGGCAAGATTTTTGCTGTTGAAATGAACAACGGCAAGTATGTCAACGAGATCGCCCGCTGCGCCGAAGGCAAATGCCCCGTGCTCCCGGTCACCAAGAACCGCGGCTTGGCGCACACTTCCCGCGAGATCTTTGAAGCAGTCATGGAAGGAGTCAAAGCGAAATGAGTGAACATACCGAACTGAAAATCAATCCGAACCGCAAGTTCCTCCGTCCGGAAAAGCTTCCGCACTTCTTCTGCTCCGGCTGCGGCTGCGGTCAGGTTCTGAACTATTACACACAGGCGCTTGACGAACTCGGTATGGATCCGGAAAAGATGGTCCATATCGCGGGCGTCGGCTGTACCGCGCGTATCCCGGTCTACATTAAAACAGACATGTTCCACGGCGTCCACGGAAGGACCCTTGCTTGGGCGACCGGCGTCAAGCTTATGCAGCCGGACACCCCTGTTGTTATCTTCGCAGGCGACGGCGACATCGCCTCCATCGGCGGCAACCATCTCATCCATGCTGCGCGGCGCAACCTCGATGTGACGGTCGTCATGGTCAATAACCTCAACTTCGCCATGACAGGCGGTCAGGTTGCCCCGACGACGCCCGAGGAAGTGCGCACGATGACCACGCCCTACGGCAACGAAGAGCCGAGATTTGATGTCTGCGAGCTTGCAAAGGCAGCTGGCGCGTCGCATGTTGAGCGCTGGTCGACGGCAAAGCCCGTCCAGTGCAAGCAGGCATTCAAGCGCGCACTTCAGCACAAGGGGTTCTCGCTCATCGAGATCGTCTCTCAGTGTCCGACGCACTTCGGCCGTTATGCGCTCAAGACCGGAGACCCCAACGCCGTCATCGCCTGGATTAAGGAAAACACCTACACCGAAGCAGAGGGCAAAAACAAGAGCGCGGAAGAGCTCGAAGGCAAGCTGCGCCTGGGACAGTACATCTGCGTGGACAAGCCCATCTACAGCGGCACGTCGGAACTGAGATAAGGAGGAACCATCATGCTCAATTATCCGCAGCGCATTTCCCTGTGCGGCTTCGGCGGCCAGGGCATCATCCTTTCCGCTGTCATTCTCGGTACGGCAGCTGTCACGCGCGGCAATCTCTACGCCGTGCAGACCCAGTCCTACGGTTCGGAGGCCAGAGGCGGTCAGTGTCAGGCAGAGCTGATTATCGACAAGACACCGATCAACTCGCCGATCGCCGAAAAGAAGAATTTGCTCGTCGCGCTCTTCCAGACGGCGTATGAAAAGTACATTCATGATCTGGAAGACGACGGTGTGCTCGTCATTGATCCGCAGCTCGTCACCAACATCGTCAAGCCCATCAAGAATACCTTTGAAGTGCCTGCTACGCAGATCGCCGTCGATCTTGGCAACCGCATGTGCGCTAACATGGTCACGCTCGGCTTCATCAGCGAGTGTCTTGGCACAGTTTCGCGCGAGGATCTGCTGGACACCGTGCGGGATAATGTCAACCCGCGTTTTGTCGAGCTTAACTTCCAGGCGGTCGATGCCGGTATCGCCTACGCGAAGGAGCATAATCTCCATTACAACGGCTAAGGAGGGAACTTATGAATCTTTTTGAATACGAGGGCAAGCAGCAGCTTCGCCGGTTTTCCATCCCGACGCCGGATTCTGTCCTTCTGACGACCGACGACGCGCCCGCGCCGATGCCGTTTCCGTTTGTACTCAAGGCGCAGGTCATGACCGGCGGCCGCGGCAAGGCGGGCGGCGTGAAGGTCTGCCAGAATGAGGCGGAATATCGCGAGTACGCGAAAAATATTTTGCACATGCAGATCAAGGGACACAGCGTCCATGGTCTTCTTGCCGAGCAGATGATCCAGGCAGAGAAAGAATACTATATCTCTATCACCCAGCAGGGCGTGGAGCTGCCGACGTTGATTTTCAGCCGTATGGGCGGTATGGACATTGAGCGTGTCGCGGCGGAAACCCCGGATGAAATTCATAAATTTCAGATCGACCCGTTTACAGGGCTTAAGGGTTATCAGAAAAAGCAGCTGGCAAGCCTGATGGGCGTAGAGCCGGCAGAGGCCGTTTCGTTCCTTGATAAGCTCCAGAACGCTTTCTTCGGCGGCAGCGCGCTGCTGGTGGAGATCAATCCGCTCGGCGTCATCGGCGGAAAGCTCGTTGCGATGGACTCGAAGTTTGTCATCGACGACCACGCCAGAGCCGCCCGCGATACGATCGCTGCACTGGAGGAAGCGCGCCTGATGCTGCATGATTACAAAGCGCCGGAAAAGGAGGCAACGACAGTTACCTATGTGCCGCTGAGCGGAAATGTCGGTATGATCTCCGATGGCGCAGGCACCGGCATGCTGACGCTGGATCTTTTGACAGATGCGGGCCTGGATGTTGCATGCTTTACAGAGCTTGGCGGTATGACCTCGGAGGAAGTCATGTACCGGGCCATGCAGCTGACGCTGGAAGGACACGATGAGATCCAGGCCTTGATGATCGTTCTGATCGGCGGGTTTAACCGGATGGACAATATGGCGCGCGGCATTACAAGCTATGTGCGCGAACACAACGTCCAGATTCCCATCTTTACCCGGATGTGCGGTACGATGGAGGAGGAAGGAATCCGTATCATGCAGGAGGCGGGCCTTTCTACCTATTACGATCTGACGGAAACGGTCGAAATGCTGCGCAAGGCTGTAAAGGGGGAATAAAGCATGTCAATTCTCATCAACAAAGATACAAAGGTTCTTGTGCAGGCAATCACCGGTAATTCCGGACGTTTGCAGACGAAAGCCATGCTCGACGCCGGAACGAATATCGTCGCGGGCGTCACCCCCGGGAAAGGTGGCCAGGAGGTCTTCGGTATTCCCGTTTATAACTATGTGAGCGAGGCAAAGAAGGAGCATGATTTTAATGCAGTGATCTGCTTTGTCCCTCCGGCAGGCGCAAAGGACTCCTGCTTTGAGGCAATCGACGCGGGCATCGACCTGCTCGTTCTTACCACCGAGGAAATGGCGTTGGCGGACGTGACGGAAGTCATTGCCTACGCTAAGGCACATAACACCACGCTCATCGGACCCGGCTGTGCGGGCGTGATTGCGCCCGGTGTCTGCAAAGTGGGCGCGCACCCGATCCGTTTTTTCAAGAAGGGAAATGTTGGCGTTGTGTCCAAGTCCGGCGCACTTTCCTATGAAATCGGCAAGACGCTTTCTGATGCCGGGATCGGTCAGTCGAGCGTTGTTGCCATCGGCGGCGGCCCACTGTGGGGATTTACACAGAAGGATGCGATCGAGCGCTACGAGCAGGATCCGGAAACCAAGGTGATCGTTTTGCTTGGTGAGATCGGCGGCGGTTCGGAAGAGGCGGCAGCGGCATATATCAAGGCGCATGTCACAAAGCCCGTCGTTGCGCTGATCGTGGGACGCAACGCACCCACCGGGAAGAGCCTTGGCCATGCCGGCGCCATTGTCAGCGGCAATGTCGGAACGGCAGCAACCAAAATTCAGGCGTTGACCGATGCCGGTGCGCACGTTGTCAAAAATCCGAGACAGCTGGTGGAAACGGTCTGTGAGCTGTTGGAGAAGGCCTGATCGAAGGAGGGAAATCATATGGCAGTCTATATCGATAAAGAGCTCTGCAAGAGCTGCAAAATCTGCATCAGCATCTGCCCCAAGGATGTGTTTGCTATCACGCACCATGTCAACAAAAAAGGCTACAACTACGTCGAGGCGGTCAATGAGAAGGATTGCGTCGCCTGCGGCCAGTGTGAAAACAGCTGTCCCGACTTCGTGATCCATGTGGAAAAAGACGCGTGAAGCGCCGGGACCGGCTGACAGCAGGCGGATAAAAGCAGGGAAATATGCAGTATCGTAAATTTGGAAAAACCGGCGCGCAGGTTTCCGCATTGGGACTTGGCACCATGCGCCTGCCGCTGCTTGACGGAGATCAGGGATCGTCCTCCTACGGCGCAGAGCAGGTGGATGTATCAGCCAGTATTGCCTGTATCCGGCATGCCATCGACTGCGGCGTAAACTACATCGACACGGCCTATAACTATATGGGCGGAAACAGCGAGTGGGTTGTTGGACAGGCATTGTCCGGAGGACAGAGGCAGAATATATATCTGGCGACCAAAAGTCCAGTATGGCTCCTGGCCTCTGCGGCGGACTTTGAGCGGGTGCTGTGTGAGCAACTGGAAAAATTGCAGACAGACTATATCGATATGTATCTGCTGCACTCCATGAACGCGTCAACCTGGGAGAAGGCGCTGCGCTTTGGACTCCCGGAAAAGCTGCAGACAGCAAAAATGCGCGGGACCGTGCGCTATATCGGTTTTTCGTTCCATGATGAGTTGCCGCTGTTCCGGCAGATCGTTGACACGATGGACTGGGACTTCTGCCAGATCCAGCTGAATTATATCGATACCTGCCATCAGGCAGGACTTGCGGGACTTCGATATGCGGCAGAAAAGGGAATGGCGGTAAGCATTATGGAGCCGCTGCGCGGCGGCTTTCTGGTGCATCCGCCCAAGGCGGTGGCCGATCTTCTGGCGTCGCATGGACGAACGCCGGTTCAGTTTGGTCTGGAATACCTATGGAGGAAGCCGGAAGTATCTGTCGTTCTGTCCGGCATGGGGACTTCTGCGCAGATTGATGAGAATATCGGGTACCTTTCCCATCCGGCAGAGCCTCTTGCAGAGGATGAATTGGAGCAGTTGGCCGGACGGGCCGCAGCGCTGTTGCGCGCGGGGAATCTGATCGGCTGCACCGGCTGCCGGTACTGCGCGCCGGGATGTCCGGCAGGGATTCCGATCCCGCAATATTTCCAATGCTACGATGCCTATCTGCATGGCAACGATGACGCAACCAAAGACCGCTATCGCGCGCTGAAAGCATCCGGCGTTGGTACGGTGCAGCAGTGTTTGCTGTGTCACCAGTGCGAAAAAATCTGTCCCCAGCATATTGCAATCCCCGAGTGGCTGAAAAAAGTTGATCGACTGCTGCGATAACAGAGGCAGCAGCAAATATGTCAGGAGGAATGTTTTATGAACGCATATGTAGCATCTGTCATTGACTATGTCAAAATTACCCACGGCAATGAGCCGGAATTCGTTCAGACCGTTGAGGAAGTTCTGTCTTCCATCTCCCCGATCATGGACGCACATCCTGAATACGAGAAGGTCGACCTGCTGAAGAGAATGGTCGAGCCCGAGCGTATGTTTACCTTCCGCGTCTGCTGGATGGACGACAAGGGCGAATATCACACCAACCGCGGCTGGCGCTGCCAGTTCAACGGCGCCATCGGCCCGTACAAGGGCG
>OGNB01000581.1_pt1 | contig 26444 bp, 25 predicted proteins | sample 1573301 | NCBI WGS metagenome assembly OGNB01 (sample SAMEA2581914, study PRJEB24529) | metagenome | biome: Human gut stool | place: China | collected 2011
ACTTCTTCTTGACGGCCGACGCCGTTCTTCTTTGCGCAGCTAAGAAGAATGGGGTCGGAACCCGGACAAGCTGGCATGTAACGCCAGAAGCATATTGGCCATACCTGGCCACGGCAGGAAGCAGGAAAACGCGCCCTTGGCAGGCACTGCCAAAACAAAAGACACCACCATGGAGGTCTGTCCATGAAAACAGTCACAATCTACACCGACGGCGCTTGCTCCGGAAACCCCGGCCCCGGCGGCTGGTGCGCGATTCTCCGCTACGGGGAAATCGAAAAGCAGCTCTCCGGCGGCGAGGCGAAGACAACCAACAACCGCATGGAACTGACCGCTGTCATCGAGGCCCTGCGGGCCCTGAAAGCGCCCTGCCGGGTCGAGCTCTACTCTGATTCCAAATACGTCATCGACGCCTTGGAAAAGGGCTGGGCGCGCGGCTGGAAAGCGCGTGGCTGGGTCAAATCCGACAAAAAGCCCGCCCTGAACCCCGATCTCTGGGAGTCGCTCCTTTCCCTCTGTGACATGCACGACGTGCAGTGCCACTGGGTCAAGGGGCACGCGGAAAACGAATACAACAACCGCTGCGACCAGCAGGCCGTTCTGGAGAGCCAGAGGTTCAAATAAGCAAAAAAATCCTGTACCATTTTGGTACAGGATTTTTTATGCGAATCAGTTCCAGAAATCCGGCATCACGGACGGGTCTCCGGTATACGTTCCATCGTTATTGGAATCGCCGTTTCCGTTGTCATCCGGGTTATAATCCGGGTCGTAGCTCGGATCGTTCGGGTCGGTGGGATCGGGCTCCTCCGGCACTTCGGGCTCGGGCTCGGTATACGGCGTGACCGAGTAGCAGCGGTCGCGGTGCTTGAACTGGTCGGTGTGCAGAAGCTCAGAGCGCATTGTGCTGCCGTCGGCTGCGATAAAGTCGCGATAGGCGTTGATCGTGTAGCCGGTATATTCGCTCTCTGTGACAGAACCAAGAATATACTTGTTGCCCGCTGCATCTACGGCCAGATCGATGGCCTTGCCGTTTGCATCCACGCCTGCGCCCTTGGCAATCGTGATCTCCGTTTTCTTGCCGTTAATTTCGGCAACCGTCTTCCAAGCCGTCGAGCTTGCATATACGCCGCGGAGCTTGATATGATCGTAGTCATGCTCTTGCTTTGTGCCGACGAGCTTGATATGAACGTATCCGCCGGAAACTGACGCATCCACGCGCAGCGGCATATCGGTCGAGTTTTTGAACTTGTAATCCAGACTCGGCCAATAGATCGTCGCGTCCATGCCCGGCTCGACATACGTGACCAGATACATGTGCGGCGCGCGCTCCGTGACCTCGAGATCTGCCAGCAGTGTGCAGGTGTAGATCGTAGACGCAACCTGGCAGATGCCGCCGCCCTCCTGCGATTCACTCTTGCCGCCGTCGGTGTAGACGATTGCTGCCAGATAGCCCTTTTCCTTCGTGCGCTCGCCGACAATTTTGTTGAACGAGAACTCATCGCCCGGGTTCAAAATCGTACCGTCAATCGCCTTGCAGGCAAGCTCGAGGTTTTTCGTTCTTGCGGCGTTCGCAGTATGCGGGCTGTCGTAGGAAGCCAGAACGTCCGCAAAGTACGTCTTTTTAAGCTCCTCCAGCGTCACCTCGGGCACAAGGTCCTCCATCTGAATCGTGATGACCTCGCCCGCCTTGGCCATGGCAAGCTGCTGCGTGTAATACGGAAGATCGAAGCCGTAGCCGTTGACCTCGGGCACAAGCTCCTTCTTTTCCTCGTCGTAATACGCATCCGTCATTTCCTTGCAGTACTTATCATAATACTGCTGCAAATCGACGCTCTCGCACGGCACGGTATCGTAGTCAAAATCCAAGTCGCTGAAATCGCCCGACGAGAAGCGGGCAATGACTGCATCATAGAGCTTATCGGCGTCCAGAGACACCGCCGGAGAACCTGCGGTGATCGTGATCGTACCGGCCTCTTCGTTGACCTTTACGATGGGGTCAATCTTGTCGGATGCGCACTCGCGCGCGGTCTGGTCGACGAGCGTGCGGATATAATCTGTGTCGAGATTGAGGCTCGAATCGAGGTCGACCGAATATTCGCTCTTGCCTGCGCGCAGATAATTGATAACTGCCGAGATGGGGCCGCCCGAGCGGCCATAGCGCATCGCTTCGTCGATCGCCTGGTCTGGATTGAGCGCTACCTGCGTGACCTCCGGGGTCAGGCTCAGCGTCCGGTCGGGCAGTACCACATTCAGTGTATCGCTCGCGTAGCTCTTCTGCACGGCCTCAGACACTGCGGACACCGCCGCGTCCCGTTTGAGCCCGCCGACATTCACACCGGCCACATAGACGTTCGGGTAGATCGCATCCTGATTCTTGAGCACGAAGCCATACGAACAAACGCCAAGCACGACGACCACAACCAGCGCCAGCGCAATGATGAGCCCTTTCTTCCCGCCGCCGGACGAAGCCTTTGCCGCTTTGGGCTGCTTCGCAGGCTTACTGACCTGCTGTTCGGCCATCGACGGCCGCTTGGGCGCGCGGCTCTGCTCAAATTTTCCTTTCTTTCTGATAGGAATCCCTCCAATCTTCACCGACAGAATCTGCCGGGAATCGGTAACATGTCGTCACAAGCCAGAAAAGCTGAGATTATGACAACTATCATTATACCGAAGCGCCCCTCTTTTTGCAACGGCAATTCGACCAAGAATGCCATGCAAATTATGAATTTATCCTTAAGATTTGCCAGCGCCTGCGCCGGTTTCCCGTCCCTGTTTGCATAGACGATGGAGCACCTTTATTTGTTCCGCAGCAGGCAGTACCGGTCGACGAGCAGCTGCGCCAGCTTCAGCGCGTCCTCGCCCGACTTGAGCTTTACCGTAATAGCCGGCGTTTTCCCGGCGGCAAAGAACACGCGCCCCTTGAAGCTTGCTTCCTCGCAGAGGCTCGAGATCGCGGCAAAATCGAATACGCCAAGCTTCACCGTGAGCGTCTGCCCCTTCTGGCTCAGCTCGACAACGCCGCTCGATGCCGCCCGCGCGCGCAGAAGCGCAATCGCAATCAGGTTCATCACGCCCTTCGGGGGATCTCCGTACCGGTCGACGATTTCATCGAGCAGATCGTCTGCATCCTCCTGCGTGCGGATGGCCGCCATGCGGCGATAAAGATCCATGCGCTGCTCGCCAGAGGAAACATAGCTCTTCGAAATATTTGCCGTTACGTCCAGATCTGCCGTGCACTCCGGCTCCTTGAGCGATTCTTCTCCGCGCTCCTCCAAAACTGCGTCTTCCAGAAGCTTCAGGTACATATCGTAGCCGACGGAGAGCATGTGCCCCGACTGCTCCGAGCCCAGCAGATCGCCCGCACCGCGAATTTCCAGATCGCGCATTGCAATCTTGAAGCCAGAGCCAAACTCGGCGTACTCGCGGATGGCTTCGAGTCGCTTTTCTGCGATTTCGGACAGAACCTTTCCCCGCCGGAAGGTCAGATACGCGTAAGCATGGCGGCTCGACCGTCCCACGCGGCCGCGCAGCTGGTGCAGCTGGGCAAGGCCGAGCTTATCCGCGTCCTCAATGATGAGGGTGTTCACGTTCGGAATGTCGATACCGGTCTCAATGATCGTCGTGCAGACCAAAATCTGAATCTGCCCGTCGGACATTGCCTGCATCACGTCCGACAGCTGCTCCTGATTCATCTTCCCGTGCGCAACCGCGACCTCAACGTCTCCCAGCCGCTCCTTGAGCTTCGCCGCGCACTCGTCGATCGATTCGACCCGGTTGTGTAGATAATACACCTGCCCGCCGCGGGCCAGCTCCCGGCGGATCGCCTCGTCCAAGATCCGGTCGCTGTGCTCTAAAACGAAGGTCTGCACCGGGTACCGGTCGTGCGGCGGCTGCTCAATGGTCGACATGTCGCGAAGTCCGGAGAGCGCCATGTTGAGCGTTCTCGGAATCGGCGTCGCCGACAGCGTCAGAACATCGACCCCGCGCGAAATTTCCTTCAGCCGCTCCTTGTGGCTCACGCCGAAGCGCTGCTCCTCGTCGACGATCAGAAGCCCCAGATCTTTAAAATGCACATTTTTTTGCAGCAGCTTGTGCGTGCCGATAATGAGATCAATTTTGCCGGACTCCAGCTCCTGCAAAGTCTTTTTCATCTGCGTCGCCGTGCGGAAGCGAGACAGCACGTCGATCGTCACCGGGAACGAGCCGAAGCGTTTGAGCGCGGTTAAATAATGCTGCTGCGCAAGCACCGTCGTCGGGACCAGAATCGCGGCCTGCTTGCCGTCTAAGATGCACTTCATGACCGCCCGCAGCGCAACCTCCGTTTTGCCGAAGCCGACGTCGCCGCAGAGAAGCCGCTCCATCGGAGCCGGAGACTCCATGTCGTGCTTGATCTCCGCAATCGCCCGGAGCTGGTCGTCCGTCTCCGCGTACTCAAAGCTCTCTTCAAACTCCTTCTGCCACGGCGAATCCGCCGCAAACGCAAAGCCGGGTCTTCTTTTCCGCTCGGCGTAGAGTTGAATGAGCCCTGCAGCCAGATCTTTCGCCGCCGCCTTGGCCTTCGCCTTGGCTTTCTGCCACTGGTCGCCGCCGAGCTTATTGAGCCGAACCGTCTGATTTTCTCCGCCGGAACCAATATACTTGCTGACAAGGTCCAGCTGCGTCGCGGGAACGTACAGCATATCTGTCCCCTGATACGCGATTTTCACGTAATCCTTGACTGCGCCGCCCACCTTCATCTGCTCCATGCCGACATAGCGGCCGATGCCGTGGTGTTCGTGGACAACGAGATCGCCCGGCGTGAGGTCGGTGAAGGACTCCAGCTTTTTGCGGTTCGAGGGCGCTTTTTTGGGCGTTACCTTGCGCTCGGTTTTTTTGACGAGCAGCTGCCCCTCTGTTAAGATGGCAAATCGCAGCTCCGGATATTCAAGCCCCGCCGGAAGCGAGCCGTCTGTGAGGAAGATCTGCCCCGCCTGCGGCAGATGCACCGCCGGAAACGCGAGCAGCGCATTCACGCCCTCTTTTCCCAGCATCTCCTTGAGAATTTCCCCGCGCCGTTTGCCGCCGCAGAGAACGAGACAACCGTAGTCGTTCTTAATGTAGCTTTTCAAATCATTGACCGCCGTCTCAAGGCTTCCTCCATAGCCCGGAAGCTGCCGCGCCGTAACGGAAAGCAGCTGCTTGGGCGGCAGACTCTCCGGAAAGCGCGCGGAGAGGAAGCTGTCAAAATAGACGGCCGGGTGGCCCTTTACCTTCGCGGCGAGGTCTTCCAAGCTGAGATAAAATTCGCACAGCTCTCCCACCAATCGTCCGGACTCCAAAAACGCGTCGAGCCCGAGGCCGAATTCTTCCTCCTGCGCCTTTGCCGCGCGCGCAAGTGCCCCGTGGTCGCAGAAATAGACGGAAGTTTCGCTCGGAAGGTAGTCCGCCGCGCAGGCGAATTCCGGATAAATAAGCGCCATGTACCGGTCGGCCGACGGGAAGTTCACGCCGCTTTGCAAGGCTTCAATATCCCGCGTGAGCGTGGTAATCAGGTTCTCGTGCGGTGTTTTCCGCCGCCTTTGCCGCGCAATGATGCTCTCTAAATCCCGACACAGCCCGGAAATCCCCTCCGGGTGCAGCTGTGGCAGGCTCTCGGCCACGGGAAGAAGCAGCGCCTCTTCCGTATTTTCCGTCCGTCTTTGCGTCGTGGGGTCAAAAAAGCCCATTGCATCGAGCTCATCTCCAAAGAACTCGCACCGAACCGGCTGTTTTTCACCTGGAGAATAGACATCCAGAATGCCGCCGCGCAGCGCGAACTGTCCCGCGCCCTCAACAAGCGACGTTCTCGCGTAGCCCGCCTGCGTGAGCTTTTCCGCCAAGTCCTCCGGAGAGAAGCTTGCGCCCACGCGAAGGCGAATGCTGGCCGAAAACAGAACCTCACGCGGCATCGTCCGGAGCGATAACGCCTGCGCGCTCGAAATGAGAAGCGGCAGCTTTCCGCTCGCCAGATCATACAAGAGCTTCAGCCGTTTCTGCTCCCACTGCCGCGAGACGCCCGAGGCCTCCACAAACGTGAGCTCACGCTCGGGGAGAATTGGGATCTGTACGCCGAGAAAGCTCTCGAGCTCTTCCTGCAAGCGCGACGCGGCCATTTCGTCCTGACAGATCATGACCGACGGACGCGCGCAGGAGGCATGCAGCGCGGCAAGAAAATGGCTGCGCGTAATCTGGCTCAGACCCGAAATCGCCGCGACACTTCCGCGCGAAATAGAATCCTGCAGCTGATGAAATTCCGGGCTCCTATCCAGAGCCTGCAGCAAAATGTTCAGAGTAACCGCCTCCTATAGCCTAAAATCTGGAAGTTTCGCCCGCGACCGATTGCCCCCATAGCAAAAACCATGGGGGTTGCGCGCGAAACCTGTGGATAAAACAAGAATATGAAAAAACCAACCGCGCCCGGAGCTACGGCTTCTTCGGACGCGACAGGCTACTATTTCCCATTGTATGCGCTCGCGGCTTTTTCCGTGCCGTTTTCCACGATGCACAGTGCCGCTTCCGCCGCGTGGTGGAGCGCCGTCTGGAACGCCTCCTGGTCTTCCTTGGGAATATTGGATAATACCCAGTCGGCAAGATCGTAGTCCGGGTGCGGCTTATCGCCCACGCCGACCTTCACGCGCGGAAATGCGTCGGTACCCAAGCTCGAAATGATCGACTTGATCCCATTGTGGCCGCCGGCCGAGCCGTTTTTGCGCACGCGGATGCGCCCGACGGGAAGACTGATATCGTCAAAGATCACGATGATCCGCTCGGGCGGGATTTTATAAAAGTGCGCGCAGGGCTCAATGCACAGGCCCGACGCGTTCATATACGTCTGGGGCTTAACGAGGATCAGGCGCTTTCCCTTGTAGTCGCACACGCCGGCCTCGCCCTTAAATTTTGGCTTGTTGACGCGCACGCCGAGCGCCTTGGCTAAAAGATCGAGCGCGAGAAAGCCGGTGTTGTGCCGGGTCTTTTCATACTCCCGGCCAGGGTTGCCGAGACCCGCAATGAGCCAGGTCTCGGCAGCGTTGGACGAAAATAACATATCAGAACAGAACGGACATCGAGGTCTCTTCGTAGATTCTCTGAATCGCGTCGGCAAAGACAGGCGCGACGTCGATGTAGCGGATCTTCTTGGGTGCGTTTTCGGGCGCGGGGATGGTGTTGAGCAGCGCCAGCTCCTTAATGCAGCTGTTTTCGATCCGCTCGAGCGCCGGGCCGGACAGAACGCCGTGCGTTGCGCAGGCATAAACCTCGGTTGCGCCGCCGATTTCAACGATCGCCTTCGCCGCGTTGCAAAGAGAGCCCGCCGTGTCGACCATATCATCATAGAGAAGGCAGCGCTTGCCCTTCACATCGCCGATGACATTCATGACCTCGCACTGGTTGGCGCGCTCGCGGCGCTTGTCGACGATGGCAAGGCCCATGCCCATCTTGTTGGCGAACGAACGGCTTCTTGCGACCGAGCCCACGTCGGGGGAAACGACGACCATATCTTCCGGGTTATCAAATTTATCGAGGAAATACTTCGTAAAAACAGAGGTCGCGTGCAGATTGTCCACAGGGATATCAAAGAAGCCCTGAATCTGCGCGGCATGCAGGTCCATTGTGAGCACACGGTCCGCGCCCGCAGCTTCGATCATGTTGGCGACGAGCTTCGCGGAGATCGGGTCACGACCCTTGGCCTTGCGGTCCTGACGGGCGTAGCCGAAATAGGGCATGACGGCGGTGATACGGCCGGCAGAAGCGCGGCGGCACGCGTCGATCATGACGAGCAGCTCCATGAGGTTGTCGTTGACGGGCTTGCAGGTGGACTGGACGATGAACACGTCGCTTCCGCGCACAGATTCGTTGATGCTGACGGAAACCTCGCCGTCGGCAAACTTGTTGACCGCGCAGTCGCCCATCGGCAGCCACAGCTTGCGGCACACGCCCTCGGCAAACGGGCGGTTGGCGTTGGCGCTGAAGACCTTGACGTTTTTACCGTGCGAAATCATATGAAATTACCCCCATAATTTTTGAATTCCGTTTTGTTCTCTTCTGACTTTTTATTCAGCGGGTTTTCCCGCAGGAATACGGATTTACTTTTCCTTGACCTTGTGCTTGCTGGCCCAATCCTTCTTGTTCTGCTGGCGGGCTCTTGCGATGGAAAGCGCCATAGCCGGGATGTCGTCCGTGATGGTCGAGCCCGCGGCAATGTATGCGCCTTCCCCCACGCGCACAGGCGCGATGAGATTGGTGTTGCAGCCGATGAAGGCGGAGTCTTCGATGACGGTGCGGTATTTTTTCGCGCGGTCATAGTTGACGGTCACAGTGCCGCAGCCAAAGTTGACGTTCTTTCCCACGTCGCTGTCTCCCACATAGGTCAGGTGTGAGATTTTCGTGCCGTCGCTGACGTTGGAGTTCTTGATCTCCACAAAGTCGCCCACGCGCACGCAGTTTCCGACGCTCGAGCCCGGGCGGATATAGGCAAACGGGCCGACGTGCGTGTCATAGCCGACAGACGAATTATAGATCTGCGAGGCGTTGACCTTTGTGCCGTCTCCGACGCGCGCGTTCTCGAGATAGCTGTTGGGGCCGATCGTGCAGTTTTTGCCGATCGAGGTCTGCCCGCGCAGGATTGTTCCGGGAAGAAGCGCCGTCCCCGCCCCAACGGAAGCCGCCGGGTCGACATACGTTGTGTTGTAGTCCCAGATCTCGACGCCCTGCCTGGAGAGCTCATAGAGCTTCGCGCGCGATAAGACCGGCTGCCAGCTCGTCATCTCCTGCAAGTCTGCCACCCCATATACGCCGTCGCGGTCGGTATACGGTACGCCGTGATCCTTTAAGAACGCCGTAAAGATGAACTTCTCGTCGAGCGCCGCCATGAGCGCAGCTTTCGATACAGACGTGACCGGGCTTGCGATGGGAGCGGAATCAAACTGCTCCTCGTCCGCCGCAAATGGCAGAATGACCGCCGGGCCCGTCACAACGATGATATCCTCTTCTGCTTCGTCGGCTGTGGATAAAAACACGTGCAGCTGGTCACTTGTTGCTTCGACGGGCGGACAGCTGAACTCGATGTCATCCGGGAAGCACGCGCGCGCTTCGCGCTTGAACCGCTCATGGCAGACCAAAAAGAACCGCCCAACGCCGCCAGCCATCAAAGAGGACGCCAACCACGAAAGCAAAGGCGTACCCATGATATTTTGCAGCATCATTGGGCGGGAAAAACCGGTTTTGGGCGTATCATCAGGAATAAAGATCACTGCGGACAGTCCAGCCAAAGCACTCACACATCCTTCCATCCACACGGGACTAGTCATACGTACCAGCATTATAGCAGATAAAAACGCTTTTGTATAGGAATTTCCCCGGAAATTTCGGAAAAAATAAAGCTGCCGCGCAGGTTTCCAGATTTTTATCATTTCAGCCCTAAAACCCGCCGGGAAAGCGGGTTGGTCATTGCGAAACACAAAAATCTATGCTATACTATTCAGACAATTGCGGAAAAAGAGGAAAAATTATGCTCGAACTGAAAAATTTAAGCTTCTCCGCATCCGCCGAAAGCGGAACGGTAGAAATTCTCAAGCATATCAATCTGACCGTCGACGATGGAAAATTCATCGTCATCACGGGCCCCAACGGCGGCGGCAAGACGACGCTTGCCAAAGCCATCATGGGCCTTGTTACGCCCACCGAAGGCCAGATTATCTGGAACGGCGAAGACGTCACGGCCCTTTCTATCACCGACCGCGCCAGACGCGGCATTTCCTACGGCTTTCAGCAGCCGCCGCGCTTCAAGGGCATCCGCGTCTCAGACCTTCTGAACGTTGCGGCGGGCAAAACGCTCGGGCATGACGAGGCATGTTCATATCTCACGAAGGTCGGCCTTTGCGCGAGAGACTATCTCACGCGCGACGTCGATACGAGCCTCTCCGGCGGCGAGGTCAAGCGCATCGAGATCGCGACGATTCTTGCCAAAAACGCGAGCCTCATGCTCTTCGACGAGCCCGAAGCCGGTATCGATCTCTGGTCGTTTGCCAGACTGACCGAGACGTTCCAGCGGCTCCACGACGAGGGCGGCAGAACGATTATTATCATCTCCCATCAGGAGCGCATCATCCGCCTTGCCGACGAGATCATCCTCATATCCGGCGGTCAGGTCACCGGCCGCGGTACGGCAGAGGAAATTTATCCGCAGATTCTGGCCGATACGGTCACGGGCTGCAACATGCTGGAGGTGGACGGCACATGCTGAACGACGTACAAAAGCACATTTTACAAGTTGTCGCCGACATGGCGGACGGAAACGCACCCGGAGCGGTCAATATCCGCTCCGACGGCCAGAAGGCCTACCGGCACAATACGGATAACATCGAGATCGTCTCGAAGACCGATAAAGACGGCATCGATATCAAGATCAAGCCCTTTACCAAGCACGAGGATGTGCACATCCCGGTTGTCCTGACAAAGTCCGGCTTCCATGACATGGTCTATAACGACTTCTTTGTCGGCGAAGGCTCGGAAGTGACGATCGTCGCCGGCTGCGGCATTCACAACTGCGGCGACTGCGACTCCCAGCACGACGGCATCCACACGTTCTACGTGGAGAAAAACGCGAAGGTCACATATATTGAAAAGCACTACGGCGAGGGCGAAGGCACGGGCAAGCGCATTTTGAACCCGCAGACGATCGTCTACCTTGCCGAGGGCGCGCAGATCACAATGCTGACGAGTCAGATCGCTGGCGTGGACGATACGAAGCGGTACACCAAGGTTGTGGCCGAGGGCGCAAACTCCGAGGTCATGATTACGGAAAAGCTCCTCACGCATGCAGACCAGCACGCCGTGAGCGAGATGGACGTGATTTTAAACGGCGAGGGCTCGCGCACAAGAGTTATCTCCCGCTCCGTCGCCAAGGAAGCGTCCACACAGGTCTTCTACCCCAGAGTGCAGGGCAACGCTCCGTGCTTCGGCCATGTCTCCTGCGACGCGATCATCATGGGCACGGCGAAGGTGCGCGCGATTCCCGAAATTTCGTGCAACCACGTCGATGCGGGCCTCATCCACGAGGCCGCCATCGGCCGCATCGCGGGCGAGCAGCTTTTAAAGCTCGAAACCCTCGGCCTTACCCCCGAGGAAGCGGAGGAAAAAATCCTCGAGGGCTTCCTCCGCTAACAATCCACAGACGAAAAGCGATACTTGAAGCTTTCAGGTATCGCTTTTTTATGGAGTACACATGAATAGAACCAGTTTTCAATCGATCAAGCCACAATTGCGGGAGGTCTGGCGGCTGAGCCTGCCCGCGATCCTCACGCAGATTACGACGATCGCGATGCAGTACATCGACTCTGCGATGGTAGGAAGGCTCGGGGCGAACGCTTCTGCCGCCATCGGCATTGTCGCCTCGAGCACATGGTTGATGAACGGTGTGTGCTACGCGCTCGCGGCAGGCTTTTCCGTGCAGGTGGCGCACCGCATCGGAGCCGGAAACGAGAAGGAAGCCAGGAACGTTGTCCGGCACGGGCTATTGTCTGCCGTTCTTGTCGCCGGTCTTCTGTGCCTCATCGGCGTGGCCATCCATATGCACCTTCCCGTCTGGCTCAAGGGCGACGCAGAAATTACATACGATGCGGGGCGCTATTTTCTGACGTTCGCGTGGATGCTTCCGTTTACGCAGATGTCGTCTCTTACCTCGTCCTTCCTTCAGTGCGCGGGCGATATGCTCACGCCGAGCATTTTAAACGCCGTCATGTGCGTGCTGGATGTGATCTTCAACACGCTTCTGATTCCAAAGCACGGCGTCTTCGGTGCGGGCCTTGGGACGATGCTTGCCTGCGCGGTCGTGAGCCTTCTGATGCTATATTTTTGCTGCGCGAGAAACGGCCAGCTCTGCCTGCGCCGGGAGGAGCAGAGATTTGACGCATCGATTCTCAGAACGGCGCTCAGGATCGGAACGCCCGTTGCCTTGCAGGAGGTCGCGATGTGCGGCGCGCAGGTCGTTTCCACGGCCATCATTGCGCCCCTCGGCGCAGTCTCCGTCGCGGCAAACGCCTTTGCCGTCACAGCTGAGAGCATCTGCTACATGCCGGGTTACGGCATCGCCAATGCGGCAGCAGCGCTCGTCGGCCGCTCGGTCGGCGCGGGGGACATGGAAAAGGCCAAGCGCTGCGGCAATATCTGCATCGGCCTCGGCGCGTTTCTCATGACCTGCACGGGCGCTGTCATGATGCTCATTTGCCCCATGGTCTTCGGCCTTCTCACGCCTGTTCCCGAGGTGCAGACTCTGGCCGCAAGGGTGCTTCGCATCGAGCTTCTGGCAGAGCCTTTATTCGGCGCGTCAATCGTTGCGGCAGGCGCGCTGCGGGGTGCGGGCGATACGTTTGTGCCGAGCCTTTTAAATCTCGGCAGTATTTGGCTTGTCCGAGTGGGAAGCGCGCTGCTGCTCGTGCCGCGCTTCGGCCTCACCGGCATGTGGACCGCCATGGCCGTAGAGCTCTGCATCCGGGGACTGCTCCTTCTCTACCGCCAGAAAACAAGCAAATATTATTGTCCAAAAGCTGCAAAAAGGCCGTGATCTTTGATCACGGCCTTGATTGTCCTTGTGCAAAATTTTCCGTCAATGCGTAGGGGCGGACGACCCTGTCCGCCCTGAGGAAATTTCAAATTCACCGTAGCTTTTCGTAAAAACGGAATTTTCTGCGGGCGGACAGAAGCGTCCGCCCCTACGAAGTATTTTGAAAATGCGGCGTAATATTTTGGCGGTTGTCGTATTATTCCGAACCTTTTTTCATATTCAGCACATCCATGAGCGTAAATCCTGACAGGTACTTCCGCACCGTTTCATCCAATCCCTGCCAGAGCGGATACGTGCTGCAAGCGCCCGCATTTTCGCAGTTCTGCCCGGCCTCCAGGCACGCGACCGGCGCAAGCGTTCCCTCGGTCAGGCAGAGGATATCATAAACCGAGTAGTCCGCCGGCGCCTTGGCCAGACGGTAGCCGCCGCCTTTTCCGCGCAGCGCGTCGAGCATCCCGGCTTTGCTCAGAACCGAGAGGATGCTCTCGAGATATTTTTCGGAAATTTTCTGCCGCGCGGCAATCTCGGCCAGCGGAATATAGCCGTTCTCCCTGTGCCCCGCGAGATCGAGCATCACGCGCAGCGCGTAGCGCCCTTTGGTGGAAATCATCATAATCCGGTCCTCCTCTAACCTACTATACTACTAGTTTATTGGTTTATCAAGTCGAAACCGAGAATTTACTTTTATTTTCCGCTGTGATAGAATAAATCCAATTGATCTGAAGTGGTGGGAAGACGAACATGACAAAGGATATGACCCGGGGCACACCGTGGAAGCTCATTGTGCAGTTTGCGCTGCCGATCATGGCAGGAAACCTCCTGCAGCAGCTCTACAACACTGCCGACACCATCATCGTCGGCAACTTCAACGGCCAACAGGCGCTTTCCGCCGTCGGTTCGTGCGCGTCATTGACCGCGCTTTTTACGGCGCTGGCCATCGGCTTTTCCATCGGCGCGGGCGTGCTGGTCTCGCAGTATTTTGGCGCGAACCGTCTGGAAGAGCTGCGGCGCTATGCGGCCTCGTCAATCGTTCTCATGCTTCTTCTGGGGCTTCTGATGTCCGTCATCGGTCTTTTTAGCGCGGAGCTTTTGCTGGCCCGGTTTTTGGGCACACCGCAGGATCTTCTGCCGCAGGCAACGCTGTATTTTACGATCTACGCGGCAGGACTCGTCTTCCAGTTTGGCTATAACATTGCCGCCGCCATCCTGCGCGCGCTGGGAGACAGCAAGGCGACACTCTATTTTCTGCTCGTCTCGTCGGTGCTCAATGTGGCGCTCGACCTTCTGTTCGTAGCCGCGTTCCGTATGGGCGTTGCCGGCGCGGCGATTGCGACGGTCATCTCGCAGATCGTCTCCTGCGTCGTGGGCTTCTGGTACATGCGCAGACGCTACGAGCTCCTGCGCTTTTCTGCGCGCGAGCTGCGGCTGGACCGGACAGCTGCCGGACGTGTTTTAAAAATCGGCGCGCCGATGGCAATTCAGCAGTCGATCGTCTCGTGCGGCTTCCTGTTTTTGCAGAAGCTCGTGAATCTCTTTGGAGAGAGCATGATCGCGTCCTATACGGTCGCCACCCGGATGGAAAATATCCTGATGATCCCGATCATCGGCATTCAGAACACCATGGCGACCTTCGCCGGGCAGAACATGGGCGCGCGCCAGCCGGAGCGCGTGTCAAAGGGGCTGGGACAGGGCGTTCTGGTGTCGCTTCTCATGACGGCGGCCCTTTGCTTGTGCCAGCTTCTCGGTATGGAGCTGATCATCCGCGCGTTCAAATTAGATGCGGCCGCGGCGGCCATCTGCCGGCAGCACCTGTTCGCGTCTGTGCTTTCCGAGCCGATTTTCGCGATCTACTTCCCGGCCAACGGCATGTTTCAGGGCGTGGGCGAGGGCTTCCACGCGACATTTTACGCGCTCATGGCGCTGGGCCTTCGCGTCGTGTTCGCTTACAGTCTGTACAGAACCGCATTTTTTGGCTATACGGCCATCTGGTGGAGCCAGGCGATGGCGTGGACGCTGACGCTCGTTACCTGCTACGCCCATTTCTTCCACGGCAAATGGAAGGAAAAGAGTCTGGTTTCCTGAGGAGGAGTTTCCATGCAGTATAAATTCTTCGCGCTCATCTCCCGCATGCGCTATATTGCCCGCTGGGGGCTCATGCGCAACACGTTTCAGGAGAACATCCAGGAGCACAGCCACATGGTGGCCGTCCTTGCGCACGCGCTGGCGCTCATCGAGCGCGACATTCTCGGCGGCTCGGCCGACCCCGACCGCTGCGCGACGGCGGCGCTGTTCCACGACGCGTCCGAGATCCTGACCGGCGACCTGCCGACCCCCATCAAGTATTATAACCCCGAGATCAAAAAGGCCTACAAGCAGGTCGAGGCCGTGAGCTGCGAGAAGCTTCTCGCGCTTTTGCCGGCCGAGCTCCGTCCGAGCTACGCGCCGCTTCTTTTCGAGTCTGATGAAGCGGTCGCCGTGATCGTAAAGGCGGCGGACAAATTGTCGGCATATTTAAAATGCGTCGAGGAGCTCAAGGCCGGGAACACAGAGTTCACGCAGGCGGAAAAGCAGACCTACAAGGCGCTCGTCGATATGAAATTGCCGTGCCTCGATTACTTCATGGAGCACTTCTTAGAAAGCTTCCGCCTGACATTGGATGAGCTTTAAATCGGGAAGACAGGGCCTTCCCGATTTAAGAAATGCGCCTTGACTGCGCGCATAATTTTTGCCCCGTCGGGGCAAAAATTCCACACTTGCAAGGCGAGCGGAATTTTTCCGCTCGGCGGAGCCGCCGGATAAAATAGATTTCCACTTTATTTCGCCCTGCGGGGCGAAACTCTGCGAGGCATTTTCTTTGCATGCGGTGTTTTTGTAAAAAACGTGCAACAGAGCCAAATCCGCAGCAGAAAATATGGCAAAACTCACACTTGCCTTTCTTGAGCCCGGCCGGTATAATGGCTGACGGTAAAAGTAAGGAAGGGAGTGCATGGCGATGAAACAGACGATTTGTCCGGAAATCATCCTTGGCGCTCCCGTTTTTGTTTCGGGCGGCAGTGTTTTCAAAACGCCGGATTGGTGTTTTTCCAAGATACAGGAATTGTGATTGGTGTTTCCATTCACAGTTCCTTTTTTTTGGGCTCTTGAGGCGCGGCCAACCGAAGCACGGAAAAGAGGAAGGAGATTACAATGGGTAAAAAGAAGATTCCCGAAGAAGGCATCTATGATGCAAGAGAGCTCGGCGCGGGCAGAATGTTCGTCCTTGGCTTCCAGCACATGTTCGCGATGTTCGGCGCGACGGTCCTGGTCCCGATTCTGACCGGCCTTGACGTGTCGACGACGCTTCTGTTCGCAGGCCTCGGCACGCTGCTGTTCCATCTGATCACCGGCGGTATCGTTCCGGCGTTCCTCGGCTCGTCCTTCGCGTTCCTCGGCGGCTACGCAACGATCGCTCCCATGATCGACGGCCAGCCCAATAAGGAAATGCTGCCCTACGCCTGCTTCGGCGTTGCGTGCGCGGGTCTTGTGTACGTGATTCTCTCGGCGCTGTTTAAAGCGTTCGGCGCCAAGAAGGTCATGCGCTTCTTCCCGCCGATCGTCACCGGCCCCATCATCATCGCCATCGGCCTGAACCTCTCGTCCTCCGCCATCAACAACTGCGCGCAGAACTGGTGGATCGCGATGGTCGCCATCGTCATCATCATTGCCGCCAACATCTGGGGCAAGGGCATGATCAAGATCATCCCGATTCTCCTCGGCGTCATCGGCTCCTATGTTGTCGCGGTTATCTGCGACGCTTCCGTCCGCGAGACCCTCGTGCAGAACGTCTCGAACGCCAAGTGGTTCGCGCTCCCCATCTACAAGGAGGAGACTGTCTTCGGCCTGCTCACAAGCGGCAACGTCGACGCTCACCTGCTGCTGACCTCGGTTATCACGATCGTTCCCCTGTCGCTCGCTACCATGGTCGAGCACATCGGCGACGTTTCCGCGATTTCCTCCACCTGCAACCGCAACTACATTGAAAACCCGGGCCTTCACAGAACCCTGATGGGCGACGGTCTGGCAACCACCCTCGCAGCCCTCTTCGGCGCGCCCGCCAACACCACCTACGGCGAAAACACCGGCGTTCTCGCGCTCAGCAAGATCTATGACCCGCGCGTCATCCGCATCGCGGCCATCCTTGCCATGTGCTTCTCCTTCAGCCCGAAGTTCGCGGCTATCATCTCCTCCATGCCCGGCGGCACCATCGGCGGCGTCAGCCTGGTCCTCTACGGTATGATCTCCGCGGTCGGCGTCCGGAACGTCGTTGAAAACAAGGTCGACTTCACGAAGTCCAGAAACGTCCTTGTCGCGGCTCTGATCCTGGTCCTCTCCATCGGCATCAGCTACTCCTCCGCCGGCTCTCTGGCGCTCGGCCCCATCAGCCTGTCGGGTCTCGCGGTTGGCTCCATCGTCGGTATCGTCCTCAATGCCATCATGCCCGGTAAGGACTATGTCTACGGCGAAGACAAGCAGGGCGACGAGTCCGTCAACTTCATCGTCCAGTGATCCAGCAAGCAACCGCATAAAAACCAACGCGCCCGGGAAAACCCGGGCGCGTTTTCGCGTCTCAAGGGGCGGTGTGCAAACACTGCAATTACGGAAGTCCGGCGCACTTGTCCATCAGCTTCTGATAGACCACGCGCATCTCCGGCTCTCTGGTGTTGGGGATCACGTCGCGAAGCGCGAACCAGCGCACGCCGCTGTTTTCGTCCGGCTTTTCGTGGAGTGCCTGTTCCTCATCGGCCTCTAAAAGATACGTCACGTTCAGATGCAGATGGCTCGAAACATACTTCCCGCGCTTGACGTGCCCGGGCACGCCGAGAATCTCCACAGAGAAAATGTCCCGCAAAACCGGCCTTGCCGTCACGCCCGATTCCTCGTTCGCTTCTTTGAGTGCCACGGCAAGCAGATCCGCCTCGCCGTCCGCGTGTCCGCCGAGCCATGCCCAGGAATCGTAAATATTGTGGTACGCGAGAAGGACCTTCGTCTTGTCGGGATTTACAATCCAGCACGAGGCTGTCAGATGCGCCATCTCGTTGTCCCGTGTCAAAAGATCCGAAAACAGACCGGCGTATTGCAGCATCAGCCGCCGGTCGGAGGCCTCCTGCTCGTTAAAGGGCGTGAAGGCTTGCAGCTGCTCAAAAATCGTCATAAAAACCTCCGAAAAACAAATCTCAGCCAAACAGTACGTGCATTAAAAGCGGCATGGTCACCATCGAAAGAAGCGTCGAGAGCATGACGCCGGAGGACGCGAGCTCGTGGTTCCCGCCGTAGAGGTAGGCGATGTTCGTCGCGTTCGTGGCCGATGGGATACACAGCACAACGACGATCACACCCAGAAGCATCGAATCCACACCCAGCGCGCGCAGCAGAAAATACGCGCAGACCGGAAGAATGACAAGCTTGACGGCGTACATCATATAGAGCTTTCCGTTTGTAAAGACCTTCCGCAGCGGCATCAGGGCAAGCGCGCTTCCCGTGATGAGCATGATCAGCGGCGAGGTCGTCTGGCCGATAAACGAGCACATGGACGCGACGAGATCCGGCACCTTCAGGCCGGTTAGATAGATGGCGTAGGCTGTCAGAGAGGCGATCAGGCAGTGATTTTTGAAAATGCTCCAGCTCAGGTGGAATTTCCCGTGCCCGCTCACCAAATGCACGCCGTAGCTCCACATCAGAAGCTGCGAGCACAAAACGATGACCGTCACATAAAACGACGCGTCCATGCCGAACAGCGCCTGCACGATGGGGTAGCCGATGTAGCTGATGTTGCAGTAGCTGAACAAAAAGCGCATGAGCCCCCGGTCCGCTTCCGGCACGTGCAGGAGCCTTACTACCACGCGGCTCAGCCCCATGCAGCAAAAAAGCAGCGCAAAGCCGATGGCCGTGAGCATCAAAACCTGCTGATTCGACATCAGCCGCTCTTTTCCCATGACGGAGCTCAGCGCCAGCATGGGGTTTGTGAGCATGACGACAAGCTTTGAAATGGTTCGGTTCCCCGCGTCGTCGAGCCAGCCGCACTTGCCGCAGACAAACCCCGCCGCCATCGCGAAGAACAGAACAAACATTTTTTCAATCAGCGCCGGAACGTTCATATGTACCTCTTTTCATGCCGCTGCCGCGCCCGTACCCAGCCAGACGCGGCAGAGAAAGCCCTCTGAGAATCAGCCGAAGCAGTGCGGGCAGGGGGTATAGCCGTTGGCCTCGGCGAGCTTGCGGCTGTAGGCCCAGAAGCTGGTCTGGGCGAAGTAGTCGCAGTCGTATTTGTGGTAATAGCCTGTGCCGTCGTTCTCCACAAACACGACGTACGCGTCCATGAATTTGGACTTGGTGACATAGCGCCGGTTCGTCGAGGCGAGTTCCTCGTTGGTGGAGGTCAGCGTCTCAATCGACTGTGTGAGCGATGCGTTCTCCGTCTCCAGCGCTTCCTTTTCTGCCGTCACGCGCTCCAGCTCCGCCTGCTGGGTCGTCATGTCATACTGCGTCTGGCTGACGGTGCTCTGCGCGGAGGAAAAATTTTTCTGGAGCTCTTCAATCGTCTGCGCCTGCTGCGAGAGTTCGTCCTTTGCCGACTGCAGCTCCTGCTGCGCGTCAAGGAGCGACTGCTCGAGCGTAGCAAGGCTTTCCTCGCGCTCTTCCAGATCCGACTCCCGCAGGCGAAGTGACACCCGCTGCGAGGCGCTGTTTGCAATCAGGTAAATGCTCAGGCCGAGGCTCAGCGCCGTGAAGACGCAGAGAATCGCGATGATTACGCCGTGGCCGCTTTGACGCTTTTTTGGCGCGGCGGGCGCGGACGGCTGGGGGATCGGCTTCGGCTTTGGCGGCTGAACGACGGGCTTTTGCATTTTCCCGCGCGGGGCGGGCATGGCGTGTCCGTCCTCCGAAATTGCGCCGGGGTTCAGCGCACATTCCCGGCAGAACAGTTCGCCGTCCGGGATTTCACGGCCGCATTTGATACAGGTATTCATGGAAAACCTCTCTTTCTACGAAGACACACAGCACTCAGACGGCGCTCCGGCGCTCCAGACGGTAGGTCGACTGGACGACCGCGAGCGTAAAGATGGCGAAGAGGGTGAAGACAATGTAGGCCGGCGCGTAGCTTCCCGTGAGATCGGCGATTGCGCCGGGCATGAAGGAAAACGCTGCCTGCGTGCCGGAAAAATCGGAGGATGTAAAAGGAGCATCATGTGTGCGAAACCGGGCGACGCGATTGAGCCGATCAGGACGACGCCCAGATACAGCATCGCTCAGCGAAGACGGACCGGCCGGATGGAGGAGCCCACTTTTTCAGACGAAGAAGTCTCCTCCGATGTTCCATACGGGACAAGGCCGCAGGCCTCCGGGGTTTCCCGGATGAGAAGAAACACGGCTATCGCTGCCAGCAGCGACACGAGCGCCTCAAAGTAGAAGCACGCGCGCAGGCTGAAGCGCTCGATGAGCGCGCTTAAAATCGGGGAAAAGACGACGGCGGAAATGCCGGTGCCCGCCGCGCAGATGCCGATGGCCGTGCCCCGGCGGGACAAGAACCAGCGGAGCATCAGAATGCTTGCCGGAAGCATCGCGCCAAGGCCATACGACACGCCCGCGAGCATATCGCCCAGACCCTGTGGAGTTTTTTCATAGCGCACCCTCCGGAAGACGCTGTGTTTTTTATGGGTACACTTTAGTATATCCAAAATCGGAAGCTTTGTAAATCATTGCGGCAAAAAAGAGCAGCCCCACCGAAATAAGCAGGGCTGCAATGCGATGGAATGATTGTGGCTTGCCTCTTTCAATGCGTAGGGGTCGATTGCGCGCATTGCCCCGAGAAAAGCTCCAAATTCGCCGAAGATTTTCGAGATTCTGGATTATTTGCCGTTTCCGAGCGCCTGCATGGCATAGGCCAGACACACGCACGCGCTTGCGCCGTAGATGAGAAGGCCGGAAAGGTCCTGCCCCGCCATAGCTGTGGCTCCAAAAAACACGCCGCAGAGGCTATAGAAGCAGAGCCTTCTGCGCCCGCCGTGGTCAAACGAGAAGCTTGCCGCGTGGTAGGTCGCGATCATGAAGCAGATGAGAGCAAACAGGCAGAAGCAGTAGTCCAGAATCGCCGGGTCGTGCATCCAGCGGCGGAAGTCGTAAAACAGCTTACATACATAGTACAAAATCGCCGGCACGTAGCACGCGGCGGACGGCACGCTTTTTTTCATCCGGAACACGCCGCCGAGCAAAAGCGCCAGCGCGCCGAAAAGCCCCAGAAGGCCGATGACGAGAACCGCGGTTCCGCCGCCTTTCAGCCCCATCACGCAGCCCGCACCAAGGCCGATCGCACCGATGGTATTGCAGACAAAATCACTTCGCATCGGGCGGAACACCTCGTCGTACCGCGACTTCTTTTCAAGCGTCACCGCCGACAGCCAGAATAAAAGCGCCATCAGCACGCTGAACGCCACAAGCGGAATTGCGCTTCCGCCCGAGCGCATCGTCGCGTGGAAGAAATAGCCCAAAAGCCCCGCCAGAACGCCGAGCCATGATACCTTTGAAAACCCGATTTTCCGCGTCATACCGACCGACCCTTCTCTCCATTATCTAATTATAGTATAACACACCGCGCGGACGTTTTACAGACAAAAACGTGTGAATTTTTTGAAAACAGCGCGCATGAGACAAGGCCCGGGCGAAAAAGCACCGAAAAAAGCCGGGATTTTTCCAAAAATACGCTAGATTTCTCTTGCATTTCCCGCGCATGGATGGTATAATTCAAATATCTTGATAGTAGTTTTACTGGAGAGTGGGGAATACTTCCCCACTCTTTCTTGCTGAGAAAGGGAGTTTTGCATGAAGATCACGGAAACAGTCCGGCAGTTCGCGGAGCCTGTGGTGCAGGCGCACGGGTGCTCACTGTGGGATGTGGAATACGTCCGCGAGGGAGCCGACTGGTTTTTGCGGCTGTACATCGACAAGCCCGGCGGCGTGGACATCAACGACTGCGAGGCCATCTCCCGCGCGGTTGACCCGATTCTGGACGAAAAGGACCCCATCCCGGACAGCTACAGCTTTGAGGTTTGCTCGGCAGGACTCGAGCGTGTGTTAAAGCGCCCTGGCGATTTCGAGCAGTTTCTGGGCTCGACGGTACTCGTCCGGCTCTATAAGCCGGTCGATGGCCGGAAAGAGGTCGTGGGAACGCTGACGGGATATGAAGACGGCGCGGTGACGATCACCGTGAACGGAAGCCCCGTTCGCTTTGAAAAAAATGAGGTCGCGCTGGTGCGGCTGTATGTGGAGTTTTAAGGAGGAATACAGAAAACATGAACGCTGAAATTTTCGCGGCGCTGGCCCAGCTCGAAAAGGAGCGCGGCATTCCGCAGCAGTACATGATCGACAAGATCACGCAGGCGCTCGTCGCGGCGTATAAAAAGGACAAGGAAGGCTATACCGATAACGTGTTCGTCGAGGTAGAAGACGGCGATCTCAAGATGTACGTACAGAAAGAGGTGGTCGACGACGTGCTCACGCCCGCAACTGAAATTTCGCTCGACGCGGCCCGGAAGATCAACAAGCACGCCGAGCTCGGAGACCTCGTGAATGTCGATGTTCGCACGCAGAACTTTGGCCGCATCGCCGCCCAGACCGCCAAGCAGGTCATTATCCAGGGAATCCGCGAGGCAGAACGCGGCATGATCTTCGACACGTTCTCTTCCAAAGAGCATGAGATTCTCACCGGCACGGTGCTCCGCATCGCGCCCGACTCCGGCGACATGACCATCCGTCTCGGCGGCGACACCAACGACCGCACCGACGCAATGCTTGCCGCCTCCGAGCAGGTCAAGGGCGAGAGCTACCGCGAGGGCGACATCATCCGCGTCTACGTCGTAGAGGTCCGCCGGTCGACAAGAGGCCCGCAGGTCATCGTCTCGAGAACGCACCCGGGTCTTGTCAAGCGGCTCTTTGAGCTCGAGGTTCCCGAGATTGCGTCGGGCCTCGTCGAGATCAAGTCCATTGCCCGCGAGGCAGGCTCGCGCACGAAGATCGCCGTCTGCGCGACGGAGGAAAACATCGATCCCGTCGGCGCGTGCGTCGGTACAAGAGGCGCGAGAGTCGGCGCGGTCGTCGATGAGCTCCACGGCGAGAAAATGGACATCATCGTCTGGTCGGAGGACCCGGCAAAATTTGTGGCCGCGGCGCTGAGCCCGGCGGACGTTGTCTCCGTCACGGTGCTCCCCGGCACGCAGAAGGCCTGCCGCGTGATCGTCCCGGACGACCAACTGTCGCTCGCCATCGGCAAGGAAGGCCAGAACGCGCGCCTTGCCGCACGGCTGACCGGCTACAAGATCGACATCAAGCCCGCCTCGCAGGCCGCCGAGTTTGAGGCGCAGCAGGAGGAAGCTCCCGAAGAGCCCGCCATGGAAGCGGAGACCGAACCGGAAGCAGAGACGGAAGAGTAAGCGTTTTTCATACACAAGGAGGTACAAGCCCGGATGCAAAAGAAAATTCCCATGCGCCAGTGCGTCGGCTGCCGCGAGATGCGGCCGAAAAAGGAGCTGGTGCGGGTGGTCAAAAGCCCGGAGGGCGCAATCAGTCTGGATTTTCGGGGCAAAGCCCCCGGACGCGGCGCGTACCTCTGCCCGAACAGCGAATGCCTGAAAAAGGCGATTCGCGCCAAAGCGCTCGAACGGGCCTTCAGCACGCAGATCCCGCCGGAGGTTCTGGACGCACTGGTGCAGACGATGGAGGAACAGGCGAATGAATGAGACGCAGCACAAGGCGCTGATGCTTCTGGGCCTTGCCCGGAAGGCGCGAAAGCTCGAAATCGGAGAGGAGCCCTGCGGAATTGCCTGCCGCAGCGGAAAGGCGAAGCTGCTTCTCATCGCGCACGACGCGGGAGATCACACCTTCCGCCGGGCAAGATCGTATTGCCGCGCGGGAAAGCCCCCATGCCTCTGCGTGCCGTTTACGAAGGATGAATTAGGAGACGGCCTCGGCTGCAATGCCTGCGCGCTGTGCGCGCTGACGGACGCGCCGTTTGCGAAAGCATTTCTGGAAGATCTTCCGGAACTCGCTGCACAGCACGAGGATATTTTGCAGGAGCTGATCCGGCAGACCGAGCGTGTCAACAAGCGCCGCCAGGAGGAGAAGGCGCATCGGAAAAACGTGAGATTTGGTAAGAAGTAATCAGGAGGTGGCTGTATGAGTATTGAGATCAAGCAGAAAATCAAAGAGGTAGCTGACGATTTTGGCATGCCCGCCAAGAGCCTCATTGAGATCGTCGGAAAGTTTTATGATAAGCCCAAGAGCAGTTCGCAGAATCTGACAGAAGATCAGCTGAACGTCATCTTCGACTATATCACCGCACAGAACCAGATCGGCTCCATCGCCGAGGTCTTCGCGGCCGCCAAGCCGAAGGAAGAGCCGAAGCAGGAAGCGTCTGCATCTGCACCCGCTGCGGAAAAGCCTGCCCAGCCGCAGGCCGCGCAGAATGCCCAAAAGCCGCAGAGCGCGCCGCAGCTGCGCCCGAACACGAACCGCCCGGGCCAGAACAATAACAACCAGCGCCCGCAGCAAAATACCCGTCCGCAGGCGCAGCAGAATCAGCCGCGCCCGCAGAGCGCACCCGCACCGGCGCATCAGGCCGCGCAGCCGCAGACTGCCCAGCAGCCCAAGCAGCCGCAGCCCGAGCGCAAGCGCGAACGCCGCGTCATCGATACCAGCGCCGTTACCGTCAACGCCGACCGCTACGACGACCGCGTCGATTCTCTTGTCTCCGAGCGCGTGCAGAACTACACGAGCGGCAAGCAGAAGATCGGCAACAAAAATAAAAAGCAGCAGGCGAAGAAATTCGGCACCAAGAACCGCTCCGAGGAGCAGGAGAAGATGCGCCGGCTGCAGCTTGAAATCGCGAAAAAAGCGCCGCTGGTCGTCAAGATTCCGGACGAAATTACTGTCGGCGAGCTTGCGTCTCGCATGAAGAAGACGGCGGCGGAGGTCATCAAGTGCCTTCTTAAAAACGGCGTGATGGCGTCTGTCAACCAGACCATCGACTACGATACGGCGGAATTTGTCGCCGTCGAGCTCGGCTGCAAGGTCGAGCGCGAGGTCGTCGTTACGATCGAAGAAAAACTCTTTGACGATCATGAGGACACGGCGGAAGAGCTCGTCTCCCGTCCGCCTGTCATCGTCGTCATGGGTCACGTCGACCACGGCAAGACGAGCCTTCTCGACTATATCCGCAATGCCCACGTCGCCTCCGGCGAGGCGGGCGGCATCACCCAGCACATCGGCGCCTATCAGGTGCAGATCAAGGGCAAGCCCATCACCTTCCTCGATACCCCGGGCCACGAGGCGTTCACCTCCATGCGTGCCCGCGGCGCGATGATCACGGATATCGCCATCCTCGTCGTTGCGGCGGAGGACGGCATCAAGCCGCAGACCATCGAGTCCATCAACCACGCCAAGGCCGCCGAAATTCCCATCATCGTCGCCATCAACAAGATGGATAAGCCCGACGCCAACCCCGAGCGCATCAAGCAGCAGCTGACCGAGTACGGCCTTGTTGCTGAAGACTGGGGCGGTGACACCATTGTCTGCCCCATCTCCGCCAAGACCGGCATGGGCATCGACAACCTGCTCGAAATGGTCGCGCTGACCGCCGAGGTCGCCGAGCTCAAGGCCAACCCCAACCGTGCCGCGTCCGGTGCTGTGGTCGAGGCGCGCCTTGACAAGGGCCGCGGCCCGATCGCAACGCTGCTCGTCCAGAACGGCACGCTCCATCAGGGCGACATCATCATCGCCGGCACGGCCGTTGGCCGCGTGCGCGCGATGATGAGCGACAAGGGCCAGAAGCTCACCACCGCGGGCCCCAGCGTGCCTGTGGAGATTACGGGCCTTGGCGAAGTGCCCGAGGCCGGCGCACACTTCAACGCCGTCGCCGACGAGCGCCTTGCCCGCGAGCTTGTCGAGCAGCGCAAGGAAGAGGAAAAGCGCAAGGCCAACGCCCCCATTACGAAGGTCTCGCTCGAGGACCTGTTCAGCCAGATCCAGGCGGGCGAAATGAAGAACCTCAACATCATTGTCAAGGCGGACGTCATGGGCTCGGTCGAGGCTGTCAAGGCATCGCTTGAGAAGATCTCCAACGACGAGGTCCGCGTGCGCGTCATCCACGGCGCGGTCGGCGCGATCAACGAGAGCGACGTCATGCTCGCGGCCACGTCCAACGCCATCATCGTTGGCTTCAACGTTCGTCCGGACGCCGCGGCGCGCGACAGCGCGGCCCGCAACCATGTCGACATGCGCATGTACCGCGTCATTTACGACGCCATCGACGAGATCGAGGCCGCTATGAAGGGTATGCTCGCGCCGAAGTTCCGCGAGGCCATCATCGGCCACGCCGAAATTCGCCAGACCTACAAAGTCTCGTCCGTCGGCACCGTCGCGGGCTGCTATGTCACCGACGGCAAGATCCAGCGCGCGTGCGACGTGCGTATCGTGCGCGACGGCATCGTCGTCCACGAGGGTCACCTCGCCTCGCTCCAGCGCTTCAAGGACTCCGTCAAGGAGGTCGCGCAGGGCTACGAGTGCGGCCTGAGCTTCGAAAAGTACAACGACATCAAGGTCGGCGATATCGTTGAAGCGTACGTTATGGAACAGATCGAGCAGTAAGACTTCAAAAATCCGCGAAGCGAATTTTTGAGTAGGATTCAGGCTGCGGCAGCGCACTCGCTGCGCTCGCACGTTTGCGGCCTGTAAAGTGTATTTCTGACACGCAGGTCGTCAGAAATACAGATCAAGATTTTTGCGCCGTGCGCGGCGCAATGTTTAGAAGCCTTAAGGTAGGGAGCCTTAAGCATACAAAACG
>OGNB01000589.1_pt1 | contig 26270 bp, 20 predicted proteins | sample 1573301 | NCBI WGS metagenome assembly OGNB01 (sample SAMEA2581914, study PRJEB24529) | metagenome | biome: Human gut stool | place: China | collected 2011
AGATTTCCGTGCGTGTAGGTATGGCTCTGGATGCTGACGAGGCCGGAGGCCGCCATCTCATACACCTGCTCCTGCGTCATCTTGTGTGTGCTGCCCATGGCATTGCCGATGACGAAGATGGTCGCCTTGGTCTGGTATTTTTCCAGCAGGGGATAGAGGACGGTGTAGTTGTCGTCATATCCATCGTCAAAGGTCAGGATGACCGGCTTTTCATAGTCCTCGATGTGCGCCAGGTCTGAAAACCAGATCGCTTCGTACCCGTTCTCCTGCAGATACTGCAGCTGCTCCTCCATGGAAGCCGCGCTGACGAACAGATCGGAATAGCCCCAGATCTCGTCGCCCACCGCGTGGTACATCAGCACCGGCACGTTCCACCCCTCCGGGATCTCGCCGACGGTCTGCCGCTTCGCCAGATACCGGCTCCCGTCCGGCGCCAGCCCCCATTCGAGGCCAAGGCGCGCAGCCGCGTCTTCCAGCTTTATATAATCCTGCCCGCCGAAGCTGATAGATTCAAGATCATCCAGAATGCCCGGCTCCGGCTGCAGCGGCGCGGCGGACTCCAATATGTCCGCCACCGCGGCCCACAGCGTTTCTTCTCCTGTAAAGACCTCGTTCAAAGTCTGCATCGGCGCATCCTCCGGAACATCCTCTGCCCGGATCCACTCTGATTCCCGCGTCGAATAGACATCGGTCAGCCGCCCCAGCACCCAGACCGGCTCTGCCGGCAAAACCGCAGCTTCCGGCTCCGGTTCTTCTGCGGCGACAGGGACTTCCACCGGTTCGGCGGGCACGGGCGGCTCGGCCGGGACCGGCTCCGGCGCAGCCGTGGCCTCTGCCGGGGTTTCCGGCAAAGCCGCCTCCGGCGCGGCGCAGGCGCATAGCAGCGCCAGCAGGCAAAGACAGACGAGCAGACGGGAGATACGCATACGGGATGTCCTCGTTTCACGCTTTTTTATCAGTTTATCATGTTTTTCCGGCAGAAACAAGCCCGAAAAACGGTTTTCCTTGACGGCGGTGCAGCTGCTGACTATAATATAGTATAACTTCATCAGGAGGGACGGCCTTCTACTATGCTTCGAATGTTTTTCCGCAGGATCCGGCCGGGCCAGCTGATCGTGCTGGTGTTTCTCGGGATCATCCTGCTTGGGGCGGGGCTGCTGTGTCTGCCCGCCGCGGCAAGGTCCGGCCGGCCGACGCCGTTTCTGACGAGCCTGTTCACCGCGACCTCCGCGACCTGCGTCACGGGCCTCATCCGCGTCGATACCGGTACGCACTGGACGATGTTCGGCCAGGTGGTGATCCTGCTGCTCATCCAGGTCGGCGGCCTTGGCTTCATGACCATCGCCTGCCTGTTCTTCTTTGCGCTGCGGCGCAGGATCGGTCTGCGGCAGCGCATGGTGCTGGCCCAGGCGCTGGGCAGCGACACCTACAGCGGCATCGTGAGCCTCGTGCGCAACATCCTGCGCGGCACGGCCGCGGTCGAGGGCGTGGGCGCGCTGATCCTGTTTTTCCGCTTCCTGCCGGAGTTCGGCTTCGGCAGGGCTCTGTGGTACGGCGTGTTCCATTCCGTCTCCGCGTTCTGCAACGCGGGCTTCGACGTGCTGGCGGATGTGGACGCGGGCGGCAGCCTCTGCCGCTATGTGACGGATCCGGTCGTGAATTTTACGATCATGGCCCTTATCATCATCGGCGGCCTCGGCTTTGCCGTCTGGGGCGACATCCGGCATCACCGCCGGTTTTCCCGCCTGAGCGTCTATTCCCGGCTCGTTGTGATCATCACGACGGTGCTGATCTTCGGCGGCGCGGGCGTCTTTGCCGCGCTGGAATGGAACAATCCCAATACGATCGGCGATCTGACTGTGCCGCAGAAGCTGATGGCAGCGCTGTTTCAGTCGGTGACACTGCGTACAGCGGGGTTTGCGACCTTTGACCAGAATGCGCTGTCGGACGTGTCGAAGGCAGCGTCGGATCTGCTGATGCTCGTCGGCGGCTCCTCCGGCTCGACGGCCGGCGGTGTCAAGACCGCAACGGTCGGTGTGATCCTGCTGTCCGCGTGGTCGACCGCGCGCGGCAGGACGAGTGTGCATGTCATGAAGCGCCGGATCCCGCGGCAGGCAGTCGAAAATGCCTCGGCGCTTTTCATTCTGGTGCTGCTGCTGTCCGGCCTCGGCGCGGCATTTTTGAGCATCGCAGACCATGTGAGCCTCGAAAACGCGCTGTATGAGACCATTTCGGCGCTCTGCACCGTCGGCCTGACGACGGGCATCACGAGCTCGCTCGGCACGGCGTCGCAGATCATTCTGATCGTGCTGATGTTCTTCGGCCGGCTCGGGATCATGACCATCAGCGTCGGCTTTATGGCGGCCAACCGCGCTGAAGAGCGCGTGAGCTATGCGGAAACAAAAATCATGATCGGCTGATTGAAATGAGGATGATACAATGAAAAAAACATATCTGGTCGTCGGCCTCGGCCGCTTCGGCTCCGCGGTCGCGCAGCGGCTGTACGAGCTCGGCAGCGAGGTCATGGCTGTGGACCTGCACCCGGAGCTCGTGCAAAAAATGGAAAGCAAGGTCACCTGCGCGGCCGTCTGCGACGCGCGGGATGAAGACGCGCTGCGCGCGCTCGGTGCGCGCAATTATGACTGCGCCGTCGTCGCCATCGGCGGCGATCTGGCCACCAGCGTCGTGGCGACGCTGAACCTCAAGGAACTCGGCGTGCAGACCGTCGTGTGCAAGGCCACCGACGAGACGCAGCGCCGCGCGCTCGAGAAGATCGGGGCCGACCGCGTCGTCGTGCCGGAGCGTGAGTCCGGCATCAAGCTGGCGCAGTCGCTGACCTCGTCGAGCATTCTGGATTTTATCGAGCTTTCGCCCGACTGCGGCATCGCCGAGCTGCAGACGCCGCCCGAATGGTGCGGCAAGAGCATCCGGGAGCTGGATATCCGCGCAAAATACGGCGTCAACGTCATTGCCGTGCGTGAGAATGGCAAGGTCCACGTCACGCTCGACGCCAACCGGCCGCTCGATGACAAGCTCACTCTCGTCCTTCTGGGCGAGAACGACTGTCTGGCGCGGGTGAAGCCGTGATGGAAGAACGGATCACAAGCCGCCGGAACCCGCTTCTGGCGCATACGAAAAAGCTGCTGACCTCCCGGTCCTACCGCGAAAAGATGGGTGAATTTGCCGCCGACGGCGTCAAGCTCCTGGCGGAGGCCGCCCGCTGGTATCCGGGCCTGACGACTGTGATCGCGGAGGATGGAATAGAATTATGTAAACTTCCGGAGCAGACCCGTGTCGTCCGCGTGCCGAAGGACGTGATGCAGTCCATCTCCCTGATGGACGCGCCGCAGGGGGCCATTTTCCTCTGCCGCCTGCCGGAGGCTGCGCCTGCGGCCCTGGTGCCCGGCACGCTGCTTCTCGACGGCATCCAGGACCCGGGCAATCTCGGCACCATCCTGCGCACGGCCGACGCTTTGCAGATCCCGGCTGTTCTGCTTGACGGCTGCGCCGACCCCTATAACCCCAAGACGGTCCGGGCCTCGATGGGCGCCGTGTTCCGCACCCAGCCCGTCCGCATGACGAGGCAGCAGGCGATCGCCGCCTGCCGGGATGCGCAGATCCCGCTTCTGGCGACGGCCATGTCCGCCGACGCCGTCGACCTGCGGCAGGCGGAGCTGCCCAGCGCTGCCGTCATCATCGGCAGTGAAGGGCAGGGGATCTGCCAGGAACTGTTTGACGCGGCGCAGGGCAAGATCATCATCCCCATGTCGCCCCGCTGCGAATCGCTGAACGCAGCCGTCGCCGCGGCGATCGTGCTGTGGCAGATGAAGCGATAATTGAGATAGAAAAGAGAAAGACAGAGGAAATCCTATGCTGGAGTACTGGTTGTGGCTGTCCGGGCGCAGAGGACTCGGCGTGCGCGGGCTGCGCGCGCTTCTTGAGCAGTTCGGCACGCCGGAGGCGGTCTATTGCGCCTCGGACGCGGAATATCCGTCCGATATCCGGCCGGACGGCCGTACCTCACTCGCCGATAAGGAGCTTGCCCCGGCCCGCCAGATCCTGCAGCAGTGCTACCGGCAGTGCATCCATATCGTAACGCTGCAGGACGCCGTCTATCCCCAGCGGCTCAAAAACATTGACGACGCGCCGCTCGTGCTGTATTATCAGGGTGTTCTGCCCGATTTTGACGCCGAGCCCGTCATCGCCATGGTCGGCACGCGCCGCGCCTCGGCCTACGGCCTGCTGCAGGCCAAGCGGCTTGGCTACGAGCTCGGACGCTACGGCGCGATCGTCGTCTCCGGCGGCGCGGCGGGCATCGATACGCTGGCGCTGCGCGGCGCCGTCTCCTCTGGGACGCCGCCGGTGGCGGTATTCGCCTGCGGCGTGGACGTCGACTATCCGGCAGCCAACCGGAGCCTGTTTGAGGATCTTCGCACCAACGGCTGCGTCATGAGCGAGCTTCCGCCCGGCACGCCGCCGCTGCCGGAGCATTTCCCGTCCCGCAACCGCATCCTGAGCGGCCTTGCCCTCGGTTCCGTCGTGGTCGAGGCACCGAAAAAGAGCGGCGCGCTCATCACCGCCCGCCACGCGCTCGAGCAGGGAAGGGACGTATTCACCCTCCCCGGCAACCTCGGCAATCCCACCTGCGCGGGCAACATCCAGCTGCTCAAGCAGGGCGCGATCCTCGTGGAAGAGGGCTGGGATATCCTGCAGGAATATACCTATCTCTATCCGGAGCTGCCGCAGCGGCAGCGGCCCGCCGGGCCCATGACGCTCACCGCGCAGGAGGCCGCCGGGAGCGTCGTTGTGGCGGAAACTGCCGCCGCGCCGGAAAAAACTGACACAAAAGCCGTTGACAAGCAGGAAAACAGGGCTTATATTGACGTACAGGAAATTTTGCCGCAGGTATCGCCGGACGAAGCCGCTGTGCTCCGGCTGCTCGAAGACGGCAAACAGCCAGTCGACCGGCTGATCGATGAGACCCAGCTGCCCGCGGGGCGGATCCTGTCCGCGCTCACGCTGCTGGAGGTCAAGGGCTATGTCAAGCGGCTGCCGGCAAGATATTACGAGCTGGCGAAAAAATAACATGGAGGCGTCTATGCCGAACGCAAAACAGAATCTGGTCATCGTGGAATCTCCGTCGAAGGCCAAAACCATCGGAAAATATCTCGGTCCCGACTATCAGGTCAAGGCCAGCATGGGCCACCTGCGTGATCTGGCGAAGAGCACGCTGAGCGTCGATATCGAGCATGACTTTGAGCCTGAATACTATCCGCTCAAGGGCAAGGAAGAGATCATCTCGGAGCTGCAGAAGGCCGCAAAGCACGCCGACCGCGTCTATCTCGCGACTGACCCGGACCGCGAAGGCGAGGCCATCTCCTGGCACCTGAAATATCTGCTGTCCATCCCGGACGATGCGACCTACCGCGTGACCTTCAACGAGATCACGCGCGGCGTCGTGCAGGAATCCATCCAGCATCCGCGTCCCATCGACCAGAACCTGGTCGATGCGCAGCAGGCCCGCCGCGTGCTCGACCGGATCGTCGGCTATCAGCTCAGCCCGCTGCTGTGGCGGAAGATCCGAAAGGGCCTGTCTGCCGGCCGTGTGCAGTCGGTCGCCACGCGCCTGGTCGTCGACCGGGAAAACGAGATCCGTGCCTTCCAGCCGCAGGAATACTGGACGCTGGATGTAAATCTCAGCCGCGTCGGCAAGCCCGGCAGCTTTACGGCCCACTACTACGGCGACCCGCAGAAGCGCGAGCTTGCCAGCGAACAGGATGTGCAGGCCGTTCTGGACGAGCTGCAGTCCGGCGCATTCTCGGTCACTGGCGTTAAGAAATCCGAAAAGAAGCGCACGCCCGCGCCGCCCTTCATCACCTCGACCCTCCAGCAGGAGGCTTCGCGGAAGCTCAACATGACCCCGCGCCGCACGATGATGATCGCGCAGCAGCTCTACGAGGGCGTGGAGATCTCCGGCGAGGGCTCCGTGGGCCTTATCACCTACATGCGTACCGACTCGCTGCGCATCTCGGAGGAGGCGCTGGCCGCTGCCGGCAGCGTCATCCGTAGCCGCTACGGCGACGCCTACGCCAGCGGCGAGCCGCGCCGCTACAAGCCGAAATCCGGCGCGCAGGACGCGCACGAGGCCATCCGCCCGTCGAACGTCGCGCTGTATCCGGAGATGGTCGAGCACGATCTGACCAAGGAGCAGTTCCGGCTCTACAAGCTCATCTGGAGCCGCTTCATCGCCTCCCAGATGGCAAACGCCCTGTACGACGTGACGGCCATCGAGGCTGCCTGCGGCAGACATGTCTTCCGCGCCACGCACCAGAGCATGAAATTCTCCGGCTTTACCGCCATCTATGAGGAAGGCCGCGACGACGAGCAGGAAAAGCTCGACTCTCCGCTGCCGGATCTGACCCCCGGCGAAGCGCTCACGGCCGCGGGCTTCGACAAGCAGCAGCACTTTACCCAGCCGCCCGCCCGCTATACCGAAGCTTCGCTCGTGCGCGCGATGGAGGAGAAGGGCGTTGGCCGTCCGTCGACCTACGCCGCCATCATCGCCACCATCCAGGACCGCGAATACGTCGTCAAGACCGATAAAAAGCTCTCGCCGACCAAGCTCGGCGAGGTCGTCAACGGCTTGATGATGGACCGGTTCCCCAATATCATCAGCGTGGAATTCACCGCCGACATGGAAAAGCAGCTCGACCAGGTCGAGGCCGGTCAGCGCCGCTGGAAAAACGTGCTGGAGGAGTTCTATACCGATTTCCATCAGGAGATGCTCGACGCCGAGGAGGCGCTCAAGGATACCCGGCTCAAGGTGCCCGATGAGGTCTCCGAGGAGAAGTGCGAGATCTGCGGCCGCAATCTGGTCGTGAAGACGAGCCGGTTCGGCAAATTCCTCGCCTGTCCCGGCTATCCGGAGTGCAAGTTCACGAAGGCCATCACGGAAAAAATGCCGGGCCGCTGCCCGAAGTGCGGCAGCGCCATCCTCAAGCGCAAGAGCAAGCGCGGCTATGCCTATTACGCCTGTGAGCGCGGCGCGGCCTGCGGCTTCATGACCTGGGACGTGCCGACGGATCAGGACTGCCCGGTCTGCGGCCAGACGATGTTCAAACGCTCCGGCAAGGGCGCGATGAAGCCGTTCTGCGCCAATCCCGAATGCTCCAACTTCCTGCCGGAGGATAAGCGCGGCTACCGCCGCCGCTCCACCGCCTCCGGCGAGGCGGCGACCGCGGAATCCAACGCCGAGGCCGCGGCGGAAGCCGCCCAGAAGCAGGCCGAGGAAAAGAAGGCCGCGAAGAAGCCCGCCGCAAAAAAGACAGCCGAAAAACCGGCGGCCAAAAAGACTGCGGCAAAGAAACCGGCCGCCAAGAAAACGACCGCAAAGAGATCTACAGCGAAGAAGACCACCAAAAAGGAGGAACCGGAAGACGATCTTCCGTTCTGAGCAGAGATAGAGAGGAAGCTTGCATGCTGGAAGTAAACGTGATCGGCGCAGGTCTCGCGGGCTGTGAGGCTGCATGGCAGCTGGCGCAGCGCGGCATCCATGTGACGCTGACGGAGATGAAGCCGAAGAAGATGACCCCTGCGCACCACTGCGCGGATTTTGCCGAGCTCGTATGCTCCAACTCCCTGCGCGGCGACCGGCTGGAAAACGCGGTCGGCCTGCTCAAGGAGGAGCTGCGCCGCCTTGGCAGTCTGATCCTCGCCTGCGCGGAGGCCAACCGCGTGGAGGCGGGCGGCGCGCTGGCGGTCGACCGCTACGGGTTTTCCGGCATGGTGACGGAAAAGATCCGTTCGCACCCCAATATCACCGTTGTGGAAGCCGAGGCGACAGAGGTGCCCGCCGGTCCGGTCATCGTTGCGACCGGCCCTCTGACCTCCGATGCGATGAGCGCCGCCATCCAGCGCTACTTCGGCGGCCAGGAATACATGAGCTTCTTTGACGCCGCCGCGCCGCTCGTCACCTTTTCCTCCATCGACATGGAAAAAGCCTGGTTCGCTTCCCGCTATGACCGTGGAGATGCGGATTATGTAAACTGCTCGATGGAAAAGGACGAATACCTCGCCTTTGTCGAGGCCCTACGGACGGCGGAGGAGGCACCGGTCCACGGCTTTGAGGACAAGCATGTCTTTGAAGGCTGCATGCCCGTGGAGGTCATGGCCCGCCGCGGCGTGGATACGCTGCGTTACGGCCCGCTGAAACCCGTCGGCCTGAAGGACCCGAAGACAGGCCGCGAGCCCTATGCCGTCGTCCAGCTGCGAAAGGACAATGCGGCAGGCTCGGTCTATAACATCGTCGGCTTCCAGACCCACCTGAAATTCCCGGAGCAGAAGCGGGTCTTCTCCATGATCCCCGCGCTGCACGATGCGGAGTTCGTCCGCTACGGCGTGATGCACCGCAATACCTTCCTCGATTCCCCGCGCCTGCTCGACCGCTATTACGCCGACCGGCGCGACCCGCTGGTCGCCTTTGCCGGGCAGATGACGGGCGTCGAGGGCTATGTCGAGTCGACGGCCTCCGGCTTCCTGGCCGGCTGCAGCATGGCGGCGAAGCTCAAGGGCGAGCCGCTCCCGGATTTCCCGCGCGAGACGGCCATCGGCGCGCTGGCGGCCTATATTTCGGATGAAAGCGTGACCGTGTTCCAGCCGATGAACGTCAACTTCGGCATTCTGACGCCGCTGGACCGCCGCGTCAAGGGCAAGGCCAACAAGAATCTCGCCATCGCACAGCGTTCGCTTGCGATCATCGATCAAATGACAGGGCAGGAGGGAACCGAATGAGAATACTTGTAGACGCCATGGGCGGCGACAACGCCCCGGATCAGATCGCGCTCGGTGCGATCCAGGCCGCGAAGGACTTTGGCTGCGAGGCCGTACTGGTCGGCCGCGGCGAGGCCATTTTGCAGGCGCTCAAGGACCAGGGGATCGAGACGCTTCCCAAGGGCGTGGAGATCGCCAACGCCGACGACGTCGTCGATATGCACGACGACCCGGCGACGGTCGTGAAAAAGAAAAAGGATTCCTCCATGGTCGTCGGACTGACCATGCTCAAAGAGGGCGGCGGCGACGCGTTCGTCTCCGCCGGCTCGACGGGCGCACTGCTCTCTGCGGCGACGCTGATCGTCCGGCGCGTCAAGGGCATCCGCCGCGCGGCCATGGGCCCGCAGATCCCGACGAAGACCGGCCGGGAGTGCGTCCTCATCGACTGCGGTGCAACGGCGGACTGCACGCCGGAGTTTCTGCTGCAGTTTGCCTTCATGGGCTCGTATTACGCGGAAAAGGTCCTCGGGATCGAAAACCCGCGCGTGGCGCTTCTCAACATCGGCGCAGAGGACTCCAAGGGCGGCGAGCTGCAGAAGGCCGTTTACCCGCTGCTGAAGCAGGCGGGCGAGGCCGGGAAGATCAACTTCACCGGCAACATCGAAGCGCGTGACGTGCCGCTGGGCGGCGCGGACGTGGTCGTTTCCGACGGCTTCTCCGGCAATATCCTGCTCAAGGGGATCGAGGGCACGGCACTTTTCATGGCCTCCATGATGAAGGACATGTTCAAGAAAAATCTGCTGACCAAGCTGGCCGCGCTTTTGTGCATGGACGGCGTCAAGGCGTTTAAAAAGAAAATGGACTACCGTGAGACCGGCGGCACCGCGCTGATCGGCCTCAACAAGCCTGTCATCAAGGCGCACGGCTCGTCCGACGCGCTGGCCATCCGCAACGCCATCCGGCAGGCCATCGGCGCCGTCGAGGCGGATGTCGCCGGGACACTGGCAGCAAATATCGACCATATGGTCGTTCCAAAGGAGTATCAACATGCTGAGTGAACTGGAAGCCGGGCTGGGCTACACGTTCCGGGACAAGAGCATTCTCGAAAACGCGCTGACGCACAGCTCCTATGCCAATGAAAACCGGGAGCGCGGCCTGCACGACAACGAACGTCTGGAGTTTCTGGGCGATTCCATCCTGGGCTTTGTCGTGGCGGACTATCTGTACCGCAGCTTTCCGGACAAGCCCGAGGGCGAGCTGACCCGTATCCGCGCGGATCTGGTCTGCGAAAAGAATCTGGCCCGCGCGGCTGCGACCATCCGTCTGGGCAGCTTCCTGCTGCTCGGCCACGGCGAGGAGCACGGCGGCGGCCGCAAGCGCGACTCCATCGTCTCCGACGCCATGGAGTCCGTCATCGCGGCAAGCTATATGGACGGCGGCTTCTCCGCAGCCAAGGAGATCATCGACCGCCTGATCCTCTGCGATGTCCCGGCCGGAAAGCCGCATAATTTTGACTACAAGACCGCCCTGCAGGAGCTGGTGCAGCGCAAGAAGGATCAGGTCCTGCGCTACGAGCTCATCGGCGAGTCCGGCCCCGACCACGACAAGAAATTTGATGTCGAGGTCCTGCTCAACGGCAAGCCCTGCGGCAAGGGCACCGGCAGCAGCAAAAAACGCGCCGAGCAGGCCGCTGCCGCGGCCGCCATCGACGCGCTGTTCCCGGGAGAACTGTAAAAAACGAAACAAAACGGGCTGCCTGCCGGCAGCCCGTTCTTTTATGCGGTAATGCTCTTTTTCAGCTCCGCGATCTGCTCGCTGTGCATGCGGATGACGGACTTCAAAAAAGAGACCTCATCCTCCAGCTCTTCCACGCGGTTTTTGGGAGCCAGCGTCTCGAGCAAAAGCTGCTGGCCTTCTGCGAGGCGATTGATCTTCGGCCCGATATCGCTCTCGAGAATGACCTTGAAAATATGGGCGATCTCCTGATAATCCTGATCTTCGAGCATAATAATTACCTCGGCTTCATCCGTATGTGAACCATCTGTCTGACTTCTATTATAGCGGACCTTGGCGGGCTGTCAAGCGTTTACACGATCGAGATCTGGCACATCCGCATGGCCTGCAGGGCGGTCTCGTGGCTCTGCGCGGTGACGCCGGCGCAGCAGTCCGCGCGCACGGACAGCGGGACCTCCGGCAGCGCGCCCTTGGTCATCATCGCGTTCGTGATGACGCAGATGTCGGTGCACAGGCCGATGAATTCCACGCCCTCGAGCGCCGGGAGCGACCGCAGATACTCGATCAGGGCAGGGGAACCGAAGCCGGGCTTGTCAAAGACCGGGGCGTCCTCAACGGCAAGCGCCGCGTCGATCTGCCAGCCGTCCGTGCCCTCCAGACAGTGCGGCACCGGCAGATTCCGCCCTTCCTGCGTCAATAGATAGTCCGCGTGATGCGTATCGCGCGTAAAGACGACCGTCTCGCCGTCCGCCCGCGCCTGCGCGAGCCGCGCCGCGACCTTCGGGACGATGGCAGCGGCCTCTTTCGTGCCCAGCGCGCCGTCGATAAAATCCTTCTGCATGTCGATAATGGCAAGTACCTTCATATCCGTGCCTCCTTTTTTTCTGAGTATAGCACAGATGCGCGCCGATTGCACAAAAAAATCTTGACAAAGAAAACCGGCTGCACTATACTCTAACTACTTCAAAAAATTTAATTAAAAATTTTTATGTAACTAAAGGAGGCCACGCATGCTTGGCGAGACGTTTGCGCAGCTGTTCCGGAAATACCGCCTGTTCTGCTACCGGAAGCTGTTTGCCGCCGTGCGGGAAAAGCCCGGCAGTCTCAGCGCGACAGAGGCGTTTTCCGCGGACATCATCCACCTGCTTGGCAGCCCGACCGTGTCCCAGTTTGCCGAGACCATCGGCATTTCTCAGCCGAACGCGACCTATAAGGTCAACCAGCTGACGGCGAAGGGCTATCTGGAAAAGCACGTGCAGGCCCGCGACCGGCGGGAGGTCGTGCTGACGACGTCGGAAAAATTCACCGGTTATTTTGACGAGGACAAGGAAGACGCGCTGCAGCAGAAGATCCGCACGGCCGCCGCGCAGTTCACCCCCGCGGAGCTTGACAGCGCGGAGCGTGTGCTGCTGGCGCTGGAAGCGCTTCTGTAACGAAGGAGGAAGCTATGGATATTTTCGAAAAATGTTATCAGCGGTATATTCAGGACGAGGTGCGGGAGCAGGGCGTGTATCCCTATTTCCGCGCGCTGGAATCGCGGCAGGACACCGAGGTCATCATGGAGGGCAAGCGCCGCATCATGCTGGGCTCGAACAACTATCTGGGCCTCACGACGAATTCATCCGTGATCGAGGCGGGCGTACAGGCCTACCGGACGCTCGGCTCCGGCTGCTCCGGCTCCCGCTTTCTCAACGGGACGCTGAAGCTCCATCTGGAGCTGGAGGACGAGCTGGCGAAGTTCCTGCGCAAGGACGCCGTCGTGACCTTCTCGACGGGCTTTCAGTCGAACCTCGGCATCATCAGCTCGATCGTCGGTCTGCATGACTACGTCATCATGGACCGCGAGAACCACGCCAGCCTCTACGACGGCTGCAAGCTCTCCTACGGCAAGATGCTCCGCTACCAGCATAACGACATGGCGGATCTGGAAAAGAAGCTGCAGAAGGTGCCCGACACCGCCGGCTGCCTCATCGTGACCGACGGCGTGTTCTCCATGGGCGGCGATATTGCCAACCTGCCGGAGATCTGCGCGCTGGCGCAGAAATACGGCGCACGCGTCATGGTGGACGACGCCCACGGCCTCGGCGTTATCGGCGAGGGCGGCCGCGGCACGGCAAGCTATTACGGCCTGGAGGATCAGGTCGATATCTACATGGGCACGTTCTCCAAGTCTCTTGCCTCGCTCGGCGGCTATATGGCGGCCAGCAGCCGCGTGGCAGACTTCGTGCGTCACAGCTCGCGTCCGTTCATCTTCTCCGCCTCCATTCCGCCCGCAAACACGGCGGCGGCCCTTGCGGCCCTGCGCGAGCTCGAGGCGCATCCCGAGCTCGTCACGACGCTGCAGGAGAACGCAAAGTACATGCGCGGCCTTCTGAACGAGCGGAACATCAAGATGCGCCCGTCCAACGGCGACTGCATCCCCATCATTCCCATCTACACCTATGAGCCGCTTCCGACGCTCACGATCGCGAAGGAGCTCTATGAGGGCGGCGTGTATGTCAATTCGTCTCTGCCGCCCGCGGCGGCGCCCCATGAGTGCCTGCTCCGCACGAGCCTGATGGCCACGCATACGCATACGCTCATCGACGAGGCCGTCGGCGTGATCGCGGAGGTTTTGAGGAGGTATGCGCTGTGAGCCAGGTATGTGTGATCACCGGAGGGACCTCCGGCATCGGCCGCTGCACGGCGCAGGCGATGCTCGCTAGGGGCTATACGGTCTATGAGCTTTCCCGCCGGGCCGAGGGCGTGGCCGGGATGCAGCACATCGTGGCCGACGTCACGAAGGAGGAGACGCTCGCCGCCGCAGTCGCGCAGATCCTGCAGCGGGAGGACCATATCGACGTGCTGATCAACAACGCCGGCTTCGGCATCTCCGGCGCGGTGGAATTCACCGGCACCGAGGAGGCGCAGCGTCAGCTGGACGTGAATTTCTTCGGCATGGTCCGCATGAACCGGCAGGTGCTGCCCGTCATGCGGAAGCAGGGCTATGGCCGGATCGTGAATCTCAGCTCTGTGGCCGGCGCAATCCCGATCCCGTTCCAGACCTACTACTCGGCCAGCAAGGCCGCCATCAACTCCTATACGATGGCGCTCGCCAACGAGGTAAAGCCCTTTGGCATTCAGGTCTGCTGCGTGCAGCCGGGCGATATCCGCACGGGCTTCACCGCCGCGCGGGAAAAGAACCAGCTGGGCGACGATATCTACGGCGGCCGCATCGCGCGGTCCGTGTCCGGGATGGAGCGCGACGAGCAGACCGGCATGGCGCCGGAGCAGGCGGGCGCGTTCATCGCGCGCGTCGCCACCCGCAAGGGCGTGCGCCCCGTCAATACCATCGGTCTGCAGTACAAATTCTTCTGCTTCCTGGCAAAGGTCCTCCCCGCCAGATGGCTCAACGCCCTGGTTGGCCTCATCTACGCAAAATAAAAAACCGCCGGACGCCTTTTCGCGTCCGGCGGTAGTTTTTTACGATCAATCGAGACCGAAATTCTTTTTGAAGACCTTCCGCAGCAGCCAGCTGTTTGCGAAGGCGACCAGCGCGCCGCCGATCAGGACCCAGAAGATCGCTGTCCGGAAGAAGAAGCTGGTGGCAAACAGGAAGAGCGCCACGGGCAGGAGGTTGAGCGCCGCCATCACCAGGGAGTAGGGGAGCGAGCCGATGGCAAGCAGACAGGCGTTTTTCAGCGTATTTTTGATGCTGTTGTCAAACTGCGCGAGCAGGGGATAGACGTAGGCGAGCACCAGCGCCAAAATGAGCGACGGGCAGCAGAACACCAGCCCCAGCCACATCGACTGCCCGACCGCGCCGGAAAGATACATCCAGAACTCATAGACGACCAGCAGAACCGGGATCAGCAGGATCAGGAAGGTCAGCACCGCCTGCTTGAGGTTCAGGCGGAACGCATCCCAGAACATGCGCACGACGCCGCTGCCTTCGCCGCGCACCATATTGAGCGTGACGCGGTACATGGCGGTCGTCGACGCGCCGATGGTCACGACGGGGATGCAGAACACGATCCAGAGCAGATTCAGGATGATCAGATCCGCGAGCCGCGACATAAACGACCAGAATGGGGAATCATAATTGAACAGTTTCATCGGTGGACCTCGGTTTCGGAAAAAATTTCTGTATTATTATATCGGTTGCACAGGCAAAACGCAAGCATGGCTTCAGAAGGAAGCAAAATAGACAAAAACACAGAATAAAAATTGGGCAAAACGCTGAAAATCATTTCAGACCATTTTTTGATTGCTCAAAGCGGCAAAATGTAGTATAATATGGTCAAAGGAAATGGAAACGTTTCCAAAATTCAAAAACAGTACTACAGGAGGAATATCATGAAAAAGATCATCGCAATGCTTCTCGCTCTCGTGATGGTTCTGGGTCTGGCTGCCTGCGCTTCCAAGACCGAGCCCGCACAGACCGAAGAGCCCGCTGCGACCGAGACCACCCCGGCTGCAGAAGAAACCACCGAAGAACCCGCTGAGACGACGGAAGAGCCCGCCACGACCGAAGCGACCGGCTCCGTCTACTACCTGAACTTCAAGCCCGAGGCTGACGAAGCCTGGCAGAAGCTCGCTGCTTCCTACACCGAGCAGACCGGTGTTCCCGTCAAGGTCGTCACCGCTGCTTCCGGCACCTACGACACCACCCTCGCCGCCGAGCTGGACAAGAGCTCCGCTCCGACCCTCTTCCAGTGCGGCAACCAGGGCGCCATCAACTCCTACGGCGACTACTGCTATCCGCTGGACGGCACCGCCATCATGGACCAGATGACCACCGACGCCTTCAACCTCAAGGGTGAAGACGGCCAGACGCTGTCTATCGGCTACTGCTACGAAGCATTCGGCATCATCGTCAACAAGGCTCTGCTTGAGAAGGCCGGCCACTCCATCGACGAGATCACCGACTTCGCTTCCCTGAAGGCTGTCGCTGACGACATCCACGCTCGTGCTGAAGAGCTCGGCTTCGACGCATTCTCCTCCGCCGGCCTCGACGGCTCGTCCAGCTGGCGCTTCTCCGGCCACCTGGCCAACATGCCGCTGTACTATGAGTTCCGTGACGACGGCGTGACCGCACAGCCCGCCACCATCACCGGCGCTTACCTCGAGAACTTCAAGAACATCTGGGATCTCTACATCACTGATTCCGCTACCACCGGCGCTGCTCTGGCCACCGCTACCGGCGATGAGTCCGAGGCTGAATTCGGCGAGGGCAAGGCTGCGTTCTATCAGAACGGCACCTGGGAATACTCCAACCTGACCGGCACGTTCGGCATGGATCCCGCTGATCTGTCTATGATCCCCATCTACTGCGGCGTTGACGGCGAAGAAAAGGCCGGCCTGTGCGCAGGCACCGAGAACTGCTGGGCCATCAACAACGAATCCTCTGAAGAAGATATTCAGGCTACCATCGACTTCCTCGTCTGGGTCGTTACCTCTGATGAAGGCACCACGATGCTGGCAGAAGAGTTTGGCCCCTGCCCGTTCAAGGACGCCAAGGATCCGGAGAATGTCTTCTTCCAGGATGCCAACAAGTACACTGCTGAAGGCAACTACGTTGTTACCTGGGCATTCAACTGGACTCCCGCTGTTGACGACTGGCGTGCAGCTGTTGTCGACGCTCTGACCCAGTACACTGCCGGCACCGGCGACTGGTCCGCTGTCGAGACTGCATTCGTGCAGGGCTGGGCAACCCAGTATGCGAAGGAAAACGCGTAACACCAAATAGGAACTGAAGAAGGGGGCTCACGCCCCCTTCTTTATGAGAGAAGCCGTTTTCAAAACTTCTCAGACGGACGCCCGCAGCGGCGGACGCCGGTCTGAGAAATTTTAACACGAAGGAGAAGCGTGATGAAAAAAAGAAAACATGACGACGCGTCGCTGTCATGCAGCCTGATCCGCCGGCCGATCCAGCGCTGGGGCTGGCTGTTCCTGCTGCCGACGTTCGCCGCGTTCTGCGTGGGCTTCCTGTATCCGTTTGCCAAGGGTCTGTTTTTGTCTTTCTGCAAGTTCAAGACGACCAGCAAATGGACCTGGGTGGGCCTGAAGAACTACCAGACCATTTTCCAGGACGAGGGCTTCCTGCACGCGTTCTGGTACACGGCGCTGTTCGCGCTCGTGTCGCTGCTCATCATCAATGTGCTGGCATTCGCCGTCGCCTATGTCCTGACGAAGGGCATCAAGGGCTCGAATATCTTCCGGACGGTCTTCTTTATGCCGAACCTGATCGGCGGCATCGTCCTTGGCTATATCTGGCTCATGATCTTCGACGGCATCCTCAGCCACTTTGATACCGCTGTGGTGCTCGAAACAAAATACGGCTTCTGGGGCCTCATCATACTGATGTGCTGGCAGCAGATCGGCTATATGATGATCATCTATATCGCGGGCCTGCAGGCCATCCCGGAGGATATGCTTGAGGCCGCGAAGATCGACGGCGCTTCCGGCTGGAAGACCCTCTGGCATATCACCATCCCGAACGTCATGCCGTCCATCACCATCTGCACCTTCCTTTCACTCACCAACGGCTTCAAGCTCTATGACCAGAACCTGGCCCTGACGGGCGGTTCGCCGTTCAAGACGCTGGCCGACGGCAACGTCATCAAGACGACGGAAATGCTGGCGCTCAACATCGTCAACTCCAATACCTCCAACTCCAAGGGTCCCGGCCAGGCCAAGGCCGTTGTGTTCTTTGTGCTGGTCGCCATCATCAGCATCGCCCAGCTCGTCGCTACCAGAAAGAAGGAGGTCGATCAGTAATGAAAAACAACGGCTTCCAGAAAGATCGCCGCTCCCATACCGTGCTGACGGTCGTCTTCACGATCATCGCCATCGCGTATCTCTACCCGATCTTCATCGTTCTGGTGAACTCCCTGAAATCGAACGCCGCCATCAACCTCGATACCTTCGCATTCCCGACGTCCGGTACCTTCATGGGCCTGCAGAACTATATCAAGGGTATGACCTTCGGCAACTACCCGTTCTACCGTTCGGTCGAATACAGCCTGATGATCACGCTGCTGTCCTCGGCCCTGATCCTCATCTGTACGTCCATGGCCGCCTGGTATATCTCCCGTGTCGACAGCCTGATCTGCCGCGTGGTGTACTACCTGTGCGTGTTCTCGATGGTCGTCCCGTTCCAGATGGTCATGTTCACGCTGGCCAAGACCGCCGATACCCTGAAGCTCAACCGGCCGTGGACCATCCCCATCATCTACCTCGGCTTCGGCGCGGGCCTTGCCGTGTTCATGTTCACGGGCTTCGTCAAGTCCATCCCGCGCTCCATCGAGGAGGCCGCGGTCATCGACGGCTGCAACCCCGTGCAGACCTTCTTTCAGGTCGTCCTGCCCATGATGAAGCCGACCTTCATCTCCGTCGGCGTTCTGGAGATCATGTGGGTCTGGAACGACTACCTGCTGCCGTATCTGGTGCTGGATATCAATGAATTCCGCACCATTCCGATCCACATTCAGTACCTCAAGGGTAGCTACGGCTCGGTCGATATGGGCGCGACGATGGCGCTGATCCTGATGTCCATCGTCCCGGTCGTTATCTTCTACCTCTGCTGCCAGAAGTATATCATCAAGGGCGTCGCCGCAGGCGCCGTCAAGGGGTAAAAACAAAAAATTGTTTGCTTTCTGTGGATTTTTGTGAAAACCTGTATTATAGTGATGCAGACATGGAATCATCCAAGAGGGAGTAAACAGCTATGACGATCAAAGATCTGGCAAGACTGAGCGGCTATTCGCTCGGGACCGTTTCGCGCGTGCTCAACAACCAGCCGAACGTTTCCGACAAGGCGCGCGCCGCGATCCTTGCCATTGCCGAAGAAAGCGGATTTGAGCTCAACGAAAGCGCGCAGCTGCTCAAGCAGCAGCGCTCCAATGCGGTGCTCATCATCGTCAAGGGCACGGCGAACGAGATGTTTGCGAGCATGGTCGAGCAGCTGCAGTCCCTGTTTTCCCGCACGACGCATCCGCTGATCGTGGATTTCATCGACGAGGATGAAAACGAGGTGCTGCGCGCCGTCAAGCTCTGCCGCGAGCGCAAGCCCGTGGGCGTGATGTTCCTGGGCGGCACGAACCGCTACTTCTGCGGCGACTTTGAAAAGATCCACGTGCCCGCCGTTGTCGTGACCAACGACGCGAGCGAGCTGCCGTTTGAAAATCTCTCCAGCGTCACGACGAACGACCGTCAGGGCGCAGCCTGCGCGGTGGATTATCTGATCCGCTGCGGTCACCGCCAGATCGCGGTGCTCGGCGGCGACCGGTCCTTGTCCGATACGTCGGCCCAGCGCTATGAGGGCTGCGTGGAGGCGTTTGAGAAAAACGGCATGCACTTCGACGAGCAGACCTTCTACCATACCGGCCGCTACAGCTACGAAGACGGCTATGCCGGCATGCAGGCGGTCCTGCGGCAGACGCCGCAGGTCACGGCCGTGTTTGCCATGGCAGATGTCATCGCCATCGGCGCGATCCGCGCGCTCGTGGACGCGGGCAAGCGCGTACCGGATGATATCTCCATCATCGGCTACGATGGACTGAAGATCGGCAGCTTCTATACGCCGAAGCTTTCGACGGTCTGCCAGTCCGTGGAGCTTCTTGCCCGGCGCAGCTTCATGGTTTTGATGGACTGCACCGAGCATGGCGGCCCTGCCCGCCACCTGACCGTACCGTTTACGCTCTCCAACCGGGAGAGCGTCAGAAAACTGGAAAGCGACTGAGTGGCCGCATCGCCGCTGCTTCGGCGCGTTCCGACGAGAGCGAATAGAATAAAGAGTGAGACTATGAAACGAAGCAGTGGTATCCTGATGCACATCACCTCTCTGCCGTCGCCCTACGGCATCGGCAGCATGGGGAAAAGTGCCTTTGACTTTATTGATTTTCTCAAAAAAGCCGGGCAGACCTACTGGCAGATCCTGCCGATCAACCCGCCCGGCTACGGAGATTCGCCGTATCAGGCCTTCTCCACCTTCGCGGGCAATCCGTACCTCATCGACCTCGATCAGCTCGTTCAGAACGGCTGGCTGAAGCAGGAGGAGCTGGATCGCGTCAGCTGGGGCAGCAGGGAAGACCAGGTGGATTTCTCCACCATGTATGACCAGCGCCTGCATGTGCTGCATCTGGCCTGGAGCCGCTTCCACAAGGCCCCGGCGGACGGCTACGCCGAATATCTCGAGCAGCAGAAGTCGTGGCTCGATGAGTACGTGCTCTTTATGGCCGTCAAAGCATATTATAACGACGGCCCGTGGACACAGTGGCCGCTCGATATCCGGATGCACCAGCCGGAGGCCATGGCGCGCTACCGTGAGCAGCTGCGCGACGAGATCGATTTCCAGAGCTTCCTGCAGTTCTGCTTCCACACCCAGTGGCAGCGTCTGCGCGCCTATGCGCACGAAAACGGCATCCAGATCATCGGCGATATCCCCATCTACGTCCCGCTGGACTCCGCCGACGTCTGGTCGCACCCCGAGAACTTCCAGCTGACCCGCACGCGCCGTCCGCGTGTCGTCGCGGGCTGCCCGCCCGATGGGTTCAACGCCAACGGCCAGTACTGGGGCAACCCCATCTACGACTGGGAGCGCATGGAGCAGGATGGCTTCTCCTGGTGGATGCGCCGTCTGCGCGCGGCGGGAGAGAACTTCGACGTCGTCCGCATCGACCATTTCCGCGGCATCGAGAGCTATTGGGCCATCCCGGCCGTCAACCGCACCGCCCGCAAGGGCGAGTGGATCCAGGGCCCCGGCATGAAGCTCGTCCGCGCGATCCGCGAAAACTGCCCGGATACCGATTTCATCGCGGAGGACCTTGGCTTCCTGACGCCCGAGGTGCAGAAGCTGGTCAAGGAATCCGGCTTCCCCGGCATGAAGGTGCTCGAATTCGCCTTTGACCCGCGTGAGCCCAGTAATTATCTGCCGGACCGCTATCCGGAAAACTGCATCTGCTACACCGGCACGCACGACAATGAGACGCTCATCCAATGGTGCGAGGGCCTGGACGCCGAATGCGATGCCTATGCGCGCGAGTATCTCGGCATCAGCGCGGCGGACGATCTGGCGGACGCCATCATTGAGGCCGGTATGCAGTCCAGGGCGCAGCTGTTCATCATGCAGATGCAGGACTACCTGCGTCTCGGCAAAGAGGCCCGCATGAACGAGCCCGGCAGGCTCCTGCCCTCTAACTGGCGCTGGCGGATGCTGCCCGGTGCAGCCAACGACGCGCTGGCTGCAAAAATTGCAGGTTTGACAGCGCGCGCAAATCGTGTATAATACCTATGAACATTCTGGCGCCCACCCGTCCTTGCCGGAAGGGTGGGCGCTCTTTTGTGAAACCGCCGGACGCATTGTCCGGCCGCAGCCCAGGAAGGAGTTATCCTATGAGTGATTTTTCGGAACGAATCGTAAAGCAGACCGAAGCGCTGCTGCATTTCCAGCACGACGAGACGCTGCAGGAGACCACGCCGGAGCGTCTGCATGAGGCGCTGGGCCAGGTCATCATGATGGAGATCAGCGACAACTGGACCAAGACCAAGCGCCGTCAGGCGCCGGGCCGCCGCGCGTTCTATTTCTCCGCGGAGTATCTGGTCGGCCGTCTGGTCTACAGCAACCTCTTTAACCTCGGCATCCTGCGCGGGATGAAGGCCGCCTTCGCCGAAAAGGGCGTCGATCTGGCCTGTCTGGAGCATATTGAGGACGCAGCGCTCGGCAACGGCGGCCTTGGCCGTCTCGCCGCCTGCTTCCTGGACAGCGCCGCCACGCTCGACCTGCCGCTGACCGGCTATGGTCTGCGCTACCGCTTCGGCCTGTTCAAGCAGTCGTTTGTGGGCGGCTGCCAGCGCGAGGACGCCGACGACTGGACCAAATACGGCGACCCCTGGAGCCACCGCCGCGACAAGCTGGCCGTTAAGGTCCATTTTGCCGACCAGACCGTCAACTGCGTGCCCTACGACATGCCGGTCATCGGCTATGAGACCACAACCGTCGGTACGCTTCGCCTGTGGCAGTGCGAGGCAGAGGAGGAGCTGAACTTCGACGCCTTCAACGCCCAGGACTATGTCAAGGCACTGGAAAAGAAGAACAAGGCCGAGGATATCACCCGCGTGCTCTACCCGAACGACTCGACCTGGGAGGGCAAGCGCCTGCGCGTTAAGCAGCAGTATGTCCTCTCCAGCGCCTCGCTGCAGGATATCCTGCGCGACTACCGCGCGCAGCACGGCGCGGACTATTACCGTCTGCCGGAGTTCGTTGCCGTTCAGCTGAACGACACCCACCCCGCCATATCCATCCCCGAACTCATCCGTCTGCTGATGAACGAGGGCCTTGATTTTGATGCCGCGTTTGAGCTCACGCGCCGTGTCTTTGCCTACACGAACCACACCGTTATGGGCGAGGCGCTGGAAAAGTGGGATCTGGAGCTGCTGCGGTCCGTTGTGCCCGAGGTCTGCGAGATCATCGAGCGCATCGATGCCCGGCTCAAGCAGGAGCATCCGCATTCGAAACTCTTCATCGTCAAGGACGGCCAGGCGCACATGGCGAATCTGTCCGTCTACATGTCCACCGCGGTCAACGGCGTGGCCGAGATCCACTCCCAGATCCTCAAGGACGATCTGTTCAAGGACTGGTACGCCGTCTATCCCGAGCGCTTCCAGAATAAGACCAACGGCATCACGCCCCGCCGCTGGCTGGGCCTTTCGAACCCGGAGCTGTGCGGCCTGATCGACAGCCGGATCGGCACGGGCTATCTCAAGGACCTCGACAAGCTGTCCGAGCTGAAAAACAGCATCGATGAGATGACCGTCAAGCAGTTCAACGCCATCAAGCTCGAGAAAAAGCGCCAGTTGTGCCGCGTGATCGAGGAACATGAGGGCGTCGCGCTCGACCCGTCCTTCCTTTTCGACGTGCAGGTCAAGCGTCTGCACGAGTATAAGCGCCAGCTGCTCAACGCGCTGTGCATCATGGACCTCTACCTGTCCATCAAGGACGGCACGCTCACCGATTTCACGCCCACCGCCTTCATCTTCGGCGCCAAAGCCGCGCCGGGCTACCGCCGCGCGAAAGCGATCATTCATTATGTCAACCGCATTGCCGAGCTCATCAACAATGATCCGGCCATGGAAGGCGTCATGAAGGTCGTCTTCGTCCAGAACTACAACTGCTCCTACGCTGAGCATATCATCCCCGCGGCGGATATCTCCGAGCAGATCTCGCCGGCCGGCACCGAGGCTTCCGGCACGGGCAACATGAAGCTCATGCTCAACGGCGCGGTCACCCTCGGCACACTCGACGGCGCGAACGTGGAGATCGCCGAGCAGGCGGGCCGCGAAAATGAGTATATTTTCGGCGCCACCGTTGAGGAGATCAACATGGTGAAGCCCAACTATAACGCCCGCAGCTTCTATGAAGCTGACCCGGCCCTGCGCCGCGCGGTCGATACGCTGATCGACGGTACGGTCCCGACCGACGAGGAGCAGCACGAGCTCTATACCTCCCTGCTCAAGGGTGCGAGCTGGCACAAGCCGGACCAGTATTTCCTGTTCTACGACTTTGACAGCTACAAAAAGGCCCGTCTGCAGGCCAACCGCGACTACCGTGACCGGCTGTCCTTTGGACGCAAGTGTCTCGAGAATGTCGCCTCCGCAGGCAAGTTCTCCTCGGACCGCACCATCCGTCAGTACGCGGATGAGATCTGGCACATCAAACCCGTAAAATAAAAAAACGCAGCGCAGGGCCGGGTGACCGGTCTTGCGCTCTGCGTCTATGTAAAGGAATGGGACTATGTTCGACTATCTGATCAAAAACGGACAACTCATCGACGGCACCGGCAGCCCCGCCCGCCGGGCGGACGTCGGCATCACAGACGGGAAGATCGCTGCCATCGGCGATCTGTCTGCCGCACAGGCCGGGACCGTCATCGACGCGGCAGGGAAGACCGTCACTCCCGGTTTTATCGACATCCACCGCCATGCCGACGCGGCGCTCTTCCGCCCGCATTTCGGCGAGCTGGAGCTCAAACAGGGCCTGACCACGATCGTAAACGGCAACTGCGGCCTGTCTGTCACACCCTGCAGCGGACCGTACCGCGGGGAGATCGAGGCCTATCTGACCCCGGTCACGGGTGAGCTGCCCGCGGACGCGGACTGCAGCTCGATGCAGGCCTATCTGGATGCTGCCCGCAGGCAGCCCAGCCCCATCCATACCGCCATGCTGGTCGGCAGCGGCACCATCCGCGCCTGTGCGGCCGGCTTCTCCGCGCCGACGCTGGACGCGGCGCAGCTGCGCACGGTCCGGAGCCTGATCGAACGAGAGCTCGCTGCGGGCGCGCTTGGCGTCTCCCTTGGCCTCGGCTACGCGCCGGACTGCTTCTATTCGACCGAAACGCTGATCGAGGCGCTGCGCCCGCTGCAGGATTCCGGCATTCCCATCACCGTCCACATGCGGCAGGAGGGCAGCGGCGTGGTGGGGGCGCTCCAGGAGATGATCGCGGTCGCGCGCGCGCTGCGCACGCCCGTCGAGATCAGCCACCTCAAATCCATCGGCAAGGCCAACTGGCGCAGCTGTACGCCCGAGATGCTCCGCCTGATGGCGGAGGCCCGGCAGGAGGGCGTCCGGATCGCCTGTGACGTCTATCCCTATACTGCGGGTTCGACCCAGCTCGTCCACGTCCTGCCGCCGGAGACGCAGCAGGGCGGCATGGAAGCCCTGACCGAGCATCTGGCCGACCCCGCCTTCCGCGAAACGCTCAAGGCCCGGATGCTGACGGGCAGCGACTTTGAAAATATCTCGCTGCTGGCCGGGTTTGAAAATATCGTTGTTTCCAGCGTCCGGCTGGACGGACTGCGGCAGTACGAGGGCCAGAGCATCGCGCAGATCGCTGAGCAGCAGGGGAAGGATCCCTTCACCTGCCTGTTTGACCTTCTGCAGGCCGCGCACTGCGACGTGACCATGATCGACTTCATCGCCGCGGAGGACGATATCTGCGATATCCTGCGCGACGCACACAGCTGCGTCATCTCCGACAGCACCTATCCCACCACCGGCATGCTCCACCCGCGCGTCTACGGGACCTATACCACGCTGCTGGAGCATTTTGTCCGTGAAAAGCAGGTCCTTTCGCTTGAAGCAGCCGTGCATAAGGTGACCGGCCGCCCGGCTGCGGTCATGGGCCTTCGGACCAAGGGGGTGCTTGCGCAGGGGATGGACGCCGACATCAACATCTTTGACCCCGCGCAGATCCACACCCGCGCGACCTATCAGGACCCCGCGCAGTTCTCCGACGGCCTCGACACTGTCTTCGTGAGCGGCCAACCCGCGATCCTGCACGGCGCGCTGACCGGCCGCAAAGACGGCACGGTCCTGACCCGGTAAACACGCCGGCGGACATGCCCGGCGGGAGGAATTTCCGCGCCATTGGCGGCCCGGTTTCCGGATTTGGGAAACTGCAAAAACTTTTTTAGGCACGCTCATAATTTATTTGGACAAACGGGCGAAATTGTAGATATTTTTTCGGTAAAAACGTTGGTTTTTGGGCAAAATAATACTGGACAGCCCACGAATGTTGCGGTATAATTTAACAGAATGTTGTGGGAAACTACAGTACATTGGCCGGCCCCGTGCCGGCAGGTAATAAGGAGGAAATTCATTATGTCTGTTAAAGTTGCGATCAATGGTTTTGGCCGTATCGGCCGTCTGGCTTTCCGTCAGATGTTCGGCGCTGAGGGCTACGAAGTCGTCGCCATCAACGACCTGACTTCCGCCAAGATGCTCGCGCACCTGCTGAAGTACGATTCCACGCAGGGCAACTATGTTGCGCAGGGCCACACCGTTGATTTCCATGAGGGCGAAGGCGAAGACAACTACATCGTTGTCGACGGCAAGAAGATCGTCATCTACAAGGTGCCGAATGCTGCGGAGCTGCCCTGGGGCAAGCTGGGTGTTGATGTTGTGCTCGAGTGCACCGGCTTCTACACCAGCAAGGCAAAGGCACAGGCTCATATCGACGCAGGCGCCCGCAAGGTCGTTATCTCCGCTCCGGCTGGCAACGATCTGCCCACCATCGTCTATAACGTCAACCACAACACCCTGACCAAGGAAGACAAGATCATCTCCGCTGCTTCCTGCACCACCAACTGCCTGGCTCCGATGGCGAAGGCTCTGAACGATCTGGCTCCGATCGAGTCCGGCATTATGTGCACCATCCACGCTTACACCGGCGACCAGATGCCGCTCGACGGCCCGCAGAAGAAGGGCGACCTTCGCCGCTCCCGCGCCTGCGCTGTCAACATCGTTCCGAACTCCACCGGCGCTGCAAAGGCCATCGGCCTGGTCATCCCGGAGCTGAACGGCAAGCTGATCGGCGCTGCCCAGCGTGTTCCCACCCCCACCGGCTCCACCACGATCCTGAACGCCGTCGTCAAGGGCACTGTCACCGTTGAGCAGGTCAACGCACAGATGAAGGCCGAGGCTACCGAGTCCTTCGGCTACAACACCGACGAGATCGTCTCTTCCGACATCATCGGCATGCGCTTCGGCTCCCTGTTCGATGCAACGCAGACCATGGTTCTGCCGCTGCCGAACGGCGACACGCAGGTTCAGGTCGTCTCCTGGTACGACAACGAGAACTCCTACACCAGCCAGATGGTCCGTACGATCAAGTACTTCTCCGAGCTCGGCTAACGCAATAAAAAAACGGCAGCACAGCTGAACTGCACCCCATTTGTTAGACAGTATGATATACTATCTAACAAGTGGGGTGTTTTGCTATGCCAAAAGG
>OGNB01000595.1_pt1 | contig 26075 bp, 44 predicted proteins | sample 1573301 | NCBI WGS metagenome assembly OGNB01 (sample SAMEA2581914, study PRJEB24529) | metagenome | biome: Human gut stool | place: China | collected 2011
AGCAGCTTCTCTTGCAGGTGGGCGGCGGTGGTCTGCATGGTCTTAAGAAATTTGTCCAGCACGGTGTCCAAACGGTGAGCGGCGTACTCTCTCGTGGCCTGCGGAGTTTTGCGTTCCGGGGACAGCACCCACTTCTTCGTGTCCTCGATCATCCGCATATCCTCTTTCCGGGTCTCAGTGCGCACCACGTCCGTCACGACCTCCACCGCCTTGTCGTAGGCTGCTGCTGAAACATCGTCCAGAAGGGTCTCCATGTCGCTGACCTTGAGGGTCAGTTCGTCCAGCCTGTCCTGCTGGGCGGCAAGCTGCTCCTTCTGCTTGGCAAGGATGAAGTCCTGCTTTTCCAGATATTTGCGGTTGCCGTACTCCGCTTCTTCCTCCAAATCTAACCAATGACGTTTTGCAATCTCAAACAGCATTTTTCGACAGGCGGCATCGAAGGTGATCTTGCGGTTGTTGCGGCGGCTGAGGGGTTTGGCCGGGTCTGGCAAGTCGAAACCTAACGCTTCCAGTGCCTTTTCCTGCTGGGGTGCTACCTCGCCATACATGTTCTCGCAGTCGAACACATGACGTTCGTGGATATGCGGTGTACTTTCATCCAGATGCAACGCCCAGTCCAGTACATGAACATGGTCTCCGAACCTCGCCTTGAACTCTTCAATAAACTCCGTCACGACCGCCAGCAGAACTTCGCCCGAAGCATGGTCGTCCTTTGCAAGCGCTGATAGGAGGGATACTATGACCACTCTGACGGAGAAGACCTTGTTTTCCATCTATGGCGTCTCAATCGAGCACCCCAAGGACTGGAAGATCTTTTTCAATCCAAAGCGCACCTTTGACTATACCACGGGTTTTTTCCGTATTGAGGACTACATCCCCCAAAAGGGAGCCCAGGTTTCCCTGAGTATCAATTGGGAGAAGGTCCCCGGCGACAACGAGAGCTTTGCCCGCCAGTACTGCGACAACATTTTGACGCAGTATCAAAGGCAGATGAAAAAAGCACCGTTCCAGGTGGAGACCATGGAGGTCATTGACTTCATGGACGGGAAAGCCGCCTATATCGTGTCGGAATACCGAGCCAGCCCGGGTCTGGTCAAAAAAAAGACCGACGGTTCCGTACGGACCATGCAGTTGGCCTTCTATGACGAGAACTCCGGTCGGGCTGTGGTCAGCTCGGTGATCGGGCTGCCGGACAAGGTGACTGAGGAAGAGGATTTTCTGCGGGAGCTGGTATTCTCCGTCAGATGTGCATCCCATGAGCCCTGAACCATCAAGGAAGGACCGGGTGGCTGCCCGGTCCTCTCATTTTGGTGCTGCCAATACACAAAAGGGCCCTGGAGAATCATTCCCCAGGGCCCTTTTGTAAGGAGGCGGGCCATAAGCTCTAGAGCCGGTCATTGGAGAAGGCCCGGTTCCATGCACCGGTCGGCGCCCACACGTCCAGGCTATCTGCGCAGTTCAAAAAGCGGAACAGCCTTCTTTTTTATGGAAGTATGTGCAGTTCCGGCATATTAAACGCGTGGAGGAACAGCTCGCCTCCAGCGGCCGGAACATAGCCGAGAACGCACTCGCGTCCTGCCAAATCTTAATCGCAGTTTTTAGGTCGTCACCGGCCAAACACCCCGCGCTTACCGAATGTTCTCTCTGAAGGGAAGCGGGGAGTGAAGGCGTATTCCTTGCTGCCCGCATCCGTTTCTTGTATGTGGGAGCGCATTCGCCCCCCAAATTCCGGCTAAAAGACGTAAAAAGCCCAGGAACCATATGGTCCCTGGGCTTTTTCATGGTGGACGATACAGGACTTGAACCTGTGACCTCCCGCACGTCAAGCATAGCTAAAAATACCCCGCTATCCATTGATATTTAAGATATTTTCGGTTATTTGATTCTTGTTTTGCCCCGAACTTTGCCCCGAAAATGCGGCAGCTACAGCCCCTATGAGTTCTTCAGGGGTGTTTCCTACAACATGAGAGTAGATGTTCAGAGTCATTCTTATATCATCATGCCCCGCCAAGTACTGTACCTTTTTAATGTCCATGCCGCTCTCAATCAGGCGGGTGATATATGTGTGACGGAGTTGGTGCGGCGTAGGCCGGAAGTCTATCTTAACGATATTCTTCTGAGTTTTGCGAGGAGCAATCGGCCGCCCGAGATCTTTTTCGCGTTGTTCCCGTTTCATCTTTTTTGCCTCGCTCATTGGCGCCCGCCGGTCAATAATCCCAATAATATTCCGCATACCCTGGAAGGTGATGTGCTGCCCGTCGGGTGAGTGGACCACAAAAAAGCTGTTGCTACGCTTCTTCTCGGCACGAAGCGCGTTGGCCAGATTGGGCGGGAGCGGAATAGTTCTATGCGCGGCTTTGGACTTGAGGGGCGCAGGATAAACGGCCTTTCCGCCCGAAAACCGGACGGCGCTTTCCACGGTCAACCTGGGCGGGTCAGCGGTTAAGTCAATATCCCGCCATTGAAGCCCGCAGATTTCCTCGCGACGGAGGCCCGCATACAGCCCTAGCATAATGAAGATATAGGCTCGTGTCCCTTTGGTGGCCGCTTCAAGCTGGGCGCACTGCTCTACAGTGAGAGCCTTCTTCTCCTTCGGCTTCTCTCCACCCGCTTTGACCTTTTCAGCGGGGGAACGAAATATCAAACCGTTATCCACAGCGCAGTCAAAAATCTGCTTCATTGTACTAACTGTTTTTTGCTGGGTAGAAAAGGAGAATTTAGATGACATCGCCATAACACGTTGGCAATGTTCCGGCTTAACGTCCTTTATCCTCATGGCCCCTATGACGGGGCATATCCTGATATTTATAGCACTGCGGTAGTCCTCCTGCCTGGAGATGGATAGCCCATCCTTCCGATTATTGTACCACTCTACAGCTAATTCGGCAACGGTGGTATTGTCTCCCAAGACAATCCCATGACGGACCGCAGTTTCGAGCTCATAGAGTTTAGCTCTCACTGCCTCTTTTGTCTTGCCTCTAACGTCTTTGTATCTTCCATCTGGCAGCTTTACCCGCTTGCGGTAGTATTTCGTTTTTTCATCATAATAAAATTCTGGTCTGCCTGGCATCTTGATTTCCTCCTTTTGGCATGGTAAACTGGAGGAAGTGATGGGGTGTCCAATCGCATCACTTCCTGTAGAGCCGACTTGGTGTACACGCACCAGGCGGCTCTTTTTTTGCTTTCTGCAAGACTATGCCACTTCCTCTCCCCAGAGTAGCCGCACAGCGGCCTTCAACAGAGTCCGAAGGTCTTCCTCCTGGAGATTGTCAATCACGGCCTCCTGGGCCTTGGGCGGCTGACTTGTGAGCATTTCTTCGGCTTGCTTTTGGTTAATCATAGCTTGAGACCTCCTATTATGTTGATGTTTCCACATAATATCAAAGCGGGTGTCCCATAATCCGGTCTCTGTAGAAAGTTGTACGACCTATTTGTTGATATTGCCGTCTTGAATATATAGAACATTTGTACTACTATAATGCCAAGGAATTTCGTTCGGGCTTGCGGAGAAAGGGGGATGCGGTGGATACTGACACTCTGGAGATGTACTTATCGCTGACGGATGAGCATCGTGCCTCATTCAATGAGTATCTTCTTGCGCTTTCAGGTAGCGAAGATAGTCCTTGGCCTTCTCTTTTTGAGCATCACTGAGAGAGCTGTATATTTTGATAGCCTCGTCCACAGAGAGCCTGCTTCCAGAAATGGAGGCGGGCTCTTCTTCTATAAAGTACGATTTGGGTAGCCCAAAATGGTTAGCAAGTCTTTCAATCTTGTCCATTCTCGGCATATTCGTTCCATTGCTCCATGTTGACACAGTTGACGTTGATGCATTGCAGATGCCTGCAACTTCCTTCTGCGTGATTTGACGCTCCTCCAATAGTTGATTAAATTTCTTCTGGAAGATGCGCTTACTTTCAATTTCAGACATATCGCGCCTCCCCTCATTGTTTTCCAATGCCATCATACAGTATAACTAGCCATAAATCAAGAAAAAAATGAAATAATCCAATTTAACTATTGACAGGCCAGTTAAACTGGATTATTATATGTACAGAAGAAAGGGGGTGCTTACATTGCAGATTTCGCTGAAAGCGGCTAGAGTAAATGCCGATTACACGCAAAAAGAAGCGGCAAGGCTCATAAATGTTGACGTTTCAACAATCGTAAGTTGGGAAAACGGGAGAACATCCCCTAAAGCAACTCAGCTAAATGAACTTTGTCGGATATACGGTGTATCAGTCGATTGTGTTTTTTTACGGTCAAAATCCAGTTAAAATGGATTTGTGGCTCTCCACAAAAAGAAGGGAAGGAAAACCCATGTATATCAAACTGCCAACCGAAAACCTGAACGAGGACAAAACATTCATCCGGCTCTTGCAGGAATTTTATTCGGCTAAAGCCGCTTTGACCGACTACCTGAACGACCATATGGGATTTGTCCTTGAGGCCGAAAGCAAAAAGGAGGAGTGATTTCTCACTCCCCGCTGTGCGCTTCAATCACCGCATCAATGGCCTGCGTTATGACTCGAAACATCTTAAATACTTCCTGATTCTGCGCATCGTAGTTTTCGAACAACTTAACGGCAAGCTGCTCTTTTAACTCAGTAAGCACTTCTGCGGTCTTATCCATTGCGCCACCCCATTTCTACGAGATAAGCAAATTTTACCACAAAATATTGAGATTCGCAAGTATATTGCAATTTAACAGTTTTTTCAACATTATTTTAAACTAAATTCACCGTGAGAAGGGAAGGACAACATGCCGATTTGGAGAAGTCGTGACAGGACACCGTGTGGAGATGAAATCACAGACAAACTGGCACGAGATCAAATTGCTTCCGTAGACCGGTGGCACAAAGAGTTTTATGAATGGGCCAACAACTACATCAGCTTACTGGAAAAGCGGGTATACGATTGCGAGGATAGATGTAAGAAGTGCAAGTACAGAAACCACGAGAGTGGTAGTTGTCACGATAAGGTTTCGGATTGAATCCCTGCATTGTCTGACATAAGCGAACGCCTCTGGAATGGGGAAATAACTGCTTTCTCCTTCAGATTGAGAAGTTTCTACGTAAACGCGGTTCGCAATGTTGAGGATCGTATCTTTATCGGGGCACTTCTTCCATATGGATTTGAGCTGGCTGTATGGCACGGAGCATTTCCCCTTTGAAATTGCGCACACACGTTTTAAGAACTGATATTGAACATCCATAAAAACACGTCCTTTCGCCCAAATCATACCACGGTGCGGGAACAGAAGGCAACCAAGCATATTGCAATTTAACACACCACCTGAAGCCTAGAGGGGGAATGAGGAACAATGAATCTGATCGGGAGAAAACACCGCAGCGAATCTTCGGAGCGGTCAAATGACTACGAACACGGCTATTCGGATGGCTACTGTAAGGCGGAACGGCTGTTTATGGAGACCATAGTGTTTCAGGATTCGTACATTTCCGCGCTTGAGCGAAGGCTAAAAAATCAAGCCTGTGAAGATTCCGACAACATACCAGCAGAAAGGAGTGATAGGTTTGCGAAAACATGGTAAGTATTACGATTCGCTGGAAGAGCTGCGTACAGCGTTCGAACAGACAAAGCAGCCTGTACAAATGACCAGTTCAGAGAAGCCCCAAGATGGCGCGGACGATGAGAATCCGCAGCACAAAGCTACTTCAAAGTGTTAATTAGCGCGATGATTGACAGTACGAGGGCTGCCAGTTCGACTAGGTGGTCCGCAAACCATTTGCCAATAGAAAGCCAGAATTTGCGCCGATGCTCCGATTTCAAATGGCGCTCTGCCTCAGCTCGGTTCATACACTTCAGGTTTTCTTCAATTTCTTTTTGCGACATATTACCCCATCCTTTCGTCAAGAGATTTTATCACCCGGCAGAGGATGAGGCAAGGATACCGCATAAAGTGTCCGATAGAACGGACTTTTCTTATCAACCAAGGAGGAGGGTATGGAACGGTTATTGACGGCCCGTGAGGCCGCAGAAGTTCTGAACGTCAGCACCCGCACAATTTACCGCGAGGGAGAGCGCGGAAATCTCAAAAAGATAAGGGTCGGGAGCCGGCTACGCTTTCGGATGGAAGATATCCAAAAGTACATTGCGGACGCAGAGGAGGCGCCTCCGCAGCCAAAGCAACTGGATAATATCGCACGGTTTAAGTACGTGCCCGGAATGAAGGTGGTGTAGTCATGACCCGCATCCAGGACAAGCCCCCGGTCAGCGCCTACCCCGTTACAGACCGCATCACCGGCGTACTGTGTGCGGGTATCCTGCTGGGGTGCCTGCTGGCGTGCCTGGGGCCCGGGGAGGGCAGGGAAGCCCACGCCCCAACCCATGAGGCGGACAAGCCAATTGCGGCCGCCGCGGCCTACCAGCGGCCTGTGGAGACGGGGCGCATTGAGGAGCTGATCGAATACCACAACCCCAACCCGCTGTCGGACGAGCTGTTCTGGGCGGTGGACGCGGCGGCGGATACATACCATGTGCCGCTCTGCCTGGCGCTGGGGCTCATTGAAGTAGAGAGCGGGTTTGACGCGGAGGCGGTCAGCCCAAAGGGCTGCTACGGCCTTACCCAGCTCAACCCGCAGTATTTCCCGGCTGGACTGTCAGCGGAAGAAAACGTCCAGACCGGTCTTGCCCATCTTGGGTCGCTGCTGGAGCGGTACGACACCATGACGGCGCTGACAATCTATAACGCCGGACGGGATACGGGGTCAAGGGTCTACGCCAACAAGGTGATGGAGACGGCGTGGGCGTGGGAACAGGAATTTAGAGAGGGGGCGAACGCGGATGGGATTTACCGCCGCGGAACTGGCTGAAATGGCTCGGGCCGATGCGGAGATCGAGGCGACGTTCCGGATGACGAACGAGGACCTTGCCCTCGGGCGGCAGATCGACCGGGATGCTGTATTGGAGGGCATGGACGCACGGGCCAGAAAGCGGGCCGAGTACAAGCGGCGGTACTATGAGACCCACAAGGATAAGCGGGCCGAGTACAATCGGCGGTACCGTGAGTCCCACAAGGATGAGCAGGCCGAGTACAATCGGCGGTACCGTGAGGCCCACAAGGATGAGCGGGCCGAGTACCAGCGGCGGTACTATGAGACCCACAAGGATGAGTGGGCCGAGTACATGCGGCGGTACCGCCGCAGGAAGCGCCTGGAAGCGGGGGGCAACGCAAATGATCTGCAAGATTGATCGCGTCACCGACCGAACGGACCACCCGGTCAAGCCCCACAACTACCTGACAGGGCGCACAGGCCGCCTGGTGGAGCTGGACGAGGGGTATCCGCTGGTCATTGACTTCGGAGGGACAAGCCTGGTCACCAGCCCCGTGGCGGATATCCGGCAGAGCCGGAGGGTGAGATCCGGGTGCAGACCCGGAGGACCGTGTACTGGCTGCGCAGGGCATAAAAAGAGCCGCACACGGGACCAGCAATCCCGTGTACGGCAAGGAAGAAAGAACGAAAGCACCCTTATTATGGGGGAAGGAGGGCGATTTGTCAATGGGTAGAGCTTATTTTGACGCCTGTGATGTACAGACGGCTCCGTCTGTTGCAACTTGCGGAAGGTGCAGGCAGGAAATATACCGCTATGATCCAGTAGCATCCATCAACGGGGAGCTGGTACATGAGGATTGCATGACCGCAGAGGAGCAAAATACCTATCTAACGCATCCTGCTTGCAGTTATTTTGAGGAGGTATGCTAACAATGGCAGTAAAAAAACCAAATGAACTGGATTTCAGCAATAAGAAATTCATGATGATCATCAGCGGCCAGCCCGGCCTTGGCAAGACGACCCTGGCACTGTCTGCACCCAATCCATTTTTGTTCGATACAGACAACGGGATCGCCCGCGTAAAGGCGGAGCATCGCTGTGTGACCTCCGCCACTGCCAGCTACGAAGAACTGCTGGAGGACATGGAGAGCGCGGAGTACAAGAGTGCAGATACGGCGGTGATCGACACCGGCGGAACGCTTGTGCAGTTGATGAAAGAGTGGGCCAAAAAGGAAGACAGAAAGGCGGCCAAGGATGGACGAGCTATGTACGGTGTAATCAAGACCGAGTTCGACCGTCTGTGCTGGCACATTCGAAATCATGACAAGAAGCATTTGGTAGTGGTGTTTCACACAACCGAACAGGTTAAGGGCGACACCATCCAGACCCGGCTTTCCTGTGAGGGTTCCACAAAAGACATCGTATGGACTCCTGCCGACTTCGGAGGCCACATGCTCATGATGGGCAATAAACGCATGATCGGGTTTACACCCACAGAGGAATATTTTGCAAAGGGCTGTTTTGGAATTTCCGGCCTGATGCAGGTGCCAGAGCTGAAGGATGGCCAGCCCAATACTTTCCTCACAAACTTGTTCCAGGCCGCCCAGGCGAACATCGACACGGAGATGAGCGTGTACTCCACTGAGCGGAAGGCGTATGAGAGCGCCATGGAGTGCGGGAAGCATGCTATTGAAGCCGTAGCTGGGCCAGAGGACGCTGCGTCCGCTAGGGCGATGCTGGCAGGCATGGAGCACGCTCTGACCAGCAAGGCGGAGCTCGGAGCTATGTTCAAGGCGCGAATAAAATCGCTTGGATTGAAATGGGACAAGGAGGCCGGCCGGTATGTCCTATTGGATGACGCAAAGCCTGCTGAATAGCTGGATTTACTGGCAGAATGCGGATGACCGATACGAGGCGAGGGCTTACGCATCCTTCCTTGCAACGCTCCGGCGCGAGGAAAAGGCTCCAACAAAGGCCATGCAGACCGGAATAAAATTCGAGGACGACATTAACGCTCTGGTAGCAAGCGGCTTAATCTCGCCGCTTGCGCCGGACGCGGACAAGTGGGCCAAGGCCGTAATCCGATTCGCCCGTATATGCGAGGGCGGACAAAGCCAGGTGCCGGTATCGGGAGAGCTCCGCATTGCCGGAATGGATCTCGTACTGTACGGCGTGTGTGATTACGTAAAGTCCGGGAAGATATTCGACATCAAGAAAGTCTCCAGCAAGTATGAATACGGAAAGTATTATAACAGCCCGCAGCACCCGATGTATTTACATCTGATCCCCGAGGCAAAGCGGTTCGATTACCTGATCTTCGACGGTACCTTCTGCTACCGGGAGACCTACCGCAGGTGCGACTGCAAGCCGATCCGGCAGACCATTTCGGAGTTTATGCAATACCTGCGCGAATCAGGACACATGGACGATTATAGGGCCCATTGGGCCATGAATGCCGAAAGAGAGGAAAAAAGACATGGGATTTAAGAGCATTGAGAATGACAGCGGCCTCATGAAAGAGGGCGAATATGAGGTTTATGTCAAAGAGTGTATGGAGACCGAGACGAGGAATGGCAAACCAGTCATTGCCTTCGACTTCGTCGTCCGGTCCGATGTGGACCAAGCATACAAGGGTAAGCACGTGTTCAAGAACTTTTTCCAATCCAACGATACCGGGGAATGGCCCGTAGAGAAGATCGGGAAGTATGCCAACGCGCTCGGCATTGAAAAAGACACCGAATTTGAGTTGGATGAGCTGGTCGGATTAAACTGCATCTTAGTCATCAAGCACTACACCACAAACAGTGGTGAGACGAAGGACTGCATTTTCTACGCGAAAAGGAGCAAGGCGGATGCTTACATTGCAGATATACCCGGCCTCTCGGAGAGTGCAGATTACGACGAGGACGACGGAGAACTTCCATTTTAAGGCGGTGCAATCGTGGCGTTTGAGAGTTTCAATGCCTATCACAGCTATCTGAATGCGATGGATCCGCTTAACGACGCGGAGAGAGGGCGACTTTTCACAGCTTGCCTAATCTACAGCAAGACGGGCGAAGTCCCAGATCTCCGTGGGAACGAGCGGTTTATCTTCCCGCAGATGAAGTGGCAGATAGATAGGGACAAAGAGAACTACGCCAGAATCCGTGAGCGTCAGTCGAAAAATGCAAGCATGCGGTGGCATGCCACGGCATGCCGTGGCAAATCTGGCAATGCCAAACATGCCTATGATAAGGACAAAGATAAAGACAAAGAAAATACCCCCCATACCCCCCAAGGGGTGGCGTTTGACGCGTTCTGGAAAGCATATCCGAAGAAGGTTGGCAAGGAAGCTGCTAGGAAAGCATTCGGCAAGGTCAAGAAGCCTATTGAATCACTCCTGACCGCCATAGAGCGGCAGAAGTGCAGCGACCAATGGACCAAGGATAACGGACAGTACATCCCAAATCCGGCCACTTGGCTCAACCAGGGCCGGTGGGATGACGAGCTTTCAATCCTGGGAGAGATGGATTCTTCTGGGACATCTCGGAAACCAAAGCGCTACCGAGAGGAAATGATCGACGGACAGCTCGTGGCCGTGGAGGTGGAGGACGCATGATGACGAACGGCATATCACCCGAGGTGTCCCTGGCCGGGTCCATCCTGATTGACCCGCGCTGCCTGGACGAGATCCGCCGTACGGTAGCGCCGGAGCTGTTCGGGGACCCGCGCTGCCGTGCCATCTTCGAGGCAGCCTGCGAGCTGTCCGACGAGGGCCGGACGGTGGACCCGGTGACCATCCGGGAGCGGGCGGCGGAATGGGACGATGGCTTCGCGGCGCAGACCATGCAAGTGACGCTGACGGCGGCCAACGTGGGGGCCTACTGCGCGGCGCTGCACACGGAATATCTGCGGCGGGAGCTGGTGAACGGCATTGACCGAGCCAAGCTGGAGCTGCTGTCCGGGCAGGACCCACTGGAAGAGGCAGCAGAGCTTCTGACGCTGGCAGAGAACGTCACAAGAGGCAATTACGAGGCCGGTGTAGTGTCCTCCAGGGACGCGGCCATGGAGCTGCTGGAGGATTTAGAACGGACGGACAGCGGGTATCAGCCCCTGGTAGAGAGTGGCTTCCGGGAGTTGGACCGCACCTTGGGCGGCGGATTTATCCGAGAGGGCCTGTACATACTGGCGGCACGGCCCGGTTGCGGTAAAACGACACTGGCCACGGCCATCACCGATCGGATGCTGAAACGCGGGCGGCGGGTGTTATTCGTCAGCCTGGAAATGTCCAGAAAGCAGCTCACAGCCCGCCGCGTGGCCGCGGATGTGGGCGCTGTGACAGCCTTCCAGGTCCTGCGGGGAGAGTTATCGGACGAGCAACGAAGCGCCGTGGCTGAGAGCTTGGTGAAGCTGTCAAAGCAACCCCTGGTGTTCAACCGAAAGGGGTCCCTGGACGTGGGGGAGATCCAGTTTTTAGCCAAGCAGAACCGGTCTGACATTGTGGTCATCGACTACCTGGGCCTGATGCGCCACAAGGACGGCAAGAGTCTGTACGAAAAGGTGACGGCCACCAGTAACGGCCTCAAGCGCATGGCGCGGGCGCTTGGCGTCCCGGTGCTATGCCTGGCGCAGCTCAACCGGGAGGCAGACAAGGGGCCCGCAGGATCGCCCCCCAGGCTGTCTGATCTGAGGGACAGCGGAGCCATTGAGCAGGACGCGGACGGGGTGCTGCTGATCCACAAGCCCCTGCTGGAGGACGTGGGGGAGTATGACCCTACACCTATGGAGGTTACCGTGGCCAAAAACCGGCACGGCAGGATCGGAAAGGTGGAATTTACTTGGTACATGCGAAACGGAAGAATTTTGGAGGTGTACCGGCGTGGATAGAGAACGGGTAAGGTGGCTCCTGCGCAGCCTTGCGCTAAAATATCGGGCGATATCTGCAATTGGGGGACCGCTCAAGGACATATACGCAGAACTGGCAGAAGCCATTGACGTTGCGATGGAGGAATTAGAGCGTGAATAAATACGGCGCGAAGAAAGCGCAAAGAGGCCCGATTACCTTCGACAGCCAGAAGGAGGCGGCCCGCTATGATCAGTTGGTGCTGCTGGAAAGGGCCGGGGAGATACGTGGTCTGCGCCTGCAGCCGGAGTTCACACTCCAGGAGGCATTCACGACGCCCTCGGGGGAAAAGATTCGCGCAATCCGGTATCGGGCTGATTTTGCTTACGAGCAGAAGATTGTTGAGGGGATTGACACCCGGTGGGCGCCGGTCGTCGAGGATGTCAAGGGGTACCGGACGAAGGAATACGAGATTAAGAAAAAACTGATGGCCGGAGCTGGTGTCCGGGTGCGGGAGGTATGAGCCATGACGACCAAAATGCTCTTGGAGATTGACCGCCTCTGCGACGCATGTACGCCCGTCCCCGTGATTGCAAGCACGGTCGGGTGCTCCAAAAACATGGTTTACAACCGCATGCGGGAGACCGGGCGGAAAGCAAAGCACATCCACCCGAGAGCCGTGTACCGGGTGACGCGCATCAAAACGGGCAGGGCTGTGGTCGGGACCCTGGAAGAGTGTGCGGAACAGCTCGGGGTGAAAAAAGTGACGCTGGAAAAAGCCAGGGGGCGCTGGTTGAACCAGAACGGCCACAGGCGTACCAAATGGAAAATTGAGAAGCTGGGAGAGTGCCGGTGGAAAGGTTGGGAGGAAGCCACCACAGGGCCGAAGGGGGGAGCTAAGAAGTGAGCATTAGCAAAAGCATGTTTGCGAGCGATAAGAAATTTTGGGAGACGCCACAACAGTTTTTTGACGATCTTGACAATGAATTTCACTTCACACTTGACGCAGCGGCGTCTCACGAGAACCACAAATGCGCAAAGTACTACACGGAAGAAGATGACGGGTTGGAGCAGGACTGGCGTGGAGAAACGGTGTTTTGCAACCCGCCATATGGGAGCACGGAGACCGGACTTTGGACAAAAAAGTGCTACGAAGAGGCCAAGAAACCGGGAACGACTGTTGTTTTGCTTATCCCAGCCCGGACCGATAGGAGAAGTTTCCATCAATACATATTAGGGCGGGCGGAAATACGATTTGTGCCGGGACGGCTAAAATTTGAGCTAGGAGGAAAGCCAATTTTAGACTCCAACGGAAGGGCGGTTGGTGCGCCGTTCCCAAGCATGGTTGCAATATTTAGGCCGCATGAGGGAGCGAACGACGAAAGGAGGCACACATGAAACCGATCCTGTTTAACACCGAAATGGTGCGGGCGATATTGGAGGGGCGTAAGACCGCCACCCGGCGGGCGGTGAAGCCTCAGCCGGAGAGCCGCCCGACCCCGATGAAAAAGGATAGCTGCTGGCCTGGGTGTTTCGCCATCCAAGGAACAGCAAAGGTTATCCGTCCGCCCTACCAGCCCGGCGACACCCTATGGGTGCGAGAGACCTGGGCAAAGTCCATGGCCGGAACATTCATGTACCAGGCAGATGACAAGGCCATCATGGTGGAACGCTGGCGCCCATCCATCCACATGCCACGAGAGGCCGCCCGGCTGTTCCTCCGGGTGACGGGGGTGCGGGTGGAACGACTAAAGGACATTGATGGGCACGGTATATTGAAAGAAGGCATCGACAACGGGAAAAGCAACCCGGCAATGGGCACGCGTTGGGAAAATATGCAGAGCATGGCTTTTGCCGAGCTTTGGAACTCCACCCTCAAGCCCGCCGACCTGCCGCTCTACGGTTGGGCGGCAAACCCCTGGGTGTGGGTCATCGAGTTTGAGCGGATCAGCAAGGATGAGGCGATGGGAGGTGGCGGGGACGACTGAACCGAAATGCTCCAACTGCTGTATGCGCGGGAAGTGTAAGGCGCTTGGCGTTTGCGAAGATTGGGACGGAGACTGCCAGATATGCAACTTGGCCGGAGAGCCGGTTTTGCGGGACTACTGCGCGGATTGCGACTGGGAGGAGGAGGATTATGACTAGAAAGATAATTCGCCACTGCTGCCTGGACATTGAGGGCGGTATCCGTAACTCAAAAGACCTCAAGGGGTGTATCACAGTTGATGGCCGCACACTGATGACCGCAAACGAGGTCAAATCGTTTTTGCGCGAGCAGCTTGCTATGGGCCGTCGAGTTTTGCCGATGGGCGACTGTGATAATTTTGACTACCAGACGGGATGCAAGGGACATGTTGTTGAGGAGGACTGACAATGGCTGAGTATATAGAGCGGAAAGTAGCACTCGCAGCGATCCGCGAAAGATGCGCCCCGTGCGGGGAAGGAATCGAAGCGTTGAAAGCGTCCCCCGCCGCCGACGTGGCCCCGGTGGTGCGTTGTAAGGACTGCAAGTGGTTTGGCGCATCGGGACTATGTGGTGGCTGGTGCAATGAAGTTATGGCGCGACCCATGCCGTATGATGGATTTTGCAGCTACGGAGAGCGGAGGGATGGCAACCAATGAACCCCGGTGAAATGTACATATTTAAGAAAGCCCTGGCCCACTACGGCCCAGAAGCGCAGATCAAGATGCTGTACGAAGAGATGGCCGAGCTCCAGATCGCCGTCTGTAAAAATGGCCGCGGCACTGACAACCTGGACAACATTGCCGAGGAGATCGCGGACGTGGGCATCATGCTCGACCAGATGCGCCTGTTGTTTAACGTAGAGGCGCGGTCGCGGGATATCCGGGACGATAAGGTGGCCCGGCTTGCGGAAAGGATGGACAATGCCTAAAAATGTTTACGCCGCCAAGCTGATGGCAGCGAAGGCGGCAATGACCCAGCAGGAGCGAGCCGCACTGGTCAATCGGACCTTGACTACGGTCTACCAGGCATCTGCGGTGGCGCTTAACGAGGTGTACGGCTTTGGACCAGAGCGTATCGCACGCTTCCGGGGCGCAATGGAGGCCGTGGTGTTGGAGTACGGAGGCTTGATGGATGCTGTGGACGCTGATTATGCCGATGACAAGCTGGCTGAGCGCTATGAGGCGATCATGGGCGACCTGGCCTATCCGGAGGTGAACCAATGAAACAAGACCTGTGCGGAGCCTGTCTGGCCGCTGTCCGGGCGGAGCACAACATCAAGCTGCTCACCAGAGGCGTGGATAACAAAATCACCTGCGCCAAGTGCGGGAGACGGCGCTATGGCGGGACATATGAGGTGACGGCGCGTGACGCTGATAAGCGCAAATGACATCCACGCCCTCTCAGCGGCCCACAGAGCCCGCAAACCGCTGACCCTTACTCGTACGCTCGGAGATGTCACCGTGACCGTCAGGACGCTCCCTGCGAGCGAGGCGTGGGGCGTGAGCTATCTGGTGCAGATCAGGGTCGAGAGAGGGCATAGGACGGATATACAGACGTTTGAGAGCGTAGAGGCGCTTAGGATGGCGTGGGGATAAAAGAAACCGCAAATCATTGTAAAACGCCGTCCGCCATACCGCACAGCCTGGCGAGCATGAGGATGGTGTAATGGGCGCATCCGCCGCGGCACTCCCAGTTTTGGAGGGTGCGGTAAGGGATCAAAAATCGCTCGGAAAAGGCGGCCTGTGTAAGGCCCGTGTGGGCCCTGATGTCAGATACCGTAAGATGCGCCAGGTCCCAGACTTTGCCGCATAGATCAGCCAGGAGGATGGGATCGCTGTCGTCTCCCCACATGGAGGAGAGCGCCCAGTCGGAGACATAGGCGTCACGGTCTCCAGCGGTGATGGCGTCGGAGTACAGCACGTTGAACTGCTTGTCAGTCATTGATATCGTCCTCTTTTCTTTTTTTCTCGGCCCGCCGCTCCCGGCGGTATTTGCTGCGATATTCCCGGTTGGCGGCCTCCCACTCTCTGGAGCGGGCGTCGTGCAGGGCGGCGGAGCACTCTTTGGAGCAGGTAGTGGCCTTGCCCCTCGCCGGATCGTGGGAGAACAGCTTACCGCATACGACGCATTTGTGCAGGGCTGCTGCCGCGCTACGCGCCTTGCGGCGGCCCTCCGGTGTTGTATTGGCCTGCGCCCAGGCACGGGCTTGAGCGCGGTCAATCTCCCGGACAGCATCCGGAGCACAGCCCGGGCAGTACCGCTGCAGGCCGCTGGAGACGATGTACTCCTTCCCGCAGATTTCACAGACGCCGGTGCTGCCCAGCTTGCGGGTGGTACCTGCGGCTACCCTGGCCTGACCGGCACGTCCCTGCTCTCTGCGCCGTATGGCCCTGCACTCGGGACAGTACCAGGCCCGGGGGCCACCGTCAAATGTGCGAACGCAGGTCCGGCAAACCCTTGGACGGAGCGTACTGCTGCGCTCTGCCGCAACACATTTGGGGCATTTCATGGCGGCGCAGCCGCCGTCAAAGACTGCGCCGCAGCTTCGGCAGACCCGGAGCATCAGACTGCCTGGCAGCCCGCGCTGCACATTGCATTAGAGCGGACGGCCTCATAGATGGCGTCGGATATATCCCGCATGGTCATGTGACGGGATGTGTTGCAGATCTTGATGACGTTTCCGTCGTGATACTCGGTCCAGGAGTTGCACCCGAGGCTGACCTGGGCGACGGTCCAGACATCGCCAGTGGAAAGATCGTAAAAGATCTCGTCATAGCCGCCGGAACGGGGAGCCCAGTTGACGGTGGAGCCGCTTGCCTTGCGGAGACCCTTGATTGTGAGACCGTGATAGTTGACCTTTGACATTTTGTCGTCCTCCTTATACGCTGTTTGGTGTGCCTTGTGATGCTATGATAACACCAATCAGCGTATACGTCAACGGAAAAAACCCACAATATTTACGAAAAATTTTGTGCATAATACACAAAGGGGGGAAGGCATGGAGCCGCTAGAGCAGGATGCGATGATCCGTAAGTACGACTATCTGGTAAGGGCCTGCGCCGCACGCCTGGGCGTACACAACGACGACGACGCGCTCCAGTGCGGCCTGATCGGGCTGTGGGAGGCCTGCAGGGCATGGGACGGCAAGCGCTCCTTTACGCCAATGGCGCGGCGATGCATCACACACAACATCATCGACTGCCTGCGCGCCCAAAAGCAAGACGCACGGCTCCCGGACGGCCTGCCCGACGACGCGGACGAGGCGCGCAGGTTGGACGACGCGGAGTTTTGGGCGTCTGCACGGAGCCAATGCACCTTGCGGGAGTACCGCACACTCGACCTGATCCTCCGACACGGGCTGAGCAAGGCCGCCGCCGCCCGCAGGATGGGCTGCTCTAGGAGGACCGTACAGAGGCTGTGCAGGAGCGCGTATCACAGGCTACAGGCAATGGCATGAGGCGTATCGACCTTATGATGCAATATAATACATAGGCGCACAAAATTTTTTAAATCCGGCTTTCTATTGCGACACAATGGATTGCCGGATTTATCCCATTTTATGGGTGCCCGTTTTGGCCTCATCCACTCGCACTACTATAGTAGGAGTACAGAGGCAAGGAGGGATACGGCATGCCAAATAAGGGGCAGCTAAAATACACGCAGGAGGAGCTCGAGACGCGCATTGATCAGTATTTTGCGCGCTGCCATGAGCGGGATAAGCGCGTCACCTGGCCTGGCCTGGCGGTGCACCTGGGCCTCTCAACAGAGACCCTGAGAGTTTGGATGCTGGACGAGGAGGGTAAGTACAAGGCCGTTTCTGCAACCGTAAAAAGGGCATCCGACCGGATGAGCGACGAGATCCAGCAGCGTAATGACCCGATGGCCATATTTCAGCTTAAGCAGCAGTGCTACGGCGGGTACACCGATAAGCGGGAGCAGGAGCGCGATCAGACGCTCAAAATCAATGTGTCGTTCGGCGGTTCCGGCGCAAACTCCGCAAAATAATATTTTTGTTGAGTTCTCATAACTCGTGTAATCATTGCGGCGCAACTGATTGCGGATTCGGTAAACCAACCGGCAATCATATATATCCACACGTTGTGCAGGTTGACGGGCCTATAAGCGTACCCGCGCAGGGCTTGCTCAGGATGGACGAGCGTCCTGCGTCGGGATGGTGGAGGCACAACAGACTGCACCCCCCCATACTGGGGGATAGCGGAAAAACAGGTGAGCGCTTTGGAGCGGGTATAGGGCTGATTCGGCACCCCCGCAAACACAAGTTGTGGCCCTACAAAACAGGGGGGTGCCCAGCAGTGTGAGATAGTCCAAAAATTTCAAAAGAAAACGCTGTGGTGCGCTGGCCATGGATCTTGTGCCGGGTGACCCGGTCGAAGAGAGGTATCTTTTATGCCGCCAAGGGGCAGGCCGAAAAAAAACGCAGGTGGGGAAATCAATCTGGATATGGGCGCGCTGTATCCAAAGCAGCTTGCGTTCATGAACACAAAGGCTCGTTACACAGCTTACGGAGGAGCGCGCGGCGGCGGGAAGACGCACATTCTGATCCGAAAGGCGGTAAAGGGTGCGCTGGAGTATGAAGAGATGAAAAGCCTCATCCTGCGCCGGACATACCCGGAGCTGGAGGCGACAATCATCCAGCCGATGATAAAGCTTATCAATTCCGCCACGGTAAACAACCGGCCCTGCGGAGAGATGATCGCCACCTACAACGGGACGCTTCGGATGCTGTTCTTCGCCAACGGGTCGACCATCAAGTTCGGTCATTTGCAGTCGGCCAACGCGATCACGGAGTATCAGGGCCAGGAGTATGACTGGATCTTCATGGACGAGGCCACCCACTTCACGGAGTATGAGTTCCGGACCATCGGCGCAACGCTGCGTGGCGTGAACCGGATACCAAAGCAGTTTTTCTTGACCTGCAACCCTGGAGGGGTAGGGCATCAATGGGTAAAGAGGCTGTTTGTCAGCCGGGAATATGAGCCGGGCGAGAAGGGAAAGGACTACCTGTTCATTCCTGCCACGGTAGAAGACAACAAGGCGCTTCTGGAGTCCTCGCCAGAGTACCTGCAGATGCTGGAGCACTTGCCGGAAGACATCCGCGCGGCACATCGCTATGGCGATTGGGACGCGATGGCCGGGCAGTTCTTTTCAGAGTTCAAGCGGGAAACGCATGTGGCTAAGCCATTCCTGCTTCCGAAGGAGTGGCCGCGATACCGGGTATTCGACTATGGCTTGGACATGTTTGCCTGTTATTGGGTCGCCATTGATTTTGACGGTAGGCTGTGGTTTTACCGGGAGTTCTGCGAGTCCGGTCTGATCGTGTCGGAGGCGGCGCAGGCCATGCGGCGGCTGACGCCGGAGGATGAATTTATCCAGTACACCGTAGCGCCGCCTGACATGTGGAGCACGCTGAAGGACACAGGGCGGACGATGGCGGAGGTGTTCACGCAAAACGGGATCGGTCTGGTGAGGGCGTCCAATGCCAGAGTGCAGGGCTGGCTGCTGATGAAGGAGTTTTTGAAGCCGATGGCGGACGGGAAGCCCGGCCTCATGGTGTTCCAGGACTGCGCCAGACTGATCCGGGACATCCCAGCACTGCAGCATTCCGAAAAGAATCCATCCGACTGCGCCACAGAGCCGCATGAGATCACCCACAGCCCCGACGCATGCCGTTACTTTTGCGCGTTTCGGGCGATGGGGGCGACGAAGGAAGAGGTTCGACACGGATACGAGGAAGACGATGATCTGGAGGACTACGACTATGCTATGTGCGGTGGGGAAGCGGACCGGAGTTATCTGGCCTACGGCTGACGGAGGTAGAAAAGATGGTTTTCAGGCGAACGATAGAGGCGCTTGAGCGGATCAAACGCAATCAAGAAGAGACGGGGAATCAGTTGGAACTCATTTTGAGAAAGCAAGACGAGCTCCGCGCCGGATTGGATGCGCTCGGAGATATTATAGCCGCGATGGACGGTAACGTGGACCCATTCCGGCTGGACGATAAGCGCATGCAGGACGGGATATCCAGCATTTTGGGGTATCAGCCCGGAAAGGGGCGTGACCGGTGATGGAGCAGAAAAGGCAGACGCCGGAAACGGTATGGGCGGAGTACGAAAAGGGCGTTGACTTTAAAAACCAACTCAATCTGTACGACACGGTACGAAGCAACGAGGACTTTTACATCGGAAAGCAGTGGGAGGGCGTACAGTCCAATGGGCTTCCTACTCCGGTCTTCAATTTTATCAAGCGGATCATTCTGTTTCTGGTCGCCTCAACGTCTACCGACAACATCAAGATGAGCGCGTCTCCACTCTCTTCTACCGGGTCTAACACATCCGTGGAAATGGAGCGCGTCTGCACCATTGTGAACGCACAATTCGAGGCTCTGTTCGAGCAGAACAAGCTGGGGAAGAAGATAAGAACGTTCATGCGTAACGCGGCCGTGGATGGAGATGCATGCATCTATACCTGGTTTGACCCAGACGTGGAGACAGGACAGACCGCAAAGGGCGCGATACGCACGGAACTGCTGGAGAACACGCGGGTGATTTTCGGGAATCCAAACTGCAGGGAGGTGCAGTCACAGCCTTACATCATTGTGTCCCGAAGGGAATTGGTGAGCGCAGTCAAGCGCAGGGCAGAGCAGTTCGGTGGAAGTGCGGATACGATCCGGTCTGATACGGACGAGGCGAATGACCGCTTTGACGCCATGATCGACGGGAAGGTGACAACGCTGATGCGTCTGTGGATTGATCCAGAGGCCAAGACGCTGAAAGCGATGGAGACGACAAAGGACACAGTGATCCGTCCCGAGTGGGATACCGGCCAGAAGCTGTACCCGATTGTGTGGATGAATTGGGACTACGTCCAAAACTGCTATCATGGACAAGCAGCCGTGACCGGACTGATCCCGAATCAGATATTTGTGAACAAGATATTTGCAATGACCATGATTTCACTGATGACGACGGCCTACCCCAAAGTGGTCTATGACAGAACCAGGATAGGAAAGTGGGATTCGCGCGTTGGCGCCGCAATCGGCGTGAACGGAGGAGACGTAACGAACGTGGCCAAGGCCATCGATCCGGCTGTGATCTCTCCGCAGGTGAGCCAGTTTATTGAGCTTGCGATCAGTCTGACCAAGGAATTTATGGGGGCCACGGATGCGGCGCTGGGCGATACAAGGCCGGACAACACCAGCGCAATCATTGCGCTTCAGAAGGCGTCCTCCGTCCCAATGGAGCTGACGAAGCAGGAACTGTTCCAGTGCATTGAGGACCTGGGAAATATTTGGCTGGATTTGATGCGCACCTATTATGGGGCCAGATTCGTGGAGGTCTCCCCGTCCGAAGCAGAGCAGCAGGCGATGGCGTCCATTGGCTTGACGCAAGCAATGGGTTCGAAGCCGGTTTTGTTTGATTTCTCGGTCCTGGAAAGAATACCGCTGTCTCTGAAGCTGGACGTGGGCGGCAGTGCTTACTGGAGCGAGATCGCACAGATGAACACGCTGGACAACCTGTTGATGCAGGGACAGATTTCCGTGATCGACTACCTGGAGCGAGTCCCCAACGGATACATATCCAACCAGCAGGAGCTGATCCAAACACTGCGCGACCGGCAGAACATGGAGCAGATGGGGACGCAGGCGGAAAAGCCTTCCGGGCCGATCATTGATTTTAATCAACCGGCAGAGGTTTCCCCCGGAGGCGGATACGGTACGCTGCAGCGTATTTTGAACACCACCGGGGCGGAGAGTCTCAAATTGAGCAAAAGCTGAACGGCAGACCAGCCGGCAGTGATACAAACCGCCCGACCATAGGCGGAGGAGGAGCACGATATGAACGAAAACGAGAACATCACCGTAAACGAGGCCGACATCGACGCCGCTTGGGCGGAGGACGACGGCCCCGGCACCGCGGAGGCAGACGATGGGCGGATGGAGCAAAAGCCGGAGGCAGACCCGCAGCCGGAAGCGGCTCCACCCGCTCATGAGGCACCCGCAGCCCCGGAAGGGCAGAAGGAGAAACCGGCAGAGGCAGACCCGCCCGAGCTGTTCACTCTGAAAAACCGGGACGAGACGCGGCAGGTCACCCGAGAGGAGCTCGTATCCATGGCCCAAAAGGGCTGGGATTACGACACGGTGCGCCAGGAGCGAGACCAGCTTCGGCAGTACCGGCAGGAGGCCGACCCGGCGCTGACTCTGGTCCGCAGCTACGCCCAGCGCAACGGCCTGAGCGTAGAGCAGTACATTGACCTGGTGCGCAAGCAGGAGCTGATCGCCCAGGGGATCAACGAGCAGACTGCCGACGCACAGATCAGTGTGGAAAAGCAGCAGGCGGCCCTGCAGGCTCAGGCGGCTGAGGCGGAGGCCGCACGGCAGCGCCAGAAGGCCGCAGAGGAACGGGCCAGGCAGCAATCCGAGGCCCGGAAGCAGGGCATGCTGGACTTCCTGCGGGCCTATCCGGACGTCAAGCCCGCCGACGTGCCCAAAGAGGTGTGGGAACGGGTGGCCCAGGGCGAGAGCCTGGTCAGCGCCTACACCATGCACCGAAACCGGCAGCTTGAGGCGGAGCTGGCCGCCGAACGGCAGAACCGGCAGAATCAGCAGAACACCACCGGCCCGCTCAACTCCCCGCGGGAGGGAGACACCAGAAGCGAGATCGACAAATGGTGGTATGAGGACGACTAATCGTCAGAAAGGGTAAAAAATGGCTATTAATCTGGCAACAAAATTTTCGGACAAGGTGGCGGAGCGCTTCACCCTCCGGTCCCTGACCGACGCATACGCCGGCAAGGGCTACGACTTCTCCGGCGTCAAGAGCATCAAGATCTATTCCGTGGACTCCGTCCCCGTGGGGGACTACACGCGCTCCGGCTCCACCCGCTTCGGCACCCTGACCGAGCTGGGTGACACGGTGCAGGAGATGACCATGACCCAGGACAAGGGCTTTACCTTCTCGGTGGACGCCGGCAACGACGCCGAGCAGCTCAACATCAAGCAGGTCACCAAGCGCCTGCGGATGAACTGGGACGAGCAGGCCACCCCCCTCATCGACAAGTACCGCTTTTCCAAGTGGATGAACGGCGCGGGCCTGGTCACCGCAGAGAGCGCCGACCTGACCAAGGCCAACATCGTGGAGAAGATCATGGACGGCACCGCCGCCATGAGCAACAAATTGGTTCCCCTGACCAACCGGACCCTCTTCATCCGCGAGAGCGTCTACATCAAGGTAAAGCTGGCCACCGAGATCGTGGGCATCGACAAGCTGGGGGCCAAGAGCGTGGGCAACGGCGTGGTCGGCGAGCTGGACGGGATGAAAATTGTCCGGGTGCCCGACGTGTATTTCCCCGCCGGCGTCAACTTCTTCATCAAATACAAGAACGCCACCGTGGACCCCATGAAGCTCAAGACCCTGCGGGTCCACAAGAACCCCATGGGCATCGATGGCGACGTGGCCGAATGCCGGTTCATGCACGACGCCTTCGTCATCGGCACCAAGGTCAACGGCCTGTATGTGGACGTGGCCGCCGCCAATGTGCAGGCCACCCCCACCATCGCCAAGAGCTCCTCCACCTGGACCATTACGTCCAGTGGAGCCACTGCCATCAAGTACACCACCGACGGCACCGACCCCAAGACCTCCAGCACGGCGCAGACTTATTCCGATGCTCTGAGCGGCCTTGCCAGCGGCACGGTCATCAAAGCCTACGCCACCAAGACCGGAGCGCTCAATTCGGGCGTGGCGGAGTTCACCGTATGACCAGACGGGGGCGGGGCGCACTGCCCTGCCCCCACATTTTCTTTCAGGAGGCGACGAAATGGCCACAACCGCTCAGCAGGTATTTGAATTGTCCATGCATCTCATGGACGAGATCAACGAGTCCAGCGGAAGCGCCGACACGGCGGACACCAAGGAGTACAAAAACCGGACCCTGGCCATCCTCAACGTGCTGCGCGTAGAGTGCTGGCCCGCATCCGACACCTACACGGTAGCCGAGCCGGGAAAACGGCCCATCTGCCCGGAGATCACCAGCTTTACCGCAGCGCTGCCCCTGGATGACGGGATCTGCCAGGGTGTACTGCCCTACGGGCTGGCGGCCCACCTGCTGCTGGGGGAGGACGACGACAAGGCGTCCTATTTCAACCAGCGGTATGAGGAGAAGCTCGCCCAACTCCGAAACACGCCCGCCGCCTGGGAGGACATCACAAGCCCATACGGCGGGATCGAGTACGGGCAGTTCGGGAGGTGGTAGCGTGGCCCGGATCGGAAGCGGAACGGAAAAGAGCATCTTCCGCCTAAACAAGTGGCTGGGGCTCAACGAATCCCCGGACGGAGACACCGGACTGAAAACCGGCGAGGCCGCCCGGATGCGCAACTTCCGGATTACACGGGAGCAGCACTTGCAGCTTCGGCCCGGCTACGCTCCGGTCTGCGCGCTGGCCGAGGCCGGCGAGAATGGGGCCGAACACCCGGTGCGGGGGATGTGGTACGGCTATGTGGCCGGGGTGCGGCACCTGCTGTGCGCCTGCAACGGGCATTTGTGGGACGTGGCTCCGGGGGCCTGGACAAAGGTGGACTTGGGCACGATCACAGACGCGCAGACCTCCTTCTTCGGCTTTTCCAAAAAGGTCTATCTGCTCACCGGCACAGAGTATTACTGCTGGAGCGGCGTAGGACAGGTCCAGGCGGTGGAGGGCTATATCCCCACGGTGGCGACGGCCTCCCAGCCCATGGGCGGCGGGACGCTGCTGGAGGGCGTGAACAAGCTCAACGGTAAGCGGAAACAGATCTTTTCCCCGGACGGGACCTCCACAGAGTTTTACCTGGTGGAGAAGGATATCGACGAGATTCTCTCCATAGAGGGCACCGATATCAGCCGCACAAACCATTTAGACTCCGGTAAAATCGTCTTTGCATCGCCTCCCCCAAAGGGCGTGAATACCATCACCGTCACCTGGAGGAAGGGATACGGGGACCGGGCGAAGGTGGCCGGAATGCGATTTGCCGAGCTCTACAACGGCGCGTCGGACAGCCGGGTCTTTCTCTATGGCGACGGGACCAACGAGGCCGTCTACAGCGGACTGGATAACGTGGGACAGCCATCCGCCGAGTATTTCCCGGACCTGAACGTCATCGCCATCGACTCGGCCAACACGCCCATTACGGCCATGATCCGGCACTATGACCGGCTGCTGGTCTTTAAGGCCGACTCGGCCCACTCGGTGCAGTACAACACGCTGACTCTGGCGGATGACTCGGTAGCGGCGGCCTTCTACGCCTCCCCGCTTAACCGGGAGATCGGCTGCACGGCCCCCGGTCAGGCCCGGCTGGTGAAGAACAATCCCCGGACCCTGTTCGGCTCGGCCTGCTATGAATGGGCCCTGACGGTGGGCTCCACCCGGGACGAGCGCAACGCAAAGCGCCTGAGCGACCCGGTGACCGCCACGCTGAAGGCGTTCACAATGGAGCACGCCGTGGCCTTTGACGACGAGGAAGAGCAGGAGTATTACGTGGCGTGCGGGGACGAGGCCCTGGTGCATAACTACGCCAACAACACCTGGTATTACTACACCAACGTGCCCATGGCCTGCATGGAAAAGGTCAACGGCACACTGTACTTCGGGACGCCGGACGGGAGGCTGATGGAGTTCTCGCGGGCTTACCGGAACGACAACCTTTCTCCCATCGACGCCCGGTGGGAATCCGGCTCTATGGCCTTTGACCGTGAGTGGATGCGCAAATACAGCTCCGTCGTATGGGTGGGCATCAAGCCGGAGACCCAGGCGGTGCTGTACATGACGGCAGAGTCCAACATCAAGTCGGACTACCCGGTCAAGGTCATCGCCTCTGGGCTTTCCAACTTTACCCACGCCAGCTTTGCACACTGGAGCTTTGGCACCAACCGAAAGCCGCAGGTAGTCCGGGCCAAGCTGAAGGTGAAAAAAGCCACATTCTACAAGCTGATCCTGTATTCCAATTCCGCATCGGCCACGGCCACCATCCTCAGCGTGGACGTGCAGATTCGTTACACCGGGAATGTCAAATAGGAGGGAACCATGTCTATCACACCACTGAGCGCGGACCTCAATATTGTGCAGTCGCTGGTCATCCCTGATCTGGATGACGATCTGGACGTCATCCAGAAGCTGGACGACGAGCCCAACGACGTGGGCGGGCTGACCGCCGCCCAGTTGAAAGCCAAGTTCGACGAGGGCCCGAACGCAATCAAGCGCTATATCAACAACGAGCTTCTCCCTGCCATCAGCGACACAGTGGCGGAGGCCGATGCCCGCGCCAAGGCGGAGGCCACCCGCGTGGCCGCCGAGGCCGCCCGGGTGACGGCGGAGCAGGGGCGGGCAAGTGCGGAGACCGGGCGTGAGCAGGCGGAGGCGGCCAGAGGAACCGCCGAGCAGGGCCGCGTGACCGCCGAGCAGGGCCGCGCCTCCGCAGAGGACACCCGCGTGAGCCAGGAGACC
>OGNB01000596.1_pt1 | contig 26067 bp, 20 predicted proteins | sample 1573301 | NCBI WGS metagenome assembly OGNB01 (sample SAMEA2581914, study PRJEB24529) | metagenome | biome: Human gut stool | place: China | collected 2011
GTTTTTGTAGCTCGAATCTTATAATATTTGTATATGGATATCAGCATAACCCCAATATAATAAGATTGTAGCTACTAAAACAATATAAATGTTTGGAGGTAAATTATCATGAAAGAAACAAGACCTTTTTCCATGAAGGACAAAATTGGTTACACTCTTGGCGATTTGGGATGTTGCTGTACTGAGCAGTTCCGTGCCATGTATCTTGCTATTTTTTATACACTGGTATTAAAAGTTAATCCAGTACACGTAGGAATCCTTATGCTTGTTACAAAGTTTTGGGATGCTATAAATGACCCTTTAATTGGTGCACTTGTTGATAGCCACAAAAACAAAGGAAAAGGAAAATTTATTCCTTGGATTAAATTCTTTGCTTTTCCAACTGCAGTACTCTGTATATTAGGATTTGTTAACGTAAGCAATTTCGCTTATGGTGCACGTATTGCTTATATGTTCATTACATATATTGTTTACGAAATTATGTACACATGTGTCAACGTTCCATTTGGTAGTCTTTCAAGTGTAATGACTGATGATGTTAACCAACGTACTGACCTTTCTCGTTTCAGAAGTCTTGGCGGTACAATTTTTATGACAGTTATCGTTATTGCTGGACCATTATTCTTATATAAAGATAACCAGCCAGTACCTAGCCATTTCCTTATTATGTCAGCAATCTGTGCAGTTATTGGATTAATCTGTCTTATGTTTACATCTCATTGGTGTAAAGAGCGTATTATTACAGAACCAGTTGTTGAGAAAAAAGAAAAGTTTAACTACTTCCAGGTAATTAAAGATATTACTAAAAACAAAGCATTACTCGGAGTTATGTTATCAAGCTTTATCGGTATTGTTGGAGCAGGTATGGTTAACGGATTAAATACTTATTTATTCCGCGATTATTTTGGAAATGTTGCCATCATGGCAGTTTCAGGTATGTTAAGTGTACTCTGGTCACTTATTGCATTCGTAGGCACAAAATTTGTTGCTAAGAAATTTGGAAAGAAAGAATGGATCATGTACAGTGCAACTTTCTCAGTTGTTGTTTATGCTATTTTATTCTTCTTCCCACTTGAAAATCCTTTGCTCTTTATTATCATCAACGGAATCTGCTATCTTGGAGTAAGTGGTTTCCAAGTATTAGTTTGGGCACTTGTAAATGATGCAATTGATTATCAAGAACTTCAGACAGGAAAACGTAATGAAGGAATTGTATATTCGGCATATACATTCTTCCGTAAACTTGCTAATGCTGTATCAGGAAGTATGAGTAGTTTTGCACTTGCAATTGCTGGATTCCAGGTTAATGAAGCTGTCCAGAATGAAGCATTCTCAGGACATCTTTGGAAAACATATACAGGTTTATATGTTGTAGGATATTTATTAGCTGTTCTGGTATTAAAATTTATCTACCCTCTTACAAAAGAGAAAACAGCTGAAATGTTACAGGATTTAGCTGACAAGCGAAATGCTACTACTGCAGAATAAAATTAGAAATGGAGGTATTTTAAATTGACAAAACAAGTAGAAATCACAAACCGTGATGGACACATCTTACGCGGAATAGTTAACATTCCAGAAGATGGCACAAGATTTCCTGCTATTGTAAATGTACATGGCTTTACAGGGAATAAAAGCGGTTACAAAAGTATTTATACGCACACAGCCAGATTATTAGCTGAACATGGATTTGCCAGTGTCCGTTTTGATTTATACGGAAATGGTGAAAGTGATGGTGAATTCGAGGACATGACCTTTACAGGTATCCTACACGATATCGAGGATATTATAAACTGGACTAAAACACAAGATTTTGCCAATCCAGATAAGATTATCTTATCTGGTCAGAGTATGGGAGGATACGCAGCTGCTACTGCCGCTCCTATTGTTAATCCTTATGCTCTCATACTTATGTGTCCAGGTGCTGGAATGTGGTTTGGATGTAAGGATCGTGCTGAAGCCATGGAAGCTAAGGGGATCACCAAGGCCGATATTGAAGGACTCACTTTCCCAACATCTTTTAATCATGATTTATTTAATTATGAGCCATTCTCGTCAGCAGAAGGATACAACGGACCAGTCCTCCTTATAAGAGGAACTGCAGATGATTTGGTAGATGATGCAACATGCCATAGATATGAGTCACTTTACAATGGAAAATGCAATTATAAAACAATTGAAGGCGCTAACCACAATTTTGCCAGTGCTTTTGCAAGAGCAGAATTAGACAAATTAATGTTAGAGTTTTTAACACCACTTAAATAGTATATTCAATTTGAAAGGAAGTATGAACAATGAAATTATTAGAGCCTATAAAAGTTGGAAATATTGAGTTTAAAAACCGTATTATGTTCCCACCACTTACAACAGGATATGAGGAAAAAGATGGTTCAATTGGAGAACAAAGTTTTCGTTTTTACGAGCGTCTCGCAAAAGGCGGTGTCGGATATATAGTAATTGGAGATGTTGCACCACTTCCAACATTCTCTCCTACACCAAAGCTTTATTCACCTGAGCAGGTTCAAAGCTTCAAAAGACTTGCTGACGCATGTCATGAAAATGGCGCAAAACTTGGAATTCAGTTATTCCATCCTGACTACAATGTTAAAGCTTTAAACGATATGTTTCATCAGGGCAAAATGCAGGAAGCAAGAGCTAAACTTCACCATGATATGCAGCACTTTGTAAATGAAGTTACTGCAGAAGAGCTTGATGAAATAATAAAGCATATGGAAAACTGTGCTATCTTAGCACACGAAGCTGGTGTTGATTGTATTGAAGTACATGGAGACCGTCTTGTTGGTTCTCTTTGCTCTCCTATTTTAAATCATAGAACTGATGAATATGGCGGTGACCTGGCTAATCGTACACGTTTTTCATTAACACTTGTAAAAAGATTAAAAACAATCGTACCTGACATGGTTATCGACTACAAGCTTCCTATAGTTACTCCTCTTGGAGAAAATAGTTTTAGAGGAAAAGGTGGTCTTCCACTTGATGAAGCTTGCATTTTTGCTAAAGAATTAGAAGCTTGCGGTGTTGACACATTACATGTTGCACAGGCTAACCATACTGGAAATATGGGTGATACAATCCCTGCCATGGGAACACAGCCATACGGATTTATGGTTTCTTATTCTAAAAAAATCAAAGAGTTTGTATCTATTCCTGTATCTGTAGTAGGCCGTATCGTTACACCAGAAGCTGCTGAAGCAGTTATTACAAATGGTTCTGCTGATATTATTGGATTAGGTCGTTCTCTTCTCACAGACCCTGACTTTGCAAACAAATGTGCAGATGGACATTGCTGTAATGTCAGAACATGTATGATGTGTAATAAAGGATGTACAGATAATATTCAGAATCGTGCTTTCTTAAGTTGTGTACTTAATGCTGAAAATGGTTACGAAGGATCTCGTCAGATTACTCCTGCAGCATCAACAAAGAATATAGCAATTATTGGTGCTGGTATTGCTGGACTTGAAGCTGCACGTGTTTCCGCATTAAGAGGACATCATGTAACTATATTTGAGAAATCACTTCAGATTGGTGGTCAGTTACTTATTGCTAGTGTACCTCCAAGAAAAGAAGAAATGATGAGAAGCATTAATTATTATACAAATGTACTTCCTGAATTGGATGTAACATTCAGGCTTGGTCAGGAATTCACATCCCAAGATTATAATTCATTCGATGAAGTAATTGTGGCAACAGGAGCAAACAATGCAATAATCCCTGTTCCTGGCAAAGATCTTCCAACTGTAGCAAGTGCATGGGATGTACTTGCCAAGAAAGAAATCGTATTCGGTAATGTTTCTGTAATCGGTGGTGGTCTTGTAGGTGTTGAAACCGCTGAATATCTGGCTTCACGCGGATGTAAGGTTACAATTATTGAAATGATGGATCAGATTGCAAAAGAAGAAAGTAACACTATTTTACCTACTTTAATGAGGGAATTAGAGCATTATAATGTTCAAATAGTAACATCTGCAAAATTATCAGAAATTAAAGATGATTCTGTAGTTGTTGAAAAAACAATAGACGACAATACATCAACAGAAGAAATTGCTTCAGACTTTGTTGTAATGGCTGTTGGTGCAAGAAAGAACCTTCCAGAGCTTTCTGATTGTCCTCTTCCACTTCACTATATTGGTGATTGTGCTGGAGAACGTCCAAGTAATATTGAACATGCTATTAAATCAGCATATGATGTAGCATGTGAAATATAAATTATTAATTACCCTATTACCACAAAGGGGCTGTCGCACTAAGAAATTAGTGCGATGCCCCTTTTTTTACATATTTAACTACTATTCCTGACACAATTCCTATAATAATACCTGTTATTACACCAGCTATTATAAGCACTGGCAGATAATATATTATAGCACTGCTTCCCATTATAAATATTGCCGCGATTATCTGTCCGACATTATGCATAATTGCTCCACTTACGCTCACACCGATATACGAAAAACTGTCTATTTTTTTTAGAACAATCATCGTTACCATACTAAGCACTGCTCCCGCAATACTAAACAAAAAGCTGTTAAGATTACCAAAAAGCATTGCAGTCAGTGATATTCTTAAAATATTAATTATAACCGCTTCCTTAATTCCCAATGTATAAAGAATTGTGATAACTGCTATATTGGCAACTCCAAGCTTAATTCCAGGAACTGGTATTGGAACTGGTATAATACTCTCAATATAGCTGAATATCATAGCCAGTGCCGTAAGCACCCCGCACATAGCAATGTTATATGTGCTGTTGTTCTTTTTATGTTCTTTTGTCATATTCTTTAATGTATTTACTCCTTCAACTATTATATAATAATTTTCTTTTCATCCTATTCTGCATTTACGAACACACTATTGCACTTTTTTCTAACTGCCTTACTTATATTACTATCTTACTATTGAATCGACCCCGCTATCATCAGCCGCCGCTCCTATAATCTCTACAACCACACGGTGCGGAAGACAGACTATTGTTTCACCTGTCTTGCTTATCCTTCCTGTCTTAACACATAACTTGTCAGGGCAATCAGCATCTGTCATTGTCACACCACCATTTTCTATTGTGACAATATTGCTTCCCCCCTGATATCCTTCTATAGTCAGTGTTTCATTCTGATTGACAGGTATTGTATTTACCACCTGTCCGTCAACCTTTATCTGCACAAATGCACCATCTTTCTTAACAAAATGATTAATCACAACAAATGCAATAACTGCTATGATAACAAATGCTGCAATTAATATTATATCTTTCTTATATTTACGATTATTATTATCCAAATATCTGTCCTTACTTTCCATATTACTTATATATTTATTGTTCCACTCCATATTCCAATGAGCCTGTCCAGTGAATATGCCGCATTAGCAGGGCTTGTGGACGGAAGAACAACAGCTTCAATACCCAACACCTTCTGCTGGTACTTTTTGTAATAATTACCTGAAGCTGCACCATTACAGTATACACGCTCAATCCGGGAATTGCTTATAATCTGTCCTAAATCCGTTGGCACAACATTTTTAATACTGCTGTCACTTGAACCAATTATATCGCAGCTATATATAGTATCCCATAAAGCTATATGATTATTATGAAGCATCATCATCTTCTCCTCTATTGTAACTGGGACTTCAATATTCTTATCATTCATTCCACTGTTATTAATGACTGCCGTTATAACCTTCCAGAACCTGTTCTGCGGATGTCCATAGAAAAACATCTGCTCTCTCGATTTAACTGATGGCAGACTTCCAAGAATAAGTATCTTAGAGTTATTGTCATAAAGCGGAGGAAATGGATGAATAATATGCTCATACTGTGACTTCATTAGTTGTTATCTCCTGATATATTTATAATATTTTCTATTTATACTGTCAGCTATTATCCTCTACCAGCAGTTTCTTAAATTTAACCATAAATACACTTGTGGTAACCACTGCCGCTATAATATCACTTACTGGCTCTGCAAGAAATACTGCAAACACCTTATTGCTTATAAATAACGGAAGTATGAATATAAGTGGTATAAGCAGTATCAGCTTTCTAAGGCAAGCCATAATAAGGCTGACCTTTGCCTGTCCCAGTGCCATAAAACTCTGCTGACAGCATATCTGAAAGCCCAGTGAAAACATTCCTGCCATATATACCCTTAACGTCCACACTGTATACTGCTTAAGTTCTGCATTGTTTGTAAACATTCCGGCAAATACCTGAGGCACAAGCATCATAACTGCCCAGCTTGCAATTGTAAATATAATACATACCTTAAACTGTGTAAAAAATGCCCTCTTAACCCTGTCATAGTTCTTGGCACCGTAATTATAACTCATAATAGGCTGTCCACCCTGACATATTCCCTGCAATGGCATAAGAACAAGCTGGTTAGTGCTTGTTATAATTGTCATAGCACCAACCGCCAGATCACCGCCATAACGTGACAGACTTGATGTAAAGCTTACAGATAATATGCTCTCTGTTGAAAGCATTACAAAGCTTGATATTCCAAGTGCAAGGCATGGCATTATTATAGTGCTTTTAAGCTTCAGATTACATTTTCTAAGTCTTAAAATGGTCTTATCTCCTGTAAGAAAATGCAGTATCCATACTGCACCAACTGCCTGACTAAGCACTGTTGCAAGTGCTGCTCCCTGAACGCCCATATTGAATACAAATATAAATACTGGGTCTAATATAATATTAATAACTGCCCCGATAACTGTTGTCAGCATACTAATCTTGGCAAAACCCTGCGTTGTAATAAACAAATTCATTCCTAACACAATAAGCACAAATATGCTTCCAAGCACATATATCCTTGCATATGAAAGAGCATATGGCATTGTAACACTGCTTGCACCGAACCATTTAAGAAGCACTGGCAATGTCCCATAAAATCCTGCTGTAAGCACGACTGCACATATCACTAAAAATGTAAAACAGTTCCCGACAATTTTCTCTGCCGTAGCATTATCTTTCTTACCCATATAAATAGCAGCCCTTGGTGCTCCACCCGAACCGGCAAGCATTGCAAATGCATTAAGAAGCATAAGAACCGGCGTAAATAAACCAACACCTGTAAGTGCATCTGCACCTATCTGTGGTATATGTCCTATATATATCCTGTCAACTATATTATAGAGCAAATTCACTACCTGAGCTACAACCGCTGGAATTGCAAGCTTTGCCATAAGCTTAGGTATACTGCCCTCACCTAAATTATTAATCATATTATTCTTCCTCAATCCATCTTGTTTCTTATCTCTTATTACTCCGTAATATCCATCTATATCTTGAACAATTGCAAAACATTCAAAATACACTTCTGAAATATTAACATATTCATCAAATGACTTAATCACCTGAACGCTGTCACTATCGATATCTAAATAAAATATAATTGCGTGTCCATTTTTTACAGCGCTGCATAATGCTGTAACTGTTGGCAGTTTTTCGATATAATCAGCCCCATCAAATTTTCTCAGTTAACTTTTTACGTTCATCTGCAAGCCATGTTACAAACTGTTCCATACCTTCACCTGTCTTTGCACTTATTGGCATAATTATAGCATTTGGATTAAGTTCTTTAACATGATTAGTAAACTTCTGCATATCAAAATCAAATGCTTTCAGAGTATCTATCTTATTAACAAGTACAACATTACATACTGAGAACATAAGCGGATACTTAAGCGGCTTATCATCACCCTCAGGAACTGACAGTATCATAACATTACGGTGTGCCCCTGTATCGAACTCAGCAGGGCACACAAGATTACCTATATTTTCAAGAAATAGTATATCAAGGTCATCTACACCATACTCGCTTATTGCATCTGCCGTCATCTTGGCATCTATATGACACAAACCTCCGTTATGTATCTGCATTGTCTTTACACCAGTTGACTCTGCTACTCTTCTTGCATCTATATCAGACTCAATATCAACGTCCATCTCACCTATGCGGTAATCATCTTTAAGCATATTGATAAGTCTTGACAGCATAGTAGTCTTACCACTTCCCGGTGATGACATAATATTAACGAAAAACACCTTCTTATCATTTAACATACGGCGTGTCATATCCGCCTGATTATCATTCTTAGAATACACACTTTCATTTAATTTAATAACTCTGACTTCTGCCATCTTAATCTCCATTTCCAAACTACTATTTAATATAGTTATAGTCTAATAGTTTTTCACTATCTTTGTCAATATCAGTCTCTTTCATTAACTACATTTCATATAATTGTTTTTGATGTATAGAAAGAGGCGCCGCACTAATTTCTTAATGCGACACCCCTTTTTATTGTTACTATAAAATTGAGAAAGTTTTAATGTGAATCACTTATTATATTTACCTGATTGTTTATTTGTATATTACTTCTTATATCCAAATTCTGGAATATTGCTCCATCTGTTACGGAAGTAATGAGCTACCATCTTAGGCTTTCTATCTCTTGTGAATAAGCCTTTCTTGTTACCCTGTACTCTGAGTAAGCTCTGGCTTGTAGCAAAATCTGCAAAGTTCCATGCCTGCTCACCAACTACGAATTCGAATTCATCAAATACCTTATTGTTCATCTCATAATACTCAACCTGATATTCCTCTGTATACATAACAGATGTTGTATCGTGAAGTCCGCTGACAGTATCTGCACCATATTCTGTAAACATTACTGGCTTTCCAAGTTTGCCCCAGTCTGAAAGTTCCTTGCGAAGTCCTTTTTCAGAGATTTCAAGGTCTGGTCCACCAAAATACCAGCCATAATAACGGTTAAGGCATATAACATCGCTTAATTTAGAAGAACAATCAGTATCAGCAGTTGTTCCCTGAACACTTACTAATGTGCAAGGACGTTTCTGTGGATCGATTTCCTTTGCAAGGTCAAACAATGGTTTAAAGTAATCATATGCTCCCTCTGCTGCTGAGTCAGGCTCATTGGCAATGCTCCACATAACAACACAGGCATGGTTCTTATCTCTTGAAATAAGGTCTCTTACAACATCCTTATGATGCTCCTGTGTCTGAACTCCGTGTTCCTTATCAAATGTACCGATTCTTTCTCCGCCAAAGTTAGCACCGCCGCCAAACTGAAGATTAACACCTACTGCTGTTGTTTCATCAATAACAACGATACCTTCCTCGTCACATAATCTCATCATCTCTTCACTATATGGATAATGGCTTGTTCTGAAGCTGTTAGCATGCTGCCACTTCATAATAGATATATCCTTTGTGTTCATAGGAAGATTAATTCCTCGTCCATTAGGGAATGTATCCTCATGCTTTCCATAGCCCTTAAAGTAGAATGGTTTTTCATTAATAAGGAACTTAACTCCATCTACTCTTACGCTTCTTACACCATATGGAAGAGTATATACATCTTCTCCTGCTGTAACCTTTATCTGGTAAAGATAAGAATTTAATGGCTGCCATAGCTTTACATTCTCAAGCTCAAGCTTTCCCTGTGTTCCTGCTGCCTCTGCAACCTTGTTACCCTCAGCATCAAACACCTCAACCTTACAAGCCGTGCTATCCTTATCCACACCCTCAATATCAACAGCATAGTTAAGTACTGCTGATGGTGTTTCCTTTCCAAAGTCAATATCTGATGTTACTGTAATATCATTGATATAAGTTTTAGGTGTTGTGTATATCTTAACTGGTCTTGTGATACCGCAGTAGTTAAAGAAGTCAAAGTTAGGATTGTTCTGAGGCTTTTCAGATGCTCCTGCACCCATTCCTCCCATCAGACCGCTCATCATATTAGCCTTACCACCAACTGGAAGAGTTGTATAATCAATAACATTATTAACTGCTATTGTAAGAAGATTATCACCATCCTCTAACACATCATTTAACTCAACCTCAAATGGAAGGAAGCCACCCTTATGCTCACATATTAAATTACCATTAAGATAAATCTTTGCATAATGTGTTACTGCTGCACATCTTAATACAATTCTCTGGCTCTTTACATATGATGGAACTGAAATGTTTCTCTGATAGAATACCCATCCGTAATGATCCCTGAAATCAGCTCCTTCCTTTAAATCGTTGTATGAAGCTGGAACTGGCATAGTATCTGCATCCTTTAATGGTGCTTCATACCATTTCTCATCAAAGCCATTGCCATTGTCTAACTTAAAATCCCATACTCCACTTAAGTCACTTAATAATCTTGATTCTGTTAAAATTGGATATAACATAATTGATTCCTCCTGTAATTTTAAAATTTTGTATAATAATTTGTATAATAATTTTATTTTTCAGATGATGCCGGGGTCAGATGCCCCGACTTTATACCTACATATTGTTTTGCACTACGCATTTTCATTTCTCTTAATTCTAAGCTTTTCTGCATTCTCTTCAACTCTCTTCTTATTAAGAGGATATAAGAACCATAAAGCAAGTAAAAGTAATATCATTCCTCCCGCTGGTACAAGGCAGGTAATATTATATATTCCATCTACTACCTTTGGATCAAAGGCTGTTACTGAAGTATATCCTATTATTGAAAGAAGCACTCCTGATAAACCTGATGAACAAGCCTGTCCAAGCTTTCTTGCAAATGAATATACTGAATAAATTGTTCCATCCTGACGGACTCCAGTCTGAACCTCTGACTCATCAATTACATCTGTAATCATAGCCCATATAACCATATTGAACATTGAAGTTCCTATTGTAGCTACGATTATTAATCCTACCCATACCAATACATTGTGTGTATGAATTATGAATAATAGTATGAAAGAAGCTGCACTTATAAAGCATCCTATCATTGATAATTCTTTTTTACCTATCTTTGAAGCAAGCTTTACTATAAATGTTGAAAGTGCAAGTATAACAACTGTTCCTGCAAGACTTGCTATAGACATAGCCTTTATATTACCAAAGTAATTAGGATATACATAAGCATTCATGTTACTTAATGATAACTGTGCAAGTAAGAATACTAATGCACATACTATAATTCCTATTAATGACTTATTATGAACAAGCTGCTTAATAAGTTCCTTAAATGAGAACTTCTGTGTATTCTGTTCTACCTTAACTCTTTCTGTTGTCATATGATAGCAGAGCATATAACATATAACTGCGCCTATTGAACAGATTAATGCTCCAATCATCATCTTTTCACCAGATAATACTGAATTACCGGCTGCATCTGTATAATATACTACAAGTGGTAATATAACACCTATAGCTGTCTGTGCAAGTGTTGCACCAATTGTTCTCCAGTTAGAAAGTGATGTTCTGTCTGTTGGGTTATCTGAAATTGCAGATGCCATTGAACCATAAGGAATATTAACTCCTGTGTAACATACGCTTCCCCAGAGGAGATATGTGAAGAACATCCAGAATATCTTAAATCCCATTGGCATTCCCTTAAAATATGTTGCATACATCAGAAATGAAGCTACAGCAACCGGACCACACATACGTCTTATCCAAGGAGCGAACTTACCTTTCTTACCAGGTCTGCTTCTGTCTACTATCTGTCCCATTGTTACATCTGTTATGGCATCGACGAATCTTGCTGCCATCATCATAAGTCCTACAAGTGCTGCTGAAACTCCCATAACATCTGTATAGAACTTAAGTAAAAACATTGCTGATAACAAAAATGTAAAATCATTACCAAAATCGCCAAACATATAGCCCAGCTTATCTTTTATACCGAAAGGCTTTACCTTTCCATTAGTTTCTTTCATTGTATATCCTCCATTCTTATGCGAAATATATTTTGTATTCATCATTAATTGTTAAATAGTTTCTTTAAAGACGTCCTTAAATATTGTTCTGCACTTCGTTGTGCTGTTGTTTTCTATGGTTTTATAATACCCTTTTTAATTATTAACAGTTATTACTAAATTTAGTCTTTATAGTATAATTTTTACCTGTATAATTTTTACACTAAAAATTATACTATTGTATAATTAAATTATACTAACATGTCAGTTGTGCTCATATTAACATGTTAGTGATTACATTTGAGACATGCTAGTTTTAAAGTTTATAATTGTTACAGATATAAATTTTTGTTTTATGCACATATCATAATTTTAAAAATTATTTTAAAAATAATAATTAATAGATAATATTTTATACAACTTATGCTATAATATGTAAATATAATGTAAAAATATAGCTTTTGGGGGAATATATATGGAATACAAAATATATTTAGATTATACAATCGAACTTTTATCGCAAATAAAAATTCCATCCTATATTATTGACACTCCTTACACATGGGATAATCAAATTGATGGTGGACTTAGAAATAACATTTTCACCCAGAATGCTTATATGAATAATGAAGAAAGCTTCAGCCAGTTCATCAGCTCTTATAACAGGGATAACACTGCATTATTTATACATGACAGTTTTTCATGTGAATATATACATATTAAGCTTCCAGATAGCACAAAAATATTCATAGCAGGTCCATTTTCATTTGAACGATTCACTAACCAGAGAATACTTGACTTATGTTCTTACAATTCAGTTCCTCCGCAATATAATGAATTTATGCAGCTGTACTACTCTGCTCTGCCAGTATTTGCTGATGAACGCTGTATTTCAGCTATTATAAGCTGTCTTTGCAGCAAGCTCTGGGGTAATAATTATACTATTGAAAAAAAACATGTACTTAATAAGAATTCAACCCAATATATGTATAAAGAAAAGGCACCTGAACCTACAAAAAAATCTATCGAAGCTCTGGAAACCCGCTATAAAAATGAAGCATTTCTTATAGAATGTATAGCACATGGAGATTACAGGTCAATTGAAAGTATGGAACATCTTAACACTGCTGATATAAAGCCACGCTTATCTGACTCTATACGTGACAGAAAGAACTTTATGATTATACTAAATACAATCTGCCGTAAAGCTGCACAGACTGCATATATACATCCGGTACATCTGGATGAAATATCGCGCAAATTTGCAATTAAAATTGAAGACTGCACATCAATCGCACAGCTTGAAGTATTAGAAAATGAAATAACAAGAAAATACTGTCTTCTTGTCCAGTCATACTCATTACGGACCTATAGCAAGCCTGTACAGAATATAATCAACTATATATCCTTCAATCTCACAGCTGATTTAAGCCTTAACGCTTTATCAGAAGAGTTTATGTTAAACAGCAGTTATTTATCAACGCTCTTTAAAAAAGAAACCGGAGTAACTCTGACGAACTTCGTCAACAATAAAAGAATCGAGCATGCAATATATCTGCTCAACACAACACAGTCAGCTATTCAGGATATTGCTGCACAATGTGGCATCAACGATGTGAACTACTTTACCAAGCTTTTTAAAAAGCTTAAAAACATGACTCCTACGCAATACCGCGAAATGATACAGCACAAATAAGCTATAAATCAAAAAGGCTGACGTAATAATAATATACTACGTCAGTCTTTTTTATCTTTTTTAACATAATGATACAAAAATATGTGGATATAAGGGGAATTTCTTTCATCCACTTCAATTTTTTTCAAAATATTCCGGATATATTCCCTTAAGCTTATTAAGTTCATTAAATATTCTGCTTATATGTGCTTTTATAACGCGAAGATACATTCTCTTATCTTTATTTTTTATTGCTTCTATAAGCATATTATGCTCATCATTAGTCTTTACGCTTATGCTTTTATTCAGCTCTGCAAGATATCTTATTCTGTTATAATGACTCATCTGTGTCTTTATTATATTCTTCGCAAGCTGTTCGCCAGAACATTCATATATTAATTGATGAAATTCGTTATCTATCTCTATTCTTGGAATACTTTCTGTTTCTTCGTCATAATTAATAAGGCGATTATTAAGCTCTGCCATCTTATCAAGCATATCCGCACTTGCATTTTCAAAAATTGCATCGACCATCCCAATCTCAAGACTCTTTCTGACAAACCATTCCTGCTCTGAACGCTTACAATTAATACAGGCTACATACGTTCCAGACTGGGGTATAACCTTTAAAAGCCCCTCTTTCTCAAGATTAACTATTGCCTCTCTTGCAGGTGTCCTTGATACATTATATCTTAATGCAATTTTCTGGGCACTAATAGAATCTCCTGGCAAAACCTCAAAATTCATTATATCGTATTTTAATTTTTCATATGTTTCTTCATTTAATGATTTTTCCATAAAATTACAGCCTTTCTATATATAAAAGCAACCTGCCATTAATATAAAAATATAAAACAATTAATAAAATAAACAGCAAAAGCCGTCCAGAACCAATATCCTGCATAATCTCTACAGCTCTGAACGGCACAATATGTTTATATTATATATAATATAAGATAAGCATGTCAAACATATATTATGACATCTGCATCACATTAAAAGTATTTCTTAAGCGTTTCTCTTACAGCACCTTTTCCTGATATTTCTTCGACAAACATTTCTTCAATCTTATCACCAATTCCTGCTTCATATAAATTTATACCAAATATGTTAGCATTTGACAATAAGTTCTTAAGCTGACCTGTGTAAGATGATGGCTCACCCCATACGATACCATCAAGCTGACTTTTCAATTCATCAGCCATAGGGTCTGTGGATAATTCAAAAGCTTCACCATTATCATCAATGCCAAGAAGATACCTGCACCAGCCTGCAATCGCAAGCGGAATGGCAGTTAGTGCTCTGGCACTTCCATCCCTGGCAACATATGACTTTATAGTTTCACCATATCTTATGCCAACCTTCTGAGATGTATCTGTTGCAATTCTTTGTGGTGTATCAGGCATAAATGGATTAGGTATACGCACATTTATAACTTCATCTGCAAACTTCTCTGGGTCTATAATACCAGGATTAGTAACAACAGGCATACCCTCAACCAGACCTATCCTTCTTACAAGTTCTGAAAGCTCTTTATCTTTCATCTCATCAGCTATAAGGTCATAGCCTAATACGCAGCCATATACTGCAAGTGCTGTATGCAATGGATTAAGACATGTAGTAACCTTCATTCTCTCCACCTTGTTAACTGTATCCCTGTCCGTCATATATACTCCTGCCTTTTCAAGCTGTGGTCTTCCATTCGGAAATCTATCCTCTATAACAAGATACTGTGGTCCTTCTGCATTAACAAATGGAGCTATATAAGTTCTCTTTGATGTAATAACAGGGTCCATATCTTCAACCCCGGCTTCTTTTAACGACTCAGCCACAGTATCTGCTGGTCTTGGAGTAATCTTATCTATCATAGACCATGGGAAAGATATTGTATTTTCATCATTGACATATTGTACAAAATCTTCGCTAACAAAACCTTTTTTCTGCCATTCGCCTACCATATCTGTTATTGAATTTCTTAACTTTTCACCATTATGTGAGCAGTTATCCATAGACACAACTGCTAAAGGTGCCTTACATGTATTAAATCTTTCATATAAAAGTGCTGACACAACTGCCATAGCTGATGATGCCTTATCAGGACCATTATCTATATCACTTCTGATAAATGGAAAATACTCTCCTTTTGCATCGCGAAGTGCATATCCTTTTTCTGTTATTGTAAATGAAACCATCTGAAGCTGTGGACTTGCAAATATTTTCTTCAATCTTGACCACTCTGCCTCTACTGATGACTGTGCCTTAACAGCCTCTGTAAGTGAACCTAATACTTTCTTATCAGTGCTTCCATCTTCCTTTAATGTAACAGCCATAACAAGATTATCAAATGGCTTGTATATCTTATCAACTACATCATAATCAAATGTTTCAACACTTGCCGTTGCTTTATCTGACAATCCCTGCTCTAATAATGAGTCTGCTATTCCACCTATAAATATTCTGAAAATGTTACCTATTCCGAAATGAACCCATACAGGTGCTTCCTTTGTAGCTGTTGCAACTTTTTCAACATCATATGATGGAAGCTTTATTCCAGCCTTCTCCCATGCTTCTTTATCTTTAATACCTTGTATTGAAAGTTTCATACTAATCCTCCATTCCTATATACATATTCATATATAAAACCATATTCCCATACAAAATTTATTGAGCTGACTTATCTATAGCCTCCCACAGACCATTAAGATATGTGGCACCTAATGCTCTGTCATAAAGACCATATCCTGGCATAGCAACCTCATCCCATATCATTCTTCCATGGTCTGGTCTTATGACTCCGTCAAAGCCTGTATCATATAAAGTCTTCATAATCTTATACATATCCATAGATCCATCAGATGATAAATGTGCTGCCTCTTCAAAATCTCTTGGAGAGTTGTACTTAAGATTTCTTACATGTGCAAATGGAATTCTGCCCCTGCAGGCCTTAATAATCTCACACAAATCGTTGTTCTGGTTAGAACCAAATGAACCTGTACACAACGTAATTCCATTATAAGGCTTATCAACAGCATCAAGAAGTCTTGTAACTGAGTCCTTACCTGTCATAATTCTTGGCAATCCAAATATTGGCCATGCTGGGTCATCTGGATGAATACCCATCTTTATATCATATTTTTCACATACAGGTCCGATTGCTTCAAGGAAATATACAAGATTATTAAACAGCTTTTCTGCATCCACATCACTATACATTTCAAAAAGTTCTTTTAATCTGTCAAGTCTTTCCGGCTCCCATCCCGGCATAACAAAACCATTAGACATCTTCTCAACTGACTCTTTCATATGTTCAGGATCAATCATATCTACAGTATCCTGATTATAAGCAAGAACTGTTGAACCATCTTCCCTTACTCTTGCAAGCTCAGAACGTGTCCAGTCAAACACTGGCATAAAATTGTAACATACCATATGAATGTCAGCTTCGCCAAGAGCCTGTAATGTCTTAATATAATTATCAATATGTTCATCTCTCTTAGCTGTACCTATCTTAATATCATCTGATACATTAACAGACTCAATACCGGCTATTCCAAGACCAGCATCACATACTACCTTCTTAAGTTCAGCTATCTCCTCAGGCAGCCATAACTCTCCCGCCTGCTTTCCAAATAATGTTGTAATAACATTCTTAACTCCTGGTATCTGTCTTATCTGTTTAAGTGTTACACTGTCATAACCTGGTCCATACCATCTTAATGTCATATCCATAATGCTAAATCCTCCTTAAATTAAAATATAATAAATAAAATCAAAAAAACACTTTATTATAATGCACTTCATATTATTAATTAATACGTGCACCAATTATCCATAAATATTATGCTGCATAATTACTTTGATGTCATCATACTAACATGTTAGTGCTGACATGTCAATCAATTTTTTTAATTTATTTTATATTCTTATGTTTTCACTCATATACTATATCTTATAACATAAAAAAGACGTGTGAAAAATTTCTATTTTTCACACGCCATTAAAACTATATTATTATAAATACCTGAATATACTGCCTCTGAATATATTCTGCCAATCATAATATTCTGTTTGATATTATTTGTCAGCTTTTCTTTCTGTTATTTTTTATTATTATCTGTTAGTTCTCCTTTTCTTACTGCTAATAGCCATACATACTGTCATTCCTCCAACAGATAACATAAGAAGCCATACAAATATACTGTTATTGTCAGCTGTATCCGGGGTTTCTTTCACTTTTGCAGCGGTGTCGTTAGCACCAGCACTGCCTGAACCTGCTCCGGTATCATTCGAACCTGCATCACCTGAACCTGCTCCGGTATCATTCGAACCTGCATCATCTGAACCTGCTCCGGTATCATTCGAACCCACATCACCTGAACCTGCTCCGGTATCATTCGAACCTGCATCACCTGAGCCTGTTCCATTTGAATTATTATTATCAGCTATCTTGGCAATTACTGTATCTGCTTTCTGTATCTCGACATAGCCATTGTCTTCTACATAATATCTGTCACAATCTTCACAATGCCAGTATTCAATATTACCTTCTTCTGCCTTAGTTGCCGCCTTTCCTTCTACCAACTTTAAACTTTTATGCACACCAAGATTATATGTTCCATATTCCTCATTACAGATTACACACTGTGCTTTCTGTATACAGGTTGCCTCTCCACCTGTATGCTGACAATGATAAGCACATATCTTGCATACTCCTGCCTCCCAGATATGTTCCTCTCTTGCTGATACCTCTAAGCCACAACAATCATAGGCTTTCTTGTGTGTATCTTCGGTCTGCACCCACTCTGGATTTCCTGTATGCTTTGAAGGCTCTTTATCTGTGTATTCCATACCACAGTTTTCACATATTGCACCACTTGTACAATTAGCTTCCCCTCCTGTATGTACACATTTATAATCACAGATTTCGCATACACCGTCTTTCCACTTATGATTTTCTTTAACTAATGTTACTTTACCACAGCAGGTATATTTCTTCTCGTGTGTTGTTGATGTCTTAATATATTCCTCCGTTCCAGTATGATTATTGGCATCTACTTTTCCATAAGGAAGCTTACAAATAGCACAGACTGCTTTTTCTGTACAGGTTGCCTCTCCACCTGTATGTTCACAGCCATATCCACATACACTGCAATGTCCATTTTCCCACTTATGACTTTCAACAGCTTCATATTCAGCACCACAACATTCATATTTCTTCTGGTGTGTACCCTCCGTCTGCACCCATTCAACACTTCCACTGTGGTTAGATGGATTTAACGCACCATATTCTGAATTACAATATGTACATACAGCTTTTTTAGTACATGTTGCTTCTCCGCCTTCACAATCCTTAGTTTCTTCTGCTGTACAGCCCTGTATTGTACACTTTCTTGTATGTGTGCCATCACCATTAGACTTCCACTCACCATAAGTATGTTCTGCTTTAGCCGCTGTAACAATCTGTCCACATTCACATATTACAGGTGTTGTACAATCTCCATCGTCTGTACCACTATGCTCTGTCTTAGTACTTGTTACTTCACAGCCATCATTCTCACATACTTTCCAATGGTAAGTATCATCTTTTGACCAGCTATCACTGTACTTATGACTTGTCTGTGCAGGAAATACCTTGCCACAGATAGTACAAACAGAATCTTTAGTACAATCGTTATTGTTAGGTATATGATTTTCCAGTACCTTTATATAAAGCTGCACATTACAGCCATTATTATCTATTAATTTAATAGTCTGTTCTTTATCAGCATATGAGACAGTATAATAACCATTACTATCTGGTGTCAGCTTCTTATCATCAACTCTTACCTCTGTATAAGCCGGATCAGTTACTTTGAATCGTACTTCTTCACAATAATGACCATCATTAATAATTCCATCTACCAAACGATCTGGCTTATATTTAGCACTATAATAATATCGCAGCCTGATTGTACCTGATTCAAATATACCCTTTTTGCCATATTCCGCATTAATAAGATCATAATAAGATGAAATATTAAGATTCTGTGGCACAACAAACCCTGTTCCTACTGTACCATATAGCGTAATCGACTCTCTTAATGGTGTTTCAAAACTGCTATTACCATAACCATCTGTCCGCAGATAATCAATAATTACTCTTCCTTTTTCTTCTGGCACTGATACCTTCAATGAACTCTCCTTATCTACAAGAATCATTGTCGTATACGCCGGCACTTTTACAGTCGAACCACTGACTTCACCAAGTGATACTAAACCGGCACTTTCCCCATTAGCAATAATCACCCAGTCTGCTGCCTCTCTTGAAGCTGGAATTGCAATCTCTTTATCATCAGCTGTATCATTATTTAATACTGCCATAGTGCTCCATTCACCTTCCGTTGTATTAGTCAGTACATAAGCTTCTTTATTATTACTAATATTCTGACTATCGGCAAGTGGTGAAAAGGCTTTTCTAATATCCATAAGGCCCCTATAATAAGATACTACATCTGTATAATCTATACATTTCTGCCATTCAAGTACCGACTTGTCCTGCTGTGTTGTTCCTTCAACACTACTGCACATTTCTTCTCCTGCATCCATATATAATATTCCTGGTGTTGCATATTTCATTGCAGCCTGCTGTTTATACATTTTTATTGCTTTTTCATTTCTTGCTCCATATGTGCTTCCATTAATAGAACTAATTATATTATCATATATAGATGTCTTATTCTGTCTATCTGCCTTGGTATAATTATCGCCCCATATAACAAGTCTGGAATCTGTCTTTGCAACATTTTCTTTTACTTCATCTAACCATTTATCCAGTCTTGCATAATATCCTTTTGTGTCAAAGCAGTCAACTAAATCTATTGAAAATCCATCTATATGATATACCTCTGCCCAGTATTTCATAGAATTTTCAACATATTTACGATACATTGCACGCTCCGTGGCACACTCATTGTCATAATCAGTTGTAGTGTAATAAGTTCCATTCGTATTAAGTCTGTAATAATAACCAGGAACTACTTTTTCAAATACAGACTCTGTTGGTGTAACCGTATGTGTATATGGCATTTCCATTACAACTGAAATTCCCGCGTTATGAAGTGCCTGAATCATTGCTTTACATTCTTTTATTATTGCTTCACTATTTGATGCATCAGAAGCATAATCCGGCTCCGGTGCATTAAAATTCGCAACTACATATTCATCGTCAGAAACATAATCTGAAAATGGTGCAAGTTGTACGGTTGTAACACCTAATTCTTTAAGATAATCAATACCTGATGACAATTCACCTGCATTATTTACAGTTGCACCTTTTTCTGTAAATGCACTGTATTTGCCATTTGATGTCGTACCTGATGATGTATCTGTTGAAAAATCTTTAATACTTACTTTGTATACATTATTAGCTTTGGCTGTATCTACATATATATGCTTATCATTCTCCCATCCATCAGGAGATACCATATCCGGATCTGTAATATAAGAGCGCTTGCCATCTGCACTTACAGCTATTGAGTATGGGTCTGCAACCTGATATGTATCATGCTCACCTGCTATGTCTGTCGTAGAAATTGTATAATTGTAATAGAATCCTCTAAAGTCTCCTCCTACCAGCTGTATCGTCCATACACCTGTCCACGCATCTCTATTCCCATTAGTGAACATTTTTTCCAATGTATACGATCCAACTTTTGATGACTCATCGTCATCATTCACACCTTTTCTGTAAATATTAACTTCTATATACGTTGCACTTGGTGCCCATATTTTAAAAGTTGTATAATATTCAGTAGCCTCTATCCCAAGGTCTGAACCCTCATAAGTATAATTCTTATCAATATCGTCAGCACGCTTATCATACCAATTATGATTTCTCTTAGATGCCCTGCTGTTCTGGTTTGCAGCTGAACCTGCCACAGGTGCATTGGAGATAATCATACCTGCAGCTAATGCCACTGCTATAATTTTTTTCAAATATTTCATAGACTCTCCTTTCTCTTATCGTACTTTCCCTGCAATAAAAACGTATGCAGTATTTAAAAATATTACGAAAGCTTTATATGTTGGCATTATTATACAATAAAAAAACACAAAAAAAATGCCATCTGCGCGAAATGACATTTTTCTTGCGCGAATGACATATTTTTCTCAATATTCATTATATATGAAGTAAATTTTATTAAAATATGTTGTGGAACAGTATAAATTTTATTTATATATTACATTTATATACTATGCTTCATATGTATATATATCACATTTTCTATTAATACGACCGTTTCTAAACACTAATATGTGTTCTTTATATGTAATTGAGTCCTTGGAATACATAAATGGTTCTTCCCTGTATAACAGACACTCATATCCTGCTTCTTTGTATCTATCCAGTGCCTTAAGAGCCTTATTATGAACTATCTTATACTGTGCTTCCTCGTCACTGTTAAACGTCCTTTTGACATAATTGTCAGCTTCGTTCCGCACATCCATAATAAGCTTATCTATAAATCTGCTATGTGCCTTTCTATGAAACATAGCCGCAATAATATTACACTTAATTATGTCCGGTTTATTCAAATAGCATTTAAGCATACCTGCCATACGTTTATCGCCAACACTCACTGCCATATCTATAAGATAATTCACTGCATCAGAATAAACTGCATCGGGATATGGCACATAATAAGCTTCTGGCACTGATTTATACTTCTTAATAGGTGGAAAATCTGCAAGCTGCATAAATATAAGCTCCTTACTGGTACAAGACGAGCTTCCAAGATATCTGTATTTATCCCTGACATCTGCAAGCTGATACTCCAGTTGTCTTAAATACTCATATCCCTTAACCCAGAAATGTCCCATACTGCCATAATTAAAATATGTAGTCTTAATACCTAGCTTATTAAATCTTATTGTAAATATATTCTCGCCGCCCTGATTAACTATAAGCATATATCCGTCACTAAGTGTTTCTATTCCAGCTACCTGTTCACAGTCAATATCCTTATATTCTCCTGTCATTATAGAGTTCTCAAAAACAAAATAACTTTCAACTGAATCATTCATAAGATAAGCTGCATATATATCATCTTCGCCTTCCATATAAACAGGCTCGAACACACTAAGTTCAAATACCTGTGCAAGCTTTACAAACTCCTCTGGCATATCCTTAGTCAGCCCGTCAAGATATTCCTTATAATATTCTATGTTATCAATCATTATTAATCTTACACCTGTTATTTACATATTTGTCATATTAATTATGTCTGATTTATTCAAAAAAATCAACTATCTTTCCATAACCACTATTTTATTAGACATACCGTGCACTGCGGGAATTATTCCAAGCACATTATAAACAGGCATAATCACTTTCATACCCTCGACCAGACTTATTTATTATAAGTACCTTTCTCATTTTTCTTTCTTCTCTACCTCATCCTATATTGCATATATAAAACTCTTCCGTACAATAATTAGCTAAAATTACAATGAAAATCCTCCCAATTAATATAATTAGCAATAATTCATCTAGTATCTAATTTTTCCAACTATTTTAACATATTCATAACTTTCTGCAAAAGAAAAAAGCAGGACAAACCACTCTATACTCTTTTTAGTACAAAGCTGATTTAATCCTGCCTGTAATTATTAATATTTAATTATTATATTGCTTGGATATTCAATAATTTTTTATAACTTATTCTTAATTATATTACCACCCCACAACAATGGTTCACCTCTGCTTGTGTCAAGTTAAGGTCAAAAATTTACTGGTCACTCAATAACTAAAAAAGCGACCAGCTACTATTCAATATTTCCTGCTTCATTTACAATAAAAACCTCCTACTTATTCCTAATTATATTATCACCCCACAGCAATGGTCGATTTCGTGTTGTATGACTTGTGCCGTAAACCCACTATACTTCCCATGTTGTGGCTTAAAATTACTATCAAGATAATCAACCTCTATCTCATCATATCTTATGCAAGGTCTGACACCATCTAATGATAAACAACCCTCTTCCGTCTTATATTCACCAGACTTCTTAGTTATAACAGGATTAATCATTGCAAACTGAAATGGACCTGATGCCACAACTATTATTGACTTATTCACACCTATCATATTTGCAGCCATTCCAACACATATTTCCCTATTTGCTCTTAACGTATCTATCAAATCTGTCACAACCTGCCTGTCTGCTTCTGTCGCAGGCTGTGCCTTTCTTGCAAATATCTGCTTTCCTTTTACAATTTTCTTAACCATAATTATATCTTCCTTCTACATGTATTTTCATTTATATGCTTTTGTCATACGAATGCACTTTTGCCTTCTTTTTAAACAAACCCATATAACTTATCACTCACATTCTCTCTCTATATATTTTGCTGATATTTTCATTATAATTTCTTTTACTATTTTAATACACAAAGACCACCACAATTATTGCCTCCCAGCATAAATAAAAGAGCGTGACTATTAATCACACTCCCTCTTTATAGCCTTATTCGCCAAAATCAATATCTACTGCTCCATTTGCATATTTCATATACTCAAAAAGCTTAGGTGCTGAAAGAAGTGTAAGAGGATCTCTTTCATGCTCATCATATTCAAACATTTCTGCTGCCTGCTTTATTTCTTCATTAGAAAGTGAATTCATATACTCTCTTAATTCCATTACTGTCATATTAAAAAGTTCTTCCTGACTCTTCATCGTTTAATTCTCCTATCTTATATATCACATTCGGGATTATTATACACATTCCCATCTATACATTAATTATAATAACATTGTACACAAACATATATGTCATACTTCAAAACTATGCATACATATATTATTAATCTCCATAACCTGTATAGATTACCTTGCCAGTATTCCATAACTCAGCTGTCTTCTTCGCAGCTTCAAGCTTGTCTTCGTCATTATTATATCTGAATGTTGCTGACTGGCATCCACAATCCAGGCAAGTTACATAAAAACCATGGTCTACTTCCTCTAATAAAGAAGGTCCTAAACATCTTGGACAGTCCTGTAGGTCTATCATTTCATAAATTTCCATTTTATAATACCTCTCTTAGCTGTTCTGTTGTACTTGATTTAAGCTCAGTAAATAATATTATATACGATATGGGGTGATTTTTAAAGGCTATCTTTATTATAAACTTAATCATTCGTAAAAAGGAGTGTGATACTTAACCACACTCCTCTAAGAACATCTTTTGTAAAGAGTTTTCTGCTGGTTGTCAGCCTCGGTATCCAGTTAAGATACCTTTAACGGCATGGAAATCATTAAGTCCCCCACGTGGACTACAACTTTATCCAAGTTCAATGCCCAGTTAAGACATCTAATGATATGGAAAATTATCCTGCTCCATATGCAGCCCAACTTTTAACGATGCTCTTACATCGAGAACATTTCTACTACTAACATTATTATACTCAAATTAATTAAAAAATCAACGTAAATTATTATTTTTCATTGACAATTATTGATTTTTACACAACTATTTATATATATCTTCTCCTATGATAATCCATCCCCTATATTCAATAGCATCCTTCATATGCTTTACAAAATTTTCATTTCCTATGACATCTACCACGCACAATCTCTTTTTTCAAAAATATCTAGTATCTCGTCCTAAGTCACAGCCAAACTCAAGAATGTAATCACTCTTATTTAATCTATCCAAGAATTCCTTCTATACCTGTAAAAATCCACAGATACAATTTCATATGTGAAAGATTTTTCATTTTGGTTGTAACAATTCAAAAATATTGCTATAGTGTCTATCATATTGTCCCTTTCTGTACTCGTTTACTTCTTATATAGCTAAAAATTATAATAAGCAAAATTAATACCATTGAACCAATTGCCACACCACGTCCAAACTGTTCAATAATCTCATGTAGTTTTACCACAAATTCATTTTTTAAAACAAGAATTGTAGTTATAATAGTACTTACTATTGCAGATATATATACCGATGATTTCTTACTCTCAAAATCAGCAATAACCTTTAATATCAATTTTTTTAATGTTTCACCTTCATATATTGATGAGAGTGGAATATATGCACCAATCCAAATACTAATTGCTATACTAATTATAACAATATATTCTGAGTTTCCATCTTGAAAATTACGCACTATACATGACAAAATAACTCCAATCAAAGCAAATAAATTACATATATTTTTATCCTCTTTTGTCAATGTTTTTGTTTCTTTTTTCTCATCGCATTTTTCCACTGCAATTAATTGATAAAATTTTTCTACCATAAACCAAGAAAACACAAGAAAAATAGCACATAATATAGCATTAAAACATATATTTCCTGTTAAAATTGAAACCATTGAGTAAAGCAATGTAAATACATAAGAAAACAAAGTAAACACAACAGCACATGCTATACTTTTCAACCCCTTTAATGTTTCAATAAATTTTATATCATTCATGCTTTATTCCTCCAATCAAAAAAGGCATATACTCATAGGAGCATACACCTTGTATCTTATATTTATATTCTATTGATATGCTGTTTTAGACCTGTCGGGTAAAAAGAATAGGGTGTGAAGTGAAATAAGTTCTTATAACCTTACAAATCGTTGCATATCAGCAGTTTTGTATTTGTTTTTGCTCTTGTCTTTTGTAATAGTACTC
>OGNB01000604.1_pt1 | contig 25788 bp, 21 predicted proteins | sample 1573301 | NCBI WGS metagenome assembly OGNB01 (sample SAMEA2581914, study PRJEB24529) | metagenome | biome: Human gut stool | place: China | collected 2011
TGCCGATGAAATCCTCAGCAAGACCGGCATCAACCCGGACACCCGCGTCAAGGACCTGTCCGAGACCGAGGTTGCGCGGCGCAACGGCGCGGCGGAAGATCGCCAGATATTTTTCCCTGTCCTCCTCCGTCATCAGGCCGAACGGCTCCCGGAACGTGGACAGAACCTCGCCGCTGGACGCGACATAGCAGCCGTAAACAGCGGTCAGATTGGTGCGGTCAGGCTTCATACGGCGCCGCAGCTCGCCGATCTCTTTGTTGGTCATGGAAAAAGACTCCTTGTGCTGAAAGTCCTAATAGTATATCATAGATGCAGAGACTTTTCCAGCCGGAACCTTTTCCCGCCCGGCACGTCAAATAACACAGAAAGGGGAGAGCACGATGACCTTTTATCTGAAAGAAGAATTTCTGTCGTTTGACCATTTTGATATCTGGGACGAGCAGGATCAGCTCGTCTACAGTGCGGACCGTGAGTTTTTTACCTTCGGCAAAAAGCTCAATGTCGAAGACGCCTCCGGGCGGCAGATTGCCGCGATCCAGCACGTGCCGTTTTCCATCCCATGCACCTACGTACTGACGATTGAAGGACAGGATTACGATCTGACGCGGAATTTTGCCTTCTTTTCCCGCAGCTACAGTCTGGATGCGCTGGGTTGGGAGATCGAGGGCGATTTCATGAGCCTGGAATATGCGATCATGAAAAACGGCGCGACCGTGGCATCGATCCAGCGTGAATTTCTGACGCTCGGCAGCCGCTACGCCCTCGAGGTCGCAGACCCACAGGACGCCCTGCTCGCCCTCTGCGTTGTCCTCGCCATCGACTGCTGCGACGAGGAACACAGCGGCTGAAACCAGACAGATCAAAACAGGGACTGCCATGGGGCAGTGACCTGTTTTTTGCGGAGGCATCAGCCCGGGAAGGAGGAGGCGTCGATCTTCCAGCAGAGTTCGCAGTAGCGCTGGTATTTCTGTGCGTGATAGGCCGCAGCGGCCGGGTCCGGCTGATAGATCGTCCGGCAGGGGCGGCAGATCGCGGCTTGTGCCTGCTCGACGTTGGCGTAGAGCCCCGCGCCAACGCTTGCGTAGATCGCCGCGCCCAGCGCACAGGTCTGAGAGACCGGACTGACGGTGATCGGCCGCTGCAGCACGTCGCTGAGCGTCTGCATGACGAAGGGCGATTTCTGCGCGATCCCGCCGACGGCGACGATCCGGTCGATCCGGATCCCGTGCTCCGTCAGTCCCGTCACGATCCGCCGCTGGCCATAGGCCGTCGCCTCGACCAATGCGCGGTAGAGGGCCGGTGCGCTGACGCTGAGGTCCAGTCCGCAGACCGCGCTGCTGGCCTGATCGTTGTTGTACGGATATCTGCGGCCGTTGAACCAGTCGAGCGCGACGAGCTCCGGCTGCGGTGGCAGAGCCTTTGCAGCCTGTTCCAACAGCGGAAGGAGCTGCTGACCGGCCTGCTGCGTAAGGGCGTTTTGCTGCTCCTGCGGCAGGCTGCTTCCGGCGAGCAGACTCTCGAGTGGCCAGAGCAGCAGCCGTTTGAGCCAGGCGTAGGTGTCGCCGAAGGCCGACTGGCTCGTCTCAATGCCGACATAGCCGGGGAGAATGCTGTTTTCTGCCTGACCGGCCAGCTCTGCAAAACCCGTGCCGCGCAGCGCGTCCGCGCGTTCGACCATCATGTTGACGGCGGACGTACCGATGTTTACGACCATCGTGCCCGCGCACACGCCTGCGCCGACCGCGCCCGCATGCGCGTCGAACGAGCCGCCGCAGATCAGCGTCTGTGCCGGAAGATGCAGCCGCTGTGCCCATTCCTGCGTGATCGTGCCGACCACGGCTGTGCAGGGCTCCGGCGGCTGGATGAACGTGTCATGGACCTGCGCCAGATACGGATTGAGCTGTGCCAGCCGTTCCTTTGCAGGCAGACCGCCCCAGGCGCTGTGCCAGTAGGCCTTGTGTCCGGCTGCGCAGGCACAGCGGTAGGCAAGCTCTGGCCGGGTGCGTCCGGCCAGCAGATTTGCCATCCAGTCGCAGTGCTCGACCCAGGTGTAAGCTACCGCGCGCACCGCCGGATCCTGCCGGATGGTATGCAGGATCTTTGCCCAATACCATTCCGAGGAATACGGCCCCTGATAGACCGTATAGTCCGGTGTCCCGGCCGAGAAGCAGGCCGTGATCTCCGCGGTCTCCGTACCGGCAGTGTGATCCTTCCAGAGATGGAACATGGCGTCCGGGTTTTCCTCAAAGCCGGGCAACAGCGCCAGCGGCGTGCCCGCCCGGTCGACAGGGCAGGGTGTCGAGCCGGTCGTGTCGATCGACAGTGCCGCAATGCGGCTGCTGACAGTCTCTCCGGCTGCTGCACAGGCCTCCGTCACGCAGGCGCAGAGCGCCTCGAGATAGTCCTGCGGATGCTGGCGGAACTGTCGGATGCCGGGATCGCAGTACAGCCCCTGCGCCCAGCGCGGATAAGCGGCCGCCGCCTCCGCAGCGACCTGCCCGTCGCTCGCGCGCACAATGACCGCCCGTACCGAATCCGAGCCAAAATCGACCCCAACCACATATTCCATCTGCTTTTTCCAGTTTCCCATTCTTGTTGCCTCCTGTCGCCGCCGGGCTGCAGAGTCTGTGCAGACGGCGGCGCCTGTAATCGTTTGAAAAGAAAACCGGCCGCGGCGCTTCTGAAAAAGCCTGCGGCCGGATCAATTTTATGTACTGCGCCGGACGACGAGCGTTGGCTTCAGAACCTTCCGCCACGGTTCGGCGCCATCGCGCGCGTTGATGACCTGAATGGCGCTCTGCGCGCCGATCGCGTATTTCGACTGGCTGATCGTTGTCAGGGCCGGGGTCATATATTTGGCAGAATCGATATCGTCGTATCCGACAAGACCGATATCTTCCGGGATGCGTGCGCCGCAGTCATGCGCGGCTGAAATGGCGGCCAGCGCAAGATGGTCCATATTCATGCAAAGACCGATCCGACCCGCTCCGCTTTTGAGCAACTGCGTCACAACACGGTAGCTTTCATGAATGCTGCGGACATTTTCAATCACATGATCCTCCGCAAACGAAATTCCTGCATCGGCCAGCGCTTTCCGGTATCCGTCCTTGCGCATCAGGTTCATGACGCCCTCTGCAGAATCCGGCTCCGTGCTGCCGATGATCAGGTAATTGTTCCGGAATCCCCGCTGGATCAAATGCTCCACGGCCAGATACTGTCCGCTGAAGTCGTCGTTCACGATGTACTGCACGTCCGGCCGCAGGATCGCGTGTGCCTTGCTGGCGTACGGCTCCATATAGGGAAAGCGGGACATGATGATCAGCGGGAGCGGGATCGTCTTGTAATTTTCCAGCCAGGAGGGGATCGCCAGAATTCCGGAAACCTTCATGGAGACGAAGGACTTGAGCAGATCCCGCTCAAGTGCGCGGTCACAGTTCGTGTTTCCAATGATGACATTATAGCCAAGTTCCTTGGCCTTTTCCTCCACACCCTGCAGCACGAGCGCATTGTAGGGGTTAAAGCTGTCCGGCATCACAACGCCGAGGGCCTTGATGCTGCCGTTGCGGAGATAGATCGCCAGATTGTTGGTGCAGTATCCCAGAGATTCCGCAATTTTTTCCACGCGGGCTCGCGTTTCGGGACCGATATCTTTTTCGCCGCGCAAAGCCTTTGACGCAGCAGCGGTCGAAACACCGGCCAGCTTGGCCACGTCCTTCAGCGTAACATTTTTTTTCAACTTTTTTTCTCCACCGTACTGTAGAATGATGATAAAATTATAGCGGAAGTTTGTCTGAAAATCAACGAGTTTGAAAAAAACTGTAAGCGTCCATCCGACCTGATGCAAGCAAATCGGATGGACGCTTATGCTGTCAGACTACGAGATCGGTGATCAGATTGCAGTGTATCCGCCGTCAATTACGATGTTTTGACCATTGATCATCTGTGCACCATCGCTGGCCAGGAACGCAATGCATGCAGCGACCTCATCCATTTCCAGGAAGCGACCGACCGGGATCTGCGCCAGATGCTTTTCAGCCTTTTCGCCGACCCAGTAGGCCTTGGACATCGGCGTCATGACGACGCAGGGAGATACGGCGTTGGTCGTGATCCCATACGGACCCCATTCCAGCGCAAGCGTACGTGTGACAGAAATCAGACCGGCCTTGCTTGCAGAGTAGGCGATATGATCTTTCAGCGCGACTACGCCGGCGTCGGAGGCAATGTTGATAATTCTGCCGCCACGGCCGGATTCGAGCATCGTCCTGCCAACACACTGTGCAACCATGAACGCGGACTTGAGGTTGACATTTAACACGTTCATGAATTCTTCTTCCGAAATGTCCTCGGCCGGTTTCCCGGAGCCGATGCCGGCGCTGTTGACAAGGATATCGATCGCGCCGTTCATCTTGATGACCTGATCAACGGCAGCGGCGATCTGCGTGGTCTGCGTGATATCCACATTGATGCCGGTCACTTTGGGACCGAGCTGTGCGGCGATTTCATGGATCTTGGGGTTTCTGCCGAAAATGATAACCGTTGCGCCCTTCCATGCAAGCATTCGGGCGGTTTCCTGACCGATGCCGCTTGTGCCGCCGGTCACGACGGCAACCTTGCCGTCCAGACGAAGATCATATGCAAATTTCTTATATGCGCTCATGGCAGTTCCTCGTTTTCTTACTTCAGGTACTCGTCGACGTTCTCAGTGGTAACAAGGATGAAGGGGATCAGGATTTCCTTTTCAACGCTTTCGCCCTTGGCAAGCTTATATGCAGCCTCGATCGCGCCTTCGGCCTGGCCCTTGCAGTCCTGATAGACCGTTGCGTCCATCTTGCCGTCCTTAACGGACTGGAGTGCGTCGTCGATTGCGTCAACGCCGACAACAAGGACATTGTCCTTTTTGTCAGCCTGCACGAGTGCATTCAGAGCGCCCAGCGCCATCTCATCGTTCTGGCAGAACACGGCGTTGATCTGATCACCGTAGGCCTGGATCCAGTTCTCCATCAGAGTCATGGCTTCCGCACGATCCCAGTCAGCAGTCTGCTCGTCGAGCAGCGTCATGTCGGGGTTCTGCGCCAGAATGTCCATTGCGCCTTCGGTACGCTTGACTTCAGCGGTCTGGCCGGGGTGGCCGTGCATCATCAGGACGTTGCCCTTGCCGCCGAGCTGCTCGGCGATGTAGGTCATGGCGATTTCAGCGGACTCGCTGTCGTTGCTGCCGACGTAAGCGTCCGGCTCGGTGATGGTCAGGGAGTTGCAGTTGATGATGGGGATACCGGCGGCCTTGGCCTTGTCGATGGCGGGGCTGCAGGCTTCCTGCTCCTGCGGCTGCATGATGATCGCGTCGACCTTCTGGGAGATGAAGGTCTCGACCTGCTGCAGCTGCTTGGCAGCATCGCCGCCTGCGTCAACAACAGTTAGTTCCACGTCGCCCATGGCATCTGCCTTGGCAGTCATGTAGTCCTTCAGGCCGATACCGAATTCTGTGCTGAAGTCCATCAGCGTGACGCCGATCTTTACCTTGTCGCTCTTCTGGGAGGTGCTGCAGGCGGTCAGAGCCAGCAGCATGCTGAGGGCCAGCACGAGCAGGATTACGCTGCGGAGGGTCTTTTTCATGATCATGTTTCCTTTCTTTTTCCGTGTTTTTGTGTTTATTGCCGCTTCTTGTTTCTGTCAAGAAGAACAGCTACAACGATGATTGCGCCCTTGACGATGTCCTGCCAATAGGAGGATACGCCGAGCAAATCCAGGCCATTGCCGATGACGGCAATGATGAGCGCGCCGATCACAGTGCCGGGGATGCTGCCGGTGCCGCCTGCAAGGCTTGTACCGCCGACGACCGCGGAAGCGATCGCATCAAGCTCATAGCCCTCGCCGGCGCCCGGGTGGCCCGTGATCACGCGGGAGGAGAGGATCACGCCGGCAAGACCTGCGCAGGTGCCGCAGAAGACATGCACGAACATCTTGACCTTATTGGGGCTGATGCCGCAGGCTTCCGCCGCGTTGGAATTGCCGCCGACCGCATAGATGTACCGGCCGATCTGCAGATGCGCCAGAATGATATGTCCGATCACGACGACGATCAGGAAAATGATGACCGGGCAGGGGATAACGCCGAACACATTGTGGTTGCCGATCCAGCCGTATGCGTCGCCGAGACTGGAGATGGGGCGGCCGCCTGCGATGAGCAGCGCCGCACCGCGGATGATCGTCAAAAAGCCGAGTGTGACGATATACGGAGCAAGCTTGCCCTTTGTGACCAGAATGCCGATGATCACGCCGACGAGCGTGCCGGCGAGAATGCCGCACAGGAAGCCGACCGGGAGCGGTGCGCCGGCCTTGACAACCATCGCGGAGATGACGCCGGACAGGCCGACGACCGAACCGATGGAAATATCAATACCGGCCGTGATCAGCACGTATGTAATGCCGACGGCCAGAATGCCGTTGATCGATGTCTGGTTGAGCACGAGAATCAGGTTCGACGGCGTCAGGAACGACGAACACAGGATGCTGACCACGATCAGCAGTGCCAGGAATGCGATGACAATCGCGTATTTTTCAAATACTTCTTTGGCCGTGCGGTGAGTTCCGTTTCTCAGCACGGCGCCATTTTTCATTTTATCCATGTGAATCTCCCTCATTGAGCCAGCATCATTTCCATTATTGCCTGCTGGGAAGCATTTTCGCGGAGCAGCTCGCCTTTCTTGCGGCCTTCGTGTATGACGATGATCCGATCGCTCATGCCGAGAATTTCCGGCATTTCAGACGAGATCATGATGATGCCCTTGCCCTGACTTGCCAGTGCAGAGATCATCTTGTGGATCTCCGCCTTGGCGCCGACGTCGATGCCGCGGGTCGGCTCATCCAGAATGATGACTTCCGGCTGACACAGAAGCGTCTTGGAAAGTACGATCTTCTGCTGGTTGCCGCCGGAAAGATTGGCTGCAATCTGCTCTGCACTCGGCGTCTTGATGGAAAACTCGCGGATCTGCTCGTCGGCGACACGTTTTTCCTCTTTATGCCGGATCCAGCTGTGGCGGCAGTACTGGCTCAGGTTGGACATGGTGATATTATCCCGCACCGTCATGCCAAGGACCAGACCGACAGAGCGGCGGTCTTCACTGACGTACCCGATGCCTTGGTCGAGTGCGTCACGGCTGCTGCGGATGCGAAGCACCTTGCCGTTCATGGTGATGGTACCAGCGGTAAGCGGATCGAGGCCGAAGATCGCACGCATGATCTCCGTCCGTCCTGCGCCCATCAGTCCGGCTACGCCGAGGATCTCACCGCGGTTCAGGCTGAAGCTGATATCAGTGAACCGGCCGCCGGTCAGATGCTCCACGCGGAAGAATTCTTCCGTTGTTGGGGTATTGCTCTTTGGGAACATGTTCTTGATCTCGCGGCCGACCATCATGGAGATGAGAGACGTCTCTTCGAGCTGCTCACGCGGGAAGCTGCTGATGTAGCAGCCGTCACGCATGACGGTCACGCGGTCTGCGATGCGGAAGACCTCGTCCATCTTGTGCGTGATGTAGATGATCGCAACGTCTTTTTTCTTGAGCTTGTCAATGATACGGAACAGGACTTCAACCTCTTCCGAGGTGATCGCCGAGGTCGGCTCGTCCATGATCAGTACCCGCGCATTGTTGGAAACAGCGCGGATGATCTCAACCATCTGCTGCTGCGATACACTCAGATCGCACATCTTACTGGCAGGATCCAGATGGATTTCCATCTCATCCAGAAGCTTTTGCGCCTGCTCCAGCATCTTCTGCTTTTGCAGCCACTTGCCGGAGACGAGCTCCCGACCCAGGAAGATGTTATCCGCTACGGTAAGCGCCGGGACGTAGTTCAGCTCCTGATGGATCATCGAAATACCAAGCGCAGCTGCGTCATTGATCGAACGGATCTCGACCAGACGGCCATCCATATAGATCTCACCGCTGTCTTTCTGGTAAGAGCCGTTGATGATGTTCATCAGCGTCGATTTTCCTGCGCCGTTTTCGCCCATCAGTGCGTGGACCTCACCGGCGTAAACCTGCAGCTGCATTTCATTGAGCGCTTTCACGCCCGGGAACGTCTTGGAAATTCCCTTCAGTTCCAAAACAATCTGACTCATAGGCAGCACCTTTCTGCGTTGCTATTTTGAAGCCTCATTCGGCAAGTCTGATCTGCCGGTCTTTCGGAATATGTGCGACGATGCAGTCGTTGGCGTATGTACGCTCCGGCAGCAGGACCATGACGTTGACGCAGTCCTGCGTGCAGGGGAAGGCAGCAAAGTGCCAGGTGCCGGGACGCATGTAGACGGCTGTACCCTGCGGAACGCGGAAGAGCTCAAACTTCTCATAGGGAGGATCGTCGATGTCCGAACGCGGGCCGACATGGATGTAAACGTCGCCGTCCAGCGGGAGGATCACTTCGCCGCAGCAGCGGTGAATCTCCGTGGTATCGACCACGACCGGACGCTTGAGCACGCGGGAGGTGGAGATGCCGACAGGGGAGGCGCTTGCGGTATAGTAGACGAGCTGATCACAGAAAAATTCATGGATCGCCGGACCGACGGACACCTTATCCGGGTTGATCAGTCGGGAGAAGGAGCCGTACTGATCAAAGTTTTCCAGGGACAATTCTTTTGCGGGAATAGATCTCATTGTTGTTTCCTCCGTTTTTAACTTTATCGGTTGAGCTGAGTATATAACGACACTTTTTATTTGTCAATCCCAAAAAACGAGCATGTTTTTTATGTATAATGCACAATTATTTCTTTTTAAGCTGTTGAGAATTGCATATGACTCTGCCGCATGCTATAATCCGCTATGAATTTTACTATATCGGTATAGTAAAAAAGCAGACAAAACATAAAACCCGGACGGGAAACTGAGTCAGACCGTCCAGATCAGAAACACAGAAAGGATGATTGAGAAATGACGCAGGAACGCGTAAAAGAGCTGGCTCTGCTCGCCCAGGACATCCGGATCACGGGGCTGAAGATGGTGCAGGGGAGCCGGTCGGGGCATCTCGGCGGGGCGTTTTCCATGGCAGAGCTGATGGCGGTGCTCTATTTTGATAAAATGAATGTCCGGCCAGAGCAGCCGGACTGGGCGGAACGGGACCGCTTTGTGCTCTCAAAAGGTCACTGCACGGTCGCGCTTTACCCGACTTTGGCGATGCGCGGCTTCTTTCCAGCCGAACGGCTGCAGGAATTCCGCAAGATTGACGGCCATCTGTCTGGTCATGCGGAGATGCGCTATGTGCCCGGCGTCGATATGTCGACCGGCTCGCTCGGCCAGGGCTTCTCGGCCGCTGTCGGTATGGCGCTCGGCGCGAAGCTCTCGGACTATTCCAACACGGTCTATGCCGTCATGGGCGACGGTGAGATCCAGGAGGGGCAGTTCTGGGAGGCATGCATGTACGCAGGTGCGCACAAACTTGGAAACTTAATCGGAATAGTGGATTCCAACAAAATTCAGCTCGACGGCCGCGTCAGCGAGGTGCTGGATACCGGCGATCTGCAGGCAAAATTCGAAGCCTTCGGCTTTTTCGTCCAGTCGATCGATGGACATGACGTCGCGGCGATCTCCGACGCGATCGACCGCGCAAAGGCCAAGACCGGCCGCGCGAGCATGATTATTGCCAACACGGTCAAGGGTAAGGGCGTGAGCTTTATGGAGAACACCTGCAAGTGGCACGGCCGCGTCCCGACGGACGAAGAATTTGCTGCGGCTTTCGAAGAACTGTATCAGCGCAAAGCGGAATTGGAGGGCTGAATCATGGCGGAAAAAATTGCAACCAGACATGCGTACGGTGAAGCGCTGGCCGAGATCGGCAGCGATCCGAAGATCGTTGCGCTGGACGCGGACGTATCGAGCTGTACGATGTCGTGCATGTTCGCGCAGAAGTACCCGGAGCGCTTTTTCAATATGGGTATCGCAGAGGCCAATATGATCGGTGCGGCCGCCGGTCTGTCCACGTACGGTTTTACGCCGTTCGTCCATGCGTTTGCCATGTTTATGGCGGGGCGCGGCTATGACCAGATCCGCAATTCCATCTGCTATCCGAACCTGAACGTCAAATGCGTCGGCACGCACGGCGGCCTCTCCGTCGGCGAAGACGGTGCGACGCACCAGTGCGTCGAGGATATCGCGCTCATGCGTGCGATCCCCAATATGACGGTCATCTGCCCGGCGGATGCAAACGAGACCCGGGCCGCTGTCCACGCGATCGCGGCGTATGAGGGTCCGGTCTATCTTCGCCTCGGTCGTGTCCCGGTCGAGACGGTCACGGACTTCCCGGGCTATCAGTTTACGATCGGCAAGTCCGTCACGCTCCGCGAGGGCACGGACCTGACGATCATTGCGACAGGCATGGTCGTTGCCGACGCGCTGGCCGCAGCGGAGGAGCTGGAAAAGGAAGGCATCCACGCGCGTGTGATCGATATGCATACGATCAAGCCGATCGACCGCGAAGCGATCCGGAAGGCGGCGAAGGAGACCGGCGCGATCGTCACGGCAGAGGAACACAACATCCTCGGCGGTCTTGGCGGCGCAGTCGCTGAGGTCGTATGCGCGGACTGCCCGGTCCCGGTCGAGCGTGTCGGCGTGAAGGACTGCTTCGGCCGTTCCGGCAACGCGCAGGCCCTGCTGGAGCTCTACGGTGTCAGCAAGTCCGCCATCGTCTCCGCTGCCCGGACGGTCCTGAAGCGATAATTCCCGGCAGATCACAAAAATACCGCCCGCCAGACAGGATCTGGCGGGCGGTGTTTTTTATGGGAGATCCGGCCGGGATACGGACCGGTGCTGTTGGTTTATGCCTGCTTCCATTTGCGGCAGCGGCGGGCTTTTTTGCGGCGCTTGACGATGCCGGAGATGATGAAGAACGCGGCGACGGCGGCGATGGCGACGAGCGTCAGGATGAGATAGGTCGTAGTATTGGAGGTCGAGGTCTTGACCGACAGCCACAGATCGTTCATCGTCTGCGTGGCTTCGACACCGAGCTCGGCAAACGATTCGCTGCGCGCGAGCGTCTCGTCATCCGGGTAGGAGACAGGGCTGGAGATGACTTCTTCGTCCAGATACTCCTTCGCGGCGGTCTCCGGTGTGGAGTAGCCGATGTAGTCGAGGTTTGCAGCCGAAATGTCCGGGCGGCACAGGAAGTTGATGAAGGCCTCTGCGCCCGCCTTGTTCTGGCAGCCCTTCGGGATGCACATGGCGTCGATGAAGATATTGAAGCCCTCTTTCGGGTGGCTGAAGCCGAGATCGGGGTTTTCCTCGACCATGGTCAGATAGTCGCCCGCGTAATAGGGGGCTGCCCAGGCTTCGCCGCGCTCCATGCGGTCAAAGATCTGGTCCATGACGTAGCCCTGCAGGACCGGGGACTGCGTGGCGAGCAGATCAGCGCAGTTTTTGAGTTCCTGCTCGTCCTCGGTGTTGAAGCTGTAGCCCAGCATCGACTCGGCAATGGCGAACGCGTCGCGCGGATTGTCAAACATCAGGAGCTTGCCCTGGTACTTGGAGTTCCACAGGCAGGACCAGCTCTGCGCGTCTTCCTCCGAGACGTAGTTCTTGTTATAGATCAGGCCGACCGTGCCCCAGGTATAGGGGACGGAATAGGCGTTCTGCGGGTCATAGGCCTGATCGCGGAAGGCCTCGTCAATGTACTCGTAGTTCGGGATGTTGGCGAAGTCCAGCGGCTCGAGCATATCCTCGGAGATCAGCTTGGCGATCATATAGTCGGACGGGATGATGACGTCGAACGTCGTGCCGCCGGTCTTGAGCTTGGTGTACATCGACTCGTTGGAATCGAAGGTCAGGTAGTTGACCTTGATGCCGGTCTCCTCCTCAAAGGCCTGGATCACGTCCAGACCTTCGTCCGTGCCGTCGGAGATATACTGGCCCCAGTTATAGACCGTGATCTCGTTGGCTGCGGCGTGGACGGGCAGGGGAAGGGCGCAGAGCAGAAGCGTGAGCGCCAGCAGGAGGGAAAAGACTCTCTTTTTCATGCGCGGGCCCTCCTCGGCTGCTGGCGGTTTTTCTCGGACTTCGCCTGCAGCAGGTTCATGACGACCATCAGGACCAGGATCACGATGAACATGAGCGTAAAGAGTGCATAGATCTTCGGCTGGATGGGCTTTTTCGTGTAATTGTAGATCTCGACCGGGAGCGTGATGAAGCTCGAGCCGGTGACGAAATAGGAAATGACGAAATCGTCCAGACTCATTGTGAACGCCATCAGCGCGCCCGAGATGATGCCGGGCATGATCTCATGGATGACGACCTTGGTGAAGGCCTGCATCGGCGTGCAGCCGAGATCCAGCGCGGCCTCGACCAGATCCTTGTCCATCTGCTGGAGCTTCGGCATGACGTTCAGAATGACATAGGGGAGATCGAACGTGATATGCGCGATGAGAAGCGTCCAGAAGCCGAGCACGGAGTTGGTCTTCAAAACCGTCCCCGCGAACGCGAACAGCAGCGCCAGCGCAACGCCGGTGACGATATCCGGATTCGTCATGGGGATGTTCGTTATGGTCATGACGGCGGAGCGGAGCCGGCCCTTCATGCTGTGGATGCCGACGGCAGCCAGTGTGCCCACGCGCCCAGGCCGTCGCAGTAACTGTCGCGGATCAGGCGGGCCTTGCCGTTTACGACGGCAAGGGCACCTTCGGCGCAGTCCAGCACGCACTGGCCGCAGCCGTCACATTTTTCTTCGTCGATCTCGATGATGGGACGTTCCATAACACCTCAGGCTTTCAAAAGGATATCTACAAGTTCTTCGGCATCGGCGGCCACCATGTCCGCTCCGGCGGCCTGTACCTCGGCCGCGCCGCGGAAGCCCCAGGCCACTCCTACGGCCGTCATGCCCGCATTGCGTGCCGTCATCATGTCCACGTCGCTGTCGCCCACATAGGCGCAGTCCTGCGGGGCCACGCCCATGGAGGCAGCCATCTGCAGAAGGACCGTGGGGTCGGGCTTGAGGGGCGCGTCATGACGGCCGCCGCGCACCGCGTCGAAACGGATGCCGGGAAAATGCAGCGGGACCAGGGCACAGGTAAGGTCTTCCGGCTTGTTGGAGAGCACGGCCAGCCGGAGCCCGGCATCCTGCAGGCGGCCAAGGGCCGCGACAAGGCCGGGATAGGGCGTGGTGCGGATGCTGAGGTGGGCGGCATAGTAGCGGCGCCCTTCTTCGGTCAGGGCATCCAGACGTTCCTGCGGTCCCTGGGCCACCACGGATTCGGGCAGGGCCCGGCGCATGAGGATGGGGAAGCCGTTGCCGACCATCCGCCGGTAGGCGCTGACAGGATGGACAGGGTAGCCGTGGGCGGCAAGGACGGCATTGCAGGCGCCGCCGATGTCGGCAAGAGTGTCCAGCAGGGTTCCGTCCAGATCAAAAAAACAGGCTTTCATGTGACCTCCGAAAGATGGGCTGGGCAGGGTGGCCGTCAAGGCAGGACGCAGTATAGCCGCAAAATCATCCGGCGGCAAATGTCATGCCGTTTTCACAAGTCGTGGATAGCCTGCAAATTCTGGACATGGATACGGGCTGTTTGCTATTCTGGAGTCCGGTGGCGGATCTCGCTGCCGTCTGATTTGGGAGGTTATGTATGCCCCGACACGTTTTGACTCTCAACGATCTTGGTGAAGAAGGCTCCTGGCTGCTGGTCCAACAGGCACGCGGGATCCCTGATGCGAAGAGCCGTACCGACTTCATGACGGAACGCACGGCTGTGCTGCTGTTCGCGCAGGATTCGTTCGCCGAGCGGCTGTGCGTTTCGGCGGCTGTGCGGCAGATGGGCGGGTCCCTCGTCTTCCAGGGCGCCACGGGCGGCTGGAAGTCCGAGGTGGAGCGTTACCAGCGCCAGATGCTGGCCGTCATCGACTATTTTGTGGACTGCATGTACGTCTACGGCATCCCCGGTCTGGCCACCTCGGTGGACAGGGATCTGGTGCAGTTCCCCATCATCAATGCCGGCAGCCCTGATGCCCATCCGGCCCATGTGCTGGCCGACGTGGCCTGCATGCTGCGCTATACCCGGGACGATCTCAAGAAGGCCCGCGTAGGCTGGCTCGGTTGCACCAACGGCACCCTGTTCTCCCTCATCGAGGCCCTGCGCTACTTCCCCTTCAGCCTGCAGGTGGCCCTGCCGCCGCTGGAGGACCGTCCCACGCTGGAGACCTATGCCCGTCATTGCGGCGTGAAGGTGGACTTTGTGGATACGCCCCAGCAGGCCGTGGAAGGCTGCAACTTCGTCTATGCCGGTTGCCGTTCGGGACTGGATGACGAGCTGGCGCAGCAGTGGAAGGTGGATGATGCCCTGCTGTCCCATGCCGACCAGAAGGCCCGCGTCCTGCTGGGCACCAGCCCCATGCAGGCCATCGAGGTCGCCAGCGACATCCTTGCCAGCCCGGCATCGCTGCTGCTGTTGCAGTCGGAAAACCGCCTGCGCGTGCACAAGCGCCTGCTGCACTGGGTCTTTTTGGAAAACGAACGGGTCATCTAGCCCCCGATCATCCTTTAGATGTTCACGATGGCTGTCCGGTCTTGCCGGGCAGCCATCTTTCATTTTGGGGGCTCTTTCCCCTTCCTGGGCGGGAGCTCGTTTCCTGGGGCTTTCAGCGAAAGGGGATCTCCAGACGATGCCGGATGATGGGGCGGGGGGCTTCGTTCTCCGGGATGGCCAGAGCCACGGCATAACCATCCCGGCCGATGGCGCAGGGGGCCCACCAGTGTTCGCCTTCGTCCGGAAGGGCTTCCTGGATGCTGGCATGGTGCCCTCCGCTCTCAGCGGAGACGAGCACCCTGTCCAGACCGGTGCCCAGCCCCTTGCCGCATGCTTTCATCACCGCTTCCTTTCTGACCCACATGCGATAGAAGCCGCGGGCATAATCGTCCGGGGACAGCGCATCGAGGGCCAGACGTTCCCGGGGATGGAAAAAGTCCGCGATACCGCGTGCATCCACAGCGCTCCCCGTCCACTGGATGTCACAGCCGATGGGGCAGCCCTCACAGACGGCCAGCAGGGCTTCCGTACCGCTGTGGGAGATGCTGAAGGGAAGGTCGCGCCAGCAGGGTTTTCCCCACGGACCGTAGGAGAAAACGATGTCGCAAGCCCGGACGTCCGGCCTGTGGGCGGCAAGGATGGTCTTTGCGCAGGCCCGGCAGAGAAGGAAGCGGCTGCCGTCGCGGGGCCTGCAGAAACGGGCCCCGCGTTCCAGCTCCTCGGGGGAAAGAAGGGGGCGCGCCCAGGAAATGCCGTTCTCCGCATGGGCCAGGCTGAACCGCCAGAGATGGATGGCGGCCGAGCGGTACACACGTTTGCGGCCGGAACAGAGGACACCAGTGGTCATCAGAGGAACTCCCGGAAGCGGATGGTGACATATTTGAGCATGCCGAAGAGCTGCACGATGGCGATGTTCACACGCGTAGACAGCGTCAGGCCGCTCAACGGCAGGCCGTGGAAGAAAGGAGTTTCGCTCACGGCGGCGAAACGGGGGGACAGGGAGGCCAGGGCCGGGACCTTGTCGATGCAGAACGTCATGGGCGCATTCCTGTTGCCGGAGCGGGCCACATAGCGGTTGCTGATGCGCATGCCGAGGGAGGACACCGCATCGAAAAAAAGCGTCCCCCCGGGAAAACGCCCGCTGAGGAAGGGCAACAGCGCCCCCATCAGGTCCGTGGGCTGATAGTGGAACACTCCGGCTGCCAGAAGGAGGACGCCCCGTTGCCCCGGGGCCTCCACGGCATCCGGCCAGAGGGGATCGAAAATGTCCCGTGCCAGGAGCCTGTGCCCTTTGGTAGGCGGCAGGAGCGCCTGCCGGGCCCGGATGACTTCCGGCAGGTCCACATCATACCAGACAGCCTCGGCAGGGGGCTTGCGGTAGACGGCGGTGCTGAGGCCGCAGCCCAGGTTGATGATGGTTCCTTCGGGGTGGCGGGCAAGGAAGTCCCGGACGGTGCGATCGATGTTCATCTCGCGGGCCAGGCAGCAGACCTGGCCGTATTCCTTGAAGGATCTCCTGATCTCCGAGAAATCGAAGTCCAGTTGTTTCAGAACGTCCACGGCGACGGGGTCGTAGGCGGCCCGCGGGTTGGCCCGGCAGGGGGTGGCGCAGCACCACAAGGGGATGAGGAGCGTTCTGGCGATATCGTCCGTGAGGCACGCTTCTATTTTCATGGCAGCTCCGTGGATCGGCATCCGTTTGGGGCTCAGAACGAGTACCGGACGCCGAGATAGAGATGGTCGTTCCTGTCATACTGGCCAAGGTCGTTGCGGCGGTCGCCGCCAAAAAGCATGTAGCCGGCCAGGAAGTGCAGGTCGTCGCTGTATTCGTATTCGGAAAAGATCTCCACGCAGTAATCCCCGTTGCTGGCGAAAAGCTCCCCGCGTATGCCGGCCGTCAGGCTCTCGTCCAGGAATTTGTCGGAGACGGACCAGCTGATGCCGTAGCGGTCCCTGTCCTTGCCGGGCACGGCATCGCCGTCGTGGCTGAAGAAGAAGGCCTGGAGGTTGACGTTCAGGTTTGTCAGAAAATTCCTGTCCCATCCGAGGATGGCCTCGTAGTCCGTGCGGCGCTCCACCGTGATCTCGTCGGACTGGAAGGGATAGCCCGCCTTGATGGTGAATTCGCCCCGGAAGGTGGAGTCCCACAGGGATACGGCGGTATTGATGCCGAACGCCGTATAGGGCTCGTAGATCTCCTTCACCAGGGCCTGCATGCGCTGCCTGTCCAGACTGGCCGTGTAGAGAGGCTTGTGCTCGTAGCCCCGGTAAAAAAGGAAAGCCACGTCATAGCCCGGGCGGAAAAATTTGAGCCGCGCTGCCGCTTCCGGCTCGAAAGGGCCGTCCTCACGCTGGCGGCGGACGAAACCCGCACGGGCGTACTGGCGCAGGGTCCGCAGCGAGCTGTCTTCCCAGGGCGATCCGTATTCGGGCAAGCGGCTGAAACGGGGGAAGGGGATGAGCACAAGGTCGAGCAGGCCCGCGCCGTCGAGGTTGGCCCGCAGGTCGACGGCCCCCACCGAAAGCCTTTGGCTGCTGCGGGCTGTGGCGATGGGGTTGCGGAAGTCCACGGGATTGATGATGTCGAAAGTGCTCAGGCTGTCGGCTTCTCCCCAGCGTATCTGCTGCATGCCGATGATGAGGTCCAGATACCGGGAGTCCAGGGTCACATAGGCCTCGCCCAGTTCGGGCGTCACGATGGGTTCCTCGGAGTCCCGGCGCCCGGGCACGGAAAGGTCGGCATCCACATGGCCGCTGACGTAGCCCCGTATCCAGGAGTCCTGGTTGATATTGGCTTCGAGCCGGAAGCGCTGGGCCGCGGACAGGGGGGTCGCCTTGTAGGGCGACTGACGGTAGGTCGTTTGCAGACTGCCGGACAGTTTCAGCCAGTCCGGCATGCGGGGCCTGTCCCCGTCCGCTCGGGAAAGGGTGGGGAAGAACAGCAGGGCGGCAGCCAGCAGCATGGCCGCGGTACGGAAGCGGACAGAGCGGCACAGGCGCATGCCTTCGGCTGCGGGGCGGGGAAAACTGGCAAAGGGCATGGTGGGCGATCCGACGGGAAGGGTTGTGGAGAAGGTCTGCCGGGGCGGTGATCCGGGAAGGGCCGTGGAGGCCCCTCCCGGAAGGACGGAACTAGCGCTGCAGGGCGCTGTGCTCGAAATAGGCGTCGCTCAGGCCGACGTCATAGCGCAGGTTGGACCAGTCGATGACGGTGAAGGAGCCTTCCCTGGGGCGTTCGACGCGCATCTGCGTCACGGTCCAGATCCCGTCGATCTTTTCCTGGCGGGAGAAGAAGAGTTTTTTCACCAGACGGTCTTTCTTGTCATAGTAGTCCGCCCGCAAACGCAGCAGGGTATCCTTGCGCACCCACTGCACCTGGCGGGAATACTGGGTCTCTTTCCCCTTTTTGGGGGTGCGTTCCAGGACATAGCAGTCGATGCCGTCCACGTTCTCCTCGCCTTGCAGCAGGTAGTCGTACTCGTCCACGTCATCGAGGTTCTGGATGTCTTCATTGGAGAGGTCACTGCGCATGAATGAGGCGAACTTGCTGGAACCGCTGATACGGCGGACAAGGCTCTCGGCCGGCAGGTAGACCCACATGTCGTCATCCTGCTCCAGGCCGCGGTAACTCCAGACGAGATATTTGGTGCCGTTGACGTCGGCGGGCCTGTCGAACACGATCAGGCTGTATTCGTCTTTGCCGTCCTTGCCGAAATGCTTGGAATAGGTCTTGAAGGAGCGCGTCAGCACCTTGCCGCCGCGGTTGATGCTCATGACGGCTTCGCTGTAGGAGTCCTGGCTCGTATCGACCTGGTCCATCCGGACGGCCAGATCGTAGCCCGCCTTGACGGGGTCTGTGATCGCGGGAGCGGCCTGGGCGCTGCCGGCAAGGAGCAGCGTGCAGAAGAAAAGGGCAAAGAGTCTGTGCGATGCGATGGTCATGGAGTTCTCCTTTCGGGATGATGGTGATGCTCAGGCACGGACCTGCGGCTCGTGTTCCTTGCCCAGGGGCTTGAGGAAGGAGAGCAGGGCCGGGGAAAGGGTGAGGTCGGCGAGGCAGCCCCAGAAAAAGGCCGCCGCCCCAAGGATGCCGAATTGCCCCGTGGTCCTGACGGCAGAAAGCGTGAAGACCAGGAATCCCAGCATGAGGGATATGGTCGTGAAGGTGACGGGCTGTCCTACCGTGCGCACGGTCGCCAGCAGGCTTTCACGATAGGTCCCCTTGCGGGCGAACAAGCGCTGGAAGGTGACGTAGAAGTGGGTGGTGTCGTCCACGCATACGCCGATGATGACCGAGGAGAAGATCATCAGGACAAGGCTCAGGTCGATACCGGCAAGCCCCATGAGGCCCATGGGCATGAGGATGGGCACGATGTTGGGCAGCATGCTGATGCAGCCCAGCACCACGGAGCGCAGGCACAGGATCATCATGAGGCCGATGGTGATGACGGCGCTGGCAAGGCTGGCGGCTTGGCCGGAACCCACATAATCGGCCACGGCGGTCAGCCAGGCCATCTGGCCCGTGTATTCCACGCGCAGCCGTCCGCCCAGCCGGTCGCGGACGAAGGCATCCATCTCCTGCATGAAGGCCCGTACTTCCTGGGTGCCCATATTCCGTGTCTGGATATGGATGCGCGCCACATCGCTGAGCAGGCTCAGCTCCCTGTCTAGGTTCTTCCCGCCCGACGTTTCGTAGAAGAACAGGTACTGGCCGGCCAGCTCCTGGGAATCCGGCAGGCGGTGGAAGGCCCCGTCATCCCCGTGCAGGACTTCATTGATGCGCTTGATGATGTCCACGATGCTGTGGGTCTTGACGGTGCCGGGCAGGCTTTCGGCGTGGCGCTGCAGGAGCTCCATGTCCTGCAGGAAACGGAGCTCGCGGGCGCCGTTGGCCTTGCCGCTGTCCACCATGATCTCCAGGGACATGGAGCCGCCCATGAAGGTATCGAAAAAGTCGGAGTCCCGGCGCAGTTTTTCCGAGGTGCTGATGTCCTTGACCGTGTTCGTTTCCACCACGACCCGCTGGTACAGGCAGGCCCCGGCCAGGGACGTCACGAGGAAAAAGACGATCACGAGACGCGCATGATCGATGGACCAGCGGGCCAGTCCTTGCAGGGCCGCATCGAGGCGGCAGAGCAGACGGTCATGGACGCCCCGCCGGATGGTCGCCTCCTGTTCCGGGCGGATCATGTAGGCGATGGGCGTCAGCGTGATGGCCAGGACGAAGGCGATGGCCACGCCGATGGCGGAGTAGATGCCGGCCATGCGTATGGGGATGATGTCCGTGGTGAGGAAGGAGAGGAAGCCCATCATGGTCGTCAGCGACGTGAACAGGCAGGGGATGAAGACCTCCCGCATGGTCTCGACCATGGCTTCATGATGGACGGTCCCCCGACTGCGGTGCAGGTGGTACCCGGCGATGATATGCACCGTGTCCCCGATGCAGACGGAAAAGAGCATGGTGGGCAGCATGATGTCCATCATGGAAACGGTCCAGCCCGCCAGGCTGATGATGCCCATGGTCAGGATGATGCTGATGCAGATCACGGCCACGGGAGCGATGACGGCCCGGATGCCGTTGCCCATGCGGAACAGCAGCAGGGCCTGGAGCATCAGGCAGACCAGGGTCAGCTTGACGGTCTCCTTGCGGGTGATCTTGTCGCTTTCGTAGTCCTGGACGGGCGGCCCGGCCAGATGGGTTTCCAGAGAGGCGAATTCCGGCCGTTGCAAGACGCGGTACACTGCCGGGGCGATGTCTTTGCGCGGGTCGTCGGCCCCGTCGGGATAGCGTTCGCATTCGAGCACTATGGTGGCGATGGTGGCGTCGGGCGAGATCAGGACGTTCACGAAGTCGTCCAGGGCCAGAGCTTCTTTTTTGAATGCCCTGATGGCCTCGGGATCATCAGGGATCTCTTCGAGGCCGGGACCCACCATGACCTCGTCCCCGTGAGCGCGGATGTATTCCGCCGACCCCAGCCACTTGACCTCCCTGATGTGGGGCACGTCCTTTTCCAGGGCCAGCGCCAGGGAGTCCAGGAGTCGCAGCGTGTCACGGTCGAAGATGTCCCCGCCGTTCCTGACGGCCACATAGACGAAGTCTTCATTTCCGAAGAGCTCCCGGAAGCGTTCGATGGCCACGACGGCGGGATCGTCGTCCGTGAAGAAGGATTCATCGGAGTTGTCGAAGCGGAGGTCACGCATCAGGAAAAGGGACCCGAACGTGAGCACGGCCACCAGCAGAAGGACGCCGTAGCGCCAGGTCTCCAGAAAGCCGACGAACGTGCGGGCGCGGGTCAGGGCGCGGGACTCCTTCATCGGGTCTGCTCCAGCATGCGGCCGAGTTCCTCACGCAGGAGCATCAGGAAGGTGTCCTCGTCCTTTTTGAGGAAAAAGTGGTCGCCCGGCAGGATGTGCGCGGCGAACGCCCCGCGGGTCTGTTCCCGCCAGGCCTCGATGTCCTGCCGGCAGACTTCGTCATCGGCATCCCCGGAAAAGACGCACAGGGGCACATCCAGGCAGGCATCGCAGACATAGCTTTCGTCCATGGCGAAATCCGCCCGCAGCAGCGGCCGGAACATGCGCATGAGATCAGGTTCGCGCAGGATCTCTTCCGGGGTCCCTGCCAGCTGCCGCAGTTCCGCGTCGAAAGCCTCGTCGGGAAGGTCGCTGAGCAGTTTGCGGGGCGGCATGTGGACGGGGCGGCTCCCCGAGACCAGCAGCAGAGCGGGCGGACGGCCCTGGAGGACAAGGCGGCGCGCCACCTCGAAGGCGATCTTGGCCCCCATGCTGTGGCCGAAAAGGATGCAGGCGCCGTCGAACCAGCCGCGGCCTTCCTCGGCTTCGAACAACGCATCGGCCAGGCGGTGGATGCTGTAGTAGCGCGGTTCGCGGAAGCGTTCCTCGCGACCGGGCAGCTGTACGGCCCGGACATCGGCCAGGCCCCGGAGGTTCCTTTCCCAGTTGCGGTAAAAAGAGGCGCCGCCTCCCGCATGGGGAAAACAGAACATCTTCGGCCGGGCGGGAGAGGCGCCGGCGTTCCCGGAAATCTCCTGCGGCCCCGCGAGCCATTTGCCAGTATCCATGGTTCCTCCTTGTCGTCATGCTGCCCGTGCCGGGTCGTCCCCGGCACGGGCAGACCGGTTAGGCGTGTTTTTTCAGTAGACGGGCCAGTCTGGCGGCGATGGCATCCACGCTGCCGGGATCATGGAGCAGGTTCCAGTGGTCGGCATCCACGGCCAGCTCCTCGAAGCCCGATCCCGCCAGTCCGCGCCAGTAGGCCGTGCGGGCGTCGTCCTCTTCCATGCTGTTGCTGCGGACGTAGAGCACGGGCAGGCCTTCCAGGGGCTGCGGCGCATAGGAGCGCAGGGCCCTGAGGTTGGCGTCGATGATCTCCATGACCCGTCCGGCCATTTCCAGGTCGTCCTTTTCCACGGCAAGCTGTCCGCTGCTGCGCAGGGCCTCGGCCAGGACGCGGGCCCGTGCGGGGGCGTCCAGTGCGGCCAGGTTCCCTTCGCTCATGCCCAGGGCCGCAAGGGCCTTTTGGGGCGCGGGGGCCACCAGCCCGAGCAGGGCGGCAGGATCATGGGCGCGGCTGTCATAGAGGCTGTCCCAGGCGGGCTTTGAAGGCGGATCGAGCAGGACCAGCGGCAGCAGGTGTTCCCCCTGGCCGCCGGCCAGCAGACGGCGGGCCGTTTCCCAGGCCAGGAAGGCCCCCATGGACCATCCGCCCAGCAGCAGGGGCCGCGGGAGCCCCTCCACGGCCTCCAGGGCCGCGGTGACCATGTCCGGGAAGGCGGTACGCAGGGGACCACCATCGAGGCCGGCGCTCTGGAGGGCATGGAAGGATACCTCTCCGAGCTTGGCGGCCAGCGGGGCATAGGCGTTCACGAGGCCTTCCACGGGATGCATCATGCACACGGTCGCGGGGCCGTCAGCGTCATGCAGGCAGACCAGTTCGTCGGCAGAGGCACCCGGCTTGTGGTCCACGAGGGCGGCCTGTGCGGCCACGGTGGGGGCCTGCAGCAGGTCACGCAGGGTCAGACGGCAACCGAACTCCCGCTCCAGCTGCCGGAGCAGCTGGAAAGCGGAGAGGGAGTCCCCACCGCTCAGGAAGAAGCTGTCCGTCACGCCCACGTCGTCCACCCTGAGGACGTTTTTCCAGATGGCGGCCACGGCCTGTTCCGTCCTGGTCCGGGCAGTGACGCCCGTACGGGGGCGCTGCCGTACGGCAGCGCCTGACAGGCGTTTCCTGTCCACCTTGCCGTTGCGGGTCAGGGGCATCCTGTCCAGCAGCGTCCACGAGACGGGGATCATCCAGGCAGGCAGGTGCCCGCGCAGATGGTCTTCCAGAGGACGGGGCGTGAAGCGTGCCACGGACGACGGGCCTTCGCTGAGGATGACCTCCAGCCCCAGACGGCTTTCCAGGGAAGCGGGGGGCATCAGGAAGGACGGCCGGGAAAGGCCCGCCTCCGTCAGCGCCTTCGTCCACAGTTCACGGGTCAGCAGCGGCTGCTCGGGACGGAATTCCTCGTCCCGGGCGCTGTCGAAGCCCTGCTGGAGCCCCATGCTCAGGTCGAAGGGCAGCTGGAAGACGGTCTCCTCCTGCATGAGCAGGATCCCGGACGGCTTGAGCAGGCCCGTCAGGTACTTCAGGCTCCGCCTGATGTCTGCCGCATCATGCAGGACATTGCCCGCAAGGATGAGGTCATAGCCATGCGGCTCGAAGCCCATGAGGCGGGGATCCTCATCAAGGTCCAGCAGACGGTAGTTGACGAAGGGATAACCGGCGAACTCCTCGCGGGCCCTGTTCAGGAAGAAGGGGGAGATATCCGTGAAGTCATAGGTCACGCCGTTGTCCGGCAGGCCGGGCAGGACGAAGCGCGTCACGGTGCCGTAGCCGCCGCCGACTTCGAGGATGCGGAAACCGTTTCCGGAAGCCGCCGCCAGCCCGGTCACCAGATCCGCCGTCAGCCGGTTGCTGGCACCGAAGATCTTCTGATAGAAGCCGGGCACTTCCGCGGACGTGTAGAATTCCGCCGAGTGCACGTCTTCCCTGAGGATGGCGGGGAGCTCGCGCACGGTGCGGGCCAGCAGGGCCATCTCCTGCGGGCTGTAGCCCAGTTCTCCGGCCCTGTCGGCGCAGAAGGCCAGGCAGACTTCCCTGTCGGGAGCCGTGCCGCGACGCTGCCATACGCCGTCCCCGTCCCTGTCCGCGAGGCCCAGATCGTGCAGGGCCTTCACGGCCCGCGCCAGCCAGCGCCCGTAGCGGGGACTGATGCCGCTGTCGTGCAGGAAGGTCTCCGTGTCACGGTAGCCGTGCCCGAAAAAGCCGAGCTCTTCCAGGGCCGCGGTGACGGCAGCCGCATAGAGTTCCTTCATCTTGTCCCAGACAGGCAGGAAGCGTTCCTCGTCAAGGCCTTCCCGGTCGTCCGTCCGGAGCGGGAGCCCGTCCTCCAGACGGCTTGCGGCGCGTTCTTCCCGCACGATCTCGCCCCGGTGTCCGGGATCGGCTTCCACATAGGCTGCCAGCGACAGCTCGCCTTCCGCGCCCTTGTGGAGCAGGACGGCCGCATTGTTCACCGCAGGATGGGCTTTGAGCACGGATTCGATCTCGCCCGGTTCCACGCGGTAGCCGTGGATCTTCACCTGCTCGTCCTTGCGGCCGAGGAATTCGAGGGTGCCGTCGTCGTGGTAGCGTGCCGTGTCTCCCGTGCGGTAGAGACGGGGATGCCCGTCCCCGGCCGGCAGGAAGGCTCCGGCCGTCTTTTCGGGATCGTTCCAGTAACCGAGGGCCAGGCCGTCTCCGCTGATGTAAAGGTCCCCGGCGACCCAGTCGGGACGCGGCTGGAGACGGTCATCAAGGACGGCGAAGGCCTGGTTGGCCAGCGGTCTTCCGTAAGGCACGGAGGCCCAGCGGGCATCGTCCGGGCCCGTCTCGTGGAAGTTGGACCAGATGGAGGCCTCGGTGGCGCCGCCCATGGCCATGACCCGGATGCCCGGGACGAGCTGCTTCAGGCGCGGCGGCAGGGATTGCGGGATCCAGTCGCCGCTGAAGATGGCCAGGCGGAGGGGCAGGGGCTGTCCTTCCCCTTCGGCCGCGGCATCCGCCAGCAGCTGGCCGAGGGCCGGGACGGAGTTCCACAGGCTGACCCGGTGCTCATGCAGCAGCCGGACCCAGGCCTGGGGCTGCAGGCTCTCTTCCTCGTCCGGGATGACGACGGCGCCGCCGGCTGCCAGCAGGCCGAAGATGTCGTACACGGAAAGGTCGAACGACAGCCGGGCGAGGGCGAGGATGCGGTCCCCGGCATCCACGCCGTACCGCCGGTTGACGTCAAGGATGGTGTTCATGGCCGCCCTGTGGGAGATCATGACCCCCTTGGGCGTCCCCGTGGAGCCCGAGGTATAGATGATGTAGGCAAGATCGTCGGGGGCGATGTCCACCTGCGGCGGGAGCTCGTCCTCGCCCGCTTCGGCCAGCAGGTCTGCCGCCACGAGGCGGATGCCTTCAGGCAGGGGCGCGGCGTCCGAACGGCCCACGACGACACGCACGCCGGCATCGGCCAGGATGGTGGCGATACGGGCATCGGGCTGGCCGGTGTCCAGCGGCAGATAGGCGGCCCCGGCGCGCTGGATGCCCAGGACGGCCACGACCTGTTCCCAGCCTCTGGGCAGAAGGACGGCGACCCGGTCGCCATGCCGTACCCCGGCCGCGTCCAGTTCCCGGGCCAGGGAGCGGCTCAGGCGTTCGGTCTCGCCGTAGGAGAGGGTCCTGTCCGCACTGATGACGGCGGTGGCATCAGGCCGAGACCCAGCCATGCGCAGGAAGGGGGCGAACATGGGCTCGCCGGGCATGTCCAGGGCCGTGTCGTTGACCGCCGCGCGTACGGCAAGCTGCGATGCCGGGAGGCGTACCGGCACGGCATCGCCCCAGGCCGCGTCGTCACGGGAGAGGCGGCGCAGGGCCTCGGCGTAGGCTTCGAACATGGCATCGATCATTCCGTCAGGGAAGAGATCGCGTACATAGTCGAAGACGATGCGCAGCTCGCCGTCCACTTCGAACAGCTGATGGTCGAGCCAGACCTGCGGGGTCTGGGAGATGCTGTAGACCTCGTGCCCCATCTGCCCGAGGGCAAAGGTGCCGGAAGAGGATTCCATGGACAGGGCGCTGGTGAAGATCACGGGCATGATGCCCGCCGCCGTGCCGCGTCTGCGGCCCAGTTCGCGCAGGACGCGGATGCCGCTGAAGGAACGGTGTTCCATGTCGTCCCACAGGCGGCTCCACAGCCGTCCAGCCC
>OGNB01000605.1_pt1 | contig 25752 bp, 10 predicted proteins | sample 1573301 | NCBI WGS metagenome assembly OGNB01 (sample SAMEA2581914, study PRJEB24529) | metagenome | biome: Human gut stool | place: China | collected 2011
GGCCGGCTGCACCACGATCACGTCCAATACCTTGGTGGCCGTGGGATCGACCTTGCTGCCGATGGTCAGGGTGCAGGTTCCCTGCTTGCGTCCCTTCACCCACTGCTTTTCGGAATGAGGAGATTTGCGGTAGTAGTCCGTAGCAAGAAGTTCACGGGCAGATACGGTCAGTATCGGTTTTCCGGTGACGGCAGAGGGGTCTACATATTCTGTCAGGAAATCAAATTTACGATATAGCCATTTTTTCTGTTTCTCTTCATCGAAGTTATTCAACGCAAAGGTGGTCTTTTCATAACGTTCGCGTTGCCAGAAGTCTTTCTCGTAGGGAGAGTAGTTGTCACGGCTTTCAATCATACGGCGGACAAATTCTACGGCAGGATTATCTTTCTTCCGGTAGTGTTCACGTTTGGGTTTGACTACCACTTCACCAAGCGCGTATTCGGTAGGCGCAAGTGCTACTTTATAGGATGCATTACGGGCAGGGCGAATGGTGCGGATATAGTCATTATAACCGATTACAGAGATTACAAGTACTGCTTCGGAGCGGTGGGTTTTGAAGTAAAAGCGTCCGTCGCTTCCGGTAGTAGTTCCTTCGGTCGTGTCTTTTAAGCGTACAGATGCATAAGGCAAAGGTTCTTTGGTCAGAGAATCAGTCACCACCCCTTGTACCACATACTGCGCACTGAGCGGAATACTGATAGCCAATAAAAGAAAGAGCGTCAATGTGCCTTTTTTCATTAATCTCATACCTTAAATCCTATTGAATTGAGCGGGGCAAAGGTAGGAGTGATTTCAAGACAAAAAAAGGTCTATTTGACGGAAGAAATGTTCTTATTTGACACAATTAGGGGAAAGTAATACGAAATCGGGTCAGTCCGTCGGCATAGGCTCGCAAAGAGAATGTGCACCCATGACGCATCAGTACTTCGCGAATAAAGATGAGTCCGATTCCCTGACCGTTCGGTTTGGTAGAGAAGAAAGGACTGAACAGTTTAGCTTCTGTTTCTTTGCTGATTCCCTGACCGTTATCTATCACTTCAACAGTGGCCGGAGCGAGGGTGCGGACTATTATTTCCCCATCGGTCTCAATGCTTTCCGCTGCATTCTTGATGATGTTTACGAGTACTTGCTCAAACAAAGCGGCATCCAGCATCACATCTTTCAGACTTTCGTCTATTTCCATGCGGAGTGTAATGCGACGGTCATTACACATTCCTTCCATAAACCGCTTGCAGGTGAAAACCAAATCATTCAGATTGACAGAAGAAAGTGTCGGTTCGGGGATTTTCACCACATCGGCAAAACGGGTAATGAAACGACTCATCGAGAAACAACGGTCGGTACATACACGCATCACGTCGCAGATGTCTTCCATTCCTTCTTCGCTGGAAAGGGCTTGTTCTACCGTATCCAGTGTGGAAGTAATGCCGGCAGTCGTGTTGTTCACTTCGTGGGCAATCATGCGGATAACTTTTTCGTATGCGCGCTTTTCCGCTTTCATCACTTCGTCCGTCATACGTTCTATCAGAAAGAAAGGATGCTTGAATCCTCGGTCGATAAACGAGGAATGGGTACACTTATAAATATTCGAGTCGTTCAGTCGCACTACGGAAGTTGCTTCTTTAGGAATGGATGCCAGCTCTTCCGCCAAAGGCGAATCAATATTTTCCAGTTTCTTATTCTGCGCTTCTTCCAGCCGAACGCCCAGCATTTTCACGGCCATCGGATTGAGCTGCGATACCTCACCGTCCAGCGTCATAATGATAACGCCCATAGGCGATGCCTGAATCAGCAAATCAAGAAAATGGTTCTGCTCGCGCATACGCAGACGCTCGTTCTTAAGTTGCTCCATCATACGGTTGAAGACGTTCACGATACGGTCGGCCTCATACTGTCCCACCTGACTGAGCCGACTGCTGAAATCCTGTTCGCGCAACAACTCCATACCGCTTCCTATCGTGTCCATCGGCTTGACAATCTTACGGTAGAACACCACCAGATAGATAAGTATAAACGCAATGATGCCCTCCACAACATATAGATGGACGGTTTGCATTTTGCCTGCCAGGTATATCAACGCTCCACCCAGCCCGAACAAAAACAATACAAGAATAAAAAAGTAAAATTTAATACGCACGTAAGTAAGAGATTAGGGGTTAGCGGTTAGGGATTAGTGATTAGGGATTAGCGATTAGTGATTAGAGGTTGGCAGTCAACGATTAACTGTTAGGATTTAAACGAATAAACACTTATCGCTAATCACTAACCGCTAATCCCTAATCACTAACCGCTATTTTATATTTTTCCAACCGCCTGTACAGTGCGGCTCTGCTGATGCCCAACGCCAATGCAACTTGGCTGAGATTACCTTTATGCTGTTCCAAAGCCTGCAGGATAGTCTGCCGTTCTATTTCGTCCAGCGTCATGCCGGCAAAGGACGTACCCTCGGCGGCTTTTACGGGTTCGTCATGGCGTTGATATTGCGATTCAAAATCAGAGGCGTCCAAAGTCTGTTTTCCGCTGACAAGAATGGTACGTTCCACCAGATTTTTCAATTCACGGATATTACCCGAATAAGGCAGGCGGGAAAGGAAGTTCAGCGCGTCCGCCGAAAATTCGGTATGCGGCAAACCGTTTACGGCAGCCTGGCGATCGGCAAAGTGGCGTGCCAACAGAGGAATATCCTCACGGCGTTCGCGCAAGGCGGGCAGTTTTACGGTTATCAGATTGATACGGTAGAAAAGGTCTTCACGGAATGTACGCTCGGAAACCATTTTGCGCAAATCGGCATTGGTGGCGGAGACTACACGTACATCCACTTTGCGCGGACGGCTGTCGCCCAGCACTTCAAATGTCTGGTCTTGAAGTACACGCAACAGTTTAACCTGACAGGACAAATCCAAATCACCTATTTCATCCAGAAAGATAGTGCCTTTGTTGGCCAACTCAAAACGACCTATACGGTCGGCGCTCGCATCGGTAAAAGCGCCTTTCTTATGACCGAACATCTCGCTCTCGAACAAACTCTGCGAAATACCGCCGAGATTGACTTTCACGAAAGGCTGTTTGGTGCGCTGGCTGTTGATGTGGATGGCCTCGGCTATCAGCTCCTTACCTGTACCGCTCTCACCGGTAATGAGTACGGAAGCGTTGGTACGGGCTATGCGGGCCACGGTATTCAGCACCTCCATCAAACCTTGTGATTTCCCTATGATATGGCTACGGTTCAAACCTTCCGCCTGCTCCTCCGGCACGTCCTTCGGAGCGGCGCTCAATTCCAAAGCGGTTTCGATACGCTGCAAAAGAGCGGCATTGTTCCACGGCTTGGTAATAAAGTCGAAAGCGCCCGCCTGCATACCCTGTACGGCAAGTTGGATGCTTCCCCATGCCGTCATCAGTATAACGGGTACGTCGGGACGGAACACCTTTACCTGTTTCAATAGCGTAAGTCCCTCTTCGCCGGTAGTGGAGAGCGTAAAGTTCATATCCATCAATATCAGTGCGGGAGATTCCGCACGAACCATATCCATTGCTTCACGGGGACCCGGAGCTGTTTTTACCTCATAACCGGCACGCTTCAACATAAAACTGAGCGAAGAACGTACGGCACTATCATCATCGACTATCAGTATCATAGCATTTTGTAGTTAGTTGCTTGCAAAAGTAAGTTTTTTCACCACAGCTCATACAGATTTGCACTATTTTTTTGTTTTTTCCCTTATAATCGTACAATTCGGTATGGTTTGACCGGAATCAACCTTTGATTATATCTTCAAAGTCGGCTTCCAACTCCGCGTTCCGTTCAAAATCCCAAAGAGTCAGGCTGCGGAGTTGATAGAAATAATACCAATAGTAATAAAGTTCGGAGATGTGTTTCTGCCGGGCTTCGTCTTTGGAGTTCTGCGCATCGTTGAGGTCGAGGGTACTTATTTTACCAATCATAAAAGTCTCCACACTGGTCTTGTAACGTTTCTCGGCTATCAGGTCGGCTTCTTCGGCTATTTCCAGTTGTTGGGCCTGGTTATTGAAGTTTGCCACCAGCAAAAAGATGTCCTGATTGAAATCCATTTGTTCCTGGCGGATTTTGGAAAGTACCACTTCACGGTTGCTCTTGGCCACCCTCACCTTGCCACGACGTTTTCCCCAGTCGAGGATAGGTATTTTTACACCGACTTTGACAATCTGGTTATCCAGCAAATTCTGATAGGCAGAGGAGAACTCATAGTTTTGTCCTGTATAGCCAACGCTGGCAAACAAGTCTATGCTCCTTAAATTTCCACGTGCCGTAGCCACTTCATAATCTGCTTCCAACTGGCGGCGGCGTATATTCTGAGCAAACGAGTTGCGTTCCAAAGCTTTGTTCAGGACACGGTCATAGTCCATTTTAATGCCCGAAACAGAAGCGGGTATCACAGGGTTCAGTCCCTCGCTCTCCGACACGCCGAGGAATGAACGCAGCTGGAACATTTTGGCGTTCAGGGTGCTTTCGGCTTCGGTTACATCGGCTTTGCCTTGCAGGGAATTCAGTTTAAGCTGCAGCAGGTCGTTTTCTGAAATCTGTCCCATTTTGCGTTTGGCAATGGCCACTTCATAAAGGCGGTCTGAGTTCGCTTTGTTTTGCTGCGCTGTGGCAAGCGCTTCCTTGGCCAATAATAGCTCGAAGAAATAAGTAATGGTTTTCATCGTTACTTCTTCCGTCGCGGAAATAAAGGAAGCTTTTGCCTCCGCATACCGGACCGGCTCGATACGGCGGTTCCACTTCAAACTGTTCACGCCGAATATAGGCTGCGTCAATTCAAGGCTTACGGGCACGGACATAAACTGTTTGTCACCGCCGGAACCCAATTGCTTGATGTAATCAAGGGAAGAGGCCAACGACAGTTTACCGCCTGTGAACCAGATATTCTGGTCGATAGAGAGCGCACCGGACAGCCCCAATGTATTGTTACGGACAAAGCTATAAGAACCGTCAGAATTCTGATAGGTGCTGTACGACTTGTTATAATTAGGTAATGTTCCTGTAAAGTTTACTTCGGGCAACAGGTCTGCACGGAAGGTACGGTATTCCCAATAGGCTGTTTTCAACTCGTTGAGCGCCACCGCGGCATCTACAGACTGGGTACGTGCCAATGCGATGGCTTCTGCCAGAGTTATGTCGCGTTCGTGCGTCAGAGTATCATTTTGTGCCGATGCAATCAGAGGCATCAAGAAACAGGCGGCGAGTAAAATATTCTTTTTCATGTTCGGTCTTTAAAATTATCGCTGATAGAAAAGCAAAGAGTGTGCCAAGCGGACAGGAAGGTATTACGCAAGGGGGAGTGTCCGAAATCGGACACTCCCCCTGTTCGTTTGCGGACGGTTAATAAGGATCCGGCAGTCTTTAAGGTTGAAAAGCTTTTATCATGCAATTCCGGGAATGCACCGGATAAAAGCTTCTTTACATATTCTGCGTCTTGTAAGAGTAAAAGCTATGCATATAAGTCTTTTGCCCTTACAGGGCGTAACATTAACCGTACATATATTCCCGGGGTGTTACCCCGGCTGTATGATAAAAGGCTTTCAGCCTTGAACTCACTAAAATAGCGTTTACAGCACCCCCTTCGAGCTTGGTAATTCATAATGATAGATATCACGTTTCACAGCCATTTTCAAGGCTCTTGCCAAGGCTTTGAAGATTCCCTCTATCTTATGGTGTTCATTCTGTCCTTCCGCTTTGATATTAAGATTCATCTTGGCTGCATCGCTTAACGACTTAAAGAAGTGCAGGAACATTTCCGTAGGCATCTCTCCTATTTTCTCACGTTTGAACTCGGCATCCCATACCAACCAGGGGCGCCCGCCGAAATCCAAGCATACCTGACACAGACAATCGTCCATGGGCAGTGCGTACCCGTAACGCTCTATGCCGCGTTTGTTGCCCAAAGCCTGGTACAGACATTCGCCCAAAGCGAGGGCGGTATCTTCTATCGTGTGGTGCTCGTCCACTTCCAAATCACCTTTTACATGAATCGTCAGGTCCATACCGCCATGCTTGCCTATCTGTTCCAGCATATGGTCGAAAAAGCCAAGCCCGGTGTGAATATCACAATGGCCGTTACCGTCTAAATTTACAGCCACGTAAATATCAGTTTCTTTCGTGGTACGGCGCACTTCCGCTTTCCGTTCGCCCGCAAAAAGAAATTCAGCGACCTTATCCCAATCCTTTGTCGCCAACACACAAACATCTTCCAAACCCTCACAGGCAGCTTCACCACCGGATGATTTCGGTTTCAGCATATTCGTATCTTCCTGCAAAAGGATGGCACGGCACCCCAGGTTCTTCGCCAACTCCACATCCGTAGGACGGTCACCTATCACAAAACTATTTGCCAAGTCGTATTCGGGACTGTCGAGATACTTCGTCAGCATACCGGTACGCGGCTTACGGGTCGGCGCATTATCTTCGGGCATGCTACGGTCTATGCAGATATCATCGAACGTAATTCCCTCCCCTTCCAACGTTTTCATCATCAGATTATGTGCCGGCCAGAAAGTTTCTTCCGGGAAAGATGCCGTACCCAACCCGTCCTGATTGGTAACCATTACAAACTCAAAATCCAGTTTGCTGCGAACAAAACCAAGATTACGCATCACTTTCGGATAAAACTCCAGTTTCTCCAACGAATCCAACTGATAATCTACAGGCGGCTCGATAACCAACGTTCCGTCACGATCTATAAAAAGTACCTTCTTCATACTTTATACCTTATACTTTATATTTCTTCAACGCCTCAATCAACCTCTCATTCTCGTTTCTTGTACCTACCGTTACCCGCAGACAGTTTCCGCAAAGCGATACGGAATTACGGTTACGCACAATGATTCCTTCGCCTACCAGATAATTATAAATCTTCACCGCATCCGTCACGCGGACCAAAAAGAAGTTGGCATCAGAAGGAAACATTTTCACCGTACAAGGCAATTTCGCAAACTCCTCTTCTAAGTTTCCGCGTTCCTCTTTCAATGTTTTTACCCAACGCTCTATTTCATAGTAACGGTGAATCACTAATGTCTTTTTCTCATAAGGCATCGGATAAGCAGTAATCCAAACTTCAGGAAATAGAGAGAGGTTCTTTTCATCATAAGCTAGCAGAAATACCTCTATATCTTTGTTCTTCAAATTTTCATCCAACTCAAAAAAATAAGTATAGTTAGAATTAGATTGCACAGTCGTATTTTCCCATGGATTAGCCGGATATGAAGTTGCCCTAGAGGATGCTCCCACATATTGACCATCTACTTTTAAAGTAACATATGCTCCCTCTACACCATGCTTTCCATTTACAGCTACACAAAGATAGCTATTAGGAGTTACCTCGTCCAACCGAAACATAGCTTTCCAAGCACCGGCACATCTCATAACAGAGGTATCAGCAAAAAGATTATTGGCTCTAAAGTTATCAGGCTCTACCTTTTTTCCGGCAGCATATACTTCCACTTCGGCTATTGCATCAGGAAAAGGTTTCATTTTAAGATATCTCATACGCTCCCCTACTTTTAGACTCATTGTTGTACCAGCCCAAAAGGATACAGGTTTCCAATCCTTCAAATCGGATGAAATATAAGCAACATTGCCTTCATCCACCAATAAAGGTTGTAATTCATACTCGTTATTTACTTTTATAAGAATACTATCTACCAATAAACTTTCTCCAAGATCCAAACGAAAACAACCACCCTTTATTCGAATATCACCTTTTCTTTTTGATGGCCAAAATCCTGTCCCCATATCGCCATCAAATAAATATTTATCCCAAACACCACGATTAATAAAGGCAGACTGATTAAAAAAAGCGTTACGAGCCTCCTCTACCTGTTTAATCTTCGTTGTTCCCGAACGATATAGAGAACGAACTTCCATTGCATTATTATCGGCAACAAACACCGTAGCTTCATATAAGGTATTTACATCATAAGGTATAGATACAGGAGATAAATCGGCAATTTTCCGATGATAAGATTTTGAGTATTTACCACCTTCAAAATTTATATTCATCGTTTTAGAATTACTCAGTTTTTTTGTAACATCCTGCCCATCCATTTCTATCTTTTCAACACCAGGTAAATTATTTAATTTGATGTGCGATTGCGTTCCTGCAAATCCCAATAAATTTATTTCAATCGGTTTCCCCGCTACATCTTTTATTATTTCAAAATCAGTTCCTTCTACTCCAATGCCATCCAGACTTTCATCCGCAGAAGCATAAAACAACATTGACCTGAACGGTAATACAGTAACTTCAACAGATTCTCCATAGTTATAAATACCCAATATTATTTCAACAGGATGATATAACCGACACTTAACATGTTTACATTCTTCCAGACCAATCTCATGATTTAACACAATCTTGACTTTCTGAGGTTCCCAAGTCAAATTCCTCAATGTTATCAACCTCGTTTTATCATCTCCTCTTGAAACAGCATACTTTCCATAGGCTGAAGGTAGTTCTATACCATCTACCAATAAACCTGAAAACTTCCGATGCAGATTAAAAATTCTCGCCAATTTAGGAAACTCTCTATCGGACAATAGCCAAGGATTGCCATATATTTGAGGAGAAAGTAACAAAGACCTATTAAATGCCTGTAAAACAAGTTCATCTTCCCAATAATCCAAACAGGAAGAAAGGCAAACCCCATGGTCCTCCGTTAATCTTTTCAAATCGGGTACAAGACCTCTTCCCAATGCTCCTACTCTATTGTGGGGAGCTGCACATGTATTGAATGAATTTACATCAATATAGCTCTCTTTGCCCTCCCACAAAAAAGTTGTTGCACATTGTTCCGCTTTTTTCAACCCTAAACGGTGATTCAAAAGAATTAAGTCTGGAGAATATTTCCTGCACTCTCCAATCATATCCACAAAAAGATCTTCTTTCTCTTCTCTCAACGGACCGCAAACTGCATCAAATTTAAAAAGAGCCCAATCATAATTACGGCAGAGTGATACTAACATCTCCTTTCTTTCCTCTGCACTCTCCAGAGTATCCCCAAAACCATCTGGTCCTCCCCAAAGCCCTAAACGTACTCCATTCTGTTTAGCCTTTAGATAAGTAGAATCTAACCCTTTTGGGAATTTATTCTTAAATCGTTGGGAATTTATACTCCCATAAATATTCTTACCATCAATCAGCCCTGCATCAAAAGCATATATATCCAACTGCATCCCATATTCCTGACGAAGCCATTCAAAAAAATTCAAATTAGCCAATGTCTGTGATTCTGTAGTTCCTTCATTAGTGTTGTTTATCCAAGAGAAATATTCTGCCTTCGATAAGCTTCTTTCAGTAATATCAGATTCAGAAGCATGTTCCTTCAATATTTTCAAGACCTTATCTCTGTATTTTAATGCGGTTTTTGCATCATTCAACCAGTTATATTGACCGACTGGATATGCATTCACCAACAAATTCATATCCTCCGAAACTTGTTCTATCTTTTTCAGAGATAAAAAAATACGTTCCTTCAAACCTGCAGGATGAAATTGCTTAGCTCTGACATAGATTCTGGAACCATAATACACCGTACATACAGCTTCATGCAAACATGCAGTCAAATAAGTACGATAAAACAGTTGGTATAAATCATTATATGCCGCAGATTCTAATAAAGGCTTTACCTTTTCTATTTCAGCGACTGCTTCGGAAGCAAGTTTAACTCCATACTGTTTTTCCGTTAGAATATAATTATAATATACACTATCCATTTTTTCATCAGGTTCTATCCATTGATTATCAAAAACGGTCTTCACTTCAACAGCTAACGGAGATGATAATGACTTAAAGTGTACAGGAGCAATATGATTTATAATATCTTTCCAATAATGAAATGTTTTATTTATATCATGCTTAACAAGAACCATAGGCGGATCAATCCATCTTCCAGACACATGCCTGCTATATCCCCATTTATTGTTTTCATAATTTAGAGAAGAATGATCTGTTAGGTTTGTTCCTAAGGTATAAAAAACAGATGTGACTATATCATATGCAGTTTGAAACGCTTTTCTAATGGGCAACAAAGCATCCTCACCATACCTCGACGTAATAAATTCATTATAGATTTGCATTGGAGATACAGTTTGTTCTTCCGTCATCCGCTTCAGTGCATACAACTGAATTTCATTAGCTGTTCCTACTATGCTGGTATCCCCATAACGATCCGTCCTTGCAACATATCCGGTAACATTAGGACAGTTAATATAGCTACCCCATCTTTTCATAGTATATTCAGGCCATGTGTTAGCAACAACGCCTTGCCCACTGTATTCATTACCAGAATCAAACTCTACAATCGTAGGCCTATTCATCTTTCTGATGTAAGAGTTATCCGGATGTGTCAGAAAGAAATCATGAGGGGTTTCTTTCATCATTAAAATGACCTTATCACTCTTTATATGCTTTATACATCCAACAGTACTCTTATACTCTTCTTCCGAATAAGCAAAAGTACGAATATAGAGTTTCTTTCCTCTTTCACCAATAACTACATCGGAAATAGCGTTTACAACAGCTGCCAGTTTTTCCTCAGGGGTTTTCATATTCACCGAATACTGTTTTTCCGCATAAGCGCCAGTTTCAATAAACGTTAGCACAAGTCCATCTGCTTCAGGAGCCCTGTTGAGCATCCGGCGATAGTCATCTTTAAACCATTCCCAGAATTTAGGATTATCCAGATTTATTGTACCATTAGGTCCTGTTCTAAAACACGATGGATAATAATCCAGAGAATATAAGCTATGATCCCAAAGCAACACTTCATCAATACCTTCTAAATGTGCAAGACGAATGAGTTCATTAACCTGTTCACATACCTTTTCTTCTTTAATGGCCTTTAAATCATGGATGATCTCATGGGACAACTGAAGCTGATTGATATTATACTCTTTTGCTGTTTTTATTGTCCGGATAGCACGATCCATATTGTCAGACAGAATGATCCACCCCCTAACATTTCCACCCGCAAAAAGATTTGCAAAGAAAGATAAGAAAAAGGAACTAACTATTATCAATCTCCTGAGGCTCATTTCAATATAACTTTTATTTCTTTACCACTATATTTTATCCTCTTTATCACATCTTTACCTTTGAGTTTAATGATAAGGTCCCTGTCTTTTACTGCATAGTCGCCGATGCGTTCTCCAACTATAAATTCCTTTGTACGATCATTCCACTTAAACGGAATAATACTATAATTGCCATTTTTATATTTCAACGTCTCACCATCATCTTCGTATAAATTGAAACTTGCGTTTTCCCCACCAAAGACATGAATCTCAAGCGGAACATCAACATTAATATTTTTCTCAACAGAAGTATAATAAGGGATGATAGAACCAGACTTCACAAACAAAGGCATTTTATCCAGAGGTGCTTCTGCAGTAATTGTAGTTCCTCCTTGGTAGATTGCACCGGTCCAGAAATCTACCCAAGTACATCCTTGTGGCAGATATACAGAGCGGGAAGTTGCTCCTGCCTCCAAAACGGGGCAAACCAAGAGAGCAGGTCCATACATAAACTGATCTTTACAGTCTAATACATTTTGATCATAAGCAAAATCAAAAGCCAGTAAGCGCATTGGTGTATAATGCTCGTGAGTAACTTTACCTGATAGGGTATAAATATAAGGCAAAAGCCGGTATCGCAACTTTATAAGGTCAGTACAGATACGTTGTACTTCTGGTCCGTATGCCCATAACTCATTCGGTGCTTTCGTATCTCCCGGATAACGACGTCCATGGCAACGAAAAACGGGACAAAATGTTCCATACTGAAACCAACGTACAAACAATTCCTGATAATCTTTTTTAGACGGGTCTCCTCCTGAATAACCACCAATGTCTGTAGTCCAGTAGGGAATTCCCGTTGCTGTAAAGTTTAATCCTGCTGCTACTTGCGTTTGTAATTCGGCAAATGTCGTTGGAATATCACCAGACCACACAGCCGTTCCCCACTTTTGTTGGGAAGCCCACGCGCAACGGGTCAACATATAAGGACGGATACCGGGACGAGCTTTGGTTATTCCTTCATAAAAATGTGATGCATGAACCAAAGGGTATACATTTCGTACCTTCTGAGCTGGTCCGGCATAAGTATTAAGTGGCAAGTATGAGGCTACATGGTCAGGTTCCGGTCCATCTAAAAACCAGCCATCGATATTCAAGTCCACTAAAGAAGAAACCTTATCCCAATACATTTTGGCCGCATTCGGATTAAAAGTATCATATATATAGCCGTCAATAGCTTTGGCTCCTTCCAATATATACCCTTTTTGTGACATTTCATTATAATTAGGGATACCCGGTTTGAAGCAGGGCCACATTGTCAAAACCACCTTCATATCATAAACGTTATGGAGACTGTCCAACATTGAAGGAACATCAGGGAATAAAGTTTCATCAAACCTATGTGAACCTGTTCCGTACTTACCCCAATAATGATAATCTATAAAGATAGTACTTGCAGGAATATCCTCTTCCTTCATCTTTTTAGCTATCTCCATCACCTCTTTTTGCGTAGCATAACGGTTACGGCTTTGGTGATAACCTAAAGCCCAATCGGGCAACATCGGAGCCCCTCCCGTCAAAGAACGATATGCAGCTACCAAATTATCCATTTTATCACCTACAAAAAGATAATAGTTAACGATCTTACCGTAATCAGAAGCCAAACTCATACCGGTACTATTGTCTGTATAAATAGTCCGGGAAGGATTATCCCAAAACAATCCCCAACCACCAGTAGAATAAATAACCGGTACCGCAGCTTGCGTATTAAACTGAACCAGTTCCCGCTTGGCATTCCTCAAGTTCATTAAGTTATCTCTGAACTGCCCCAAACCATATAAAGCCTCTTCATCTCGTAACTGGAACTTACAATATGCATTGACAGAATCTCCACACATATTCATTCTCGCTTTTTCCGGAAACTCTTTCAGTAAAATTTTTCCAGACCCATCAAGTAGACTGATATACCCTTTATTCTTATTCACAGTAACAACTAAACGGGAAGAACGTAATACAATATCTTCCTGAGTATCCTCCACTTTAAACTCTGCCACTTTTGCCTGTTGCGTTACGGCAAAACTCTTATATTCTTTTATTTCATTCTCAGAACCGAACATCACATGTACACTTCCTATATTATAGGGTTGCAAATACAAAGTTCCGCCCGAAGTATGAATCCATAAAGCCTGCTGTTTCTTTTCCCAGGAAAGAACTGTTTGTGGTTGTCCTTCCTTGGCTACAACTTGTAAGACATTAGGATGTACTACATCCTGATAATTCTCACCCAAAGAGACATCGCTAAAAATCCCTTTGCTCCCTTTTTCTGCTATGATTCTAATGCGGTCAAAATCAAATTTACCCGATAAAGTATACTCGGCATTTTCCAAATCAGGGACAGAAGCTGCGGTAGGGCTATAAAAAACATATGCCTTATCAGCCTTTTCAGAAAAATCGATACGCACCACAACCAACTGCGGCTCCTGCGTCTGTTTGACTGCAACAAATAGTTTTTCACTATTGCCTTTCTCAAATGAAAGGCCTAAACGCGAATTCCCTTTTTCTTTCAACGCCAGAAAACTACACCAAACAGTTCTATTCACATCGTTCAATTGCACATTTCTATACATACTCACCTTTTTGGAAAAAGCATCTAAATGCCAACATATTTCGGGTACAGCAACAGATGCTGTCTTCAACCTTCCTTTCTCTTGTTTTACAGAGGTCATATCCCCTTTCCAGGAATCCTTTAAAAAAGGCTGTTTCTGGGCATATACAATAGAAACTGTACAAAACAAAAAACTGATAATTAAAATTATATTTTTCATGATCGATTATTATTAATTACACTTACTTACAACTCCATTCTCTATAAGAGCGATATATCCCAGCAATGCCCCCCAATGATAGAACTTATCGCTTCGCACAACATCATCGCCTTCACCAATGAGAGCATTGTAATTCTCAAAGACATATCCATGTGACAACCAGGATTTCAATAATAATTTTTGGGATTTTTCGGCAAAGGCATGTCTCACTTCCGGAAATTCATAGTTATTCAATCCTAAGTATACCAGAAAATTCAATGGTGCCCAAATGCGTCCCCGCCAATATTCATTATCTTTAAATGCAGGATCATTTTTAGGTACAGAAGGAATTACGTACTCCCCCCAGAATTCATCAGTGTTCAGCAAATGCTCTTTTATCATCCTCTCAGCCTGATTCTTTGTAGGTACTTTTGCCAGCAATGGATAAAAGCAAGTGGGTGAAGTACGGTAATTAAATTTCAGATCTCTGGTAGAACGATTATAGTAAAATCCAGTCTTATCATCCCACAACCCTGCTAAATTATTGCGATAATATTCCGCGCGTTTTCTAAGTTCGATTACATCTTTTCTATAGCCAAGTTCTTCCGCTATTAAAGCCAGATAATCACAATCCATGATGTATAAAGAAGACATGCCTACATCATGCTGCTCCAGCAAATGTTTTTGCTTATTAAAAGGTACTCCATCATACATTGGAGAATTATCCAATCCTGATTCCAAAACAGCGCCATAGTGACAATCCGTATCAAACTCAGACCTGAAATAAGTAACCTTTTCATAAGGATTACTGCCTAAGCATAATAATCCTCCATCCTCTCTATTCCGGCTCCACCAGCGATTCCAGGTTAGCAATTCTTTATATAATAACTCCAAGAACCACTTTTCTTGATATTGTTTATATATTGTCCAGACAGCCAAAGAGCCAACAGGAGGCTGAGAACGATCTCTTGATTTAAAATTATTGCTATAAAAACAGTTAGGTACAAATCCACTCTCTGTTATCGCCTTAGTTATCTCTACAGCATTTGCATAGGCCAATTCTTTATTGCCAACAGCAAGCATCATCGACGCAAAATAGGTATCCCAACAGAACAGTGTAAAACCACCAAAATCTTCGCTGGCAAACCATTCGGAACTCCAAATCCGACTTACAGGAGTAATCACCCTCCTAATGCCAGGATCATATATATTATCCCAAGCCAAAACACTCTGCATAGCATTATAGCAATCATAATTTTCACCAAATTTTTTCTGATTAGAATTAATAAAATCCCGGGCGCGGTCATTAATGAAAGCAATTGCCTCATCCAATTCCATATTTTCTCCGCAACAAATAGCAACCGGAGTATCTAAAGACAGAATAAACTCCCTTCCTTTTTTTTCCAGAAGTTCACCCTCTATATAAGTTTTGATTTCAACAACTTTATCACGTGATGCCAATGTAAATCCTAAACTATCCACGCTAAGTGTATTGCCCCGTTTCCAAAGACTTTCAGGGATAACCACCAATCGTCCTCCTTTCTTCGTCTCAGCCAGTGGTCTGATTAGAATTACGTTTTTAAGTCCTATAGCAGCACTTTCTACCTGCAACTTATATCCTCTCCAATCTATGGTCATTTTGGTATACGCTCCATCAAAAGAATGAGGTCCCGGCTGTAATAATGGCGCTCCTTTAGCCCTATCTCCGATTCTGAATTTCCTTACACGACTTCCATCTGTATCCATCATATTCAGGTCGACAGCAAAACCATAAGGAAGAAATACATGAGTCAGCACACTACGGGTATCCCAGGTATTCCAACCGGAAGCCAACCGTTTTTGCAAACTCTCATATAATTCTTCAGGAGTGTTACCTGAAATGGCCTTAATAGGATAGATAAACAGACCTAATAAAAACAATCCGATCAACAAGTACTTTTTCATAGTTTAAAGACTAAATTAGACATCAGTTTAACTTTTCATTGGAAAATTTTAAGAATACTTCCACGAATGCAAAATAAAAGCCTTAGTCTTAAAAAACAGAGCCATCCTTTATTAATTGGACATTAAAAAAGCGCTTAATTGTTATGATTAAGCGCTTTTTCTTATTTTTATAAATTATCATTTATATAAATTGCATAAGGGGATCTTATATTCCTCTCCTAATGAATCTTTATACTCTTTGCAGAAGCGGTCATATACACTCTTTGCAATACCTTTTTTACCTTGTATAAAAAGAATAGAGCATTTAGCCGCCAAGGCTTCTTCATTCAGAGGATCATGCAAGAACAGGATATCAGCAATACGCAGTACTGTATCATAATTATTGCGCTGTACATCCAACAAATTCCTCAGCAAATCAATAGAAAGACTGGAATAAGAATCTTTAAATTCATCCAACCAATCAACAATGGTATTTGACAGCAACGGACCATACAATAAGATTTCCAATATCTGATTCAGGAGCTTGTCATCTCCATGATCACCATTTTCCTTAAATTGACGAATACAATCCAACGCCATCCGATAATCACAAAATACTCCCTCATGCCATCTGATACACAGAAATCCCGCATCACTGACAACTTCCACATCACCTACTTTTTCTAACAATATACGCAACTTACGCAAAGTCACATTACGGTTATTGCGAGCAGACTCTTCCTCTTTGTCTGACCACAGAATATCGGTAGCTTTTTTAGTCAAGATGCCTTGCTTACTTTTTTCCGTATAAAGCACCAACAATATAAGCAAGCTTTTCAATCGTGGTGTAAAAGCTCCTGTTATGTCATTACCATCTTTATCACGAACATTAAATGTGCCCAACAAAGAGATTGCCGAACGACTGCGATCAAAATACTTTTCTACCACAGCAACCTCCTCTACCGTTTCATTAACAGGAAGAACCTCCACCTGAGTATTATCTTCTTTGGTATCTTCAAATTCGACTTTCTTTCTGCTGCATTTTATCCGGTATAAAAGGAATACTGCTCCTCCCAACAACAGGATACCACATGACCACCATAACCACACCGAAGCAGAGTCCTTATTCACCGTCTGCACAATTTCATTATCATTCAGTAAAGGAGTATTGATAGAATAAATAGCCACATCATGTGTACGGTCACTCAAAATCTTATCCATCACCAGATACAGTTTATGATAGGCAGGCGACGAATAAAAACTAAAATCGCAATCCTGATGAACCAAATCATTACGAATAGGTTTCGATATCTCTACCCAAACAGAATCATTCATGAAAACCTTCCAAAGGCTACCTCCGTCTTTCAGACTAACAGCATAAAAAGAACTGTCCGAAGGTTCAAAGTACATGGAAGATGCCATCAACAACATATCCGTAGATTGTTTCTTCTTCCATACACTACGAGACTTTCCCGTTTTCAGATTAATGGCACACAACTCATAAGAAAAATGAGCATTAAATTCTTGCTTTCCCTGTTTATTTCCACGACCACCAAAAATATACAGTTCATCACCTACTATAGCTGCTGCAGATGAATAACGAGGAGAAATAACAGGGGTATATGCAACTTCTTCAACCTGTTTCATACCCACTCTCAACCGATACAGGTTATTCTTATATTGATAGAATCCATATCCTCCAAAAAAATAAAATGAAGAATCAGATGGATTAAACGTACGTGCATGGTTGTAGTAACGAGGCTCATCCAATTGTCTTTCACTCAGGCTCCATTTCCCTTCGTCGACAGACAAAGCTGAAACCAACTTTTCGTGTAAAGAATAAGACAATAACTGATTAGTCAGTGTATCATAAATCATGTGATCTGTATATTCCATAGCCGGATACCCCTCCACAATAGAGACCTCGTTTCGGTTACCGGAAATACCATTTAATATGTCTATTTTATTTTGTCGCACAAGATAGAACAAGGCATCACGGGCATTAAAAGCAACATCCAAACGGTCTGATGTTTTCTCCGCATATATTTTCCGCCATTCAATATGATTATCAATCAGCCATGAGGGATAGGTTGCTAATGCCACAGCCCCTCCCACTTCATCAAGACAAACATCACCATTATGCTTCCACAGCTTCCAATATCTTATCAGTTCTCCATCACGGGTAATCTTTATATCCCTAATATCCATAGGAACTACATCTGCTGAGAAATATGGAGATTTTCCAAACAAAACTGTAATGTCTTTGGTTCCACGCAATGGCACTACCATCGTAGTGTCCCTACTGTCATACTTCAAATCAATTTGATTCTCCTTTATATTAAGGTGTAAAGACACAGGCACCCATTTACCTTTTTCGATATTTGTATTAATAGCAAACATTCCCTCATTGAAAACAAGAGCCGGAAAATTCCTGTTATTATCACCTGCAGCAAAAACAAAATGAAGAAATTGTTTTTCATTCGTGCATAAATGTAGAATGGCTCCGAAGTCAGGCTCATTACGAACCCACATTTGAAAATCAATAATAAACTCATTCTCCACCTGAAAAGGAAAGTTCTCATCAAGAGACAAAGAAGTGCGTTCATTGCCCGGCACAGAATGAGATTTGAAATGAAGGCCGTAATCTGTAGAAGCCAACACCTTCAAATTTCCCAATGAGAAAAAGCACAATATCCAAATTAGCAATTTACTTTTCATAGTATCTCGTTAAAGAACACTCTGCAAAGGTATAAAAAAATCTTCCATAACAAATAAAGGGCACGAGAAATTAAGATATGAAACTCATTGGCGAAATTAAAGGATATTCAGCATCCTGTCAGAACCGTATCAAAAAGGGTTCCCCCCCTATTTGCTCCGTATCATCTCCGGATAGAGGTACTTCTAACCGAATTTGCTACGGAGTTGGTACGGACCGGATACTGCTCAACCCCGGCCTTGGTCCCTTTTGGGGCACAGGGAAGAAGCCATTAATTCCGCCAACGGGTTATATGGATCCAATTAAACCGATATTATGCGCAAATTAATAACAAATTAATCAGAGAAGTAATATCGCTGTCTTACTTTTGTTGCAAAGGACAAAAAGTTTGTCCTATCATCAAATTAAAACAGTATTATGAAAAAACTTTTTTTTAGTCACATGAAAGTAAAATCGTTGATTACTTTTTTACTATTAACACACTTTTTATCTGTCTCCACATTCGTAGGAGCCAAAGTACAATTACCTTCCGTACTTAGTAGCAACATGGTATTGCAGCAACAAACAGATGTAAAACTATGGGGGAAAGCCAAAGAAAACTCATCTGTTACCGTAAAAACATCATGGAATAACAGAACCTATAAAACAACTGCAGACAAACAAGGAAAATGGTTACTAAATGTCTCCACACCAACAGCCGGAGGCCCCTATGAAATTACATTCAACGATGGAGAGGCCTTGACATTGAAAAATATATTAATAGGCGAGGTCTGGTTCTGCTCCGGACAATCGAACATGGAAATGCCTATGAGTGGTTTCGACCGCCAACCCACTCAGGGCACAAATGATATCATAGCCAAAGCGAAAGCATCTACCCCAATTCGTATCTACAACACCGATTCTAAAGATGGAAGATGGGTACGGCAATATAGCAAAACGCCACAGGAAGATTGTAAAGGTGAGTGGTTAGAAAATACTCCTGTCAACGTATCGCACACAAGTGCAGCAGCCTACTTTTTCGCTCGATATATTCAGGAAGTTTTAGAAGTACCGGTCGGTATTATCGTGTCTTCTCTTGGAGGATCAAAAGTAGAAGCATGGATGAGCCGGGAAGCTATAACTCCATTTAAAAGTATTGATTTAGCCATACTTGACAATGATGAACCTGTAAAAAGCATCACAGCCACCCCATGTGTACTCTACAATGGGAAAATAGCTCCTTTCACGAATTTCACCATTAAAGGTTTTCTTTGGTATCAAGGCGAAAGTAATCGTGACAATGCTGATTTATACCAAAGTCTGATGCCTGCTTTTGTCAAAGACTTACGCAGTAAATGGAATATAGGAGAATTTCCTTTTTACTTTGTAGAGATTGCTCCCTTCAATTATGAAGGTGCCGATGGCACCTCAGCCGCCCGCATGCGTGAAGTCCAGCAGCAAAATATGAAGGATATCCCTAACAGCGGAATGGTTACCACTCTGGATGTAGGTCATCCGGTCTTCATCCACCCGACAGATAAAGAAACGGTAGGTAATCGTCTGGCTCTTTGGGCACTTGCACAAACCTATGGACGAAAAGGATTCGGTTACGCCACTCCCATTTATAAATCCATGGAAATATCAGGTAACAAAATATACATCAATGTGGACAACGCACAGCGTGGCCTTTGTCCTATGTGGACCCCGCTCGAAGGATTTGAAATTGCCGGTGAAGATAAAGTTTTCTACCCGGCCCATGCTGAAATAGAAACCAAAACTACCCGTCTTGCCGTATCATGCGATAAAGTACAGCATCCGGTAGCCGTCCGATATGCTTATAAGAATTATACCCAAGCAAGCGTATTCAACATCTATGGTATCCCCGTAGCTCCTTTCAGAACAGACAATTGGTAGAACACTGATTAACAAAACAAAAGGAATAAACATGAGAAAAAGAATACTCTTATTAATGTACATACTGTGTACCTTAGTACACAGTATAGCAGCCCAACCAGAAAAGAACTCCAACCCGGAGTTTCTAACCAAGGCTTTTGTGCATCCTGGCATGGCACAAAGCAAACAGGACCTTGACTATATGCGCGAAATGGTAGTAAAAGGCATACAGCCTTGGAAAACCGCTTTTGAGAATTTAAAGAAAAACACCTCTTTAGATTTTATCCCAAAACCATTTGCTGAAATATCAGTAGGTCCCTATGGGGCAAACAGCATAGGCGGACGTGAATTTTCCGAGAGTGCAGAAGCAGCCTATAACCATGCATTAATGTGGTATATAACCCAAGACAAAGCCTATGCGCGTAAGGCCATTGAAATCTTGAATGCGTGGAGCTATATTCTCCGGGGATTCGATGCAAATAATGCCAAGCTGAACGTAGGCCTATTCGGATATTACTACCTAAATGCTGCTGAAATTCTGAAACATGCCGATTCCGGATGGGCATCCAAAGACCTGCAACAATTCACACAAATGGTCCTTACAGTCCTTTATCCCACTATTAAAGACTTCTTCACCGAAGCTAATGGCAACTGGGATGCATCCATGATTAGTACCATCATGTGTATCGGTGTTTTTACTGATAACCATGAAATATTCAACCGGGCAGTAGAAAGATTCTACCGGGGAGAAGGCAACTCCGGCATCACCCGCTATCTCTATCCGGGTGGACAATGCCAAGAAACTACCCGAGACTGGGGACATGTACAATTAGGTATAGGTGAATTTGCCAAAGCTGCACAAACTGCCGACACGCAGGGACTAGATTTTTATAGTGTAGCTGATGACAGGCTGGCGCAAGGTTTCGAATATACAGCACGTTTCATGTTAGGAGAACATATTGACTTATTCGGAGTCTTTACAGACAGAGATAACGACAAATTCAGGGATATCTATGAATCCATATATCAGCATTACAAAAATACCAAAGGCCTATTGCTGCCATATACCGAGAAAGCAATAAAACAACACACACGCCCGAAGTCATCAGTAGGTTTTCTGACGGCTGCCAAAGCTCCACTTCCCAATGCTCCGGCAAAAACATCTCTTTATACAGGTTTCGATAAATTCCTGAAACCAACAGTAATCGGAGCTTTAAAAGGCAAATCAAAAAAACTTCCTGCCAACAGTATTTTTGTAAAACCGGGAGAGTCCATACAAGAAGCCATAGACTCCAATCAGAAGAGTGGCAAATGGATTATTTTGGAAGCAGGAGTACATACATTGAAGGCTCCTCTAAAGATATATAGTGGCACCCTCCTTGCCGGTCAGGGACGCGAAACTATTATCTTTCCGGCTCCACAAACAGAAACTGCAATCATTAATGGAGAAGATATTCTCTCTGACGTCACTATTCGCGATCTTCTGATAGAAGGTGCCACTAAAGTAATCGAAAATGCTGATCCTAATCACGACCGTCGTAGTCGCTCATATATGAACGCTCCCAGCCGGGAAGGCATCATTTTCAAATCAAAAGAGAAAGACGGCATACAGAACATTACATTTGAAAATATTACCGTACAGAATTTCACCAAAAACGGCGTAGCCATAGTTGGTGGAAAAAATATTCGCATTAACCAATGCGATTTCAGTGATAATGGTGCCAGCGTAGTGCCAGGTGCCGGTTTCCATCACAATCTTCATTTGTCATACATCACAAATTGTGATATAACAAGTAGTCGTTTCGATACCTCCCCCTACGGAAACGGCATAAATGCCACTTTCTGCCAAAATGTGAAAGTTATCAACTCAGAGATGGCCCGTAACGGACTCTCAGGCATACGATGCGCAGAAAGTAGCCAGATAACCATCAACAACAGTCTTGCTGAAGGTAACAACGAGCACGGAATATTCATCGAGAAGCAAATGAACCCTTGTAAAGACATTACAATCCATCAGAACACCGTACAAAATAACAGATATTGCGGCATTGATGCCCAAACAGCCATCCAACTAAATGCTAAAGATAACAGAAGCCCTCATAACGGTAAAGAATAGTAAATAAAAAACAATCCAGTGTTATGCGAATTACCTCGCACAACACTGGATTAACACTGAACTTATCGAAAAAGAACCTATTTGAAAACTACGCTTCTCCTCAATCCCTTTATTTATCTATCTCTCTATTTCACTTCAGGATTGACAAACATCACTTTCAACGAAGAAAGGAATTCATTTCTATTATCACATCTAAAGTTACCACTGAATTCATTTTTATCTCTTTCTCCTATTTTTATGCTTACCTTATTCCAACCTTGCAGCAAGGGCAGTTCTTTATAAGTAGCCTCATGCCTATTTTGCGAAGCGGCTACATATGCTTTATCATTAATAGCAAGCTGGCATTCCTTTGCTTTCACAACCAAAGTCAGCTTCGGCATATTCGGTTCAATCAGCAAGTCATCCAAAGGGCGCGGACTAAATACATAGATATCCAAGGCCCATCCATCCGCTTTTTTCACTAACTTCTCCTTCGCTGCAACAGGAAATACCAATTGATTATCACGCAAGAAGAAGACTTCATTTGATTTTACTTCAATCTCATTACAATCAATACCGGCATTCTTTAAAATCACTCCCAGTGTATTGTATCCCTTTTCAGAGTTAGTGAATTCTTTCAGGGTACTGATATAGAAACAAAAGGCATCTTTCTGATACTTCACAAACACAGGAGTAGCAGCTGTACATTCGTACTCACTCCGCACCGTACCGGCAGTTTTGATTTCCTCCGGACGTTTATTCCAAGCTCTCCAATCTGTTTTACAAGCATTCAGCAAGACATCTCCTTCTTCTACCAGCGCACCTGTTAATGAATATTCTGAAGCATCAGCTCTCTGAAGTTCGCAGAAATAGAAATCAGAATTATTCAAGCCACGTATCCATGACTTCTGAACCGGCAAGAAAGAAGAACGTTTAAGGTTATCTAATGCTACCGGAAGAGGTAATATCTCATTGTATACATTCAATGTCTGAGGTGTTAATCCCCAAATCCATACATCAGCACCCTTAGCAATATTAGCTAACATACTCTTCTTTTCAGCAGCAGACAAAGTGTAAGTACCATCTACAATATAGAGCATACGTGCAGGTGCAGTAATCTTTACAGCAAATTTCACGCCTTGTGCATCCAGAATACCTTTCAATTTACTGTCATCTCCGCCTATGAAAATCACTTCTTTATATTTCTCAGCCGGAGTAGCTGTCGGTGCTTCATATTGTTTTTTGTCAATATCAGCATAAGCAGACCAAGCAGAGTGTCCCGGTGCATTGGCTGCACGCATAGCATCATACATAGGCCATGGATCATACAAAGGTAGATTCGGATCATATCCCGGATTGAATGTTGTACAATAAGGACCTACACGCTCCGGTTGTACACCCGGCACACCTTCTTTATAATCAGTAAAGAAAATACCATCTTTATTGATATCCGGTTCTGTAGTCATATCTTTCTTTCCCAGTGGCAGCGGTTTCAAAGAGTACCATGCCATATTGAAAACGGTACTGTAAGAAGCTCCCATATTACGCTGGTTAGCAAGAAGATGATAGCACTCATTAGCTAATCCTTCCATACGTCCCAACTGCGATTCATAGGCTCTTTCACCATTATACTTAGCGACCTGCTCGGGTGTACCATAGTACGCCATACTATGTTCACCGATCCCCCAAGGTTTACCTATTCCAACCCAATGTTTCATTGAGTTCATGTCCCCATAATGACCGACTGTAACCGGCAAGATGCCATCTCCATCATCTTCTCCATCGGCAGAAATCCATGGGCGGGTCGGGTCGTTTGCACGAACAATGTCTCTCCAATCTTCCCAAGCTTTCTTCTGCTGAGGCATCAATTCCGGTCTGTTGTAAACATGCAAAATCACAGGTTTATTTTCATTACTGATACTCCAACCAAAGACAGAGGCATGATTACGGTCTCTGAGTACAAAACGTTTCAAATGTTCTTTTGATGCTTCCCAGAAGAGCTCAGAATCCAGTTTCGGACCACCATCACTCGCCCAGTTAGCAGTTTCATTCAATACGCAGATACCCATTTCATCAGCTACATCCATGTAGAAACGAGGATAAATCTGTGCATGAGGGCGAACCGCATTAGCATTCATACCTTTAATGGCAGTAAACCATGCCCACGCATATCTGCGTGTCATTTGCGGAATACCCATAAAGTGCCAAGAATCACCTCTCAACTGATAAGGTTTACCATTCAGGTACTGTGTGGTACCTTGCAATGTCCATTCACGCCATCCGAAACGTTCATATTTCATATCAAGAATTTCTTTCTTAGCCTGCAATGAAAGCAATACGGCATAAAGATTCGGTTGTTCAGGAGTCCAGTAACTCAACTCACCGGATACCGGAACCTGCAATACAACTTTGCTCGAAGCATTAGCGGGAATAGCCACCTTTACAGGAGCTACTTTCAAAGCTTCCTGACCAAGTTCCCATGCTGGTACAGGAGCCGAGTTTATATCTGTTCCTGCCAGATTCACCCACTCATTGATTTTACCTTGAATCTGTAAGTCAACTTTCTTTTCCGTATTATTCTGCACAGTCACTTCCAGTTCAAGCATATTCTTTGAAACCAACGGCTTCACATATACATCTTCCACATGTACTTTAGGCAATGCCAACAAGTATACATCCTGCCAGATACCGGCAATATGATATCCCCACATAGAACCTGCAGGAACAATGCGGCGACCAATCGTAGAATTGTTTTCAAACAAAGACTGGCTGCGAACTCCCACCCATACTTCAGCTGTCTCACCTGCATTCACTTTATCCGTAATATCTACACTGAACGGAAGGAAAATATCAAAATTCTCTCCCACCTTCTCCTTATTAATATAGATTTCAGTATATCCGGATACAGCCTCAAAATAAAGTTTTATCTGTTGACCATCCCAGTCAGCAGGAATCGTTATCATTTTCTTCATCCATGCCATTTTCACTTGCTCCCATTCTTTCGGATAAGACGGGTAATTGCGATGATCGGGACCTTCCACATCTCGGTTGGCAAAAGAATTAATATTCCAGGGAGAAGGTATTTTTATGCGGGTTTTGCTCCAAGCCCCTTCTTTAGGTAACGGCAGTTCCGGTGCTATCCCCTTACCTTGTACGTAACTACCCGGCAAAGCCACAGGTTGGAAGTCCCAGTAACCATTCAGGCAAACTTCTTTCCTATACTCCTTTTCTGTCCTATTTACAAGACCCTCACTTGGTGCAAACGGGAAATTATACACCAATTTACCATCGCTCG
>OGNB01000608.1_pt1 | contig 25655 bp, 14 predicted proteins | sample 1573301 | NCBI WGS metagenome assembly OGNB01 (sample SAMEA2581914, study PRJEB24529) | metagenome | biome: Human gut stool | place: China | collected 2011
GTGGTTCCAGAAACTGCACGATTACATGTGGACGCACTTCAAAGATCCGAAATATCCCGAATGGTTCGGTTACCTCAACCGCCGCGGGGAGGTACTCCTCCCGCTCAAGGGCGGCAAGTGGAAGGGGTGTTTCCATGTTCCGCGCGGACTTTACCAGATATGGCAGATCCTCGAACAATGCAAATAGGCGGCTCGTTCCCGATGCCTGATAAACGATTTGCCGGCCTCAAACGGTGCCGTGATATTTAAAAGAAACGAAACAAGCATGACACGTATAGGATTCTTACTTTCGGCGGTGTTGTCCCTCGCAATCGGGCACGTACGTCCCGCACAAGCCAAAACGATACGCCGCACGGTCGACGTGCTGGTTATCGGCGGCACGACTTCGGGCACTTCGGCGGCCATCGCCGCGGCGCGTCAGGGGGCGGCCACGCTGATCGTCGAACCCACGCCCATGCTCGGGGGGATGTTCTCGGCGCAGGGCGTCCCGGCTGCCGACGGTAACCACCACCTGCCCTCGGGGCTGTGGAACGAATTTCGCGAGGCTTTGCGCGCCCATTACGGCGGGGCCGAAGCGCTTGCCACGGGCTGGGTGAGCAACACGCTCTTCGAGCCCCATGTGGCGGACAGCATCTTCAGGGCGATGGCTGCGGCCGAGCCGCGGCTCGAAGTCCTGCACGGGTATGTGCTCGATAAGGTATACAAGCGCGGCAACTGCGTGACGGGCGCCCGTTTCTCGCGTAGCGGGGGCGACAGGCTCGAGGTCTCGGCTCGTATTACGGTCGATGCCACCGACCTGGGCGATGCGCTGCCCATGAGCGGTACGCCCTACCGCATCGGCATGGACGCCCGTGCCGATACGGGCGAGGCGCTGGCGCCTGCCGAGGCGAACGACATCGTGCAAGACCTGACTTTCGTCGCCATCCTCAAGGATTACGGCAAGGGTTCCGACAAGACCATCCCCCGCCCCGAAGGGTACGATCCTGCGGAGTTCGCTGCGGCCTGCCAGACCGCTGCGGGGCAGCCGATCCCGGCGGAGGCGATGCTCAACTACGGCCGCCTGCCCAATGGCAAATACATGCTCAACTGGCCGGTCAACGGCAACGACGTCTACATGAATATCGTCGAGGTGCCCTATGCCCGGCGTGACGCTGCGCTGCGCCCCGCCCGCGAGAAGACCCTGCGGTTCATCTACTATATCCAGCACGAACTGGGTTTCAGCCACCTGGGGATCGCCGATGACGAGTTCGGCACCGCGGACGGACTGCCATACCTGCCTTACCACCGCGAGGGGCGGCGCCTGGACGGGGTGATCCGCATGACGCTCGATGATGTGACGGATCGTTACGGCCGCCCGTCGGCACTTTACCGTACCGGCATTTCGGTCGGCGACTATCCCGTCGACCACCACCACGATTGCCTCCCGCAGATCGGGAAGATACCCTTCCCGCCCGTGCCGTCGTTTTCGGTGCCGATGGGGGTGATGATCCCTGCCGGGACGGATAACCTGGTGGTTTCGGACAAGGCCATATCGGTTTCGAACCTTATCAACGGTTCGACACGCTTACAGCCGGTAGTCCTGCTCACGGGACAGGCCGCAGGGACATTGGCGGCCATCGCCGCCCGGGAAGGGTGTACGCCCCGCGAAGTTCCGGTGCGCAGGTTGCAGGCCGCCCTGCTGGCGCAGGATGCGTATATCGCGCCGTTGTACGACGTGAAACCCGGCGACCCCGACTTCGCGATGTTGCAGCGCATCGCAGCGACGGGCATCCTGCGTATGACGGGCGAGCCATTCCAGTGGGCGAACCGCACGTGGTTCTATCCCGAGCGCGGGATCTCCGTCGGTGAGTTCAGCCGCGGCCTGCACGACTATGCGCCGCAGGTCGAAGTGTCCGACGACCCCGCGCCGCTTACGGCGGCGTCGGCTGCCGCCATGCTCCGCAAGGCCGGTGCTGCCATCGCTGCCGACGGTACGGAGCCCCTGACGCGGCGCGAAGCGGCGCGGATGACGGACGAAGCGCTGCATCCGTTCGACCGCGACGTCGATTTCGAAGGAAACCTGATAAAATAACGAACCATGAAGAAACTCATCCTCCTGCTGCTGGCCGCTGCCGTCGCGACGACCGCAGCCGCACAGGCGCAGCGCGATACGCTGACCTTCAACAACGACTATTATTTCTCCAAGCGCAATGTCGAGGAACTGGTGCCGGTCACCGGGCAAAACATCGTGATGCTGGGCAACAGCCTGACCGAACGCGGTTTCTGGGCGGAGTATTTCCAGGAGAAACGCGTGCTCAACCGCGGCATCGGCGGCGACTGCATATCGGGCATGATCAACCGCGTGCAGCCGATCGTCGACGGACGACCGAAGGCCATCTTCATCATGGGCGGTGCCAACGACCTGCTTTTCTCGAAGATTTCGAACGAAAAACTCCTGCAGCAATACGAACGCCTGCTGGACATCATCGCCCGGGGAACACCCCGCACGAAGGTCTATATCCAGAGCCTGCTGCCGCTCAACGAGGCGCATAACGAAGCTTTTATGAAAGGCAAGAATGCCCGTTTCGCCGAGTTCAACGCCCTGCTGCGTGCCATGGCCGAACGCCGCGGGCTGACCTTCATCGACATCTGGAGCGGTATGCAACGCAACGGGGAACTGCCCGAAGAGTACACGTTCGACGGCATCCACCTCAAGGCGGCGGGTTATGCCGTGTGGATCGAGAAAATCAGGCCATACGTCAAATAAGCTGCCCGGATGAAACGTCTGTTTTTCGCGCTGGCATTGTGCGCGGCGTCGGGGGCCTGCATGGCCGGCGGCGACATGCGCTTCTATGAAGTCCGTTCGGATAAGATCCGCTTTACCGGCCGCGCCGCCGAAAACGGCGACGGCAGCCTGTCGTTCGACTGGAGCGGCTGTCATTTCACGTTCCGTTTCGACGGCAGCCGCTGCGCGATGCGTGCTGCGGATACCGGGCGTAACTACTACAACGTATTCGTCGACGGGCGCCTGTGCGGTAAGGCGACCGTTGAGGGAGCCTCGTCGTGCGTACCCCTCGCCGAAGGGCTTGCGCCGGGGCCGCACACCGTGACGGTGCAGAAACGCACCGAAGCCGAGCAGGGGCGCACGACGCTCTACGGCATCGAGGCCGACGGTGCTCTGCTCGACCTGCCGCCCGCCCCGTCGCGGCTGATCGAGTTCATCGGCGACTCGCACACGTGCGGCTACGGTACCGAGGGGAAAACCGTCTCGGAGCCTTTCACCCCCGAGACCGAGAACTGCGACCTGGCATGGGGCTGCATCGTGGCGCGCTGTTTCGATGCCGATTACGTGCTCACGGCCCATTCGGGGCAGGGGATCGTCCGTAACTGGGCCGATGAAAAGGAAACCTCCGACCTGACTATGCGCCAGCGCATCCTGCGGACATTCGACATGACCGACTCGCCGCGGTGGGATTTCCGGGGCTACAAGCCCGATATCGTGGTGATAAAACTGGGCACGAACGATTGCAGCACGGGCATTACACCCTCCGAGGCCGCCTTCGGCAAGGCTTTCCGCGAGCTTTACGGCGCCCTGCGCGAACACTACGACTCCGTGCCGATCCTCTATGTCGTCCCCGACGGTGCGGAGGCGTTCTATCCCTATATGCAGTCCGTTATGGCCGGTCTGGAGGATAGCGACCTGCATTGCGTCATGCATTTTACGGGCATCACCAACCAGGACGGCGACCTGGGGGCCGGGTACCACCCCAACCACCGCGGACACCGGAAGTTCGCCGCTGCGGTCATCCCCTACATCTCGACGATCATGGGGTGGGAGATGCCGGTAGAGGTCATTCAATAACTATTGGAACGATGAAAAAACTTTTTTTTACCGCCCTTGCCCTTGCGGGTTTCCTCTGCGCTGCTGCGCAAACCCAGGACTGGGCGAACTTCGGCCGTTTCGAACAGGCCAACGACGAGGTGCGCAATCCGAAGGTCGTCCTCATGGGCAACTCGATCACCGAACTGTGGATCAAGACGCATCCCGACTTTTTTACGGCACACGGTTATGTGAGCCGCGGCATCAGCGGGCAGACCACCTCGCAGATGCTCGTGCGCTTCCGGGCCGACGTGCTGGACTTGCACCCGCAGGTGGTCGTCATCTGCGGCGGGACGAACGACATAGCCCGGAATACCGGTTATATATCGCTCCCGCATATCCTGGGCAACCTCGTGTCGATGGTCGAGCTGGCGCGTGCCAACGGCATCGCCCCCGTGCTGTGTTCGTTGTTGCCCGCGCGTGAATTCGGCTGGCGCAAGGAGCTTGAACCCGCGCCCCGGATCATCGAGCTGAACGCCATGATCCGCGAGTATGCCCGCAGGGAGAATATCCCCTTTGTGGATTACCACGCGGCGATGTCCGAACCGGACGGAGGCATGGTAGCGGCCTATACCTACGACGAAGTCCATCCCACGGCCGCGGGGTACGACGTGATGGAGCAGATCCTGCCGCCCGTCGTCGACGCGGTGCTGAAGAATCCGAAACGGTATCGACGGCGTTAATAGCAGGCAGGGGCAGAATTATAAGAGGGCCGGGGAATGCTTATTTCCCCGGCCCTCTTATTCTTGCAGGCAGATCGCAGCGGCCTTCCGTTATTTTGCCCCCGTGACCTTATTCCCGGAGCAGCAATACACAGCTGCCCGGTGCGCCGGCCTTTATCTTCAGTTTATTCCGTCCGGCGGCCGAAATGCGGATGCCGCCGTTCTGTTCGGCCGTTCCGAAATGCCGCAGGTCGAGGTATCCGGGCAGTGCCAGCGTCCTCTTGCAAGCCCGCTTGCAGTCGATGAACACGGCCGTATGTCCCCCGGCGCTGCCTTCGTAGCACAACAGGTCGGCATCGTCGGCGACGGGCGTCTCGAACCAGGTGTAGACACCCCGCCAGCAGGTCTTGTCGCCGTTCTTGATCCGTTTGTTCCCGATGAGCTTGTGGTAGCTCTTGCCGTAGGGCGCATAGATGAAGATGTCGTCCTGCCCGTCCAGCAGCGCGTGGTCTCCCAGCCCGTCGGGCAGCAGCCAGGTCGATTGGTACCCCTGTCTGTTCTTTTCGACGTAGCGCCGGAAAAGGGGGTGCTCCTGTTTGGTGAACGTCGATGCCTTCGCCACTTCCGTCCAGTCCGTGTAGGCCCCGCCCGGGGTGAGTACGTGCGTCTCGCCTTCGAACATCGACTGCATCCCGTAATAGATGGCGATGGTTACGGGCGCGGCGTTGCAGAACCGGTGCGAGGCCGTGACCTCGATGTTGTTGCGGCGGACAGTGTATGTCACCGATTCCCGGCACAGGGTGTCGCGCAGTTCTTCTCCGCCCGCGGCGTTCCGGTAGGGGCGTGTCGGGTCGAGGATTACGTTTTCGGCCTCGACCGTCACCCGATTTGCCCATAGCGTCGTGTCGCCCTCGATGCGGTTGCCGTCGGCTAGCAGGGTGTAACCCTCGCTGCGTGCCGTGCGCGCCGTGCGTTCCCTGTATTTGTGGTTGCCCCCGCACCACCCGCATCCGGGGATGGCGAAAGGCCCGATGTTGTCGCTGTACGTCGAGTTGAGCAGGACGGCGGGTTCGGCCTCGGGCTGCGTGGTGGGAAGCGCCGTCCTGTTGCGCGTGATGCCTACGCGGTAGAACGTGTAGAGCTCGTTGAACATGCACCGCCTGAACCAATAGGTGATATCCGTCCGTTCGTCCAGCTTGGCCGAAATATAGAGGTCGCCGCCCTGGCGTTTGACATACATCGCTTCGGAATAGGGGCGGTCGCATCCTTTTTCCTTGCCGCGCTTGGAGGCATCCTTGCCGGTACAGAGCGCCGTTGTGGGCGCCATGCTGCCCAGCAACAGCAGGCAGGTCATGATTTTCAAATGTTTCATCGTTGCGTTTTTGTAGGGAAGCGATGCATCCGGGCGCGTCCCGGGTGCATCGCCTGTATACCGGGGTATCCGATGCCCGGCCCGCTTACTTGCGGGTGAGCTTCAGGAAGAGGTCGGGACGGTCTGTGGTGATGAAGTCGACCCGGTTTTCGATGGCCCATATCATGTCGGCCGGGTTGTTTACCGTCCAGACGTTCGAGGCCATCTTCAACGCCTTGATGTCGTTGAGCCACGTCGGGTTGTTCAGGTATACGCCGTAGTTGAAATCGCAGCCCGTCAGCCCCATCGCCTTCAGGTCTTTGGGCAACGTGCCGCCTCCCAGGTACATCAGTTGCGTTTTGGCGGGAGCCAGCCGTGCCAGCTCTTTCATTACGTGGAGTGAGAACGAGATGTAGGTCACGCGTTTCGAAAGCCCGTACCGGCCGACCATCTTCACCACGGCCTCGGCCGCTGCGGTTTCCGCCTCGGGGGTGGCGTGGGGCTTGAGTTCCAGAACGAGGTGTACCTTCGTATCCTTAGCGGCCTCGAGGTATTGCGCCAGCGTGGGCATCGGCTCCCCGTTTTCGAGCTTGAGCGTCGTCAGCACGGTCGAAGGGGTGCTCTGTACCTCGTATCCGTCGTGCCAGCCGTCGTGGTTGAGCACCGGAACGCCGTCCGAGGCCATCCATACGTCAAATTCCACGCCGTACACGCCCAGCTGGTCGGCCTTGAGGAGCGAGGCGATCGAATTCTGTGCCGAGCCGTCGGTGTGCCAGAAGCCCCGGTGTGCGACCACGCGGGTCTTGTTCTTCATCGGGATGCCGTATTTCAGGTAGCGGCGTGCCTGGATGATCCGGGCCAGGCGATCCATCAGGGCCTTGTCTTTCGGGTTGTCCGACTCGTCGAGGGTCAGTACGCCGCGGTTTCCGCAGTAGTAGGCGACGGCCGAAGAGTTGAAGACGTCGTTCTTTTCGAAGTGGTTGATATAGGCCGCCATCCGGTCGTGCGACGAGTTGGGGATCGCCGCCGTGGCCTTCTCGTCGAATTCGAACTCCATGGCCATCCCGTGGCGGCGGGCCGTGGCACAGGCCTCGTCGAGGCGGCTGTCGGGGATCGAGTGGTTGAAGAAGTGGTTGGGCTGCTGGTAGGCCACGTCGAAGCCCAGGCGTTTCCACTCCTCATGGCCTTTGGCCTGCCAGTAGGGAATCCAGTAGAAAAGCTTGCCTTCGGAGTGGATGTATTCGCTCAGCGGAATGGTGAGCTCCGCGCAGTGGTGGGTGTCCTCAGCGACCCAGTAGAAGCCCGAGAGTTCCAGGTGCTTGTATTTGGCGGCCTTGAAACGTTCGACCAGCTCCCCGATGTACCATTTGGTCGCGGCGATCTGATCCTCCTCTTTCGAGAAATCCATCTCCCGGCCGTCAATCTCGCCCCAGTCCTTCTGGCCGCGGATCGCTTCGGGAAGCCCCAGTACGATTTGATGCCTGAAGGCGGGCTTTCCGAGCTCTTTTATCTCCTGTCCGATGCACCGGTCGAGTGCCGAAAGCGACTTGCCCTGCTCGAAAATCCGATCCAGCAGCCACTCCCATTCTGTCCTGCGGGCGTTGAGTTTCTCGTAGCCCACGGTGTAGTTGCGTCCCGAGCCGTCCTTGAACTCGAGGAACAGGAAGCCGTCGAAGAGCCAGTCTTTCGAGCCGTCGGCAAACCGGTGTACGACATAGGGCCGGAATTCATCGACCGTCCAGTCCAGCCGGTGGCTGCCGCCCTGGTAGATCAGAGCCAAATCCTGAATTCCGGTCGTCCGGTAGCCCTGCTCGGCGGCGGGTTTGCCGGACGCGGCGGGCTGTTGCCGCAGCGGGTTGCCGATCACGAACCGGCAGAATTCATGGAACAGTTCTTTGTCCTTTGCGGCCGTCGATGCCCACAGATCGTAAAAACGGTTGGTGCCGTGGTAATAGCTCAGCGGCTTGCTTCCGTATACGCCGTGTTTTTTCGCTCCTTCCATATACTCGCGGAACCTTTTTTTGTAGACGTCGGAGTTCTGCTCCCCCTCGAGGATGTTCTCGTCGAATTCGAATTCCATCGCCAGGTCGTGCGCCTTGATGTCGGAGAAATAGCGTGACAGCGGCCTTGCGCCCTTGTCGTCCCAATAGTGGTTGGGCTGCATGTAGGCGTAGTCGATGCCCATCTCCTTCCATTTGGTGTAGCCTGCGGCACGGTTGTAGGGTATCCAGCAGAAACTCTGGTTGATCGAATGCAGGTATTCCGCAACCTGGGGGATGACCTCTTCCGACTTTTTCAGTTCGTGGCAGTAGCCGTCGCCCGGCGTCACGATCTCCTCGGAGATGGGGTAGAACCCCGCCAGTTCGACGTACTGGTAATTCCCCTCGTCGAAGCGCCTGCGCACCTGGTCGATATACCATTTGCAGGCCGCAACGCGGTCGGCACCCTTGGCGAAATCCATCCGCCGCCCGTCGAGCGAACCCCAGTAGGTCGTCGACTCGCTCGTGTCGTCGTACTTCCGGTAGATGATCGGGTCGGGCATTACCATGACGACCTTGCGCTTGGCCGGGGGCGTGCCCAGCCGCTGTGAAGCCTCCTTTACGGCCGCTTCGAGGGCGTTCACGCCGTTGTCGCCGTCGAACCAGTAGTCGATCAGCTCCTTCCACTGCTGTTTGCCGGCCGAAACGCCCTGGCCCCGCAGCACGCCTACCATGTAGGCGTATTTACCCCCGTCGGGGCGGCTGCTGTCCTGGAATTCGAGGAAGAGGAACCCGTCGAAGAGCCAGTGCTCCCTGCCCTCTTCGTCCACATAGGTCACGAACGGGGTGAAACGCTCCTTGTCCCAGCGGTACGGGGTGCGGTGGTGGCTGCCACCGTAGCACAACACCAGGTCGGTATAGGACGGTATCGCGTCGCGTTCCTGTTCCCAGGCGTACATTTTCGGTTCGGAATTGCGGGTTGCCGGGGCCGCGTCGCCCGTGGGGCCGTTCGCCGCTGTGGCGGGCGTATGGTTTGCGGCCAATGCCGCTAAGAGGGTGCAAAATGCGAAGGTCTTGAGTTTTTTCATCTGTTTACGGGTCGTTAATCGTTATTTGCGCATCGGGTTGTCGAGTACGAAACGGCAGAATTCGTGGTAGAACTCCCTGTCTTTGGCTGCCGTCGATTTCGACAGGTCGTATAAGGCGTTGGTGCCGTGGTAGTAGCTCAGCGGCTTTGTGCCGTAGACATTGTTCAGCCTGGCTCCGGACATGTATTCGCGGAAACGCTTCTTGTAGGTGTCGCAGTCGGGATTGCCCTCGAGGAGCGCCTCGTCGAACTCGAATTCCATGCCCAGGCCGTTGGCCTTGACGTCGGAGAAGAACTGCGACAGCGATTTTTGTCCCTCCCAGAAGTAGTTGGGCTGCATATAGGCGTAGTCTACGCCCAGCTGCTGCCATTTCTTATACCCTGCGGCGCGGTTGTACGGGATCCAGTTCAGGGATTGGTTGATCGCATGCAGGTATTCCGCGAGCGGAGGGATGATCTCGTCTGATTTCTTCAGTTCGTGGTTCCAGCCGTCGCCCGGCGTGACGAGTTCCTCGGAGATGATGTAGAACCCCGCCAGGTCGATATACTGGTAGTTGCCCAGGTCGAAACGCCTGCGTACCTCGTCGACATACCACTTGTAGGCCGCGATGCGGTCTTCGGCCGTCGAAAAGTCCATTTTGCGGCCGTTCAGCTCGCCCCAGTAAACCGTGGAGCCGGGGTCGCCCTTGCCGTTGCCCTTGCCGTCGTAAACCTTGTAGATGATCGGGTCGGGAAGTACCATGATGACCTTGCGTTTGGACGGGGGTGCGCCCAGGCGTGCCGAAGCGTCCTTCACGGCTCCTTCGAGGGCATCCATGCCGCTGCCGCCGGCGAACCAATAGTCGATCAGCTCTTTCCATTGCGTCTTTCCGGCCGAGAACCCGTAGTCCTTCATCAGCCCAACCATGTAGGCGTAATAACCGCCGTCGGGACGGCTGCTGTCCTGGAATTCGATGAACAGGAAGCTGTCGAACAGCCAATGTTCCTTGCCCTGTTCGTCCACGTAGCTCACGCTCGGGGCGAAACGCTCCTTGTCCCAGCGGTACGGGGTGCGGTGGTGGCTGCCGCCATAGCACAGCACCATGTCCGTATAGGAGAGTATCCCGTTGCGGCTTTGTTCCCACGGGTACATCTGCGGGCCGGGGGCGTCGGTGGTGAACCGGACATACTGCATCTGGCTGTATTCGCCCGAGTCGTTGCAGGCCACGGCGAAGACCGTGTAGGTCGTCTGCGCCGCCAGGCCGTCGATCTCGACCGTCGTCCCGGTGTATTGCGTGCCGTTCTGGGCGACGCTCTGCGCCGTTTCGGACGTAATGACCCCTGTGGCCTTGTATATGATTTTGACGGACGTGGCGTTCGTGCGCTTCATGTTCAGCGTCACCGAGTTGGCGCCCGACGATGCGATCGTCATGCTCAGGGCCGGTTTCGGGCCCCCGGAGGGTTCGTCGTCCCCGTCCCCGCAGCCGATGAACGACAGGCAGCAGAGAAGCGTGAAAATGATTCGGTAATTCGTCATGGGATGTCGGTTTTTTTATTTGTTTCCCTTTCCGGAGTGTTGCGTCCGTACCGGGTTGTTCACGACGAAACGGCAGAATTCGTGGAAGAACTCCCTGTCCGTTTCGTCCGTGGAGACCGAGAGGTCGTAGAGGGCATTGCTCCCCTGGTAATAGGCCAGCGGGCGGGTGCCGTAGATGCCGTGTTTCTTTGCATATTCCATGTATTTGCGCATCCGTGCCCGGTATATGTCGCTGTGCGGATCCGCGCTGAGGATCGAAGCCTCGAATTCGAACTCGATGCTCGTCCCGGCACGGTTGATCTTCATGCAGGCGGAATCCAGGTTGTTTTCCGGCTTCCAGTAGTGGTTGGGCTGCATGTAGACCTGGTCGAAGCCGAATTTGCGCCAGTCGTCATGGCCGCGGGCGTCGTAGAACGGAATCCAGCTGAACGTGTAGTTGAGCCGGTGGAGGTAGTCGGCGATCTCGGGGAGCAGGATGTCCGAACGGGTCAGGTGGTAGCTGTACTCCGTGTCGTGCGGCTGGGCGGCGATCTCGCGGATCCAGTAGAACCCGGCCAGGTCGATGTATTTGTAATCGCCCTGGGCGAACCGTGCCCGCACCTGGTCGATGTACCACCTGCAGGCCGCTACGCGGTCTTCGTTGCTGTTGAAATCCAACCGGCGCCCGCCGAGTTCTCCCCAGTAGGTGGTCGTGGTGGTCGTGTCGATGTAGTGGCGGTGGATGATCGGATCGGGGATCATTATGATCACGCGGCGTTTGCAGGGCGCTTTGCCCAACCGGGCGGTGGCCTCCTTGACGGCCTGTTCCAGGGCGTCGGCACAGTTGCCCTTTGTGAAATAGTAGTCGATCAGCTCCTGCCACTGCTCCTTGCCGGCCGATACGCCCGCATCGCGCAGCACGCCCGTCATATACGAGTAGGCGCCGCTGTCGGGGCGGTCGACATCCTGCGATTCCAGGAAGATGAAGCCGTCGAATAGCCATTGTTCCTTCCCGTCGGGGTCGACGTAGGTGACATAGGGGGCGAAGCGCCCCTTGTCCCACAGGAAGGGATTGCGGTGATGGCTGGCACCGTAGCATAATACGGCATCGGTCGTGGTCGCCGGACTCTTGTGTTTCCTCTCCCACGGGTACAGCTTGTCCTTCGGGCCTGCGGTGCCGGTCGGGAGCGTGAAAACCAAGGCTGTTACCACTGCAATTGCTACTGTAAAAAGTCTGCGAGTCATGTCTTGTCGTTTTTATCCGACCCCGGAGCAGTCTCTTCCGTCCGGGGTCAATATATCCGTTTATGGGTTATTTCCTGTCCGTTGTCGGTCGTTGTGCCCGTAACGGATTGTTTATGATGAACTGGCAAAGTTCGTCGAACAACTCCCGGTCGGCCTCGTCGTCCGAAGCGTGGAGGTCGTAGAACCCGTTGGTGCCATGGTAATATGCGAACGGCCGTTTGCCGTAGATGTTGCGTCGTTTGGCGTAGTCGATGTAATCGCGCAGCCGCGCACGGAATGTTCCGCTGCCTTCGCGTGCGTCGAGCAGCGTGGGTTCGAACTCTATTTCCATGCCGATGCCCAGGCTGTCGATCTGTCTGCAAACCTCATCCATGTCGTTCTGCGGCTTCCAGTAATAGTTGGGTTGCAGGTAGACCTGGTCGAACCCGAACTGCTGCCATACGTCGTACCCGCGCGAGCCGTAGTAGGGTATCCAGCTGAACGTATAATCCAGCTTGTGGAGGTAGTCGGCGATATGCGGGAGCATGATGTCCGAGCGGGTCAGGTGGTAGCTGTACTGCGTGTCCACCGGCCGGGTGACGATCTCGCGCAGCCAGTAGAATCCCGCCAGCTCGACGTGTTCGTAGTTGCCCCGGGCGAACCGCTCCCGTACCCGGTCGATATACCATTTGCAGGCGGCTATGCGGTCTTCGTTCCTGCTGAAATCCAGCTGCTGGCCATCCAGCGCACCCCAATAGGTCGTACTCGACGTCGTGTCGATATAGTGCCGGTGAATCACCGGGTCAGGGAGTACCATGATGACCTTGTGCTTCTGCGGGGCTTTGCCCAACCGCGCGGCGGCCTCCTTCACGGCCTCTTCGAGGGCCTCGACCCCGTTGCCGTCCGTGAAATAATAGTCGATCAGCTCCTGCCATTGCGCTTTGCCGGCCGATTCGCCCGTGTCACGCAGATGCCCCGTCTCGAAGGCGTAGAGTTCTGCGTCGGGGCGGTTCGTGTCCTGGAATTCCAGGAAGATGAACCCGTCGAAGAGCCAGTGCTCTGTGCCCTCTTTATCGACATAGGTGACATAGGGTGCCAGCCGCTCCTTATCCCACAGGAAAGGGGTGCGGTGGTGGCTGCCGCCGTAACATAACACGGCATCCGTGGGGGGTTGCAGGTCTCTGCGGTGCTGCCCCTGCGGGTACATAGTCCGGGAACAACCGCCCGCGAGAAGCAGGCATCCTGCGGCCGCTGCGAACGGAACGATATTTTTCAGGAATTTGAGCATCGTAGTCGGTAAGTCGTAATTCGTAAAATTAAAATTAATCCCGTTGTGAAAGAGAATGAACTCACAACGGGATTAATTATTCAACATCTGTCGTTAGAATCCCAGACCCTGTACGTCAGCCAGTTTACCGCGGCCATACAGATAGTCTCCGGTTTGGGCGTATTCGGGTTTGACAATCACGAATTTCAGGTAACGGCCTGCGATCGTTTTCTGGACTGCATAGTCATAGGGCGTCGGCACACCTGTCCAGTTGAAATCACGCTTACCGCTGGCTACCAGATTCCACTGGGTGCTTGCACCGCTATACTCTTCGGCCGTGTAGATCTCATAATCCCGGTAATTACCCTGGTGGGTCGAGTAATCGCTGATCCGGAATTTCGTGAACACCTGCCGCTGTCCCATATCCACGACGAACGTTATCGGGAATTCGATTTGAGTGGCGAACCAGGATATCCATTCGTGGCCGGCGGTAATTTCCCCATCGAACAGTTTGTCGGCTGTATACTGCATGATCCATGCGGCCCCGCCGTTGTTCGGGTCTTTTGCATAGCAGTTATCCTCGCCTTCGAGCAATTTCCACGGGCCCTTCAGTTCCTTGTCCATCGAGAAGGGGACATACATGACCTCGGTGGTGACGGTGATACCGTCCAGCGACGCGGAGGTGATGCGCACCGGCACGAGCAGGTCGCCCACGATATCGAGGTTGCTGCCCGTGAACAGCTTGTCGGAGTTGATCTTGCCCGAGAACTTGGCCGTCGTCTCGCCTGCTGCGATCTGCGAGCTGGCGGCGTCCAGCCTGGCGAACCCTTCGGGCGCGGCCAGGTAGTTCGTCCCGTTGGCCTGGTTGTAGGCCTCCACGAGGCTGTTGTCGATCGCGTAGTTCACCGTCAGATCCATTGTCGTGATGGCATTGTCGAGCACGATGTTGCCGTCGAAGGTAATCTCCTCGTGCGTAGCGGTGGGGTGGAACGGTGTTGCCAGTTCCTTCTCCATGCCGATCGAAGCGCGCTTGGGGTTGATGATCTTCACATTGCGGTTCGCGTCGACGGCCAGCGCGTCGTTGACCGTGGTGAGCTCAAGCGGAATGGCATACTCCGTACCCTCGCCGAGGGCGAAGATGGCTGCGTCATCCCACGTAACCTCGACGAATTTACGGGTGTCGCCATCCGAGAACCCGATCGTCGAAGAGGAGAGTTTGTAACAATTCGCCGGCAGCACCGCGTAGTTGGTGCCGTTGGCCGCGTTGTACTCGGCCAGGGCAGTTTCCGAGACGCTGAGGAGCGCTTTGGCGCTTTGCTGCCCCTTGCCGTTTTTCAGTATGGCGAATTCGTATTTCCCATTATAAACCGATACGCCTGCATATTGTTCCTCATTGACGAATGAGAGCGTATCGTCTACCATGAAGTTGTTGCGATTGTCCTCGCAGCCGGCCAGAGCGGCCGAAGCAAACAGTCCTGCAATCAACAGTTTCCACATATTTATTTTCATAGGTTCGAGCATTTATTAATGTCCGTAATTCTGGGTCATATTGGTCATTTCGGCCATCTGTGCCGCATTGATCGGGTGGAGATAGTCCTTGTCGCGGAATACGGCCGGGGCGCCGACGTAGTCGGTGTGTACGCGTTCGTAGGACTCTTCGTACGTGGTGGCGCTTACGTGCAGCGTCCAGTTCTCGCTCGGGTATTCTTCCTTGGCGATCATCCAGCGGCAGGCGTCGTAGTGGCGCATCGCTTCCAGTCCGAACTCTACCATGCGTTCTTTCTGGATGCACCAGCGGAGCAGCTCCTTGTTCCCTTTGATTTCGGGGTAAGCGACCTCGATCTTTTTCAGTCCGACACGTGCGCGTACCCTGTTCAGGTATTCGAGCGCTGCGGTCTCGTCGCGCTGGGGCTTTTCGTTGCAGGCCTCGGCGTAGTTGAGATAGATTTCCGCCAGGCGGAAGGCCGGATAAACCGTTTGCATCGAAGTGTAATCCTTGGCTTCGCGCAGCGACTTGTTGGTTTCGAGCAAACGGCGCCATACATAGCCTACGCGGGTGATACCGCCGCCTTCACCAGCATTCCACTTATTGGTGCAAGCATCGTTGTTGTAGCAGGTGAACTTGATATTCTCCGTCTTGTTGGGCCACCAGAAACCGTTGGGTACGAGGCAGGCGTAATAACGGGGATCGCGGTTGATACAACTGTTGTGGGCCTTGATGCCGTCGCCCCAGTCGATACCGGGCTGTTTGTACCCTTCGGTGAAGCCGGTGGCCTGATAACCCGATTGCGGGTCGACGATGGGTTTCGACATGTCGTTCTCACCCTGGTAGCCTGTCACGGGATAGCGTCCGGTCGTGTACATGGGATAGCTGTCTACCAATTTCAGCGAAGGTTGGATACCGCCGTATCCCTGGTAAACGACACCCGATGCGCCGCCGCTTGTCATGCCGGGCATGGCGCCTGCCAGCAGACCTCCGGTGCCGCCAAGCCACGAATAACCGCCCGAGCGGCTCCACCAGCCCCAGATGGTCTCCTTGTTCCAGGGCTTCAGCCTTACGCCCTGATAAGAGGACATGTAACGCGTGAACTCATCGGTCTGTTCCGTATCCTTGTAGAGATCGTACAAACCGGTCTCTGCCAACTCGATCACATCCCAGGCTGCCTGTGCGGCTGCCTCCCATTTGGTCTCGTCCTTGCTCTGCGGGAAGAGGAATTCCCCGCGAATGTTCTGCATCTGGCCTTTGTAAAGGTCGCACCCGTTGTATAACGGCGATGCTGCGTAAAGCAGTATGCGCGATTTCAGCGCCAAGGCTGCACCGCGCGTAACACGGCCGGCCCACTGTTTGCCGTCGATACCGATGTCGTCGGTACGTACCGGCAGGTCGTTTTTGATCGCGTCGAGCTCCCCGACCATGAAGTCGATGTTCTCCTGTACGGTGTGGCGGTCTACGCTCTTGGCGTCGATCGTCTCGTCGGCGATCTGGTCGCCCCAGATGAATACCGGGCCGTATTGGCGGAACAGCAGGAAGTAGTAGTAGGCGCGCAGGAAGCGGGCCTCGGCCTTCATATAGGCAACTGTCGTCGGGGTGTCTTCCTTGTCGAGGTCGATATATTTCAGGAAGATGGAGCACTGGTTGATGCCGATGTAGTAATCCGGCCAGTAATTGAAGTTGGTCGTGGCGCTACTGTAATTACCGGTTCTGAACTGGGTGTAGTAGACCCACTGGTACCACGAGAAGAGCGCTTCGTCGGAGCGTCCTACCGTCCAGCCGTGCATGCCTACGACCTCTTCTTCCTGGGGAATGTAGGAGTAAAGGTGGCTCAGGTATTTCTGGACTTCGGTTTTTTGCCGGAAAATATCCTCGATCTTGGCCTGGTCGTCCAGTTCCACGTCGAAGAACGACTCGCAGGAGGACAGCGTAAAGGCCAGTAAGAGGGCGGTTGCGAATATTCGTATTTTTTTCATAGCTTATCCTTTTTTAGAAGTTGACGTTTGCACCGATTGCAAAGGTACGTATAAGGGGGTATACATTACCGTAATTCGCATTTACCTCAGGATCCCAGAGCTTGAAATCGCTGAATGTAATCAGGTTCTTTCCCTGGATATAGAACCTGATCTTGGACAGGCCCCATTTCTTGGTCATGCTTTCGGGTAGTGTATAGCCGATCTCCGCGTCTTTCAGACGCAGGAAACTCATGTCGCGCTGCCAGTAGGTCGAAAGTTGCTGGTTGTTGTCCACCTTGTTGAGCGACAGACGGGGGTAGGGTGCGTTGGGATTCTGGTTGTCGAGCGTCCAGCGGTTCTTGGCCACATCCTCGAAAATCTGTCCCATGCGGAGGATCGTCGACGAAGCGCCGAAGAGGTTCTGGCCCTGGATGATGCGGGTCACGTGGCCCACGCCCGAGAAGAATACCGATACGTCGATGCCTTTCCATTTGAGGCTGGCGCCGAAACCGTAGTTGATCTCCGGTACGAGCGTATAGCCGATGGCCACCTTGTCGAAGGTGTTGACCACGCCGTCGCCGTTGACGTCGCGGTACTTGATGTCACCCGGGCGTACGGTACCGAAATCCTGCTTGGGCCAGTTGGCGATATCCTCTTCCGACTCGAACAGTCCTTCGGCGATCAGGCCGAACTGCTGGTTGTTGGCAAAGCCGGCGAGGTTCTGGTATTTCCAGATCTGGTCGGGTTTGTCGTCGTAGAGTTTCTTGTTGCGGTTGTAGGTGAAGTTACCGCGTGCCGATATGCTGAAATCCTTGTTGAAGCTGTGGTCGAATTCGAGCGACATGTCGAAACCCTGGTTCTTCATGCGGCCGAGGTTGACCCACTGCGCCGTTTTCGTGCCGACCACCGACGGGGTGGATTCGCGCTGGATGAAGATGCCTTCGCGTTTCTCATAGAAATAGTCCGCCTGGATCTTGATCTTGTTGAACAGCCCCAGTTCGATACCGACGTCGGCCTTCGTAGCCTCTTCCCAGGCAACGTCGGGATTGCCGTACTCGCCGGTCGAATAGCCGGGCAGGTAGGTTTGTCCCATGTCACCGAAAGTGAACCCGCCGGCATTGGTGTTCATGGTCGTATTGTAGGCGAAGCGGCGGCTTCCGCCGATTTCGTCGTTACCGATCTTACCGTACGAGGCGCGGATCTTCAGGATGTTGATCTTGTCGCGCAGCGGCTCCCAGAATTTTTCGTTGCTGATCATGTATCCTACGGCGTAGGAGGGGAAGAAGCCGTAGCGCTTGCCGGGAGCGAAATTCTCCGAACCGTTGTAACCGAAGTTGAACTCGGCGAAATACTTGTCGCGGAAGGCGTAGGTGAAACGCCCGGCGATACCCATGTTCTTTGTCGGGTAGGCGTCGATGTAATTGACGGGCCTGTTCTTGGATTTGCTGCGTACCGAGTAGAGGAACATGCCGCTTACGCGGTGGTCTTCCGCGAAGAGGCGCTCATAGATAAGCGAGCCCTCGAAATTGATGGCCGTCGTACCCGACGAGTCCGATGTCGCGAGGCGCATGTAGTTGCTGCCGTTGGGGTTGGCAGCGGTCAGCATCAGTTCGCCGTTTTCGTCGCGCCCGGTGGCATAGTAGGTCACGGGGGACATTGCACGCTCCAGGAGGGTTGCGTTCTGTGCATCCCATGCGAATTTTACATTGGCTTTCAGGCCGGGGGTGATGATGTCCGAGAAATCCTGCGTCAGCGACAGCAGGGACTGCGCCACCATGGTGTTGTAACGCCGGTAGCCGGTGTTGTTCAGCATGTTGTAGGGGTTGACCGAGCCCGACTCCTGCGGGATTGCCAGCATGCCGTTCGAAAATACGGTCGGCGTAGCCACGGGGGTAACGTACATCGTGTAGGCGTACAGGTCGTTCGTGGTCGTGCAGGGAGCGTTTTTGGTCGTATACTGCGTGGAGAGCGAAAGGCCCAGCTGCGTCGACTTGGTAATGTCGATGTCGATGTTCGAGCGGAAGCTGTACTTGTTGAAGTTCATCTGGGCATTGTAACGGTCGTTGTCAGCGACATTGAACATACCGCCTTCCGTGTAGTAGGATGCCGAAACGTAGTAACGGATTTTCGGGGAGCCGCCCGTGACGCTCGCGTGTACGCGGCCGGTCATGGCCAAGTCCTTGAAGATGGTGTTGACCCAGTCGACGTTCGGATAGAGGTCGGGGTCGCGGCCGCTCAGGTACATCTGGCGGGCATAGTCCGAAATCGGCATCTCGGTGCTGCCGCTGTCGCGGTAGAGTTCGTTGTAGTAGTCGATCCACTGCGAAGCGTTCGCCAGCTCGGGCAGCTGGACAGGCTGCGTAATGCCGAATTCGGCCTTGACGCGGATCTGGGGCGCCGTCATTTCGGTGCCTCGTTTGGTGGTGATCAGGATGATGCCGTTCGCACCGCGCACACCGTAGAGGGCGGTCGCCGTTGCGTCCTTCAGGATGGAGAACGTGGCGATGTCGTCCGCGTCGACAAAGTCCATGTCGCGCTCGATACCGTCGACGAGCACCAGCGGGGTGGTTTTGGCACCGAACGTACTCTGTCCGCGGATCCAGAACTCGGCGCTCGATCCGGGTTCGCCCGTACGCTGCATCACGACGATACCCGCCAGTTTGCCGGCGAGGTTCGAGGAGAGCGAGCCGCTTGCCACTTCCAGTTCGCCGGCGTCGATGGTGTTGATGGCGCCGATGATACTCTCCTTGCGCTGTTTACCGTATGCGACTACGGTTACCGCCTCCAGTTCGGAAACCTTGCGCACCAGCTCGGTCACGATGTTGGTCTTCGTTCCGACGGGAATGCTCTGGGTTTCATAACCCAGGTACGAAATCTCGATTACATCGGTCGGCTTTACGTCGATCGAGAAGGTACCGTCATTACCCGTGATGACACCGCGGGTACTGCCCTTGACGATCACGGTGGCTCCCGGTACACCCGCCTTGGTCTCGTCCAGGACGCGTCCGGTCATCTTGACGTTCCCCCCCCCTTGCGGGGCGGTAACAGACGATTCCAGGCTGCTTGCGGAATACGCAAATTCGGGATTTGCGCTCAATTCCGTAACCGATATAAGCCCCAGTATCAACACGAATGACCGGAGCATTATTTTACAAAAGAGCTTTTGTATAGTCATTGTCATATTTCCTCATTTATAATTACTTAATGTAGATTTGTACGGTTCGGGCGTCGGTCGGGCGCCCCGGGCCCGTACGTGTTGGATTGATCCTTGCTTGGCTAGAAGCACTTTGGATTAGTGTTTTTCAGGAAGTCAATAGTTCGGGTCTCGTCTGTTTTACCATAGGCACGTTTTAGTTTTTAGGTATGGTGAATAATTAGTCGGTTGTATAATTCGTCTGCCGATATGGCCGTCAATGCCGAAAGAACTTGATATACGACAACATACGGCCTGTGTGGTACTTTTTTTTCTGTGAAATTCAGTTAAAAGTATTCATTATCCGGCAATAAATATAACAATAAAATTATTATCATTACTATTTTTGATAAGTTTTTTTACTTTAAAGGGGTGCGGTACGATTTGCATGTCCTTGGATTTGTGTGTATAATATATTGATTTTCAATATATTGTTGGTGTTTTTAGGGCTGTGAAATATTTGTGAAAAAGTAATGTCCTTTTTATCAGCTACTTGGCTTTGGGCTAACGGATTAAGATGGTCTTGGCTGTTAAAATTGTGTAATACAATATCTTATATTTTTATGTTTCATCTCTTCTCGAATCATTCCTGCCGGGAAATAGTTGCCTCCCCTGATTTTTGCCGCTTCAATGATTCGAAAAGTTTTTTACTGTTTTTGGGTTTGTAAGTAAAATATTTTTGCTTATTTTTGCCCTGTAAACTTTCGGGCTTACCGGCTAACAGGGTATACCTATGTATATTATATTTGCCGTTTATGCCCGCATCCGGCTACGCCGGCCGCACCGCATGGAACTGCGCTGAGTTGAAAATTCAATAAAATACCCGGAATAAATGATGATTAGAAATTGTTGTATGCTGGTGGCGGGCCTCCTGCTACACACGCAAATATTCGCACAGGATAAAACGGCCGCAAGCCGTACCGGCGAAGACTACACCCTGTCGAACGGTGCGGTCGAGGCCGTTTTCAGCGGGAGCGGAAGCTTCGACATCGAGAAACTGGTGCTCAACGGGAAACAGGTCGTCGGAGCAGGCAAGAACGAAACGCCGTGGATCCTGATATACAAAGGCCCCCAGGGGGAAAACCCGGAGTTGAAACCCGAGCACGCCGTTTACCGCGGGGTACAGGTGCGCGATGACGCCCTGGCCAAAACTTTGGTGTTCACGTGGGAGCTGACGCTGGACTATTCGCCGGTGAAATATCCCGTGCGGATGTACGTGACACTTCCCGACGGCGGCGAGCTGCTGCAATGGAACATAGAGGCCGACCTGCCCGCCGGGTGGCTGGTCACGGATCTGAAATTCCCCAATGTCGTGATCGAACGCCCCGAAGACGGCAGGATCATCACCACCGAAGGCTGGGGCGTCGAGAAGCCGCTCGACATCGCCACGTTCGAAGCCCGTTACCCGTCGCATGCCTCCGCCATGCAGTTCCTCGTGGTACACAATGCCGAGGGTGCGTTCTATTACGGGACGGAAGACCGCCGCGGCTGCGGAAAGACCTATTCGGCGCAGTGTACGCCGACGACGGTTACGTTCAGCGATGCCATCCCCGCCTCGGCCGGATGGATCGCGGACGGGACGTTCCGCCTGCCGTGGGTCTCGGTCACGGGTTTCACGCCGAAGGGTTGGGAAGATGCCGTTGTCAGGTGGTACCGTCCGTTTACCTTCACGACCGAGTGGGGTCGTAAGCCGCTCGCCTCGCGCAATATCCCGCAGTGGTGTTACGATGCCGACGCGTGGGTGCGTGCCAAGCATGTGACCGACCAGACGTACGATGCTGTCCGGCGTGCCGCCCGGTATTTCGGGCAAGGGCTGGGGGTGCACTGGTATTTTTGGCATCATTACCCCTACGATACCCACTATCCCGATTACCTGCCCGCACAGGAGCGTTTCGCAGGGATGGTGCGTGACGCCCAGCTTCTGGGGGCGCGTGTGACGCCCTATATCAACGGCCGGCTCTGGGATCCGGCGGCCGACAGCTATAAGCGCGACCGCGGTTACGACGCGTCGTGTCGTAAACCCGACGGGTCGCTCTATACCGAGATTTACCCCACGTCGAAAGTCCTCAATACGGTAACCTGCCCTTCGACGGATATCTGGCACCGGAAGATCATCGAGCTGGTGGACAGCCTGCAACACGCGGTCGGGGTGAACGGAATCTATATCGACCAGATCGCTGCCGCCGCGCCCGAACCCTGTTGGAACGAGGCGCACGGCCACCCGGTCGGGGGCGGCGATTTCTGGTACGACGGCTACCGCAGGCTTATCGGCGAGATCCGCGCACACCACCTGCTCGAGGACAGGATCCTGACCAGCGAGGAGAATGCCGAGTGCTATATCGACCTGTTCGACATGTTGCTGGTCGTCAATACGCCCCATGAGGAGGACAACTGCATCATCCGGCCGGTGTTCCCGATGGTCTATTCCGACCGTGCCGTCACCAGCGCCTTCACCTATACGCCGAGCGAGGCGGATAAGATGTCGCTGGGCGACTTCCGTTACGAACTGGCGAAGGCATTGTTGTGGGGTTCGCAGATCGGGTGGGTCGACCCCGTCCCGCTGATGTCGGAACAGGCCGTCAGCGAGGCGCGTTTCATGAAGACGCTCACGGATTTCCGCCGCAGCCTGCACGATGTCGTGTACGGCGGCCTCTTCATCCGCGAGCTCACCCCGGCGGGCGACAACCCCATCGTGAAGATTCCGGGGTTCGGCGATGACGCGTCGGTGCTGGCTGCCGAGTGGCGGAAGCCGGACGGCCGCAAGGTCTATATCGTTGTCAATATGGATGAAAAAAAACATAAGGTTTCGTTACCCGGCGTGGACAAGCCCTTCGATGTGGCGGGTGCGTCCTGCAAGCGTATTGATTTGTAACGGGTAACGATGTCCGGGCAGGGCCCGGACAGGTTGGGTAGGAGAGGGTGCCCGGCGTAACGCACGCCGGGCACCCTTGTTTTGCAGGGGGGCTTGCCCGCCGGAATCCGCGTGATCGACCGCAACCGCATCGTCTTCGCAAGGAGTATATCCCTGTCTGCGGGAATTACAGGCGGCTGTTCCGTGATTTCCTCGCGGCGCGTTCCCCGATGCCCGGGACGAGCAGAGAACCGCGGGTTTATTCCATGTAAGTCATGACGTTGCCGCTGATCTGCTGCAACGATATTTCACAAACCTTCGTATTGTATTTGGCCGTGAGGATGCGCTCTTCGGCATCGAGCAGGCTCTTCTGCGCTTCGCGCATCTCGATGCCCGGCAGGTCGCCCAGCAGGTAACGTTCCATGGCGATCTCGTAGTTCTCCTTGGCGGCGATCAGGTTCTCCTTTTCCAGTTGGATCACCTCGAGGTTGTTGCGGTAGGCCTGCCAGAAGTTCGACAGGTTGGCACGCAGCGACTGCTCGAGCCTTTCGCGCGTGAGCTGCGCATTTTCCACGTCGATGCGGGCGTTGCGCTGCTCCCGGCGGCGGTTGCCGTCGAAGATCGTGATGCCGAGTTTCACCCCGGCGTTCAGTCCCAGCGTTCCGCGCGACCGGGTCGTCCCGTTCCCGAAACGGTTGTAGGTGTAACCGTATCCCGTCGTCAGGTTCAGGTAGGGGTAGTTGCGCGCCTGCACGGTTTTCAGGTCGAGTTCGGCCAGCACATTGTCATGCCCTGCCAGCAGCAGCGAGGCATTCGTGTCGAGCGTCTGCGCCAGCAGCTCCTCCCATTTGAGCTCGCCGTTGACCTCGATCACCGAGTCGCGGATGCAGAGCATTTCGTTGACGTCCTTGTTGGCCAGCAGTTCGTTGATGCGGATGCGCGAAGCCGAAACCAGCTCCTGCTGGGACATATATTTCGAACTGTCGGCATTGAAGTCCACGCGTGCCTGCAACAGGTCGAGGCGCGAGAAATTGCCGACGCTGACCCGCGCTTCGGTGATGCGCAGCCGCTCGCGCGAAAGCGCCACGGCATAGCGGAAATTCTGCAGGCGCAGCGTTTGCTGGACGTAATTGTAGTATTCGGCCGTCAGGCTGGCTACGAAGTCCTCGATCGTGATGCGGGTGCGGACAGTGCCCATCTCCTGCATCTCTTTGAGCTTTTTGTAGTTGGTGCGGATGCGGAATCCGTCGAAAATCGTCCAGTTGAGGTTGATCCCGGCGTTGAACGTCTGGTCGTAGATGCCGTTGTCCGACCATGCGTCCCCTTCGCGCGGTGTGGTGCGCTCGTTGTCCAGCGCCCCCGAATAACCCGCCTCGAAGTCGATCGTCGGCACCATGCCGGCATTTGCCGCCGTGGCATTGTTGTCGCTGATGCGCTCCTCATTGCGCACGATGCGTATGTCGTAGTTGTTTTCCAACCCTATTTCCAGGCACTTGCGGAGGGTCAGCTCCTCCTGTGCCGCCGCCGTTGCGAAAATCCCCGCGGCCAGGGCCGATAAAATCACTCGTTTCATTGGGCTTCCTTATTTCTGTTTCTTACTCCGGTCTGTCGATACGTAGCTGTATATTGCCGGGACGATGTAGAGCGTCAGCAGGGTGGATACCACCATACCGCCCACTACGGCGATACCCATGGCGATACGTCCGTTGGCACCTTCGCCCGTGGCGACGGTCAGCGGCAGCAGGCCGAGGATGGTCGAGGCGCTCGTCATCAGGATCGGGCGCAGGCGTTGCAGCGAGGCTTCCTCGATGGCGTGCAGTTTGTCGATTCCCGCTTCCTGCTTCTGGTTGGCGAACTCCACGATCAGGATGCCGTTCTTGGCCACCAGGCCGATGAGCATGATGATGCCGATCTGGCTGAAGATGTTCATCGTCTGCCCGTTGGCGGCCATGAACACCAGTGCCCCCGCAATGGCCAGCGGCACGGTGAGCATGATGACCAGCGGGTCTTTGAAGCTCTCGAACTGTGCCGCGAGGATCAGGTAGATCAGCAGGATGGCCAGCAGGAAGGCGAACATCAGGCTCGACGAACTTTCACGGAACTCCTTCGAGTCGCCGGCCAGCGCCGTGCGGAAATCGTCGCCGAGCGTTTCGGCGGCGATGCGATCCATTTCGTCGAGCCCCTGCCCGATGGTCTTGCCCTTCGCCAGCCCGGCCGATACGGTCGCCGAGAGGAACCGGTTGTAGTGGTACAATTGCGGCGGGGCGACGTTCTCTTCCAGTGCGATCAGGTTGTCCAGCTGGATCATCTCGCCCTTGTCGCTGCGTACGTAGATCGACCGCAGGTCGGCGGGCTTGTTGCGTTGCTGGCGGTTGATTTCGGCCAGTATCTCGTATTGCTTGCCGTTCATGTAGAAGTAGCCCATACGCTGGCCGCTGAGCCCGTACTGGAGCGTCTGGGCGATGTCGCGCGTCGAGACGCCCAGCAGGTTCGACTTGTCGCGGTTGATGATGATGCGCGCTTCGGGCTTGCTGAATTTCAGGTCGACGTCGGCCATCTGGAACACGGGGCTTTCGTAGACCTTGCGCATGAATTCGGGCAGCACCTCCTGCAACCGTTCGATGCCGGTGGCCTGCAGGACGTACTGCACGGGCATGTTGCCGCGGCGGCCGCCGAAGGTGCTCTGCTGCTGCACGAAGGCGCGGGCCTTGGTCTTGGTACGCACGGCCGCCGAAAGCTCCTCGGCGATCTCCATCTGCGAACGTTTGCGTTCCGAGATGTCGGTCAGGGCGATGCGGACGTTGCCCGAGCCGCTCGATACGCGTGCCGTGACCGACTGGGCCTCCGGCACGAGCGAATCGACCAGGCGGTTGATGTCCTCGGTGTAGTCGCGCAGGTATTCGTAGGTGGCGCCTTCCGACCCGCGGGTAATGATCGAAATCTGCGAACGGTCTTCGAGCGGCGCCATTTCCGCCGGGATGGCCCGCCACAGCCAGCCGATCAGTCCGACCATCAGGGCGATGAGCGGCAATGCCACCCAGCGCCGCCGCAGGAACCCGGCCAGCGTGCGCTGGTAAAAGTTGTTCATTCCCACGAAGAAGGGCTCGGTCTTGCTGTAAAACCAGCTCTTGCGCTCCTGCCGCACCAGCAGTTTGGTCGCCAGCATCGGGGTGATGGTCAGCGCAGCGAAGGTCGAGATGACCACCGCGCCCGAGATCACCATGCTGAATTCGCGGAACA